>Ga0183095_10251_pt1 | contig 161611 bp, 150 predicted proteins | sample BioMet4_FD_130346 | JGI IMG/M metagenome (GOLD analysis project Ga0183095, IMG submission 130346) | Microbial communities from bioreactor (seeded with sewage sludge) at LBNL, California, USA - Biofuel metagenome 4 (v2) (version 3) | ecosystem: Engineered > Bioreactor > Anaerobic > Unclassified ...
GGCAATCCAATTTTATAAAACACCACAAATATATTGCAAAAAAATTTTATTTAGAGGTATGAAAAAGCACCGGATTTCCGGTGCTAATGTTTAGAGCTTTTTGGGACATTTTCAAAAACGCTTGACACACCTGTCAGACAGAATTCAGCAAATTTCCCTTCCTCCTATTTTCTGCTTTTTTTCCCTTCATTAATATGTCATGATCCAGTGTCCTGTCATTTTCAACCGTCATATAGGCAGCGCATCAATAAAAGCTATTTTTCAGCAGGATTTCTCCGACTTTTGTCTAATTGTACATATGGTTTTAATTCTATAATCTGGAGATGACATATTATCCTATGATACAACTTTCCCATATCGCCACAGAGCGCCGCAATCCAGAAAGCGAAAAAATCGACACCCTGGACACCCTGGAGATCCTCCGGCTGATCAATAAGGAAGATCAAAAGGTTCCTCAGGCTATTGCCGCGGAACTGCCGAAAATCGCGAATGCTGTCGATTGCATTGCTGCCCGTCTGCAAAGCGGAGGCCGTTTATTTTACCTGGGAGCTGGCACTTCTGGCCGGTTAGGAGTTTTAGACGCCGCGGAATGTCCCCCTACCTACGGTACGGATCCGTCTTTGGTACAGGGAATCATTGCCGGCGGAATGAAAGCACTGCTTATTGCCAGGGAAGGTGCTGAGGATTCGGACAGTCTGGCTGCCGAGGATCTGCAAGCCGCCCATTTTTGTGCCAAGGATGTATTGGTAGGCATTGCAGCCTCCGGGAGGACCCCCTATGTGATCGGCGGTCTCCGATACGCTGGAAAAATAGGTGCAGCGACAGTCTCACTCAGCTGCAGTCCGGACTCTCCCATTGCCAAGCTTGCCGATATTCCCCTGACCATAATCACCGGGCCGGAGATTATCACGGGATCGACACGTATGAAAGCAGGCACCGCCCAAAAAATGGTTTTGAATATGCTCTCTACAGCTACAATGATACGGCTGGGAAAAGTTTACGGTAACCTGATGATTGACGTAAAGGCTTCCAATAAAAAATTAGAGGAGCGCGCCCGCAGTATCGTCATGGAAGCGACTGGCTGCAGCCGCAGCGAAGCCATAGACGCGCTGAACGAAAGCGACGGCCGTGCCAAACTGGCGGTTTTCCTGCTTTTAACCCAGCTCCCTGCAGATTCAGCAAAAAAAATCCTGGCCGAGGCCAATGGCCATATACGGCTGGCTTTGGAAAAGCTTACAAATAAAAGGAGTATATAAAATGAATCAAAATGAATTAGCCCAAAAGATTTTCGCCATTATTGGCCCTGCAGAAAATATAACAAAAGTAAATACCTGCATGACACGACTCCGCGTATATCTTAAGCGACAGGATTCTGCCATGACTGCACAGCTAAAAAAACTGGATGGCGTGCTGGGCATCTATGAAAATGGTGCTGAGCTGCAAGTCATCCTCGGACCAGGCCGGGCAGCCGCGATTGCTTCCATCATCTCCGGCTGGTGCAAACAGCCGGCAGCCGATACCCCCCAGCCATCAGACGCAGAAAAGAAAGAGAAGCCTCAGATTGGGGACGGCAAGGAACTGCATGCAGCCATTCGAAAGAAGAATGCTACTCCCATGAAAATGCTGTTTAAACGCATCGCCAGCATTTTCTTCCCGCTGGTTCCGGCATTCATTGCCTGCGGTCTGATCACCGGATTCCTGAATATCCTTTTGAAGGCAGACCCTGCGGCCGCGGATATGGCAATCGTAAAATTATTGGCCGTCATGGGAAATGCGGTATTCTTCGGCATGAATCTCTTTGTCGGGGTCAATGCCTCCCGTGAATTTGGCGGTTCACCTATCATGGGTGGTGTGCTGGCCGCCGTACTTACCCATCCCGCTCTATCCAATGTTATTCTCTGGGATCAGCCCCTTACACCGGGACGCGGCGGCATCATTGCCGTATTGCTGGTTGCCGCCTTTGCGGCCTGGCTGGAGAAAAAGCTCCACCGCCTTATTCCGGAAACGTTTGATTTGTTTTTCACCCCATTGATTGTACTTCTGATATCCGGTACCCTCGCCATCTTTATTCTGCAGCCAGTTGGCGGAATGATTTCTGAAGGCATCGGCGCGGCGGCGAACATTTCTGTCGGGCAGGGCGGCGCGGTGACCGGCTTTATACTGGGCGGCATCTGGCTTCCCATGGTCATGCTGGGACTCCATCAGGTATTTACGCCAATCCATGCCGAACTCTTTGTGCGCTACGGAGTGAATATCCTCCTGCCAATCCTTGCCATGGCTGGCTGCGGGCAGGTTGGTGCCGCGGCTGCCGTTTATCTGAAAACGAAAAATGCTCTTTTGAAGAAAACCATTGCCTCGGCCCTGCCTGTTGGTATCATGGGAATAGGTGAACCATTGATTTACGGTGTTACCCTTCCCCTAGGCCGTCCCTTCATCGGAGCCTGTATCGGCGGCGCTTTCGGCGGCGCAATCCAGGCCGCTGCCGCTGTTGGTGTCTCAGCAATGGGTATTTCCGGATTGCCCCTGGCCGCAGTCAGCAATAATATCCCCATCTATCTTTCAGGCCTGCTTACAGCTTATATCGTCGGCTTCATCGCCACCTGGATCATCGGTTTCGATGATCCGGAGGAAGAATGAGCCAACTATCCAGAGGGAGGTTTTTGCATGCAAAACGGCATTTCTATTTATCCCGGGCTGGATAACAGTCTGGAAGAGAACCTGCAGCTCATTGATACCGCAGCCCAAAAAGGAATCACGCGGTTATTTACCTCCTTCCATATTCCGGAAACCAATAAAAGGGTTTTTAAGGAGGAAGTGGGAATCATACTGAAAGCCGCACGGCAGTCCGGTATGGAGATTATTTCCGATATATCCCCGCAAACGATGGAGCTGCTGGGCATGGAAAAATTCAGTCTTTCCGCCTTTCAATTCCTCGGTATCCATACCCTACGCCTGGACTATGGTTATGGAATTGAGGAAATCGCTGCATTGAGCAAAAATTCCCAACACATCCGTATTCAGCTCAATGCTTCCACCATCACCGGGCGGCAGCTGACCGCTTTACTGCAGGCAAAAGCAGATTTCAGCCAGCTGGATGCACTGCATAATTTTTATCCCAGAGAAGGCACCGGCCTGTCAGAGGAAACCCTGGTACGGAAAACAGCCATGCTCCACAAAGCGGGAATCCGGGTAGGCGCTTTCATTCCGTCACAGCATCGCTGCCGTTCCCCGCTGCGCTGCGGCCTGCCCAGTCTGGAAATGCACCGCGGCCGTACGGTCAGTCTGGCAGCGCGGCATTTGGCAGCAATTGGCATGGATTCCATTTTTATTGGAGATTCACTGCCTTCAGACAGTGAAATGGACATCCTGCAAACTTTGGCGCCCGACCAGGTAACGCTGCGTGTACAGCTGCTTACCAAAGACCCTGTCCAGCAAGCCCTGCTGTCCCATGCATTCACCGCCAGGCTGGATGAAGCCCGGGATGCTGTCCGGGCCCAGGAAAGCCGTCAGCTGCTCCAGGGGCAAAAAATACAGCCTGAAAACACCAAAATCCGCAGTCATGGAACGGTAACCATTGATAACATGGGATACCAGCGCTATATGGGCGAGCTGCAAATCATCAAACGCCCCCAGCCTGCAGATGAGCGCTGCAATGTTGCGGCAAAAATCCCTGATGATGAAGCTTTTCTTATCAACTATATCATTCCCGGCCGAAAATTCGCCTTTGAATTTTCCCCCCAGACAGAAAATGATCTGAAAAAATCTTCTAAGGATGCATGCTATGATGAAACAACTTAAGAAAAATTTTTGGACACCCATTTTGAAGGGACTGGCTATTTTGGGCGTGCTGCTGATTTGCTGCGGCATTGGCGGCTGGGTCTATACCTATCGCATAGACCACCGCAGTGTCCCCAGTCTTTCGGCTTACTGTGATATCGACTTCAAAACAGCCCGGGATGGAAAAGGCCGTGTCTCCAGCGCCACCCTTTCCATTCTGGATTACCGGTATTCCAATACCAGGTTCTCCCCGCAGCTTCGAGTATACATCGACGGCATTGCCTGGGATATTGACGGCACTGCTAAACAGGCACCGCCCACCTATTCACTCACAGTCTATGATGAACATCATTCCTTCAAAAACACCAATAAGCTGTTTATTGAATTTCCCGCAGAAGCTTTGCCGGAACTTAAAGCAGCCAATGAGATCCGTGTACAGCTGAAATACTCAGACGGCATTGTCCTGGATCTGCCGCTGAACGCTCCTGACCTTGCCTATTGGCAGGAACAGCTGAAATAAATACATGAAAAGAGCCAAAAAGAAGCCCCTTGTCCTCTGGCACCCGCCAGCCTGACAAGGGGCTTCTTCCGTTCTGTATATCTTTATTTATGGGCAGCTGCCTTGCGTACTACCTCATAGGAGGAATCATGGGCCTCCACAAATCCATTGATATGAGCCTGCTTCATAGCGGTACCGCAGACAGCATCTCCATCCTGTACACTCTCAAAGGCCTGACGGAGCTTAGCGATGACCTCAGCCGGCACACCCGGTGCCGCGGCGATTGCATCCTTCGGAATGGGCTCAGTGCGGAAAATGATATCCAGCTGATTGTTAGCGTCTGCACCAGCTGCATCCATAGCCTCCGAATAGGTTGCACCGGCATCCACCTCACCCTGCATGACTGCCTCAATGACACGATTGTGGCTGCCCAGGAAAAGTGTCTCACCGAAATAGGTATCCGGATTCTTCCCTGCCTCGACCAAAGCCGCCTTCGGATAAACATAGCCGGAAGCCGATTTTACATCGACAAAGCCAAAACGCCGTCCCTTCAGATCATCCAGGCTCTTGATGCCGCTGTCCTTACGGGTAATGATATAGCCCGTATAAGAAGTGGCATTATGCACCTTTGGCGTAACAATAGGGGTGATATTCGCCATTTCCTTAGTGGACACATACGCAAAAGGCGAGAACCAGCCCACATCGGCTAATTTATTGGTAAGTGCCTTCCCTAAAGCGTCATAGTCAGACACGATGACAGTACGGGCTTTATAGCCAACCTTCTTGGCCACCGCATTCAGAATAGGAACATAGGTATCCCTGATCACCTGAGGTGCCACAAAGGGATTGACCCCAAATATGATCTCATTCTCCTTCTTCTGCTGTACTGCAACCTTCTGGATGTTATCAGCGATACCCAGGATAGAATGAGCATAGCCATAGATGTCTTCCACGTTCTTTTTCTGACCTACAATGCTTGTGCTCGTCTCACGGGTATTCCCAGCTATATTGACTGTAGCCTGTCCTACGGACTCAATGACATTCGCCATCTGCTCCGTCGTATCCTTCTGATTCACAGACATGGTGCTGAGCTTATCTACCACTGTTTCGATATTCTCGATATTCTTGACCATATCCATCATAGCGGCAGCAGACTTCTGAGCCATTTCCTGCACATTCTGCAGCCGTGTGCTGCCATCCTGCATTTTCCGGGTGACCTCAGAGGTCTTCCCGGTAATCTCCTGGACAATCTCCTCGATCTCCCGGGTAGTATCCTCACTTTCACCAGCCAGCTTGCGCACCTCTTCCGCCACCACAGCAAAGCCCTTGCCGTGCTCACCAGCACGGGCGGCTTCAATGGCTGCATTCAAGGCCAGCAGATTGGTCTGACTCGCAATTGCCCGGATCTTTTCCACGAAATTAGCAATCTTTTCCGAGGCTTCATTCAAAGCGTCGATGTCCTTTACTGCCACCTGGACAACCTGAGCCACATTCAGGATAGCCTTGCTGACCTCATCAATGGTCTCATGATGAGCCTGGGCAATCTGCGTGGAATTATGGCACTGCTCCAGGCTGGAATTGGCCACCTGGGCTACCTGACTAGCCGAAGAAGCAATCTCCTGTATCCCCGCTGTAGCCTCCTCCAGATTGCTGGCATTGACCTCGCTCTCCCGACTGGTTCCATCGGCCAGGCCTTCAATACGGCTCAGCACATTACGATAATGCCCCAGTCCCCATATAAGCTGCTGCGAGGCAAAGGCCATCTCCTCAGAAATATCCAGCAGATCCATGGTCACACACACCGGGGCATCAGTTTTCTGTGCCGCTGCCTTGACCGGTGCCGGTGCTGCAGGCTTGCCTGCCTCCACTGACGGTTGTGCTGTAATGCTGCGTATTCCTATTGTTCCCAGTACACCTGCAATGACAACAGCTAAAAGAATACTGCCTGCTGTACCAATGCTTGCTGCCGCCATGGCCGCTACGATACACCCCACTGCCGTACTCAGGATCTGACACCCTATAAGCTTTCCATTCACTGTTACCCCACCTTTTCTTTTACCCTTATGTTATTTTTATGACACCATCAGCCCACTGTGAATTTTCCCATCGGGTGATGGTAATGCTGCCGTGTGTCTTTTTTCATTGCCAATGCCATGGCAAAAGTTACAATTCCCACTCGTCCCATAAGCATGAGCAGAATCAGTACAAACTTGCTTCCAGGCGCCAAAGACGGCGTTATTCCGGTGGATAACCCCACCGTGGCCAAAGCTGAAACCACCTCAAAGGCCACCTTTACCACCGGAATCCCTTCTGCCATACAGATATACATGGTAGCTAGAAAAGCTATAGTCGCTGCTATGAAGAACAGCATGAGTGCCCGCATGATTGTTTCCATGGGAACGCCCCGTGAAAAGAGTTCTACCTCCTTTTTCCCCCGGATCAGACTCCAGATCGTACTCACGATAATGGCAAAGGTGGAGGTTTTTATACCGCCGCCGGTAGATGCCGGGGATGCTCCGATGAACATCAGCATAATCACTACCAGCAGAGCCGGCTCCCCCAGGGCACCATTATCAAAAACGGCAAAACCGGCTGTGCGTGAAGTTGCTGACTCAAATATACTGGCCAGAACCTGTCCGCCAAGGCTCAGCGGCGCCAATGTCCCCTCATTGCCATGCTCCAAAAGGAAGATGACAACCGTCCCCAGCAAAAGAAGAATGCCCGTTGCTGCCAGCACCACCCGCGTCTGTACCGCCAGTGCCTGCCAGCGTCGATGTTCCCAGACATCATTCATCACAGCAAAGCCGATGCCGCCTAACACAATCAAACTGCTGATGGTCAAAGTGACCACCGGGTCCGATGCATATTTAAAGAAGGCAGTCCCGCCAAAAACGTCGAAACCCGCATTGCAAAAACCGGAAACAGCGTGCCAATATCCATAGTAGACCCCCCGCCAGCCGTATTCAGCGGCAAAGCGCAGAGCCAGGATTGTCCCGCCGATGAACTCGATGATAAAAGTGACCTTTACCACATACAGTACCAGCCGGACCATTCCCTCCAGCGTAAGCTGATTCAACGATTCCTGGACCAGCAGCCGATTGCGCAGCTGAATACGCCGCCCCATGACCACCGCCAGCAGCGTGGTTATCGTCATGACTCCCAGCCCGCCAATCTGGATCAGGGATATGATCACCATCTGTCCAAAAGCAGAAAAATAATTTCCCGTGTCCACAACGCAAAGCCCAGTGACGCAGACCGCCGACGTGGCAGTAAACAATGCATCCACAAAGGAAAGAGAAGAGCCTTCCCGGGATGCCGCCGGCAGCATGAGCAGAAAGCTCCCTGCCAAAATAGCGGCTGTAAACCCCAGGGTGAGGATCTGATATGGATTCAGGTTCCATTCTGCTAAGTTCAGCAGATTTGCCTTCCCTCCTGTACGTATATTCATTCAGTAAATACCCCCAGATAACAAGAAATCAACCAAACCGCTGCACCATCTGCAGCACCAGGAACAGCCCAAGGCCGATTCCAGCTCCTACAATAGAGCCATTCATGCGTATCCATTGCAGATCCGTATCCACCTTGTCATAAACCAGCTGATTCAGCTGCTGATCGGTCATACGGCCCAGCACACTGCGAATGATGTCTCCAATCATAGATTGCGCCTGCAGTACGCTGCGTGCGGTGAGATCATAGAGGAAGCGATTGATTTTCTGCTGAAGCTGATCATCCTCATGCAGTTCGCCCAGCCAGTCCTGGATGATCTCTTGCAGGATTCCCCGAAGGACAGTATACAGATGGTCCGGGGAATCTACAGTGGCTTTCATCACCGCTGCCAGATATTCCTTTACCAGGTTTTCCTGTATTAAATTCGTTATAATACGGTCAAACCCCTGCCGGAAAAATGTATCTTTTTGTAAAATAATTAACTTTTCAAAAAGAACAGACAATACCCGCTGCTGCGCCGAAGATCCGCTGACAGACAGGTCTGCCAATATCCCCACTAACTGCTGCTGCAGCAGCTCCGCGGCTTCATCCAGATTGACCAGATCCATGGTCTGTGCAAGATTCGCAAAAAAAGCCCCCAGACCGCTGCCCGTTTTCTGCTGCTGATAGAGCTGCAGATACCGATGAATTTCCTCCCTGACGGCCGGCGCCGCTGCCTTCGGCTGCAAAGCCACCGCCAGCTGAGCCAGCAGCTTCTGCCCTCGCTCCTCGCTCTGAAGCCAGTCTGCCAGAGAAACCTTGTCTCCGGCCTCTCGCAGCAGCTGCTGCAGCTGCCGTGCTGCCGGCCCCGCTGCCTCCTGGGCCAGTGCGGATTTATCCACCGACTTCCAAAGGGACATCAGATAATCTGCTGCCAGCTCCTGATTTGGCTCTTTCTCCAGCCATTTTTGCAGGGGCAGCAGCAGATCCGTCTGGTGGATGAGCCGGAACAGCTTCTTTTTCGAAAAGAATTCCTGCTGTACCATGGTCACCGCAGCTTCGATAAAGGCTGCCCTGCGCCGGGGAAGTATCGCCGTATGCCAGGAAAATCCCAGGGGACGGCGAAACAAAGCCGTCACAGCGAACCAGTCCGCAATGCCGCCCACCAGGGCCGCTTCTGTGCAGAACAGGATGCCCCTGGCAAGAACGCTGGCCGGATATTGCAGCCGCAGGCAAAGAGCAAACAAAAATAATACCGCTGCCAGCAGCAGTGTCCTATCCGCCCGATTCCATGAACGCCATACCATCATGCATACACCCTCTCTATACAGAACACCACTGCATAGAGCAGCATCCCTACCAGTGACCCTACCAGCGACCCGTTGATGCGGATCATCTGCAGATCATCGGCAATACGTGACTCCACGAATTCTGTAAGCTTCTCATCGGTAAACTCATCCAGCCGCTGCTGTATGAGCTGTTCCAGCATGGGATGATGGCGCTGCAGGCGTTCCTCCAAAATCTTTTTGACAAAATGATCATACCGCTGCTGCAGCTCTTCGCTCCGGGAAAATTCGTTGAGCTTCTTCTCGGCCAGCGCATTCACTAAAGAAAGCCAGCCCGGTTCTGCTGCCTGGAGTTTCCCCGACAGCCAGCGGCTCAGTGGCTGCTCCCATTCCATCGGAGAGCTCGCAGCTGCCAACCCCTGCAGCCAGACGGCGATTCTCTCCTGGACCGCCGCCGACTGGAGGAGCGCCATCCAGTGCTCCTCCAGCATCACAGCCGCTGCCGATTCCGGATCCGACAATGAATCCAGCCAGTCGCCGCAGCGCCGGCAAAGCATTTGCAGGATTTTTTCATCCGACAGATCTATCAGGCCCAGCACAAAAGCGCGGCCAGCGGATCCAGCCTCATATTTTTTTCTCAATTGGGAAATATTTTCCAGCAAAAACTGCTGCACAGTCTCTGCCTCCAGCAGTTCCAGTCCCAGCTTCTGTACAGCAGCCCGCAAATCACCCTTCGATTCACTGGACGCCAGCAATTCAGCCAGCCGGGCTGCCAGCTGCGGCACGGGAAGCTCAGCCATACCGGCCTTCAGAATAGGCCGCAGCCGCTGGATCAGCCTTTCGCAGTCCATCTGCCGGGCGGAGGAAAGCAGTACATGGTCCAGAACCTCTAAGAGCTTTTGACGGCCATCCCGCAGGCGCAGGTAATCTACCAGCATTCTGGCAGTATCCTGCGTTTTTACCACCTTCATGATATTTTTTACGCTTAAAAGGTCCTCACTGGCAAATTCCACAATAGCATTCATAATTCTTTCACGATTGCGTGTCAGAATTTGAGTGCGGTAGGAAATCCCCAAAGGCTTGCGGAAGAGCGCAGTGACCGCAAACCAATCCGCCAATCCGCCGATGGAAGCAGCCAGGAAGCCATTATGCACCATGCCGCCCAAAAAACCGGCGGATGCATAGGGATAGCTGAAGCCTGCTCCCAGGAGACTGATCCCCAGGGCCAGCGAAGCCTTATATCTTTTTCGCATGATTACACTCCAATATTCTCTTCATCCTTGGCGGGCTGCTGCTCCTTCGCCACAGAAAGCATAAGCTTCAGACGATTGAGCTGATTCACCTCACTGGCCCCGGCATCGCAGTCCAGTGCGACGATATTCGCCCCCGGATATGCGGTCCGCAGCTCGTGAAGAACGCCTTTTCCTGTAATGTGGTTTGGCAGGCAGCCAAAAGGCTGCAGGCATACCACATTGGGTATCCCCTCATCGATGAGCTTGACCATTTCACCGGTGAGGAACCAGCCCTCCCCTGCCATATTACCCAGGGATACATGGCGGGCTGCCAGTGACGCAATCTTATCGATACTCCGAGGCGCACGGAAATGACGGCTGGCCTTCAATGCCTTGGTCATGGGGTGGCGGAAGAATTCCAGCACCCGGATGAACACCTTCGATGTCAATTTATCCTTATAGCGGCCATCCAGCAAACGGCGTTCCACAATCGAGTCATAAGCCATGTACATGAAGAAATCCACGAAGTCCGGCATTACGACCTCGGCCCCCTCCTGCATCAGCAGCTTCTCAATATGGTTGTTGGCCACCGGATGGTATTTCACCAGGATTTCTCCCACTACGCCCACCTTGGGCTTCCAAAGATTTTCATGGATGGGCAGCGCATCGAATTCCCTGACGATCTGCCGGATATTGCGCTTGAATTTGAAATAGCTTCCGCCGCTGAGTTCCTGCCGGCAGCGCTCCATCCAAGAGCTGTACAGCCGTTCCACCGAGCCGGCTTCCACCTCATAGGGCAGCATCCGGTTCCTCACATTCATGAGCAAATCACCATAGACAGCGGCCTTGACCGCATCCACAAAGCATTCCCTGTCCAGCTTGAAGGCATCTGTTTCCAGGCCCCAGCAGGCAAATACCGGTACCTGGGGGAACCCCGCATCCTTCACAGCCTGCCGCATGACGTTCAGATAATTCGTTGCCCGGCAGGCTCCACAGGTCTGGAAAAGCATGATGGAGGTATGGTCCGGATCGCATTTGCCGGACTTCAGTGCCGCCAGCAGCTGGCCAATGACCACAATCGCCGGATAGCACATATCATTGTTGACATAGCGGAGCCCCAGGTCAATAGCTGATTTGGCCGGCATTTCCGGAATCACCACCTGATAGCCATGCTTTTTCAGCGCAGTACTCAACAGGTTGAAATGAATGGGCGCCATCTGCGGTGCCAGAATGGTGTGGGTACGCTTGCATTCCTCGGTGAACCGGGGACGCTCGGGTACCGGTACGGGATCAAAATACATGGTCCGCCGCCGGGCCAGAGCCGCAATGAGCGACCGCAGGCGAATGCGGGCCGCCCCCAGATTGCTCACCTCATCCAGCTTGATCATGGTATAGATCCGATGCTTTTCCTCCAAAATCGCCCGTACCTGCCCGGTGGTAATAGCATCCAGACCGCAGCCAAAGGAACTGAGCTGAATCAAGGTGATATTCTCATGGGCCGCGGCGAACCGGGCCGCATGGTAAAGGCGGGCATGGTAGCTCCACTGATTCACAATCTTCAGCTGCCCTTCCTCCACCGGCATATGATATACCGCATCCTCAGAAATCACCGGCAGCCCATAGGACTGAATCATCTCCGGGATGCCATGATTGATTTCCGGATCGATATGATAGGGGCGGCCTGCCAGCAGCACTGCCGGCAGATGCTCCTTCTGTACCCGCGCCAATATCTGCGCCCCATACTGGCGCACATCCTCCTTGTAACGTTCCAGCTCCAGATAAGCAGCCTCCACTGCCGCAGCCAGTTCCTGCCGTGACAGCTCCTCTCCAGCCAGCTCCTCCATCAGCCGATCCACCAGACGCTTGGGGTCGTTCAAGGGTAAAAAGGGCTGTATGAACTGGATATCCCGCTCCCGCAGGACATCCATATTCGCCCGGATATTTTCCGCATAGGAGGCCACCACCGGACAGTTGTAATGATTGTCTGAGGGATGGCAGGAATCCACTATATTGTAAGGGATGCAGGGATAAAAAATCTTATGCACGCCCTTGTTCACCAGATCCATGATATGCCCATGCACCAGCTTGGCCGGATAGCACAGGGAATCGGAAGGAACCGTAGCCATCCCCTGATAATAGAGCTCCGCTGAGGATTTCCCCGAAAGGACCACTTCATAGCCCAGCATGGTGAAGAAAGTGAACCAGAAGGGATAGTCCTCATACATGTTCAGCACCCGGGGCAGGCCGATCCGTCCCCGGCTGGAATGACGCAGCGGCCGATAAAAATCAAAGAGCCGCTCATATTTATAGGCGTAGATATTCGGTGCCTTTGCTTCCTTCTTCTGCTTCCCCGCACCGCGTTCGCAGCGGTTCCCCGTATAATAGCGTCCGCCATCCGGGAAATTCTGCACAGTGATGAGGCACTGGTTTCCACAGCCATGACACCGGTAGGATTTAGTGGTCACAGAAAAATCAGCCAGCTGCTCCGCGGACAGCAGACCAGATTTCTGCTGCCCTGTCTCCATGGCCAGCAGAGCCGCGCCATAGGCGCCCATAAGGCCGGCAATATCCGGGCGGATGACCTCCCGGTCCAGCAGCAGTTCCATGGACCGCAGCACCGCATCATTGTAAAAGGTTCCCCCCTGGACCACGATGTGCTCTCCCAGGGTGCTCACATCCTTCAGCTGCATAACCTTGAAAAGGGCATTTTTGATCACCGACAGGGCGATGCCCGCCGATATATCCCCCACCTCGGCGCCTTCCTTCTGGGCCTGCTTCACCTTGGAATTCATGAATACCGTACACCGGGTGCCCAGATCCACCGGAGCCTTGGAGGCAAGCGCCTTGGCCGCGAATTCTCCGGCCGTCATGTTGAGTCCCTGGGCAAAATTCTCGATAAAGGAACCGCAGCCGGCCGAACAGGCCTCATTCAGCGTAATGCTGCCAATGCTGCCATCCCGCACAAAGAAGCACTTCATATCCTGGCCGCCGATATCCAGCACGAAGGAAACCTCCGGGCAGAATTCCTGCGCCGCCCGCAGATGTGCAAAGGTCTCCACCTCGCCGGCATCCGCATGGACGGCCGCCTTCACTATGGCTTCACCATATCCTGTGGTAAGCACTGCAGCAATATGGGCCTGCTCCGGCATCGCCGCATACAGCTCCCGCAGCTCCTTTACCACGGTATTCAGCGGCGAACCCTGATTGCTGCCGTAGGAAGTATAAAGCAGCTCCTTATCCTGGCCAATGGCCGCAATCTTCGTCGTAGTCGAGCCAGCATCGACTCCTACATAGATGGGGCCCCTATAGCTGGACAGCTCGCGCCGCTGCACCTGGTCCCGGTCATGACGTTCCTTGAAGGCCCTGTAATCCGCCTCATCGGCAAAAAGCACAAAATCAGCCTTCCGGCTTTCCGCCGCAGCGGCTTCCCGTGCTTTGGCAATACTCTGTTCCAGCTGGTTGCAATCGATGAGCTTTGCCTCATCCGACAAAGCCGCCCCGATGGCTACGAAATAGCAGCCCTCCTGGACGGGTACCACTGCATCTTCGCCCAGCTTCAGCGTTTCAATGAAACGGGTCCGCAGTGCCGAAAGGAAATGCAGCGGCCCGCCTAAAAAGGCCACCTTGCCGCTGATGGGACGCCCCTGTGCCAGATTGCTGATGGTCTGATTGACCACCGCCTGGAAAATAGACAAAGCAATATCCGCTTTTTCCGCCCCATCGTTCATAAGTGCCTGGATATCCGTTTTGGCGAACACCCCGCAGCGGGAGGCAATCGTATAGATCTGCCGGCCCTTCTCAGCCAATGCATTGAGCCCTGGCGCATCTGTGGATAAAAGGGATGCCATATGGTCGATGAAAGAACCGGTTCCGCCGGCACACACGCCGTTCATGCGCTGCTCCGGAGCCGCTCCGAAATAAGTGATCTTTGCATCCTCGCCACCCAGTTCTACCACCGTATCCGTTTGTGGAATCAGCGACCGTACGGCCGAAGCGCAGGAGATCACCTCCTGGACAAAGGGCAGCCCAATCCGCTGGGCAATACCCATTCCCGCTGAGCCTGTCAGTGCAAAAGAGAATTTCTGCTCGCCAATGACCTGCCGCAAAGAGGACAGGTTCTCATGCAGTGCGGCATTGATCTCTGAAAAATGCCGTGCATATTTCTTATAAACGAGCTGTTTTTCCTTGTCCAGCACGACCACCTTAATTGTAGTCGAGCCAATATCAATCCCTACATTCAAAATAGATTTCATTTTTCACACCACCTGAAAGCATACCTATAACATTCTAATCCTAGGGTATATTATAACGCTATTGTTCAATATTTCGCAACGCGAAATTATTCTAATCCGCGTTTTCTTCAAGGGGCCGGCTTCGGGTCCCAGCGAGGCAGAAAACAGCAGTGCAGTGCCTATTATTTTCTCTTGTAACTGAAAAAAGAGATGCTGCCCATCAGCATCTCTCCTGTTCCCTGTTCTGCAGTCATCGATCCGCATTCACCAGTGCCTGTGCCAGTACCGGCCATACATCCGGCGTTTCGACCCCTTTTTTCCAAAGAGCCGCACCAGCCAGATCATAGCGGCTGATAAGCGCCGCCTTCAACGCCAGCGACCGGGCATCCTCCTGCCATACCCGATAACGGGTCCCCTGCTCCTGATATTTATAATAATACTGCCCGATATCAGCAAGCCACCGCCGGGAAACGCCTTTCTCCCGCCAGAGAGACTGGGCCGCAGGCATGTGCAGCGTCTTCCCCTTGGTCTTTCCGTCCTTTTCACTCCAGAGACGCATGTATAAGGGCATGCCCAAAAGCATTTTATTCGCCGGTACACCATCCTTCAGGGTATTCTCAATCCCCTGCTGGACCCAGGGAATCGAAGCGACAGAACCGCTGGAGCCAAAGCCCGGGGAATGTTCATCGTAGCTCATGAGCATGATATAGTCCACCTGGGCAGCCAAAGCCTTCCGGTCGTAGCACTTCGACCAGTATTCCTGATCCATCGGAGCTGTCAGATCCAGGGAAACTGTCATAGAAGCCTTGTGCAGCGCCTGAGAAAGTTCCGTCACAAAGCTTGTCAGCCCATCCCGGTCCCTGGAAGCTATATTTTCAAAATCAATATTGATGCCATCCAGCTCATAGACCTTCGCCAGGCGAACCAGATTTGCCGCAGCCTTCTGGCGCCCCTCCGGACTCTTCAGCAGCCGGGCTGTCATCTGAGGTTCAAAGCTGTTGGTGACCAGCGGCCAGATCTTCATGCCGCTCTGCCTGGCCTGGCGGACATAGCTCCGCTCCGCTATGCTGGTGACCTCTCCCTGCTCATTGATGATATGGAACCAGCAGGGAGAAATCACATTGACACCTTCCGGCCGGCCAGGGAAGGTAAGTCTCTTCTCATCCGGCTTTGGCTGCTGCCACATCAGACAGACCTTGCTGCTCCGGGCTTGCTGGCTTTCCTGCCTCTGCGGCTGGGGTGCCGCCGCTGCCGCTGCCGTTCCCAGCAGGCCGGCCAGAAGCAGGCAGCCTATTTTCAACCATGACATATTCCATTCCTCCATTAAAACCAGATTTATGTGCTGCTCCCGATTCGCTGCTCATGCCAGGCCAGGGCTTCCTGCACGAAGGCTGTGCCGGTCTTATCGGAAAGCTGTACCTGCGCCGATGATGCAAAAGCCGCCTTTTCCTGCCGCAGCTTATTGTAAAGCTCCGCGGCCTGCTGGACATTCCCCGCCTGATCCGCCTGCACCAGCAGCAGAGCTGTCTGCCCAGCCTTAGCCAGCTGCTTCAGCAGCACCAGTTGTCCGGCTGCCTCCTTCCACTTCATGGGCGGCAGTCCAGCCTGCAGTTTCTCCGACGCCTGTGCCATATTCTGGAAGTCCTTAGCCAGCAGTGCCTGGACAGCACGGCTGTCCTGCCCGCTTTTTACCAGCTGCCACCAGTTGTCCATGTGCTGGCGGACCAGGGGGGCATCCGCCCGGCCCACATGGGCCCAATCGTTATCCATGCGCTGGGAATGTTCGGCAAAGATGCGCATGGAATCTGCCAGACTGCCATATTGCTCCTTCAAAGCCTTTTCCCAGGATGCCTCCGCATCATATTTCCTGGGATCCAGAGCGTAATCCGCTCCGGTGGACAGCGTAATCCGGGACAGCTGGGCATACTCCATCGGATTCATCAAAAAGGCCGCCATATGGGCTCCAGCCTCAGGTGTCAATCCCACCACCGGGCCAAGTGCCAGCTTGCTGCGCATATAATCGTTGACCGGGTAATTCCACCAGACAGACATTTTCCGACCATAGATCTTCTCCACGGCGGAAATATTCTGTTCATCAATGCCTTCGCAAACCACGCCCTGCCCTGTATACATGACCTGTATGTCCTTATCCAGCGCAGCCGCAAAAATGGCTGTATAAGGCTTCACGCCACCCTGTTCCGTTACCATATCCGCGCTGAAATACTCCGTAGGAACTGTCAGCAGCGGCTTCACTCCCGCCCGCTTATGCACAAATTCCTGATTGACCCGGTTCAGTACACTGGCCTGGCTCCAGCCATCCTTGCTATGGATATCATCAAAGAAAATGGCAAACTGCCGTACCCCCATATCATAAAGGGAATCCAGCTTGGCCAGAAGCAGCCGGACATCCTGCTCGCCCGGCGCACCAGAAAAGCGCATATCCAGCCCCGGGGAAATGGCAAATACAAACTCCACCCGATTGGTCCTTGCTGTATCAATCAATTTATGCATGCGCTCCATATCCGCTGCCGGATAAGGTTCCCGCCATTTTTCCCGATGATAGGGATCATCCTTGGGCGCATAGATATACATATTCAGCTGATGCTGGCCCATGAACTGCATGGTCGTCAGCCGATCCTCCTGGGACCAGGGATGTCCATAAAACCCTTCCACAATGCCGCGGACCGGTATCGCTTCCGCCGCAGCCGCCTGCGTCAGCCCCGCAATGCCCACAGCACTGCAGAAGCAAAGCGTCCCCGCCAGAATTTTCAAGTATATCTTGTTCAAAAAATCTCCCCCTCAAAATCACCTGCAGATGGATAGAATCTCCTTTATGCTTTTTTCCTATCCCCCAGGCACTGTGCCTCCATGCGGCCAGTTTCCTGTCCTCATTTAATTCGACAGGACCTGATGGCTTTCCTGCCCTGCAGATATCCCCTTACAATCATCAGGCTTCCATTATCACCTATACTGCGGCCGGCATGGCATAAGTTTCTGCCCCAAACATAAAAAGCACCCAGCCGTTAAGCCATGTGCCATTTTACTTTATATGTCTATACGAAACCCCTTGGCTCAATCCATAACATCAATTCTTTCAACCTTGAAAATGACCGGTCTGGTTCCATCATTACAGCAGGCAATCATAACCTTGTCATCGTTAGTCCATCCATGCATAATAGCCCCGCCCTGAATGGCCGCATAAATATATCTGCTGATTGCATCCCATGCCTCCGAGCAAAAGGGAACGCCCTCTGTTCCACAATGCATAGTGCCAGGCGAAAGCAGCACACCTTCATCCGGTTTTCCACTCTTGACCATCGTTCCTGCCCCCATATGCCAATAGTCATCCCGCTGATCATTCCGGCAAAATAAAAACTCATCCCCTACATGATAACAGGGACATTTTCCACTGTTTGGAATAGCACAATACTGGGCCTGCAGCTCCGGAAACAGCTTTTTATCCAATACTGTAACTTTCACTCTATATTCCATTTCCTTATACCTCCGTATTTTTGAATTACTTATACTCACCTTGCCAAAAATGCAGTTTCCTCATGTTGATGGGAAAATTATGGACTTCCCTGAAATCGACAGATCATGTTTAAAGTAAAAACAGCATCGACAGCGCTTTCATGACGAAACCTCTGCTGATGCTGTTTTTATTTGTTATGCATCTGCCAAAATACGCCCTTCATCTTCTCTGATGGATAAACGGCTCATAGGGATTCATAGCTTACCGTTATGCTTCCGGAAATATTGCTAAGCAGCACTGCCTAGAGGTTTTTAAATTTGACATCACCACCAGGACAAGTCTTGTTCACGTTGCCCCCATCTATAACGTTAAGCGAACCGCCACTGACATTATCGAGTTCCTCTTCTAACAAGTCCTCCGTAACACCAGTCTTTTCCTGTAAAAGCTCCATAAATTTTTTCTTGTCCAGACCACAGGACACAGCCAAGTCCAAAACTTCCTTTGTCGTCATCATAAAACACCTCTCCTTTATCAAACAGCAAAATGCGGGAACCCCAAATTGAAAGATTCCTTCTGTCCTTTATACTCCGCCATACGAAATCCATTACACAATTTCATGAGAATTCCGCAAAACATCAGCAATTTTTTCTGTATAACCATCCCGCTGATACACACAGTTCAAAGGATCTTTTCCCATATCATCCCCTGTTAAAGCCAGTGCACAGGCTCGGCAGCCGCCTGTGCAGCGGGAAAAATATGCACAGGTTCCACATTCTTTATTCTGCTGACGCAAATCATTGAACGTGCGGCAAATGGATTCGATATAATCTCCTTTCATCAGCAGATCCATCAATCCATCGTGTTTTACATTACCAAAGGATACCTTCTTTTCCCGCCAAATCCCGGTCATGGTCAGGCAGGGATAAAGCTCGCCATCCGCTGCCAGGCCGATTAAAGCGCGATTGCTCCTGCAGACGGGGCGATTATACCGATCCAGTTCTTCCTGAGAACCCTTGATGAATCGCTCAATGAATTTTTCTTTGTCTTTCCAGAACTGCTTCGGATCCATGACTATGATCGCCCATATCTCTGCAGGAATATCCAAATCAGCCGCAAGATACCCGGCTAAGAATTGCAGCAGGCTGTCCAGATATTCCCGGGCCGATAACGCCCCCTTTGGCGTAGATTTCCGAAAGGCCGGTGATTCTGTTGTCCGCAGAATCTGCATCGCCTGAACGCCCATTTCATCCAGCATTTTTGCGGTCGGCAGTAAGGTATCAATGTTCCGGCGATGTACATTGATAATGGCGTGGACGAGAAAATGATTCTCCAGGCAGAGCTTCATGGCGGCTATCGTCTTCGCTTCCGCACCCTCCTGCTGATGCAGCCAGTCATGCTGCCCAATCCCGTCAAACGCGATCTTGAATACCGTACGACAGCCGATTCTATGAAGTTCATCTAAAATTTCCTGGGTGAGGAACGCTCCACTCGTATAGATTTTCTCAACTTCCATTCCCCGTGCATGGATGGCCCGGACAATATCCAAAAAATGGGGATGCATGAGTGGTTCGCCGCCCGTAAGCTTTATCCGCTGCACGCCGCAGGCAGCAGCTTCATCAATGAGCCGCTGACATTCTTCCCAGGTGAATTCAGCTGCCTTTGGGCCGTTCTCTGCCCAGTTATAACAATGCCGGCAGGTATAGCAGCAGCGTTCCGTAATGGACCAAAACATTTTGGGAAAATAGCGATTCATGGCATAGATGGGCTTCTGCCAATCGGTAAGCCGCTCCCCGGCAGCCGCCGCATGACAAAGCTTTTTCTCCAGCAGGCTTTCCAGCAAAGGAGAATCGGGTATGTCCTGCTGACCATCACATTGCAGCAAAAGGCTAAATTCCTCTTTTTTCAACCCTTTGGCATACGCATGATCACGATGATAGTATGCATAGGGGACTTTCAGCCAGGACCTCAGTGCTATCTTCTCTGCTAATACATACCTCTTCATCTGTTGTTCCATAGCAATTCCTCCTACCTCTCAATATTAGTTTCCACATCTGACTCCCCATTCCTGCCCTAAACACAAAAAAGACACACAGCTGTCAAGCCATGTGCCGATTTTCGCTTTATAATGCCATTGTTCAAGATTCCACAAAGCGGAATCCTTCCAATGCTTATAGAGCCGTCATGCTTCCGGAAATACTACCACCAGCAGCATCTTGAAGTTTTCCTTTCCATATACAGCATGGGGATGATTGGCGGGCATAACAATGGACTCGCCGGCCTTCAGCTCGAATTTCTTCTCCTCGATGGTGATCTCTCCTACACCATCCAGAGCGGTCACAAAGGCATCTCCCTTGGACTCATGGGCACTGATACCCTCGCCCTTGGCAAAGGCGAACAGGGTTATGCCCACACCGGCATTCTGGACCAGAGTCTTGCTCACTACCTGTCCTTCCGCATATTCCATGGTATCCTTCAGGGCCAGTACCTCAGCCTTTTTAATGTTCTTTAAAATCCCGCTCATGACGATGCCCTCCTTTTATTTCTCAATTTCCTGGCAGCGGGCCAAAAGTTCGCTGCCATCGTAGACAGCCCTTGCTCCCAGCTGCTTTTCAATGCGCAGCAGCTGATTGTACTTCGCCACCCGCTCGGTGCGGTTGGGGGCTCCCGTCTTGATCTGGCCGGCATTCAGCGCCACCACCAGATCAGCGATGGTCGTGTCCTCCGTCTCGCCGGAGCGATGGGAAACAATGGCCCGATAACCGGCCTTATGAGCCAGCTCAATGGCGGCAATGGTCTCGGAAACCGTTCCGATCTGGTTCAGCTTGATCAGAATGGCATTGGCCGCCCCCAGCGTTATGCCCTTGGCCAGCCGCCTGGTGTTCGTCACAAACAGGTCATCCCCCACCAGCTGCACCTTGCTGCCAAGCCGGGCCGTGATCTTTTGCCAGCCTTCCCAGTCCTCTTCATCCAGAGGATCCTCCAGGGAAACAATGGGGTACTTCTCCAGCAGGGCCTCCCAATGGGCAATGAGTCCATCCGTAGTGAAATGTTTGCCGGCCTTGGGCAGTACGTACTCCCCCTTGGCCTCACCCTTCCATTCGCTGGCTGCGGCATCCATGGCCAGGACAAAATCCCTCCCTGGAACATACCCGGCCTTCTCGGTAGCCCGCAGAATATATTGTATGGCGATTTCATCCGTCGCCAGATCCGGTGCAAAGCCGCCCTCATCCCCCACCGAGGTGGCCAGGCCATCCCCCTTCAGGATAGCCGCCAGCGTGTGGAAAACCTCCGCTGACCAGCGAAGCCCTTCAGAAAAGCTGGGGGCTCCCGCCGGCATGATCATGAATTCCTGCACATCCACGGTATTGGCCGCATGGGCACCGCCATTCAGTATATTCATCATGGGTACGGGGAGGATCCCTGCTGCGGTGCCGCCCAGGAACCGATACAGCGGCAGCCCATGGGCCGTTGCTGCCGCCCGGACCGCAGCCAGGGAAACCGCCAGTATCGCATTGGCCCCCAGCTTCGATTTGTCCTCGGTACCATCGGCTGCCAGCAGCGCCGCGTCAACCGCTCCGCTGTCCGATGCATCCAGCCCCTGAACAGCCCTTGCCAGGACTGTGTCCACATTCTGCACAGCCTTTTGTACGCCCTTCCCCGCAAAGCGGCGGGAATCACCGTCCCTCAGCTCCAGGGCCTCGTAGATGCCTGTGGAGGCGCCGCTGGGCGCTGATGCCCGCCCGAAGCTGCCATCCTCCAGCCACACCTCAGCCTCCACCGTGGGATTGCCCCGGGAATCCAAAATCTCCTGTCCGGTAACCTTACGGATCCTTGTATCCTTCATCATAACCCCTCCTGACAAAATTTTTCTTTCTGCTCCTATCATCCCATAATTCTCCCGCGCCGGCAATGGTATTTTTCAGCGCGGCCTCAAACCGACAAAATCTCATACAGAACCTGATTATGGGAACGCCGCTTCTTCGTCTGGGTTCCCAGCAGGCACACGGAGGAAAATCCCCCATATTTCTGCTGAAAAAGCTCCCAGGCACTTCGCTGCTCCAGCAGCAGCCGGTATTCATCACTGTAAGCCTCCCAGCTCATATGCTTTTTCGTGTAAAGCTCCAGCAGTTCCTTCGTCGGCGTAAAAGCCAGCTCATGCACATAACGGGCTCCGGTAAGCCGCGGCACAAAAAAGGCCAGATCCTTTTCCTTGGTGAACCCGCAAAGCTGGGAGCTGTTCTTCAGCCGGACGTCCAGAACCAGATCCGTCTTCTCCGCTGTCAGACGGGCAAAAAAATCAGCGGCGGCAGTTTCATAGGCACTTAATGTATATAACTGTTGCAACAGGAACGCCCCCCCTCAGCGAAGCTCAATGGCAGCCACGGGGCAGGACTCCTTTGCCTCCTTTGCGGCGGCCTCACCTTCGGCCGTGATCTCAGCACAGCCTTCTGCCAGTCCATCATCCCCCAGCTGAAAAGCCTCCGGGGCAATTCCCGAACACATACCGCAGCCTATGCACAGGCTCTTATCCACATATCCCTTCATCGTCAAAGACCTCCTTAAAGTCGTCACCTGAATGTAATTCATCCGCTACAGGAGTACCGCTGAATCCGCTGTATCCCCATGGAAATTATTCTATTCTCCTTCCGCGGGAAAATCCGTAATATATGTTACCGATTTCCCCGAAGGCTTCTGTTATATTGAACACATACAAGATGAAAGATGAGGGGATTCTGTATGTATATGGATCAATTGAACGAACACCACAAAAAGCTCTGGGACTTCCTGCAGAAATTGCAAAGCTATCAAAGCGATGCAGAGGTACTTGCCCATGGGAAGGAAATTTCCACCACCATCAGCCAGCTCAGCGGCATCCTCAGCGTCCATCTGGCTGCGGAGGACAAATACCTCTACCCTGCCCTGCAAAAGGATCCCGCCGCACATATCCAGCAGCTGGCTGCGAAGTTTTCCCGGGAAATGGGAACTCTGGCTGATGTCTACAAGGCCTATCGGGACAGGTTCATGCTCACCTCCCAGATTGAAGCCGATCCGGCTCTTTTTCTGCAGGAAACCGCCAGAGTTCTGCAGGCACTCAGCAATCGTCTGCAAAAAGAGGACAAAGAACTTTATCCGCTGCTGAAAAAGTAAATCCGCATGAAGCTGAAAACAGGCTGCCCCCGAATGAGGCAGCCTGTTTTCGATTCTTTGATTTTTACTTTTTCACCAATGCATTGTTCTGGATTCCATATTGCAGTTTGTCGCCTAAATAGTTGAAAGAAATCTGGCTCCCCATACTTTCCTGTACAGCACTCCAATTGTCGATGGTCATTGATGAATGTGCATCGTATTGGATGTACAGGCTGTTATCCTTCTGGGCAATAGAGGTGTTCAACGGCAGCAGATCATCGGACATGAGGAATACAATCTGGCTGTTTTCTGTATCTATAGCCGTTGTGTCGATGGTAATATGGGCATTTTCCACATTTTCCCGGTCAAATTTCAGGGTAACTGTACCTGACGCCAGTTCCCCATCCTGTTTTTTTCCTAAGAAATAGGTGTCATTTCCCCCTTGTCCATAAAGGGAATCGCTGCCGCCAGTCCAAACCAGCGTGTCATCACCAGCACCGCCATACAGTTCATCACTGTCCCGGCCGCCTTCGATATAGTCATTTCCGGCTCCGCCAAACAGAATATTCCTGCCTGCACCGCCGTAAATTTTATCATTGCCGGCACCGCCGGCAATGAAGTCATCCTTTTGTCCGCCATAGAGCAGATCATTCCCCTGGGCCCCCACCAGATAGCTGCTTTCATTGCCGCCATAGATGGTGTCTCCGGCTGCATTGGCCATGATGATTTCCTTTTTTCCGGAGGCAGAGTGATATTCTTTCACCCCATCCTCCACAAACACACCATTTTCCGGATAGGAAAAGCTGGTATTGTTGAACAGGTCAATCTGCTGACCTATTTCATGACGGTCCAGCCGGATATCCGCAATACCCGTCGCTTTTTGAAAGGCCTCCATGAATACCCGGTAATTGGGCAAAGCATCCGGACGGTCTCCTCTGGAAAGATCATAGGGAATCGGCACGGTGAACCCCAGATGGTATTGCGTGGCAAAATCCCCCACAGGATCACCATCCGTACAGAAATTCACAATATGTGCAAAATCCTTGCTGTCCAGCTTCGTTCCAGCCCCCTGCATCTGCTCGACCAGGGTCAGTACCCCAGTGCCGTCAATAGCCATGGTAGGGATAGCTTCCTTCGTATCGAGGTAGTATTTGGCCGAAACCATCTGTGCCATAGAACCGCCCAGTGAATGACCGGTGATCACCAGTTTATACCCTGCCAGCTCTGAATTCTGTTTGATGGCCTGCATGGTATCCTGGAACCATTGATAAGCGGTGTAGAACTGGTCCGGTATCTTATTGGACATCATCTGCAGATCTGCCAGGCCATCCTTGCCAAGGATTCCATGCCATTTATCATAAATTGTATTGTATTCCGCATCAGTAAGGAACCGGGAAAAACCATCAGAAACCTTGTACAGGTCCTTGGCAAAGGCTCCATCCATCACATTTTCGCCCAACAGCTTTGTAAAGCCATGGGAACCTTCAAAGCAAATATTGATCTCATGGGAAACACTGTTGACAAAGGCTCTGGCATCTAATCCGGTATGGATCTCATCAATGCGGCGCACCACCTGCCAATTCGATAAGGAGCTGTCTCCTGTACCCGCCAATTTATAAAAAGCGTATACTTCCTTGTAGGTCATCTTTGTCAAATCAGATAAAGTCGCCTGAGGCACCGCGGATGAAATGTCCACCTCTTTCACGGATGCGGGATGAAGGAAAGACCCGATGGTCTCAACCGTATCCTCAACAAGCCCTGTGGCATCTGAAATTATATCTTCGCCTAAATCCAATAAAAGTCCCATTCTTATCCCCCTCATAGAAAAGACCGGCCAGGGCTCCCCGCCCTGGCACAGTCTTCTTTCCAAATCCATTTATTTTTTGATAAAGGAACTCCCCTGTACCTGATAGCTTCCATTGCTGAAAGCAAAGGTGCTGGCATGATCACTGCCATCATACCAATTGGCCAGGGTCAGCGTATTCGCCGTGCTTAACCCCTTTTGCTGATAGGAAATGACCAGGTCCTTATTATTGGCTGCCAGCGTATATTCCGCCGCATCAAAAGCATTGTTGAACTGAACCGTATCCTGTCCGTTGCTGCCGACGATCTGATCATTGCCAAAGGTATTGTCGAACACAAAGGTATTCTTCCCCTTGCCGCCAAACATAAGATCATCGCCCTTGCCGGAAACCAGTGTATCATCCTGATCAGAGCCTACCAGAATGCTTCCCTTATAGCTGCTGTCCGCAGCTGCGGTCACCGTTCCCTGCCCAGCCTGAACCGAATATTTCACATCATCCACATACAGTTTACCATTGGTGAACTGGAAATCCACCTTGCCGCTGTTGGCGCCGAAGGCATTGAAGGCATTCTCAAAGGTAACCGATGCCGAAGCATTGCCCAGGTTATCCGTCATCACGATATCATCGCCGTTGACAGACCACTTCATATCCTGGAAGCGGATCTCATCCGCAAAATTCAGCAGCAGGCTGCTGTCCTCGGCCATAGCCCCTTCAAATACCACCTTGTCATTGCCGAAATTCGTGAAATTCCGTTCCCATTTCATCTGGCCATTGCCGGAAACACCATTGCGCACCACCAGGGTATCGTTCCCCTCGTTACCGCCCAGGATGTCGTTGCCTGCGGACCAGATCATGGTATCATCACCGCTGCCGCCGAAGAGCAGATCACTGCCCTGACCGCCATCCAGGTAATCACTGCCATCACCGCCGTAGAGTATATCATTCCCCTTGCCGCCGTAAAGGCTGTCAGCACCTGCATCGCCGGCCAGATAATCGTCGCCGCTGCCACCGATGATATAGTCATCTCCGTTGCCGCCGGAAATCAGGTTGCCGCCATTTCCAGTGCGCACCACATCATTGCCATCCCCGGCCAATACCTGGGTGGGCTTGTCATTGGTTGTGATGAGATCCGCTTCTTTCGAACCAAAGATCGTCACCTGCGGCAGACTCAGATTAGAGCCATCCCACATCTTGCGCGGCTCCAGATAATCACGATATACAGCACTGCCCACACCGATGCGGCTGGGATCCTTGAAGCCCACAGCCGTACCCGACCAGAGTGCAATGGACTGGTCCGGTTCATGCCGGTCAAAACGGGTGGCATGAATACCGCCCAGACCCAGCTTATCTGTAAGCTCCGGGGTAACCAGATTCAAATGGTTCACCGGATCCAGCACCGCAGATTCCAGATTCTGCATATCTTCCCGGGTGGTCAGCAGATATGGCACGATCATATTCAGGCCGATGTGCCCATCCTTGTCCGGATCGATGTTATAGTTTACAGCCCCCACCGGATCCAGCACTGTGATGAGATTGGTCACAAAGCTGAAATCCTGTGCCTTGAAGGTCCCCACAATGGCCTTGGCCTCATTGGCCCGCTCCAGCAGTGTGCCGCCGGAGAGGCTCACCACATTGCCGCTGGGAAGATGGATCTCCTTGCCCGCCAGGAGCTGCTGCTCCGCATAGACCTTCAGCTGGCTCAGCATACCCGGGCCCGCCTCGGCCAGAGTAGGCAGCGCCACACCCGTATCGATGAAATACATACCCGGCATCATCTGGGCCAGACCACCGCCCAGGGAATGACCGGCAACTGAAATGCTGTAGCCATCGCTTACATAATTGTTCATCACATCAGCCACAACTACCTTGAACTGCTCATAGCCCTCACGCATCTGGGGCGGAATGACACCCAAACCGATTTCCAGGTCAGAAAGTCCATCCTTGCTGAGCCATAATGCACTCAAATCACTATTGGCCTGCGTGCCCTCCAGAGTGATGACCACCTGCTTATCCTTTTCATTGATGTAGGTCCGGCTATTGAAACCGTGTGTAGTCTCCACATCTTTATAAAGTTTCCACTTATCAGTAATTTCCGAATTTGATACCATACGTCCTTTATAGATCAGCCAGGACATATCGCCGATGGATGCCCCTGTGGTAAACTTACTGTTGATTACCACATTGCTTCCGGCACTTACTGCATTGGCCTGACGTTTGTAGGTCGGTGTTTCTGCTGTGGAGGGCACCAGATTGAAAATATTGGTTACTACATCCTCCCCTACAGTGATAACTCCTTTGGCAAAATTCACCGCATCCTGAATGGGATGCACACCATTGTGCCCAAAAACGGACACCTTCATATCATTGAGTACGTCATCCACAGTTCCCTTGGGATCTGTAATGACACGATTTACAATGGCTCCAGCCGTATCAGCGATCTGCTCAGCTGCGACAGCCGCATTGCTTTCCTCAAGGCTTTGCCGCTGGCTATTCGTTTCCGTGTCCTCATCATCACCAAAGATATCGTCTAATAATTTCCCTATTAATGACATTCCTTTTTCTCCCCCTTAAATTTTCAAGTTCCCTCTCTCATCGATTCCCTTCTATTCACTTCCTTGCCGCAAATTTTCTATCCCGCATGAGAGCCCGGGATGGAATCTCTATGATGAAACAGCCTTTTAGGCTGCTGCATCCATCACCAGAGATATAAAACAAATTTCCAATTCCTTAGAAAATTCCTTTTTTTCTGTATTAAGGAGATGTATCTTTTTGTATCTTCCTTTTCTTATTCTGTGCCGAAGAGACAAATCCTCCTCAAGCCTTGAAAACGCTACCTTCGTCACGCTTTCAGCCCGTGCAGAAAAAGCTTCCAAACAGGAAAAAATGCGATTCGCCTTGATTCTGCCGGTTTCGTGAAGGATAAAACCCTACAGGCACTTCCCTTAACGCCTACGTCCTTTGTCATGGTTTTTGGAAAGATTCTCTGAATCGTGAAATTTTGCTCTTTTTTTATGAAAATTATTATATGAAATTTTTTCAAAAAAAGAAGACGGCAATGTCTGCCGCCTTCCTTGTAATTATTGCTTATTTTCTATTATTATCCATTCGCCAATGCTGCGAAGCTCGTTCCATTTACTTGATATGAACCATTTGTGAACGTAAACTTGTTCATTTGTTCACTTCCGTTATACCAATCGGCAATCCGCAGGGAGTCCGTCATATTCGCTCCATTGGTCAGGGAAATGACAAGGTCCTTATTATCCTGCAAAATCTTATAGGCACTCTGGACAAGATCAAACTGGAACTGTACTGCATCGCCGCCTTCACTGCCGATGATCTGATCCGAACCAAAGGTACTGCCGAACACAAAGGTGTCCTTACCGGCCCCGCCAAACAGCAGGTCATTGCCGCTGCCGGCGTACAGTGTATCCGCTCCAGCAGAACCCGTCAGAATCGTTCCGGCATAGCCGCTGCCGTCCTTGGACCGGACATCCCCCTGCCCGCTGCTCACAGCGTATTTCTGATCATCTACATAGAGCTTTCCATTCGTGAACTGGAATGCCAGCTTTCCGTTATTTTCCGCAAAAGAGGTAAAGGCATTTTTAAAATCAACGGAGGCCGGTGTATTCCCCATACTGTCTGTCATAAGGATATCCTCACCCTGCACAGACCATTTCATATCCTGGAAGCGGATCTCATCAGCGAAATTGAATAACAGGCTGCTGTCTGCCGCCATGGCGCCCTGGATATCCACTATATCCTGACCGAAATTTGTGAAATTTCTGTCCCATTTGATTTCAGCCTGCCCGGCCGCCCCTGCTGCAATAGCAAAGGTATCATTCCCTTCATTACCAAAAAGGATATCATTGCCCGCATCCCAGGTCAGGGTATCATTGCCGCTGCCGCCATAAAGCAGATCATCACCGCTGCCGCCGTACAGACTGTCATCCCCGGCACCGCCATAGAGCACATCATTGCCCCCATTGCCATAGAGCTGATCCGCCCCCTCTTCACCGGAAAGGAAATCATCACCGCTGCCGCCATAGAGCATATCATTGCCCTGGCCGCCCGACAGCATATTCCCACCATTGCCGCTCCGGATGACATCATCCCCCTTGCCGGCAAATACCTGGGTTGCCTGATCCGATGTAACAATGGTATCGGCCCCATCCGTCCCAAACATGGAAACCTCTGCCAGGCCAAGCTTAGAGCCTGCCCAAACCTTCTTCGGTGCCAAAAATCCTCCGCTGGCCCCATTGGGTTTTGTCGGTGCCACCAGCCCCACCTCAGTGCCAGACCATACAGCCACAGACTGCTCCGGCTGATGCCTGTCAAAGCGGGTTACACTGATATTTCCAAAGCCCAGCTTGTCAGTGAGCTCGGGAGTCACCCAGTTCTTCCAATCCAGGGGTGCCAGTTTCTCGAATTCTGTGTCCTGCAGATCCTCGCGGGCGGTAAGGAAATAGGGGACGATGAAATTAACTCCCACATGTCCATCCTTCGCCGGGTCGCTGTCGTAATTCACTGCTCCCACCGGATCCAGCTGCGTGATGAAATTCGTTACAAAGCTGAAGTCCTGTGCCTTAAAACCACTCACAATAGCTTTTGCTTCACTGGCCCGGGTCAGAATGGAATCCTTGGCCAGCTGCACCACATTGCCTCCCGGCAGATGCACGGCCGCACCAGCCATGAGCTGCTGCTCTGCATAAAGCTTCAACTGTCCCAGCATGCCAGGCCCGGCCTCTGCCAGTGTAGGAAGCGCCACACCTGTATCAATATAGTACATACCTGCCATCATCTGCGCCAGACCGCCCCCAAGGGAATGACCTGCTACGGATATGCCAAAATCCTTGCCAAAGGCATTCACCACATCAGCCACCAGGGTTTTAAATTCCTCGTAGCCCTCTCGTACCTGGGGAGGGATAACCCCGGTACCGATCTCCAGATCCGCCAGTCCGTCCTTACTGACCCAGAAGGGACTCAGATCGCTGTTGGCCTGGGTTCCTTCCAGTGTGATTGCCACCTGTTTATCGGTTCCATCCACATAGGTCCGGCAATTAAACCCATGGGTTGTTTCAATATCCCGATAAAGCTGCCACTTTGCCTGCATCTCAGGATTGGAATCCAGACGATTCTTATAGATGAGCCAGGACAGGTCGCCAATCGATGCCCCTGTAGTGAAATTGCTGGTTATCACCGCCCCGGCAGCTCCGCTTACCGCGTTTTCCTGACGGCTGAATACCGGAGCCGCCTTATCCGGACTCAGCACATTATAAATACCGGTAGCCGCATCCAGTCCAATGGTCAGAATGCCTTTCGTATAATTGCTGATATCGCGGATTGGATGTACCCCCTGATGTCCAAAAACAGCGATTTTGGTATCCTCCAGCTTATATTCGAGTTTATCCCAAAAATTTTCCGTATCCTTACGAACGTCTTCCACTGTCTTTGCAAAGAAATCTTTGGCTTTATCCCAAATGGACATTTTTTCCACCTCCCTGTATGAACTTCCCTGTCAGTAACATTTCCATATTCACTTCTCCTTTTCTATTTTTTCATTATATTTACCCATGATTTCATTGGCAAATATATTACTCGCTCTTATTTCGTCGTTCCTTTCCCATTTCCTGCTTAGATATCTTCAATATATATAAAATAGGATTATGTTCCCATACAAGTTTTCATACATTAAAAATTATTTCCAGGAATTCCTACATGTAAGTAGGAATGTATGCGCTATCTTCCTACAACAAAAAGAGGACCGTCTATTTTTTACGGTCCTCCTAAAAAAACGCTCAATAAAGTACAACTTCAATAATTCACTTTGTAGAGATATAGTCCCTGTGCCGGTGCCGTGGCTGCGGCCTGCTGCCGATCATGGGCCTCACAGATTTCCCGGAAACCCGCCGGCGATATCCGTCCCAAGCCTACCTGCACCAGAGTTCCCACCAGATTCCGGACCATGTGATACAGGAATCCATTGGCAAAAAAACGGAATTCCAGCTGGTCACCCGCCCGGCGGCAGGACGCCTCATACATGGTCCGCACAGGACTCATAGGGGCTCCCCCCGTCGCCCGGAAGGAGGAAAAATCATGGGTTCCCACCAGATATTCCATAGCCTCCTGCATGGCCTCCACCGCCAGGGGCTGGCGGATATGCCAGCTGTACTGCCGCTGAAAGGGATCCGGCAGAGGATTCTGCCAGATCCGGTAGAGATAGATTTTGCTATGGGCACTGTGCCGGGCACTGAATTCCCTGTCAGCCTCCCAGGCCTCCCGCACCACGATATCCGGCGGCAGCAGGCTGTTGGCGGCCCGCAGGATGCGATCCGCAGGTATCCGCCCGTCCGTAAAGAAATTCACTACCTGCCCGTAGGCGTGCACCCCTGCGTCTGTCCGTCCGGCAGCAGCCAGCTCAATGGTATCGCCGAAAACCAGGGCCAGCTTTTCCTCCAATACATTCTGTACGGCGGTCACCGGCGGCAGCTGGCGCTGGAAGCCATGGTAATTCCCGCCATCATAGGCAATGAGCAAGCCAATGTTCCGGGCCCGGGCCTTCATTTCCTCTTTATGTTCCTTTTTCATCCGATCCCCCACAGCTTTACCCAGCAGAGCCCGCCTGCCAGCAAGATCACCGTACCGCTGGCCGCATAATCAATGGCATGGATATGCAGTTCCTTCATCCGGGTACGGCCCACACCGCCGCGGTAGCAGCGGGCCTCCATGGCCATGGCCAGCTCATCTGCCCGGCGGAAGGCCGATATGAACAGCGGCACCAGGATAGGAATCAGGCTCTTGATGCGCCGCAGGATGCTGCCTGAAGAGAAGTCCGATCCCCGGGCCTGCTGCGCCTTCATGATCTTGTCCGTCTCCTCGATCAGGGTAGGAACAAAACGCAGCGCAATGGTCATCATCATCGCCAGCTCATGAGCCGGAATACCGATGCGCTTGAAGGGTGCCATCAGTGTCTCCAGCGCGTCCGTAAGGGCCAGCGGCGAGGTGGTAAAGGTCAGCAGGGAGGACATGAGGATCAGCAGCACCAGCCGCAGGGAAACAAAGAACCCCTGCCAGAACCCCTGCCAGGTCACATTGAAGATCCAAAGCCGGAAAATAGTATCCCCCGGCGTGCTTACCAGATGGATGCCAAAGGTAAATATGAGAATCCAGAGCAGCGGCTTCAGGGATTTCAGCATCATGGAAAAAGGCACCCGGGAAACGTAGACCAGCAAAAAGGAAAAAGCGGATAAAACCGCATAGGATAAGGGCGAATCAAAAATAAAGATTCCCACTATGAACAAAAAGAGCAGCAATATCTTGGTCCGCGGATCCAGGCGATGCAGCACGGAATTTCCCGGGAAAAACTGTCCCAGGGTAATATCAGTCAGCATTTTTCTTCCTCCTCAACGCAGCCAGAATATTTTTACAGCCAGCCTCCAGGGAAAAAGCCGCTGGATCTACCTCCAGTCCATGGGCCCTCAGCTGCTGCAGCAGTGTGACCATCTGGGGCGCAGCCAGGCCGGCCTGCTGCAGGGCCTCTTCCGCAAAAAAGGCCTGCCGGGGGGGCGCATCCACCAGCACCTCCCCCTGATGCATGAACACAACCCGATCGGCTGCCTGGGCAATATCATCCATGTTATGGGAGACCAGTACAATGGTTATCCGCTGCTTTTTGTGCAGTGACAGAATGCGCTGCAGCAGATCCTGGCGCCCCTTGGGATCCAGTCCCGCCGTAGGCTCATCCAGGACCAGATATTTTGGCTCCATGGCAATGACCCCGGCAATGGCCGCCCGGCGCATCTGGCCGCCGCTGAGCTGAAAGGGCGACCGCTGGCTGTAGGTCTTATAATCCAAATCCACGAAGGCCATGGCCGCCCGCACCCGACGGTCCACATCCTCCGGCGGCAGACCCATATTCTTCGGACCAAAGGCGATATCAGCCGCTACCGTCTCCTCAAACAGTTGATGCTCCGGATACTGGAACACCATGCCCACCTGCTGGCGGGCCCGCCTTGCCTCCCTGTTCTTCCCGGCAAGAAGTGTGCCATCCACCAGCACCTGCCCGCTGGTAGGCTGCAGCAAACCATTCAGGTGCTGCACCAGCGTGGATTTTCCCGAGCCGGTATGACCCGCAATGGCTGTGAAGCTCCCCTCCTCAATGACCAGGGAAACCTGTTTCAGCGCCATGCGCTCGAAGGGGGTATTTTTCATATAGGTATAGCTTACATCTTTTACTTCTATTGACATAGTGCCTCCACCAGATCCTCATTGGTCAGAATATCCCCGGGCAGCCGTACGCCCTGCTGACGGAGCCTCCAAGCCAGCTCTGCCGCCAGGGGAACCTCCAGTCCCCGCTTCTTCATTCCCGATACATCGGTAAAAATCTCCCGGGGAGTTCCCTGCACCGCGATATGCCCCTGGTCCATCACCAGAACACGGTCAGCAGCAGCAGCTTCTTCCATGAAATGGGTGATATATATGATGGTGATTCCCTGCTCCTCATGAAGCCGCTTCACCACGGCCAGCACCTCCGCCCGCCCCACAGGATCCAGCATGGCTGTAGGCTCATCCAGCACCAGGCAATGGGTATGCATAGCCAGCGCTCCCGCAATGGCTATGCGCTGCTTCTGCCCGCCAGACAAAAGGTGCGGCGCGAATTTACGGTATTTTTCCATATGCACTGCCTGCAAGGCCTCCCGTACCCGCTGTCGGATTTCATCCGTAGGTACGCCGAGGTTTTCCGGTCCAAAGGCCACATCATCCTCCACAATGGCTGCAATGATCTGATTATCCGGATTTTGGAATACCATGCCCACCTCCTGGCGTACCCGCCACAACTCCTGACTGTCAGCGGTATCCATGCCGGCGACCTGGCATTTGCCAGCTGTAGGCAGCAGCAAGGCATTGAAATGCTTGGCCAGTGTCGACTTGCCCGAGCCGTTGGTTCCCAGTACCGCCAGGAATTCCCCCCGGGCTACGGTCAAATTTATATGATCCAGAGCCCTGTGCTCATTGGGCTGTCCCTCATGATACACATGGCTCATATCCGTTACCTGTATAAAATCCAACTTCGTTCCTCCTATCCCACGAAAAAAGGATGCCGCCTATGCGACACCCTTCATTATACCCGATTTTAATTGTCAACACAAATCAAAATAAGAGGTAACCTTTTCCTGCCCCTGGGGACAAAAATGGGGCTGTCGCACGAAGTGATTTTTCACTTTGGCGGCAGTCCTATTTTTTTACTCCAAAGTCTGTTGGAAATGCTCTTCAACCTTTATATTCTAAAAAATGGTACACGAAAAAATCTCAGCCTGTGCTGATTTTTTCGTGTACCATTTTTGTGTTTTAAGCTGCGTTCTTTATTGGGAACAAATGTTGCCCGGACCGGCCGGATCGTATCTTGTGATGCAACTTGTTCATGTTATGTGCCATACCTAGCAACATGCTTTCGACTAACGCATTGCCATTCCCATGCCCAAGAAACCGTCGGAAATGCAAATCTTCCTTTACATCTGCAAAAGTTCCTTCTGATTGGATGCTCCGATTGACTCGAAGCTCAATCCCTTTAGGAGAAGTAATCCGCTCCATATCTTCGGCACGTTTCTGCTGAAAGGTTTTTGAAACCTCGAAATGCTTACTCCGTTCTTCCAGGGGAATCTTGCTATTATTTCCTCGAATACATTGTGCTTTTAGTGCACACCCATGGCAGTCCTCACATGCATATTGTGTTTTCTGTACAACATAGCCAGTCTTTGTCTTGCTCTTGCGTTCTCCAATGGCTGCAATCTTTTTTCCTTTAGTACAGATGTAGCAATCCTCCTCTGCACGATATTCCATGTTTTCCCGGCGCCCAATGTCCTTTTTGTATTTCCGCTGTTTGCTGATCTCATAGTTGTTTGGCTTGATATATGCGGTCTGCCCCTGTGCTTCAAGGTATAGGTAGTTTTCTTCACTTTCATAGCCAGCATCGGCAATGACATTTGCGTAGCTTGTATGAAAATACCGTTCGAACTCCTGTAGGAATGGAATAAGCGTTGTCGTGTCCGTTGGCTGAGGGCCTTCCGTTACCCATACGACATATTCAGCGTCAATGCCATACTGGATATTGTAGGCTGGTTTGAGCTGCCCGTTCCACATGGCATCTTCCTTCATGCGCATGAAGGTCGCATCCTGCTCGGTCTTGGCAAAACTGTTACGTTTCCCGCATACATGAAGCTTGTAAATGTAATCCTTGATTCGCCGGATATATTCATCTAATGTTTGGCTCTTCTGGCATCTCTGTGGGTAAGAAATGCCGCTTTCCCTTGTAATCAAGCCACATTGGGGACATTCGACTTTCGATTAGGAAGTGGGATGCGGATATCTGAGCATACTAGGTACACCATATCCATCATGTTTTGAATATTCCTAAAGCCATATGCCTTACGGATGATCAGCTTGATTTTGTTGTTAGTTGCTTCGATTCTCGCATTACTCAGACCGAGGCAGATCGTATTAAGGATATGCTTCTTGTGACGTTTGATCTTTTTGTAGAGAGCTTTGAAAGCAGGTATTCTGCTATGGCTCGCCCACCAGAGCCAGTGTTTCAACTCAGCCTCCGCCTGCTCAACATCAGTTGACTTTAACAGAAGCCGCAGTGATTCTTTTAGGCAGTAAGCCCTGTACAACTGAGGATCCTTCGCCTGGATTATATCCAGCCGGATCTGCTGCTTTTCGGTCAGGTGTTCATGAGCTTTGCCAAGCGTGTAGCTGGAATTCTTGATTTCGGATGCCTTGGCTCTAGCCGCCTGAACTTCGGAGACGATTTTGTCACCGGCCTTCGGACGGCCTCGCTTCTGTGGATTATCCCTGGACATTTGCTTTGCCTTCTCATAGGCAACACGCCAGCGATCCTTACGGACTGCGTCAAGCGCCTCCATAGCCCATTCGACGACGTGGAAAGGATCTACACAGCGTTCACAATCAGGAGTAAACTCATTGACGCAGTCGGTGATCCAACGTGCTCCATCACCAGTAACAACTTTGATGCTGGCGAGCTGATCGTCAGTGAGACTTTTATAAAACTGTTCGAGCACAGATTTGCCGTGCCCATCGGCGACCCAGACAACTGTATTGGTATCGTGATTTACGACTATCGTGATGTACTTGTGCCCCTTCCGGTAACTAGTCTCATCGATACCGATATTCACCAATCCGTTCAAACGCCTGGCTCGTTCCGGCTCCAGGTCTCGCAAAGCTCTGAACATGCAATTTCCAACGGTCTGCCAGTCGATCCGCATGTAGCTAGACACAGCGCTGCGTGGTAAATATGTGGCAAGCCATGCAACTGTCAGAGCGAAATCCTTTGTGAAACTGCTCTGGGCATACGCCCATGGAACAGCAGCGGTGATAACACCATGTTCCGGGCAGATGATTCGATGGGTAGCCGCTTCGATCTCAACGATGATTCCTGAAAAGTCCAGCCCACGCCAGATCTTATTTTTCTTGGTCGGCCGGTCGTATCTGGGGAGGTGTCTTCTCCCGCAGAAAGGGCAGTCATCCTGATGCCAAGCAGTAGGACGAGCCTTGATCCGAAGATGTGTGACACCATCCACATCATTGTAGAAGTTGTAAGATTCTACAACAGTGTTCTTGACATTGAGAAGTTTTTTGCATAAGGTATCAGCAGAAGCCATCTTGATTCTCCTTTATCGTTGATGTTTGGTCGCTGATACTATACAGGAGTCAGGGTGGCTTTTCAATATGTGATTGTTAAAAACAGTGGGCGAGGCAGAGGCTACTTACCCACAATCATGCCCGAAGCCTCTCAAAGTATGCGTTTTATTGCGGCTGTCCGGGAAAAATATTTTGGGGATAAGGAGTCAGTTTTGGAAAAAAATTTTGATAGGACATGCTGCAGCCCTTTTTACGATTTTGGTCTGGGGGACGACCTATGTTTCTACGAAGGTATTGCTGGTGGATTTCGCACCCATCGATATTCTTTTCCTTCGTTTCCTTATCAAAAGCGCCGTAAAACCCCGCCCTTTAGGGCTGGGGATATAAGGCGCGTCGGGCGAATTTGCGTAAGCAATTGAAGCCCGACAATCTAGCGAGGAATTTCAGCATATCCCTTGAAGTCATGATATAATCGAGTTAAGAAGGTGAGAAAATGAGCAACGGACAATCAACAGCCTATACGATGGGCTGCAAGTATCGGATCTATCCGAACAAAACCCAAGCAAATCTCATAAACAGAACGCTGGGGTCTTGCCGCTTCATGTTCAACCATTTTCTCGCGGTGAGGCGCGACCAATGGGACACGAATCACCAGTCCGTCACCTATAAACAGACAGCAGCTTTGCTCACCGACTTGAAGCGGAGAGAAGAAACCTGCTGGCTGAAAGCGGTAGACAGCATGGCCTTGCAGGAATCCCTGCGGAAGCTTGATACCGCCTATAAGAACTTCTTTGAAAAGCGGGCGAAATATCCACGGTTCAAGTCGAAGCACTGCCATAGTCAGAGCTATCGCACCCGCAACCAGTCCAACGGCATCCGTTTCGTAGCTGGAAAGTTGAAACTCCCTAAAATCGGCCTTGTGAAAATCAAGCAGAGCCGTGCTTTCGAGGGTAGAATCCTGAATGCTGCGATCAGCCATACTGCTTCGGGTAAATACTTCGTGTCCCTCTGCGTGGAGCAGGACATTGAAAACCTGCGGCAGGTGAACCGTGGTGGGCAGGTCGGTATTGATGTAGGGCTGAAAGAATTCTATTCAGACAGTAACGGCAATACCGTTGCCAATCCCCGTATACTCCGTAAGCTTTCCAGGAAACTTGCCAGAGAACAGAGCCGGCTCTCCCGCAAAATGCCACGGTCAAAGAACCGCGACAGGCAAAGAGTGCGTGTTGCCCGTGTCTATGAGAAGATAGCCAATACCCGCAAAGACTTCCTGCATAAGGTATCAACTCAGCTTGTTCGTGAAAACCAAACGATAGCGGTTGAAGACCTGAAGGTGAAGAACATGCTGAAGAACCACAAACTGGCCAAGGCTATTTCCGATGTATCATGGAGCGAGTTCTTTCGGCAGTTGGCGTACAAAGCAGAACTGTACGGAGCGGAAGTGCTGAAAGTGCCTACGTTCTACCCGTCCAGCCAGACCTGCCACGTTTGCGGCTATCAGAATCCAGAGGTCAAAGACCTTTCCGTAAGGAAATGGACTTGCCCAAATTGTGGAGAGCCACACATGGACAGGGACACCAATGCGGCACGGAACATACTCGCGAAAGCGTTGGCGGACAAAGCCGCCTGAATACATATACCGTGGGACACACGGAAATCTACGCTTGGGGAGAACGTGTAAGTCGATTTGGCTACGGTTGGATTGCAGTGTTCGTCGAACCAAGAATCCCCTGGCTTCAGCCATGGGGAGTGTCAAGAGCTGGTTATAATATTATCAGAAATCTGCCTTGGCTGTCTTTATGTAAAAAAATAAATGATTCACTACAGTATATGAATCATTTTGATCCTTACGTGTAAAACCCTTGACACTGGAGAGGAGCTTAATTGATCGCATAGTGACCATAATCGGCATCATTCCTTTTTCATACGATTAACCATTTCTAAAACAAATCTTAAATCTTCTTTAGACAATTCCTTACTGGCATCAAAAGAATACGCATATCAACAGAATGGAGGCGATATCATCCACTATTCGGCTTACGGTGGTTATTCCGCCGGATGAACATCTATCCCAACGCTTATTACAATTATCTTGCACAACGAAAGCTGGCATATCAGCAACAGATATTACAAAAGATCAGGGATATTTATCATGCCTATAATGGCGTGCCAGGATATCGTACGATGCAGGTTTACCTAAGACGTGAAGGAATAGTAATCAGCCGTCCAACCGTGCATCGGTACATGAATCGAGAGCTTGGCCTGCTGGCTGTGGTTCGTCGGCGTAAGCCAAATTATTATAAAGGCCACGCCCATAAAGTATTTCCAAACCTGTTGCAGCAAAATTTTACAGCAGAAGACATCAACCGTAAGTGGTGCACGGATTTTACATATTTGTTTCTAAGCAATGGCAGCAAGCGGTATAACTGTACGATTATTGACCTTTATGACCGCAGTGTAGTTGCAAGCATCACTGATAAAAAAATCACCAGCGACCTGGCAATTCGAACCTTGCGAAAGGCTATACAATCGCAGAAGCCAAAATGTCAGCAAATTCTGCTGCATAGTGATCAAGGAAGTCAGTACACATCTCAGGAATTTGTTGATTTCTGTGTATCGCAGGGAATTCAGCAGAGCATGAGCAAGGCTGGATTTCCATATGATAACGCCCCCATGGAACGTTATTATAATACCTTGAAAAATGAGCTTATAGAAATGCATTGCTACTATACAGATGAAGAGCTCACAAGTTCCATTGAAGAATTTGCCTATGGTTGGTACAACCATGGTAGGCCACATTCATATAATGATTATCGAACTCCTTATGAAGCTCGATGTCATTCTTAAAAATGTAGGTTGTACTGTTACAAAAATGCTTGACCACAACAAGTAGGAAGATAAGCAAGGTTGGAAAATATCTTGGTGTTGGTGTATCATATAATGTAGAAGATAAAAAGGCCATGGTACACGTTTCATATACTTGGTAGGCTGACAACATTTCCATTTTTATGACATAAAAAATGGAATATGTGGGAAAATAGCTATATAAAAGTATTGAAAACAGCCAAAAAACATGATATGATTGAAACTCAGTGTATTATTGGTATATTGCTAAAATGGAAAAGGCACAAGAAAGAGCTCTTTTTCTGGATTGAATTAGGAGGCAGTTGTTAAATAATGAGTATTAGTGAAAATTTGAGAAATATCGCGATCATAGCCCACGTTGACCATGGCAAGACCACTCTGGTGGATGCCATGCTGAAGCAGAGCCATGTATTCCGCTCCAACGAGCAGGTTGCTGAGCGTGTCATGGACTCTGGAGATCTGGAACGCGAGCGCGGCATCACGATTTTGTCGAAGAATACGTCCATCATGTATAAGGACATCAAGATCAATATCGTAGATACCCCGGGCCATGCGGATTTCGGCGGCGAGGTAGAGCGCGTATTGAACATGGTAGACGGTGTTGTGCTGCTCGTTGATGCCTTCGAGGGCCCGATGCCGCAGACGAAGTACGTGCTGCGCAAGGCTCTGGAACAGAAATTGAAGCCGATTGTGGTAATCAATAAGATCGATCGTCCGGATCAGCGGGTGGACGATGTCTACGATGAAGTGCTGGAGCTCTTCATGGAACTGGGCGCTGACGATGATCAGCTGGATTTCCCGGTGATCTATGCGACTGCCCGTGATGGCATTGCAAAGTATGAAATGGAAGATGCCAGTGATAATCTGGAGCCGCTGATGGAAACCATCATCAAGGAGATCCCCGCACCGCGCGGGGACGCAGATGGTCCGCTGCAGATGATGGTCACTACGCTGGATGCTGATGATTATGTAGGCCGGGTAGCTGTTGGCCGTATCATCCGCGGCAGCGTAAAGACGAATCAGAATGTAGTTCTGATCAATGGGGACCAGGAGACCAAGGCCAAGATCGGCAAGGTTTTCGTTTACCAGGGTCTGAAGCGGGTCGAGGTTCCCTCCGCGGGTCTGGGCGAGGTCGTTGCCCTTACTGGCCTCGGCGATGTAAGCATCGGTTATACCGTTGCGGATGCTGAGAATCCGGAAGCACTGCCGACCATCAATATCGATGAGCCGACACTGTCCATGACCTTTGGCGTCAACACCAGCCCCTTTGCCGGCCGTGAGGGTCAGTTCGTGACATCCCGTCATCTGCGTGACCGTCTGTTCAAAGAGGTCGAGACCAACGTGAGCATGAAGGTTGAAGAGACGGATTCAGCAGATACCTTCAAGGTATCCGGCCGTGGCGAGCTGCATCTTTCCATCCTCATCGAGACTATGCGCCGTGAGGGCTATGAGCTGCAGGTCGGCAAGCCTGAGGTTGTGTACAAGACCATCAATGGGCAGCGCTGTGAACCGCTGGAGAACCTCACCATCGAGGTTCCGCAGGAGTACATGGGTACGGTTATGGAATCCCTGGGCACCCGGAAGGCTGAGCTTTCCAATATGACAGAGGTTTCCGGCTATATGCGCATGGAATTTGTCATCCCGGCCCGTGGCCTTATCGGCTTCCGTTCCGAGCTTCTGACAAATACCAAGGGCAATGGAATCATGAACCATGTATTCCACGGTTATGTTCCCTATAAGGGCGATATCCCGGGCCGTTCCCGCGGTTCGCTGGTTGCTTTCGAGCAGGGTGAGACTACCGGCTACGGTATCTATACGCTGCAGGATCGCGGCACCATGTTCATCTCCCCGGGCCAGCAGGTCTATGAGGGCATGATTGTGGGCGAGAATTCCCGTGAAATGGATATCGATATCAACCCCTGCAAGAAAAAGAATGTTTCCAATATGAGAACCTCCTCCTCGGATGAAGCCATCCGTCTGGTTCCGCCTCGTATCCTGAGCCTGGAACAGGCACTGGAGTACATCAATGAGGATGAACTGGTAGAGGTGACTCCGGAGAATATCCGCCTGCGCAAGGCTGTCCTGGATCGTACAGCCCGCGGCCGTGCCAGTAAGAATGCTCGTAAGTAATACCTTACAGAATAACAATTTTATAGGTATTTAGAATCAAAATGTCCTGCCAGATGAATTTTTTTGAAATTCTGGCAGGACTTTTATGTTTCACGGCGAAACAGATTAAAAGTAGCATAAGTAGCGATGGAATTATTTATTCATATATTAGGTGTGGAGGCGAAACGAAGTGGGATTCGTAGAAAAGCTGAAGGATATACTCATGCCCATGGAGGATGTTTTGGAAGAGGAGTATGTCGAGGAGGAAGCTCCTGAGGTCAGGGAAGAGGCAGTAGTCCGGGAACGTCAGGTTGTAAATGGCAGCAGTGTCAGCTATACCGCGGCACCGGCAGCACCGGCGATGCCGGCGCGTCCACAGCTTACGGTACATACAACCAAGGTGCCGGAGCTGAAGATCCAGATTTATGTTCCGCAGAATTTTGATCAGGTAACAGCCGTGGCCGATGACTTGAAGGCGAAAAAGGCCGCAGTTGTCAACTATGAGCGGGTGGAGCCGTCAGATCAGCGCCGTATCTGTGATTTCCTTAATGGTGTCTGCTATGTGACGGACGGGGAGGTCAAGCGCATTTCAGAGACAATGGTGCTTTATGTTCCGGCAGGTGTGAGCATTACGGAAGCAGTTCCGACAGCAATGCCTGAATAATTTTGTTGACAGGACAAAGCAATCATTTGGATGGTTGCTTTGTTTTTTCATGCGTAAATTTAGTTTATGGAGGCTTAGGTTATGGTAAAGAAGCAGGATGTATTGGAAGATGTATTGGCAGAATTTGAAAAGCTGGCCCGGATACCGCGTAAATCCGGTCATGAGGAGAAGGTCAGCAATTATTTGCGGGATTATCTGCAGTCCCTGGGGTTCAGTGTCGTGCAGGATGAAAAATTCAATATCATAGCGGACAAGCCTGCTTCCACCGGCTGCGAGAATGCGCCGCTGACTATTTTGCAGGGACATATGGATATGGTCTGCGTGGCCGCGCCCGGGGTGAAATTCGATCCGCTGACAGATGCCATCAAGCTTAAGCGCACCGATAAATATCTGGAAGCCGAGGGAACGAGCCTGGGTGCTGATGACGGCATTGGTGTGGCGGAAGCCATCTACATACTCAAGAATATGGAAAACCACGGTCCGCTGCGTATGATCGTGACAGTGGATGAAGAGCAGGGCATGACGGGGGCTACCCATCTGGCGGATAAATATCTCACGGACGCCAGCTTCCTTATCAATTGTGATTCGGAAAATTATGATGAGCTGACAGTTGGCAGCGCCGGCAGCGTGAACCTGGATTTCTCCAGGGTCATGAAGCAGCAGGCACCGGCCAAGGCCAAGGCATGGAAGCTTTCGGTCAAGGATCTGCTGGGCGGCCATTCCGGCGAACGCATCGGTGATGGGCGGGGTAACGCCATCCGCACGGCAGCCATGGTGCTGCTGGCTCTGGCGGAAAAGGGGATTTCCTATGAACTGGCTGCTTTCCAGGGCGGTACGGCCCGCAACGCCATTCCGGCAGAAGCGGAAATCATCTTTACCAGTGATGCGTCACAGACTGAACTGCAGGCTGTGGTGGCGGACCAGCAGGAGCGGTTCCAGCAGATGTATGGCGGGGTAGACCCGGATGCTAAGCTGCTGCTCTCGGATGAGGCTCTTCCCTCACAGGTTTTTGCCGCTGCGGATACCAAGGCGCTGCTGCAGCTCCTGATCACGCTGCACAGCGGTGTATACGCCATGTCCCAGGTCATTCCGGGGCTGGTGGAAACCTCGGCCAATGTCGGTGTGATCCGTACGGAGGGCAGCAACGTGAGCATCCAGTTCTTCCCCCGTTCGGCTATCGATGCAAAGATCGATGAATTCCGCTGTATGGCGCAGGCCTATGCAGAGCTGAGCGGTTTCCAGGCACAGATCGGGACCCAGTCACCTGGCTGGAAGGAACGCAAGGACAGCAGACTGGCTGAAATCATGGCGGAAACCTTTGCGGAGCAGAATGGCAAGCCCATGAAGGTGGAAACCATCCATGCAGGCCTGGAATGCGGCTGGCATTTCCGTAAAAATCCGAAGCTGGATATGGTATCCATCGGCGTAACGACCATGGATATCCACAGCCCCAATGAAAAGCTGCTGCTGGAGACAGTTCAGCCCCAGGTGGAACTGATCATGGAAACTCTTCGCAAGATAGCGGCCATGAAGTAAAAGAGAATAAGGAACCCCGGATATGGCAGATCCTTTGCCTATCCGGGGTTTGTTGTATAGAAAAGAGGGGGATGAAATGAATCGACGAAGCTTTATTCTTCGCTGCCTGGCCGCTGCAGGTCTTTGGCAGGCGGGTTCCTGGCAGGCAGCAGAGCGGCTGTGGGCCGCAGCAGAAAGCCACGGTGATCGGGAATATTACCGGATTGTTGTGCTCAGCGATCCGCATCTGCCGGTGAAGCTCAAAAAGCATAAAAATGTTGCTACCAGAAAAATCATCAGGGAACAGAAGCTGAAGGTCATACAGGATATCAATGGCTGGTCGGATGTGGATGAGATTACGGTGACAGGGGACATAGCCGCCCAGTTCGGTGTGGAATCGGAATATGCCTATGCGAAAAAATATTTTTCCGGTTTTGCCAGTCCGCTGCATATCCTGGCGGGAAATCATGATTACATCTACGAGGACGAGCCTTCAGAGAATGGGAAGAATGTCTGGGCGGATGCAGCCGGACGGCAGCGGAAGCTGGACCGTTTCAAAGAAATATGGCAGATGCCCAGCCTCTCTTACGTGAAGGAGGCTGGCGGCTGCCGGCTGTTCTATCTGTCTCCGGAATCCCTGGAAAAATATTCTGTGGCCCTGAGTCAGCAGCAGCTGGCGTGGCTTCGCCAGGAACTGGCAAAGGCGCCTCAAAAGCCGGCCATTGTATTCTTCCATGCGCCCTTGGCCGGGACACTGGCCGATTATAATAAAAGTGTCAATCACCCCAATGCCATTGCCCAGCCGGAGGCGGCCATAGACCAGCTGCTGCGGGACAATCCCCAGGTTTTCCTCTGGGTGTCTGGGCATACCCACACACCGGCCACGGAGCCCAGCTATGCGGATGAGAAAATCAATCTTTATGCCGGCCGGGTTATGGATATCCATACCAGCACCCTGGATCGTACGATGGTCTGGTCCAATTCACTCTACCTCTACCCGGACCGGGTGGAGGTGAAGACCTTCAATCATACGGAGGGGCGCTGGGAGGATAAGCTGGATCGCCGGATTCGGCTGCCCAGGATTTAACCTGCTTCAGGAATGCAGCAGCTTTTCCTTCAGCTGTTGGTAACGGCGGGTGTAGTAGGGGCCATTCTGCGCTTCCCGATGGTCAAAGCCATAGGCACGGCGGCTTACGGCCAGGATAGGGGGCGCCTGGATGCGCTTGGCCACTGCCATGCCCGTGAAGAGATTCCACCAGCGTTCCAGATCAGCAATGAAATCAGCGGGAGCGGCAAAATATTTTTGTACCAGTCCGGGAGCGCAGCCCAGCTTTTCTTCCAGCGTGCCGGCCGCGTACCATTCCAGGATGTCCTGGGGCGAGGCCTTCTGCCAGCGCTCTACAAAGGAGCGGAAAAGGAAGTCATGATAGGGATATTTGATAGGATCGCCTTTGCCTTCATCCACACATTGGTTATTGGAGAGCTCTGCGCTGGGTACGATATCGATGGTGGCCTGGGGCACAACCTCCCGATGGAATACAGCGGTGTTCAGGTAGCGGGCAAGGTCATAGACCTGGTGCTTCCAAAGGTCAGCCAGGGCAGCCAGGAATCCTGACTGATCCCCGTAGAGGGTGGAGTAGCCCACGGTGGTTTCCGCCTTGTTGGCGTTGCAGGTAAAACCGCCGCCAAAGGCCGCTGCGGCTCCGGCCAGGACCCGGGCACTGCGGTCCCGGGCCTGGATGTTTTCGGCCACGAAAGAGGAGACCTTCAGATGGGTTTCAGTATGCTCCTGCAGGAAGACCACCGGTGTGGTTTCCAACTGGCGGATGGTATAGTCCACTACCTCCTGGATGGGCAGGATCGTATAATGGCAGCCGAGGTTTTCCGCCAGCTTCTGGGCCAGCCCCTTGGTGGTAGCCGAATTGTAGACACTGGGCATATTCACCAGCAGAATGTTCTCTGGTCCCAGTACACTGGTATAGAGGGCGGCAGCCACCGCGGAATCGATTCCGCCGGAAATACCGATGACCACCTTTTTCATATGGATATTCTGAAGAAATTTTTCTATGCCGTAGGAAAGGGCCTGGTAAATGGAAGCGATGGGCGCGTTGTCTGAGGCGGTGATGGTTTCCATGGCTGGAATGTCCTCCAGAGTGACCACACACAGCTCCTCGCTATAGGGAGGGCAGCAGGCTTTGATCTGGCCGCTGGCACAGTAAACCGTGCTGGAACCGTCAAAGGTGTAAACGGTCTTGCCGTTGTTCTGCAGGCCGATGTTGTTCACGTAGAACAGGGGTTTTTGCGCATCCCGGGCCTGCTGGCCGAATACCCGGTTGCGCTTATTGTTTTTTCCCAGGGTATAGGGAGAGGAGGAGATATTGATGAAGAAGTCAGCTCCCTTTTCCGCCAGCAGCTGGATGGGAGCCAGTTCATAATCATCACTCCAGCCGTCCTCGCAGAGCAGACAGCCGGCAGCATAGGTTTTCCCTTTGCGGGAAAAGCTGACAGGACTGATGAGCTGATCGGTGGTGGTGCCCAGTTCCCGGGCCAGCTTCTGCATGCTGAAGAAGTGCCGGGTATCATCGAATTCCCGGTAGTTGGGTAGCAGGGTTTTGATCACAAAGGGATAGGGCATGGCAGCTGGCTGCAGAAGCTGGCCGTCCTGGGCCGTGTAAAAAGCATTGTATTTGCGCACCCGGCCATCGTTGTTCTTCTTCTGCCAGTCTACGCCGATATTTCCGTACATGATGCAGATGTCCCGGGAGGCTTGGATGATCTCCTCACCGCAGGCCAGGCAGTCCTGCAGAAAGGCGGTCTGTTCCCAGGTGTCTCCCAGCAGATAGCCGGGAATGGCCATTTCCGGAAAGATAATGAGATCTACAGCCGCTTTTTTAGCCTGGGCTATGAGGGAAAGCATTTTTTCGGTATTTTTGTCTGGATGGCCGGGCTGGATTTCCATTTGAGCTAAAGCAATTTTTAGCACGAGCAAGCACCTCTTTTAAAAAATTTACATTTACAGGAGAAAATTGGATAATTTACACCTTGATTGTTACCCTCTATTAAGGAACGTATTTTTCCAATTGACAAAAACATTTTTTCTATAGGATTATTCTATAACCTATGCTATAATAAAAGCTAATCTGCCGCAAGCGGAAGATGTAAATTAGTTTTATCTATATGGTGGGATTTGATGAAAAGTACAAAGAAAACAAATGCGGCCCGCATTTTAGACGGGCTGGGAATTGCTTATGAACTGAAAGAATATCCGGTGGACCTGAATGACCTGAGCGCAGTGCATGTAGCGGCTTCCGTGGGAATGCCGGTGCAGCAGGTATTCAAGACGCTGGTGGCCAGGGGGGATAAGAATGGTGTGCTCATGGCCTGTATCCCTGGGGATGGTGAGCTGGACCTGAAGGCACTGGCTGCGGTTTCCGGCAATAAGAAGGTGGAAATGGTCCATCTGAAGGAGGTACAGGGGCTGACCGGCTATATCCGGGGCGGCTGTTCACCGCTGGGAGCGAAAAAGGAATATCCGGTATATCTGGATGCCAGTGCCCGCCAATGGGATATTATCGCCATAAGCGCCGGAAAGCGGGGCGAGCAGATCATGCTGGCTCCTCAGGATCTTGTACAGGCAGTGAAGGCTGTTGTAGCGGAACTGCAAAAGTATTAATTTCATTTATGAATGCATAAATGAAATGCTTTATAAAGGTATCATCCATATTTTAACATAGAGGGGCGATTGAAGTGAAGTACATCAGTACACGGGGAAATGAACAGAGAATGACAGCGGCAGAGGCAATCATAGCCGGTCTGGCCGATGATGGCGGACTTTTTGTGCCGACGGAGCTGCCGCAGGTTTCCATGGATTTTATTGCGGGACTGCAGGGGCTTTCCTATGAGGAAAGGGCGCAGCGTGTGCTGGGGTGTTTTTTGACGGATTACAGCGCGGATGAGATCCAGGGCTGTGTGCAGCGTGCCTATGGCGGTGGGAAGTTTGATTCGGCCAAGGTCGCGCCGCTGACCATGTTTGATGATGTATCCTCGCTGGAGCTCTGGCACGGTCCGACCAGTGCCTTCAAGGATATGGCACTGCAGCTGCTGCCGCAGCTGTTGTCCACGGCCTTGAAGAAGACGGGGGAAAAGAATGAGGTACTGATTCTTGTAGCTACCTCAGGGGATACAGGCAAAGCGGCGCTGGAGGGCTTCAAGGATGTGGAGCAGATCAAGATCATGGTATTCTATCCGGAAACTGGTGTAAGCCGTATCCAGCGCCAACAGATGGTTACCCAGGCTGGGGACAATGTGGCGGTGGCCGCGGTACAGGGAAATTTTGATGATGCCCAGAACGGTGTAAAAAAAATCTTTAATGATACGGCATTCAATGAAGCATTGGCCAAAAATCAGGTACGTCTCTCCTCGGCCAATTCCATCAACTGGGGCCGGCTGGTGCCGCAGATCGTCTATTATTTCAGTGCTTATGCGGATCTCCTGGACGCCGGGCGCCTGCAGCTGGGCGATGAGGTGAACTTTACGGTTCCCACCGGGAACTTTGGCGATATCCTGGCCGGTTTCTATGCCAAATCCATGGGATTGCCGGTGCATAAGCTCATCTGTGCCTCCAATTCCAATAATGTGCTGACGGATTTCCTTCGCACAGGAGTATATGATCGCAATCGGGAATTCTTCAAGACCATAACGCCTTCCATGGACATCCTGATTTCTAGTAATCTGGAGCGGCTGCTCTATCATATGACCAATGCGGATAAGGTGGGGGGCTGGATGCGTCAGCTGGCAGATGCTGGCCGCTATGAGGCGGATGCGGGTGTTATGGACAGGATCCAGAATCTTTTCTGGGCGGACTGGGCTGACGACAAGGCGACGGCGGACACCATCAAGGATGTTTATTTTTCCAAGCACTATGTGTTGGATACCCATACGGCAGTGGCCTGGCGGGTAGCACAAAACTATCAGAAACAAACACAGGATACATGTCCGATGGTGATCGTTTCCACTGCCAGTCCCTACAAATTCAATGAGAGTGTCCTGGCGGCGCTGGGGGTTCATACAGAGGGACAGGATGCTTTTGCCCTGCTGGACAAGCTGGCGGAATACAATACCAGCAAGATACCGCAGGGGCTGGATTCGCTGCGCACTGCTCCCCGGCGGCACAGCTTGGTATGCACGAGGGAAAAGATGGCGGAAAAGGTCATGGAATTTGCACAAAAAAAGCGCAATTGAACGTCTTTTCAGCACGTTTGCAAACAAAGCGAAACGGATTTCCGTTTCGCTTTGTTTATTTTTTGCTGTTGAATTAAAAAAATTTATTTTATCGGTTTTTTTTTCAAAAACAAGAAGGATTTTATGATCTTTTAGAGAACCTATTTATCGTGACATAAATATGTGAAATGTTTCTGTCAAAATTATCGTATTGAAAGAGGTTGAAAAAACATGGGAAACATTGATTTGAGTAAGTACGGAATCACGGGTACTACTGAGATTGTCCACAATCCTTCTTATGAGACTCTGTTCGCAGAGGAGACTAAAGCAGGTCTTGAGGGTTACGAAAAAGGTCAGGTAACTGAGCTTGGTGCAGTAAACGTAATGACTGGTATTTACACGGGCCGTTCCCCTAAGGATAAGTTCATCGTTATGGATGAGACTTCCAAGGACACTGTATGGTGGACTTCCGATGAATACAAGAACGATAACCATCCGGCATCTCCGGAAGCCTGGGCTGCTCTGAAGGAAATCGCTAAGAAAGAGCTTTCCAACAAGAAGCTTTATGTAGTAGATGCTTTCTGCGGCGCCAACAAGGATACCCGCATGGCTATCCGCTTCATCGTTGAGGTTGCTTGGCAGGCTCATTTCGTAACCAACATGTTCATCAATCCGTCGGCTGAAGAGCTCGAAAATTTCGAGCCGGATTTCGTTGTTTACAACGCTTCCAAGGCTAAGGTTACGAACTACAAGGAACTCGGCCTGAACTCTGAGACTGCTGCTGTATTCAATCTTACGAGCCGTGAGCAGGTTATCATCAACACCTGGTACGGCGGTGAGATGAAGAAGGGCATGTTCTCCATGATGAACTACTTCCTGCCGCTTAAGGGCATGGCTTCCATGCATTGCTCCGCTAACACGGATAAGGAAGGCAAGAACACGGCAATCTTCTTTGGTCTTTCCGGCACAGGCAAGACGACTCTGTCCACGGATCCGAAACGTCTGCTCATCGGCGATGACGAGCATGGCTGGGATGACAAGGGTGTATTCAACTTCGAGGGCGGCTGCTACGCGAAGGTTATCAACCTTGATAAGGATTCCGAGCCGGATATCTACAATGCAATCAAACGCAACGCTCTGCTTGAGAACGTAACGGTTGCTGCTGACGGCAAGATCGATTTCGCTGATAAGAGCGTAACGGAGAACACTCGTGTATCCTATCCAATCCAGCATATCAAGAACATCGTTCGTCCGGTTTCTTCCGCTCCGGCTGCGAAGAACGTTATCTTCCTTTCCGCTGATGCATTCGGCGTATTGCCGCCGGTTTCCATCCTGACTCCGGAACAGACGAAGTACTACTTCCTCTCCGGCTTCACGGCGAAACTTGCTGGTACTGAGCGCGGCATCACGGAGCCGACTCCGACTTTCTCCGCTTGCTTCGGTCAGGCGTTCCTCGAACTCCATCCGACGAAGTATGCTGATGAGCTGGTTAAGAAGATGGAAGCAAACGGTGCTAAGGCATATCTCGTTAACACGGGCTGGAACGGCACTGGCAAGCGTATCTCCATCCGCGATACCCGCGGCATCATCGACGCTATCCTCAGCGGCGCCATCAAGACGGCTCCGACGAAGACGATTCCGTACTTCAACTTTGAAGTTCCGACGGAACTGCCGGGCGTTGATCCGAAGATCCTTGACCCGCGTGACACCTATGCTGATGCAGCTGATTGGGATGCAAAGGCTAAAGATCTGGCACAGCGCTTCGTCAAGAACTTCGTTAAGTATCAGGGCAACGCTGCTGGTAAAGCACTGGTTGCTGCTGGCCCGAAGGCTTAAAATCCACATAGTAATACTGATAGGGAGTACCGCTCAGCGGTGCTCCTTATTTTTTGGTTTATGGCGCAGGGCAGGCCGGGGGAGCTGTACTGAAATAATTTTCTAAATTTAACTTTATTTGAAAATACAAATTGACTTTTTATAGTGTGACCTATATAATGAGAACAATCTGCTTGAGCAGATGTACAATATATCACTGCGAAGGGATTGAACTCATGTTATTTTTTATTGCACTATCGCCAATCCTCTGGCTGGTCCTGGCTCTGAGCATATTGAAGATGCCAGGCCATAAGGCCTGCCCGATTGCGCTGGCCATCGCACTGCTGGCGGCTGTTCTCATCCAGCACATGGAACCCGGACAGGCGGCCATGGCCGTTCTGGAAGGGCTGGCTCTGGCCTGTTGGCCGATTCTGCTGGTTATTGTGGCAGCCATCTTCACCTATAACCTTTCCCTGCATACAGGCGGGATGGATACCATCAAGCAGCTGCTCACCGCGGTGAGCAGTGACCGGCGGGTACTCATTCTGCTCATTGGCTGGGGCTTTGGCGGCTTCCTGGAGGGCATGGCCGGCTTTGGCACCGCCATCGCAATACCGGCAGGGATGCTGGCGGGGCTGGGAATCCAGCCGCTGCTGGCCGCGTCCGTCTGTCTGGTGGCGAATTCTGTGCCCACTGCCTACGGCTCTATCGGCATCCCGCTGGTGACGCTGGGCAGTGTCACGGGAATCGATGCCGCTCAGCTGGCCCGGTATACCTGCCTGCAGCTGGCTCCGCTTACGCTGCTCTGTCCTTTTCTCATGGTGGTGGTAACGGGCAAATCCCTGCGGGCCTTGCGGGGCGTATGGCCTATAGCCCTGGTGGCCGGCACAGCCTTCCTTCTGCCGGAAATCCTGGTGGCCAGCTTTATGGGGCCGGATCTGGCAGTGGTTGCTGGTTCCATTGGGGCCATGGCCGGTATTGTCGCCGCAGTCCGCTGCTTTCCGGTAACGGAGCCGGAATATCAGATGGAGGGGCTGTCCGATGGAAAAAGGGTGAGTTTCAGTCAGGGGCTGACAGCCTGCCTGCCCTTTGTATTGATTTTCTTCCTGCTGCTTTTCACCTCCAAGCTTTTGCCGGCTGTCCACGATCCTTTGAATCTGATCCGGACGACGGTGCAGATCTATGATGGCGGCGGCAATCATCCGTATACCTTTACCTGGATTGCTACGCCTGGGGTGCTGATCCTGCTGTCTGCCTTTATCGGCGGTCGGGTACAGGGGGCCGGCTTTGGCGAGATGCTGGGAGTTTTGCGGCATACCGTGGTGAATCTGCGCTTTACGGTGCTTACGATCCTTACGGTGATTGCTACAGCCGAGGTCATGAATTTCAGCGGCATGACCCATGAAATCGCGGATACGGCAGTCCAGGCGGCAGGCGGTGGTTATCCTATGCTGGCTGCCTTCATTGGTTCTGTAGGGACCTTCATCACAGGGTCGGCCACCTCCAGCTGTGTTCTTTTCGGCAAGCTGCAGGTGGACTCGGCGATGGCTATCCAGGCCGACGCAGCCTGGATAGCGGCTGCAAATGCCACCGGGGCCTGTGCGGGCAAGATGATTTCACCCCAGAGCATTGCCATTGCCGTGGCAGCCATCGGGGCACCGGGATCGGACAGCCAGCTGTTGAAATTTGCTGTCCGCAGCTATGCCCCCTTCATTTTATTCATGGGGGCTGTGGTGTATTTAGGACAGGCATTTGTCCATTGAAATAAATGAATGCGGCGGGGAGAGCAGGAAGCGGCTCTGCCCGCTTCTTTTTTTGCCCTTGGGCCGGTGCTTGAATATTCGGCAGGGCTTTGCTAAAATAGAACATATATTTGTAAATGGGGCGAGGCTATGCAGCTGGATCAAAATATACAATATCTGAAGGGCGTGGGGCCGAAGAAGGCTCAGCAGCTGCAGCGGCTGGGCATACAGGTCATCTATGATCTGCTGACCTATTATCCCCGGGCCTATGAGGATCAGAGTGCTCTGAAGCCGATTGGCGAACTGGTGCCGGGGGAACGGGAGACAGTCTGCGGTGTCCTTATGAATGTAACGGAAAAGCGCTCATCCAGGGGAATGACCATACTCACCGCCATGCTCAGCGATGGGACCGGATATCTGCAGGTGACCTGGTTCAATCAGAAATTCTTGAAGCCGAAGCTGAAGCCGGGGGCCAGGGTATTTGTCACCGGCAAAGCGGAATATGCCTACGGCGGCCACGGCCAGTTCGCCATGAGCCAGCTCAGTTCCTTCGAGATACTGCCTGAGGACGATGAGCCCGAGGAGCATTGCGGCATTCTGCCAGTCTACCCATCGACGGAAAAGCTGAATCAGAAGTTTTTCCGCAAGCTTATGCAGGGATTGTTTTCCTCAGAGCCGGAAATTCCTGAGGTGCTGCCCGCATCCATACGGGAGCGCTATGGGCTGCTGGAACGGCCCAAGGCCTTTTACGGCATCCACTTTCCCGCGGATTTTTCTGAGCTGAAAGCGGCCAGGGGACGGCTGGCGTTTGAAGAGCTGTACCTGATCCAGTGCGGGCTCATGCTGCTGAAAAAACGCAGCCGGGAAAAAAAGCGGGGAATCCGCCATCTGCTCAGCAGTCAGCTGGTAAAAGCAGTGGAGGAAAGCCTGCCCTTTACCCTTACAGGGGACCAGCAGCGGGTATGGCGGGAAATCTGCACGGATATGGAACAGGTGGTTCCCATGCGCCGTCTGGTGCAGGGAGATGTGGGCTCCGGCAAGACGGTCATCGCCATGCTGGCCCTGGTAAAGACGGTGGAAAACGGCTATCAGGGAGCGCTGATGGCACCCACGGAGATTCTGGCCAGCCAGCATTATGAGAGCTTCAGCCGTCAGCTGTCTGAGAAGGGCATACGCGTTGGCTTCCTGTCCGGCCGTCTGACGAAAAAGCAGCGGGCGGCCATGTATGAGAAGATTGCGGCCCAGGAACTGGATATTGTCATCGGAACCCATGCCCTCATCCAGGATGAGGTGCATTTTGCCCGGCTGGGGCTGGTGGTGACGGATGAACAGCATCGCTTCGGCATCGCCCAGCGGGCGGAGCTGGAGAAAAAGGGCACGCTCATGCCGGATGTGCTGGTCATGACGGCTACGCCGATTCCGCGTACCATGACATTGACCGTATATGGAGACCTGGATGTCTCGGCCATCCGGGAATTGCCGCCGGGCCGCCGGGCCATCCGCACCTTTGTGCGGACACCGTCCCGCCGTCGGCTCATCTATGAGTTTGTGCGCCAGCAGATCCAGCAGGGGCGCCAGGCCTATGTGGTCTGTCCGCTGATTGAAAGCAGCGAGGAGAGCCCCCTGCCTTCGGCAGAGGATATTTACGAGGAACTGCAGAGCGGAATTTTCCGGGGGATTTCCTGCGGACTGGTGCATGGACGGATGCCGGCCAGGGAAAAGGAAGCGGTCATGCAGGCTTTTTATGCTAATGAGATCCAGCTGCTGGTGGCTACCACGGTGATCGAGGTGGGGGTGAACGTACCCAACGCCAGCATCCTGGTGGTGGAAAATGCGGAGCGGTTTGGGCTCGCGCAGCTCCATCAGCTCCGGGGGCGCATCGGTCGCGGGGCATATCAGTCCTACTGTATCCTGGTGTCCCAGGGAAAGACCCCTGCGGCCAAAGAGCGCCTTCATATCATGGAGACTACGGCGGACGGCTTCAAGCTGGCGGAGGAGGATCTGAAGCTCCGCGGCCCGGGGCAGTTCTTCGGCTCCATGCAGCATGGCCTGCCGGATCTGAAGATCGCCGATGTGCTGGGGGATATCGATATCCTGCTGCAGGCCCGCCAGGCCGCGCTGGAGACACTGGAAAACGCCAGGGAACTGGATTACGTAACAGGCATTCTGCAGCTCCAATACAAGGAGCATTTTGCCAGGATTACCGAAGCGTAAATTTCTATTTTGCGAGCTGTTTGTCAAAAGGTTTTCTTATGGGCTGTCCTCACTCTTCGGCAGCAGCACATACTTAGAGATTGGCGATTCCAAAGCCTCCACTGCTAGGTGAGCAGCGAACCACAGCTTTAGCTGCGTGTAAGTCGCCATCCCCTTGTGGGTGGAGGTGGCACGGCGAAGCCGTGACGGAGGGGTTAACGACATTTGAGAGGTTTCGATTCCTGGCTTTTTTACAAAGAATCGAAGCTCAACCAAGCGCGGCAACCCCTCAGGCGCTGCGCGCCAGCTCCTAGCAGGGGAGCCTTTATCAGCAAAACAGAAATTTACTCCACAGATAGGGGAAAATGCTTAAATTGGTGTAAAAAATGCGGCATTTTTGTGTTTTTCATAAAAACAACTTGATTTTTATAGTGGACATGGGATACAATATATCTAATCTAATACGGTCCTATTTGGATGAAATAGAGGCGCAGACGAGATGAGTAGTTTTCCGGAGCCTGGCGGGCGAGGAGGGAAGATGAAAGGCGGATCTGCCGAAGCGCTGGTTTTGCCGGATACCAGAGCTGGGCTGCGGGCGAACAGCTTGCGGACTGTCATCAGTTGATGGAGTGCTATCTCACCTTAGGCTGGTATGATGTCATACAGGCTAATGAGAGAACTTATGCTCATTGGCTTTTTTATTACCCGGTACAGTGCAGCTGAAATAACTGGTAAAAAGTAGGATGGATGAATTTCCTCAGTTATTTCGCAGCTGCTGTACCAGACAGACGGGGACGGGAGAATCTGGCAGCCGGCTTTAGCGGCGTCCGGTCCGGGCTGTCTGCAGGGGTCAAAAAACGGAGGCGTATATTTTGGTAAGAGTATTGGTAAGCGGGGCCTGTGGCCGTATGGGGCAGGCGGTAGTCAAAGCTGTTATGGAAGATACGGAGCTGGAGCTTGTAGGTGCTGTGGATTTAAAGGGCGGCATGGATGCAGGCGAGCTCGTTGGCATGGGGCGGAACGGCGTCATTGTGGCGACGGATCTCAGTCAGGCCATTCAGGATACGAAGCCGGAGGTCATGGTGGATTTCACCCGTCCGGATGTGGTTTTCAATGATGCCTGCACGGCATTGAAGCTGGGGGTTTCCCCGGTCATTGGTACCACGGGGCTTTCGGCCGAGGCCAGGGCGGAAATTGCTTCTCTGGCGGAAAAGCATCATACGCCGGCCTTCATCGCGCCGAATTTTGCCATTGGAGCGGTGCTGATGATGCTCATGAGCCAGCAGGCGGCGAAATACATGCCGAATGTCGAAATCATCGAGCTCCATCATGATCAGAAGCTGGATGCTCCTTCCGGGACAGCGCTGCAGACGGCGGAGATGATCCGCGAGGTCCGCAAGAGCATGAAGCAGGGCCATCCAGATGAAAAGGAAAAGGTGGCCGGAGCCCGGGGAGCTGAGGTGGATGGCATGCATATCCACAGCGTGCGCCTGCCTGGCTATGTGGCGCATCAGGAGGTCATTTTCGGCGGCCTGGGACAGACACTTACCATCCGTCATGATTCCATCAACCGGGAATCCTTTATGCCTGGCGTAGTGCTGGCCTGCAAAAAGGTCAAAGGCCTTGAGGGCCTGGTGATCGGCCTGGACAAGCTTCTGTAAATCTTAACCATATATTGAAGGGATGAATTTCATGAGAAAATATAATGTAGCAATTTTAGGTGCCACCGGAGCTGTAGGACAGGAGTTCCTGAATCTTATCGAGGAGCGCAATTTTCCCTTTGCTGAGCTGAAAATGCTGGCTTCCAAGCGTTCCGCGGGCAAAATCATCAATTTCATGGGCAAGGACTATACGGTGGAGGAGGCCACAGAGGATTCCTTCAAGGGCGTGGAAATTGCTCTTTTTGCCGGCGGTGCAGCCAGCAAGACCTTTGCGCCGGCAGCGGTGAAGGCAGGCGCGGTGGTCATTGATAATTCCAGTGCCTTCCGCATGGATCCGGAGGTGCCGCTGGTGGTCCCTGAGGTGAACCCGGAGGCCATTGCCCGGCATAAGGGCATCATTGCCAATCCAAATTGCTCCACCATCATCATGGTCATGGCACTGAAACCGCTGTATGAGCTTGCCAAGATCAAGCGCATCGTGGTATCCACCTATCAGGCGGTTTCCGGCGGCGGCAAGGAGGCTATGGCGGAGCTGGAGCAGCAGGTGGAGGATATCGCTGCCGGCCGCGAGGTCAAGGCCAATATCCTGCCGGGTGCAGCACTGCCGAAGCATTATCAGATTGCCTTCAATCTCATTCCGCAGATCGATGTCTTCAAGGAAAATCTCTATACGAAGGAAGAGATGAAGATGATCGATGAGACGAAGAAGATCATGTCCGATGACAGCCTGCGCATTACAGCCACCACAGTCCGTGTCCCGGTCTATCGCAGCCATGCGGAGTCGGTAAATGTGGAATTCGCCGATGAGGTGAGCGTGGAAGCGGCCAAAAAGGCCATTGCAGCTTTCCCTGGGGCCCAGGTCAAGGACAACCCCGCGGAAATGGAGTATCCGATGCCGCTCTTTACCTCCGGCAAGAACGATGTGGAGGTAGGACGCATCCGCAAGGATTATTCCGTGGATCATGGCCTGAACTTCTGGGTCTGCGGCGACCAGATCCGCAAGGGGGCTGCGCTGAACGCGCTGCAGATCGCTGAGTACATGATAGCAAAGAATATGTTTTAAGCTGGAGCAGCAAGGCTTCCTGGCTGGGACAATCCGTCCTGGCCAGGAATTTTTTTATGGGCTTTAGGCTGGGGATATGGTATGATAGAATATATAGTGGAAAAGATAAATAAAATCCACAGTGCTTTTGGGGAGGTAATACTATGGTCAGTGAAGAAACTATGATGTTCCGTTTTGGAGCAGAGGAAAATAAAGCGGAGAATATCATCCGCAAGGTATGTGCGGCTATGGAGGAAAAGGGCTACAATCCCATCAATCAGCTGGTGGGCTACCTGCTTTCCGGGGACCCTGCCTACGTGACGAGCCACAATGACGCCCGCAGCATGATCCGCAAGCTGGAGCGGGATGAGCTGCTGGAGGAACTGGTCCGTTCCTATTTGGAGAAGAAGAAATGATGCGGGTATTGTCACTGGATGTGGGGGACCGTACCATCGGCATAGCGGCCAGCGATGCGCTGGGGCTCACTGCCCAGGGGGTGGAGACCATCCGCCGCAAATCGCTGCAGCAGGACCTGGGACGGCTGGCGGAGCTCATGCAGACCTACGAGACGAAAAAGCTGATCGTGGGGCTGCCGAAGAACATGGATGGTACCCAGGGGGAGCGCTGCGAGATCGTACGGGATTTTGCGGACAAGGTACAGCAGGCCATTCCGGAGACGGAAATCGTCTTCTGGGATGAACGGCTTTCCACGGTTGCGGCTTCCCGTTCGCTCATCGAGGCGGATGTGAGCCGCCGCAAGCGCAAGAAGGTCATAGATAAGATGGCAGCGGTATTTATCCTGCAGGGCTGGCTGGACAGTCAGAGTTGACAACTCTTGGAAAAATAGGCTACAATGCAAATAGTTATAAAAATCTAAATGAAGAGGTGATTCTTTTGACAGACAAGGAAAAGGAAGTTATGGACGACGATGAGGAAATGGTCGTTGTCATGACGGACGAGGACGGCAATGAATACTACTATCGGGAAGAGATGATCATTCCGGTAGGCGAAGAGAAATACGCACTGCTCATAGGCATCCATGAGGATGAGGATGAGGATGAGGAAGAGCATGAACATGGCTGCGGCTGTGGCTGCGAGGATGGCGACGAGGATGTCCTTATCGCGAAGATCGTTACCAATGATCAGGGTGAGGAAGAGTACGTGGATCCGACGGATGAGGAATTCGATGCGGTCCAGAAGGCGTATGACGCTCTGATGGATGAAGAGGAAGCCAAAGAAAACGAATAATTGCCAGGCGGCGCTTGCAGCGCCGTCTTTTTTTTGAGCTGTGCCCTTTGGGCACAGCTTTTTTTTCGGCTGACAAACTTTTGCCACATTTGGCTGGTAGTATGAACCTATAGCAAGGATGAGCCGGGCAGCAGAGCTGCCGGACTGCATTATAAAGGCCGCCAGGGCTGGGGCCGCATAGCGTATAGGAGGAATATTTCATGATTATCGATTGCAACATGCATCATCTGCCAGAGGACCTTTTCAGAAATGACAAAACGATGGATGGTTTTTTATCTACCGCGCCCCGGGGGTTTGGGGAAATCGCCACGCTGGAAACCATGGAGAATGGAAAAAAGCATTTGATACTGGAGAAGCCCCAGGGCTATCATAATCTGGATTATGTGGAGGGAGATTATTCCCTGGAGGCCAAGCTCAGGGCCATGGACGATGCCGGCGTGGATATTGGCCTGCTGCGGGTTCCAGTGTGGCAGGAATGGCTGCGGCTGGATACCTGCAAAGTCGTCAATGACAATGCCGCGGATATGTGCCGCCGGTCCAATGGCCGGCTGTACGCCAACGCGGTGCTGCCGCCCTGGGGCGGCAAGGAAAACCTCTATGAGCTGGAGCGCTGCCTGAAGGAGCTGGGCATGGTGGGCGTGCAGCTGGCCTGCCACTATGGGCAGCTGTACCTGGATGATGAAGCCTTCAAACCTTATCTGAAAGTGCTCAACGACCTGAAGGTGCCGGTCATCGTACATCATACGCCCCTGCCGGTTCACTGGCAGTCCATTTACGAATTCACCAACCTGCGCCGGGAATTCGGCCGGGTGGTGGATCAGGCCACGGCGCTGGGCCGGGAACTGTTCAGCGGCCTCTTCGAGGAATTTCCGGATCTCACCTTTATCCATACCATGTTCGGCGGCAACTGGTTTGCCAATCAGAATCTCACCACGCCCCATAAATCGAAGAAGAATGAGGCACTGAACCGTTTTGATACCACCGAGGCTGACCGCATCCAGCATTATCTGGAGCATAATATCTTTTATGATATGACCCATCCGGCTTCCTGGGGAAAAGCCCAGGTGGAATGCGCAATCCAGGTCTGCGGTGCGGATCATATGCTCTTTGGCAGTTCCTTCCCGGTAGTGTACAGCTGGATGTCCGATGGCGTGGACTTTGTCAAAAAGCTGGATATCACTGAGGAACAGCGCAGCCTCATCACCAGCGGTAATGCCCGGCGGCTGTTCAAGCTGAAGTGAGCGGGGGAGAAAGGGGAAAGGACCTATGATGGGTGAGGAAATGGAAAGCCGTGACGGGCTGTGGAATCGGAAATTCGTGTTCAGCTGGCTGGCTAACTTCTTTGCATTTACCACTATGTATTATCTGATGTCCACGGTTCCTTTGTATACGACCCAGGTGCTGGGCGGTGATAAGGGGGATGTGGGAACGCTGTTTGCGCTCTTTGCCTTTGCCGGGGTAGTGGCCCGGCCCATTGCGGGCTGGGTCCTGGATACCCATGGGCGGATGCGGGCAGCCTGGCTTTCCCTGCTGCTGCTTTTAGCCGCGGTGCTGGCCTACAACTGGGCTGCCGGACTGGGCGCCTTGTTTGCCCTGCGTTTCCTGCACGGCATCTGCTGGGGCTTTTCCACCACCTCACTGGCCACTGTGGCTGCGGATGTCATTCCCCAGCGGCGCCGCGGAGAGGGAATCGGCTATTTCGGGCTGAGCATGTCTTTTGCCATGCTGCTGGGACCCTGGCTGGGGCTTCGGCTGCTGCAGGGCTGGGACTATTCAGGGATGTTCTGGGCTGTGGTCTTCATCGCTGCCCTGGCTGTACTCTGCCTGTCGGGAATCCGTTATCGGGAAGGCGGCAGCGGCCATCCGCACCGGGGCGGCCATCCGGCAAAGGGTGGCCGGCCGCCGCAGCGCGGCTGGCTGGAAAAACGGGTGCTGGCCTATGGCGCCATTGTATTTTTCATGGCCATCGGCTATGGTACGGTATTATCCTTTATCGTGCTTTTCGCCCAGGAAATCCAGCTGGATAATCCAGCAATTTTCTTCCTGGTGAATGCGGCCGGGGTCATTGTGAGCCGGCCCTATGCGGGGCGCATCATGGACAAAAAGGGGCCGGTGGGCATCATGTGTGCCGGCTTTGCCGCCTTCCTGGCCTGCTTTCTCTGCCTTTATCTGGCCCAGGGATGGATCATGTTCGTACTGGCGGCCCTGCTGCTGGGAATCGGGTTTGGCATCCTGTACTCCCTGTGCTTTGCCCTGGCCATCAATGTGGTTGAAAAGCACCGTCGGGGCATGGCCAATGGCACCATATTGACAGCCTTCGATCTTGGCTTTGCTGTGGGATCGATGCTGCTGGGACAGGTGTCCCTGTACCTGGGGCTGCGGCTCATGTATTTGAGCTGTGTGATACCAGCGGTGCTGGCATTTCTGGTTTTTTATTTCCATGACATGCATGGGCGCCCGGCTGACAAGCCGGCTGAATTAGTACAGCGTACATGAAATAAGAAGTGAGGGAGCTGTTTTCATCATCCTTGGCTGATGGAGCGGCTCCCTTTTTTGTGTTGTATTTTGTAAAAGATTTTCGTATAATGAAGGGAGTGTTTCAGAACATTGAAGGAGATGTTGTTTTTGATCGAATGGAAAAAAGACCGGCAGATATCCAAATGGGCAGTCCTTGGAGGTCTGCTGTTTTTTGTTGCGGTCATCTTTGCCTATGGCTGCATTAATGGTCCTCATATACAGAACGGCCTGCAGCAGGCCTCGGCTCAGGAGCGTATCTATCTGCGGGTCAAGCCGGGAATGACGGCAAATGATATCGGTACCCTTTTGCAGCAGCACGGGATCGTAGCCTCTAAATACAAATTCTGGCTCATTGCGAAGCTCAACGGCTCCGAGAGCAAGTTCAAAACGGGGAACTATGCGCTCCACCGGGACATGGAGCCCCGGGAGGTGCTGCGCATGCTGGTGGATGGCAATACCTCCACACTGCGGTTCACCATTCCGGAAGGGTTCAGCGTGAAGGATATCGCCAAACGCCTGGGGGAGGAGGGACTGGCGGATCCCAAGGAATTCCTGCAGGCAGCTAAGTCCTTTGCCCCTTACAGCTATATGGAAAAGAATGCCCGGGCGGATTATGCCGCGGAGGGTTTTCTGTTCCCGGATACCTATGAAATCACCAACGATGCATCGGCCAGGGATATCCTGACGATGATGGCGGAGAATTTTGACAAGAAGCTGACGCCGGAGATGCGGGACCGGGCAAAGGAAATGAACCTTTCCATTTATGAGCTCATCACCCTGGCTTCGATGGTGGAAAAGGAAGCCAGGTTTGAAGAGGACCGGCCTATGATCGCCCAGGTCTTTTTCAAACGGCTGCAGGTGGGCATGCCGCTGCAGTCGGATACTACGCTGCAGTATCTGATGAATGGTCCGAAGGAGGATGTTTCCATCGAGGATACCAAGATGGAGTCTCCCTATAATACCTATCAGCATCAGGGACTTCCCCCCGGACCGATTGCCAGTCCCGGAATCGCCGCCATCCGGGCCGTGCTCTACCCGGCTGATACGGACTATCTTTATTTCGTAGCTGACCGGCAGGGCCATAACCATTATTCCCGCAGCTATGAGGAGCATCTGGCAGAAGTGGAGCGGGTGCGCTGATGCAGGAACTTTTGGCCGAAATGGAGGCCTATGCGGCTGAACATCACGTGCCCATCATCAATGAGCGGGGGCGCGGTGTGCTGCTGGAGGCGGTGGAAGAGGCCAGGCCCCGGCGCATTCTGGAAATCGGAACGGCTATCGGTTATTCGGCGCTGCTCATGGTTTCCCACGGGGCACCGGGGGCAGAGGTCGTGACCCTGGAGCTCAGTGAGGAGCGGGCGGCGCTGGCGCATCGGTTCATTCAGCGTTCACCCTATCGGGACCGCATCCGGCAGCAGACAGGGGATGCTGCTGAACTGCTTACCCATCTGCAGGGACCCTTTGATTTTGTGTTCATCGATGCTGCCAAGGGGCAGTATGTGGACTATTTTCATAAGGTGCTGCCGCTGCTGTCATCCTGCGGGGTGGTCACCGCTGATAATGTGCTGTTCCGCGGCTATGTGCTGGGGACGGAAAAACCGCCGCGGCGATATAAAACCATCGTCAAGCGGCTCAGAGAATATATTGCGCTGGTCCAGAATATGCCGGGATTCGTTACGGAGATCCATGAAAATGGTGATGGACTGGCGGTTTCACGGAGGATACAGAATGATCAGAAAGCCTGAGCTTTTAGCGCCGGCAGGAAACCTGGAAAAAATGAAGATGGCGCTGCTCTATGGAGCGGATGCTGTCTATTTGGGCGGCAAGGCCTTTGGCCTGCGGGCCTTCGGCGGAAATTTCAGCCGTGAGGAACTGCAGGAAGGAATTGCTTTCGCCCATGGGCTGGGGAAAAAGGTCTATGTGACGGTCAATATCTTTCCCCATAATGAGGATCTCAAGCCCCTGCCGGAATATCTGGAGTTTTTGGCCCGGGCGGGTGCGGATGCCATTTTGGTGGCGGATATCGGCGTGTTCATGATAGCGAAAAAGGTTGTGCCGGAGCTGGAAATCCATATCAGCACCCAGGCCAACAATACCAACTGGGCTGCGGTCAACGCCTGGGCTGAGCTGGGAGCCGGCCGTGTGGTGCTGGCCCGGGAAATGTCCCTGGCGGAGATACGGGAAATCCGGGAAAAATGCAGTGTGGAACTGGAAATGTTCGTCCACGGTGCCATGTGCATTTCCTATTCGGGCCGCTGCCTCATGAGCAATTACCTTACCGGCCGGGATGCCAACCGGGGCGGCTGTGCCCAGCCCTGCCGCTGGAAGTACAGCCTGATGGAGGAAAACCGGCCTGGCCAGTATTTTCCGGTGGAGGAGGATGACCGGGGAACCTACATCTTCAATTCCAAGGATATGTGCCTGCTGCCTTATCTGGCCGATGTGATCGAGAGCGGCGTGGACAGTCTCAAGATCGAGGGCCGGATGAAGAGCGTGCATTATGCGGCCAGCGTGGTGAAGGCCTACCGTCTGGCCATTGACAGCTACTTTGCGGATCGGGAGCATTTCACCATTGCGCCGGAATGGCTGGCTGAGCTGGAGAAGGTATCCCATCGGGATTACACCACCGGCTTTTATTTTGGCCGGCCGACGGAAAAGGATCAGATCTACGGCTCCTCTTCCTATACCCAGACCTCGGATTTTGTCGGGCTGGTTCTGGATTACGATGGAGCCACCGGCTGGGCGGTGGTGGAGCAGCGCAATAATATGAAGCTGGGGCAGGAAATAGAGGTTTTCCAGCCCAGAGGACGGATGTTCCGCCAGATTCTGGCGGAGATGGTGGATGAGGAGGGAACGCCCATCGAGGCGGCACCGCATCCCCAGCAGATCATTCGCATACACATGAAGGAACCGGTGGAGAAGTGGTCTATTCTGCGCCGGGACGTTGTCTAAGGGAGGTTATTTCATGTTTGAGAAGATTGTTCGTTATTATGGCCGGGCCGTTGGCCGGGTACAGGGCGTAGGCTTTCGCTTTTTCGTGCAGCAGAATGCCAGTGAACTGGGGCTGACCGGCTGGGTACGCAATATGGATGATGGCTCGGTGACCATGGAAATCCAGGGGCAGGAAGCGCCGGTGGATGAATTGGAACGCCGCATCCGGAAGGGAAACGGCTTTATCCGGGTGGATGAGCTGTCTCTGGAGGAACGGGAGGCTGTCGCGGCGGAGGAACGTTTTCAGATCCGCTATTAAGGAATGGGGAAGGATGGATTTTTATGAATAAGATATTAGTGCTTCATGGGCCGAATCTGAATCTCCTGGGAACCCGGGAACCGGAAATCTATGGCTCCACGAAGCTGGAGGATATCAATGCGCTGCTGGAGCGCCGGGCCGGGGAAGCCGGCATGCAGGCGGATTTTCTGCAGTCCAACCACGAGGGAGTGCTGGTGGATGCCATCCAGCAGGCACCGGCACAGGGATATTCCTTTATTCTGCTGAATGCGGCGGCTTATACCCACTACAGCGTAGCCCTTCGGGATGCCATTGCGGCCATCCAGGTCCCGGTCATTGAGATTCATCTTTCCAATGTGCATCAGCGGGAGGAGTTCCGGCATCACTCGGTCATTGCACCGGTGGTCATGGGACAGATCTGCGGCTTCGGCGTGGACAGCTACCTGGCGGCGCTGGATATCGCCATACGGAAAATCGGGCAGGGGGCATCGAGATGAACGGGGATCGTTTGAGAAGAATCCGGACGCTGCTGGCGGAAAAGAAGCTGGATGGCGTCGTGGTGAATAAATTGGAGAATCTGCATTATTTCAGCGGCTTTACCGGGGATGACACCCTGCTGGTGATCACCGCGGACAAGGCGCAGCTGGTGACGGATTTCCGCTATATGGAGCAGGCCGGTCAGCAGGCGCCGCTGTTCGAAATCGTGGAGCAGAAGGACGGGCTGCTGAAAAAGGCGGCAGAGTGCATCCGGGCCGCCGGCTGTCAGGCTGTAGGTTTTGAGGGCAATGCCCTGATCTATGATGACTTTTCCCGGCTCACGGAGCTTTTGGCGGGTATTTCCTTTCAGACGGCGCTTTCATTGGATGCTTTGCGCCAGATCAAGGACGAGGAGGAAATAGCCTGCATCCGCAAGGCGGTGGAAATCAGCGACAAAGCCTTTGAGGATATTGTGAAATTCATCCGCCCCGGAATGACGGAAATCACTGTAGCGGCCCGGCTGGAGAGCGTGATGCGGGAACTGGGCTCCGAGCGGCCCGCCTTTACGACGATTGTCGCTTCCGGCGTCCGGGGCAGCCTTCCCCATGGAACTGCAACAGAAAAGTTGATTGTTTCGGGAGAATTTGTTACAATGGACTATGGTGCTGTTTATAAAGGCTATCATTCGGACATCACCCGCACGGTTTGCGTGGGCGCAGCGGATGAAAAGCAGAAAAAGATTTATAATATGGTACTCAAGGCGCAGCTTATGGGCGTGGAAAGGGTACAGCCGGGAGTTTCCGGACAGTCGGTGGATAAGGCCGTCCGTGATTATCTGGCTTCCGAGGGCTTTGGAGCTTATTTCGGCCATGGCCTCGGTCACAGCCTCGGCCTGGAAATCCATGAGGAACCAAGGCTTTCTCCCAAGAGCAGCTGTGAGCATCTGCCGGTGAACACGCTGGTGACAGTGGAGCCGGGAGTGTATCTTCCAGGCTGGGGAGGCGTGCGCATTGAAGATACTGTTTTGGTTACGGAAAAGGGCGGCGAGCCGCTTACCCGCAGCGCCAAGCAGTTGATAGAAATTATCTAAAATAATGAAGTAAAAAGTTAATGGAGGGCGTAATTTAATGATTTCAAGTACAGACTTTCGTACAGGGCTCACAATCGAAATTGACAACGGGGTATGGCAGGTCGTAGACTTCCAGCATGTAAAACCTGGCAAGGGTGCCGCATTTGTAAGAACGAAGATCAAAAATATTGAAACGGGCGCTGTGGTAGAGCGTACGTTCAATCCGAATGAGAAGATGCCGCCGGCACATCTGGATACCCGCAACATGCAGTTCCTGTATGAAGCTGATGGCATGTATACCTTTATGGATACGGAAACCTATGAGCAGATGGAGCTCAACAAGGAACAGCTGGGAGATGCACTGAACTATCTCCAGGAAAACATGGAGGTCAGCCTGCAGACCTTTAAGACCCGTATCATCGGCATCAGCCTGCCGAATTCCGTCAACCTCAAGGTGACGGAGTGCGAGCCCAGCGTCAAGGGCAATACGGCTACCGGTGCCACGAAGATGGCTACCCTGGAAACCGGTTATGCTGTCCGCGTACCGCTCTTCATCAACGAAGGCGATGTACTGCGCATCGATACCCGCACAGGCAACTACATCGAAAGAGCATAAGGAAAAGCAGAATTCGCTGCCAGGCAAATCTGGCAGCGGATTTTTTTGTAAAAAAGCAGGAATAGAAAACGCATGCAGCGAATTTATAAATATGCATAAGAGGCTGAGGGGATTCCGCAGGCCTCCATTGTATACAGCGGGATTGTCTGTTATAATTGAACTAACAGTGAAAGAAAATACAGAATGGAGGGGCATTTATGGAAAAAGATAAGGCTTTGGAAAAGAAGGATGGTTCGTTGGGGTCGATCCGCATTGCGGATGAGGTAGTAGGCATCATTGCCGGACTGGCAGCCACGGAGATCGATGGCATTGCCGGTATGAGCGGCGGCCTGGTTGGCGGCATCGCTGAGATGCTTGGCAAGAAGAATTTTGCCAAGGGCGTCAAGGTCGAGGTGGGTGAGCGCGAAGCAGCGGTGGATCTTTACATCATCGTGAAGTATGGCGTGCGCATTCCGGATGTGGCACTTTCCGTCCAGGAAAATGTCAAGCAGGCCATTGAGTCCATGACCGGTCTCTCTGTGGTAGAGGTGAATATCCATGTGCAGGGCGTCGGCTTCCCGGATGCTGAGAAGCGGGAAGAGGAAGTACGCGTGCGCTAAGGAAAAGGGGCAGATTTATGGGATTGATCAATCGGTTTTTGCTTTGCCTCTATACCCTGTCCTTTGCGGTGCTTTCTTTGGGCGTGGCGGCACTGGTGCTGCAGCTGGTGCCGGAGCGCTATATCTGGAATGAGTTTCAGTTCCTGGAGGCCCAATGGCAGACGGGCGCAGCGGCCTTCGTGGTCTTTCTGCTGAGCGTTCATCTGCTGGTGGTAAGCCTGACCGGGCGGAAGAAGACTGCCTATGACCGGGAGGTCATCCTGGTCCAGGGAGCCTCGGGCGAGGTCCGGATTGCCGCTGCAGCGGTGCAGAACCTCATTGACAAGACGGCGCGCACGGTGAACAGCGTGCGGGATGTGAAGGTGAAGGTTGCCGCCGAAAAACGGCCGGAGAATCAGACCTTTGTGAAGGCATCTCTGCGGGTCACCGTCGGCCAGGAGAAAAATGTGGCCGCGGTATCGGATGAGATCCGGAGCCGGGTGCAGCAGCAGCTGACAGATGTAGTGGGTATTACGGAATTTTCCGTGGACATTGCCATCGTGGATATTACCAATGCCGCCATGGCGAAAAAGCAGCGGGTTGTATAACGGGCGGTGAAAAGATGAAGGAAGAAGTAAAGCTTTTGCTGGAAAAAGCCTGGCAGGAGCATCGGGGAAAGCTGGTCGGGACATCCTTGGGCCTGCTTTTAGGCATATTTGTACTGATCTTTGGTTTCTGGCACATGTTTTTTGTATTGCTGTGCGGCGGGATAGGTCTGTTCCTGGGAATCAAGATCGATAAAGGCGGCAGCTGGCTGCAGAATATCAAGGATTCTCTGCCGGATGATTTTCATCGCTGGAAATAACGTGGATAAAGGAAGGTTTTTATGAGTCGCAGACAAGCAAGAGAAGTGGCGCTGCAAGCGCTGTTTCAGTTAGATTTGAATCATTCGGAGGGCCGGGAGGAAGCCCAGGAAACCAGAGCTGTGGATGCGGCCCTGGAGGAGGGCGAGAAGCTTCAGCCCCGGGACCAGGAGTATGCCCGCCTGCTGGTGCAGGGAACAGGGGAAAATCTCCAGGCTATTGATGCACTCATAACGGAGAGCTCCCGCGAGTGGAAGGTGGAGCGCATGTCTGGCATTGACCGCAATATCACGCGCCTGGCTGTTTATGAAATGAAATTCAGCGAAGAGAAGCTGACACCGAATATCGTGATCAATGAGGCTGTTGAGCTGGCAAAGAAGTTTGGCACAGATGATTCCGGGCGTTTTGTGAACGGAATCCTGGGCGCAATGGTCAGATAAGAACAGAGAAGTTTATGCCAGGCTCATGGTCTGGCTTTTTTCTTATGTGTGGAGGAGCGGTGCAGTGGCTGTTCATAGTGTAAGCGATGTAACAAAATATATAAAGAATATCTTCGATGGGGAACGGGCTTTGCAGAATATCATGATCCGTGGGGAATTGTCCAATTTCAAGCGCTATGCTTCTGGCCACTGCTATTTCACCTTAAAGGATGCCGGGGCCAGCCTCAAGAGCGTGATGTTCCGCAGCCGGGCCCAGTCCCTGCGCTTCGAGCCTGTCAACGGGCTCAAGGTGGTGGTGACGGGAACGGTTTCTGTTTACGAACGGGACGGGGTCTATCAGCTGTATGCAGACCGCATGATGCCGGAGGGCGCCGGCGAACTGGCGCTGGCCTTTGAGCAGCTGAAGGAAAGGCTCACGGCGGAAGGGCTGTTCGCGCCGGAGCACAAGCAGCCGCTGCCGAAGTTTCCTCATACCATCGGCGTGGTGACCTCCGTTTCCGGGGCGGTGTTGCGGGATATTTACCATGTGGCCAAACGGCGCAATCCATCGGTGCAGCTGGTGTTGTATCCCGTGCAGGTACAGGGGGAAGGTTCGGCTGAACAGGTGGCAGCGGGAATCCGGTTTTTCAATGAAAAATACCCGGTGGATGTGCTGATTGTAGGCCGGGGCGGCGGCTCAGCGGAGGATCTTTGGTCTTTTAATGAGGAAATCGTGGTGCGGGCAATCTTTGCTTCCCGGCTGCCGGTGATTTCTGCCGTGGGACATGAGACGGATTATACGCTGGCGGATTTCGTCAGCGATGTGCGGGCGGCGACACCCTCGCAGGCCGCTGAGCTGGCTGTGCCGGATACGGCGGAGTTGGCCAGATATGTGGAGGCTTTAGCTGCCCGGCTGCAGGGACGGGCGCAGGGAGCGCTGGCGGCCAAAAAAAGCCGTCTGTCCGGGCTGCTGACCCGCAGCGTATTGCGCAATCCCCAGCAGCTGCTGGATGCGCGGCGCCAACGGCTGGATATGGCAGCGGAGAAGCTTCGCCAGCTGACAGAAAACCGGCTGCAGCAGCAAAAGCACGCGCTGGCACTGCAGGTGGAAAAATTGGAGCTTATGGACCCCTTGAAGGTGCTGCTGCGGGGCTATGGCATCGTCTCCGGGGCGGAGGGGAAAATCCTCCGATCCGCTGCGGAGCTGGAGGCAGGTCAGCGGGTGCAGGTGCGCCTGGCTGATGGCGGCTTTGCCGCAGTGGTTGAATCCGTGACGGATGGAGGGAAATGATATGGCAAAAAAGCAGGAGCCGTCCTTTGAAGAGAATCTGCAGGCGCTGGAAAACATCGTGCGGCAGATGGAGGGCGGCGAGCTCAGCCTGGCTGAGCTCATGGAAAGCTATGCGGCTGGGGTACAGCTGTCACAGAAATGCATGAAGGATCTTGAACGGGCGGAAAAGGCCATGGACATCATGGTGCGGGAGGAAGCAGGCACCCTTCAGGAGCTGGAACTTAAAATAGAAGGAGAGTAATGGAAGATGCAGAAAATGGAATGGAAAGAACGGGTGCAGCTGGTGGAAAATGCCTTAACGGCAGAGCTGCGCGAAAAGGAGGCGCTGGATCCCAGACTTTGCGAGGCTATGAAATACAGCCTGATGGCAGGAGGAAAGCGCCTGCGGCCCATTCTTTTGATGGCTGCGGCGGATGCAGTCGGCGGGCGGGGGACGGATTATCTGCAGATGGCCTGCGCTATTGAGATGATCCATACCTATTCCCTCATCCATGATGATCTTCCGGCAATGGACAATGACGACTATCGGCGGGGCAAGCTCACCAACCATAAGGTCTACGGAGAGGGCATGGCTGTGCTGGCCGGTGACGCGCTGCTGACCCTGTCCTTTGAGGTCATGCTGCGCCAGACGGATATTTCTCCGGCGGCTGCCTTGGCAGTGGTACGGGAAATGAGCCAGGCTGCCGGTCCCAATGGCATGGTGGGCGGACAGGCCATCGATCTGGAGTCTGAAGGCCATACCATCGACATGACTCTTTTGCGGAAAATGCATATGGGAAAGACCGGAGCCCTTTTCCGGGCGGCCATCCGCTCCGGGGCTATCCTGGCAGATGCCCATCCATTGGAGCTCAAGGCGTTGACAACCTATGCGGAATGCTTTGGACTGGCCTTCCAGATCACCGATGATATCCTGGATGTGGAAGGGGACGAGGCGGCTATCGGGAAGCCTGTAGGCAGTGATATCCGCAATCAGAAATCCACCTATGTGACGCTGACTTCCCTGCCGGAGGCCCATGCATTGGCCGGACGGGCTGTGGAGGAAGCACTGGAGGCATTGACGATTTTTGATGATAAGGCCGATTTTCTGCGGGAGCTGGTAAAATCGCTGCTCACGCGCAATAAGTGACTAGAAGGGTAATGAGCATGAGTCAAATATTAGAACAGATAGAAAATCCCGGACAGCTCAAGAGACTTTCTATACCCCAGCTGGAAAAGCTGGCAATGGAGCTTCGGGCTCTGATGATAGAATCCGTATCGAAGACGGGCGGCCATCTGGCTCCCAGCCTGGGAACCGTGGATCTGACCCTGGCCCTGTACAGCGTTTTTGACGCTGCCGAGGATACCGTGGTATGGGATGTGGGCCACCAGGCGTATGCCCATAAAATTTTGACCGGTCGTCGGGAACGGTTTGGGACACTGCGCCAGAAGGACGGAATCACGGGCTTTCCCAAGCGGGCGGAATCTCCTTATGATGCCTTTGGCACCGGTCATGCAAGCACTTCGATTTCAGCGGCGCTGGGCATGGCTATTGTACGGGATCTGGAGGGCCGGCACAATCATGTGCTGGCTGTCATCGGTGATGGGGCCCTTACCGGCGGAGAAGCCTTTGAGGCCTTGAACCACGCCGGGGATATGGGCCGGAATCTCATTGTGGTGCTGAATGACAATGAGATGTCCATTGACCGCAATGTGGGAGCTATGTCAGAATATCTTTCCCGCATCCGGGTAGCGCCCCAGTATAACCGGGCAAAAAAGGATCTGGAAGGGCTGCTGAAGAGCATCCCGAAGATCGGAGATACAGTGCTGAAGACAGCGGGCTATATCAAGGAAGGGGTGCGGGCTGCCCTGGTGCCCGGCGGGCTCTTTGATGAGATGGGCTTCACCTATGTGGGACCCATCGACGGACACAATATCCGCCTGATGAAGGAGGTATTTGCCCAGGTGGCCCAGCTGGATGGACCGGTGCTGGTCCATGTGCGCACCAAGAAGGGCAAGGGATATCTGCCGGCGGAAATCGAACCGGAAAGATTCCATGGCGTGGGCCCCTTCAATGCCCTGACGGGAAAAAAGGAGCCGCAAAGCTCCCAGCCGCCTTCCTATACCCAGGTATTCAGCGATGCCATGCTGGAGCTGGCGGCGCAGAATCCGGATATTCTGGCTATTACGGCAGCCATGCCCGCTGGTACGGGACTCAAGGCCTTCAGTGAGCGGTACCCGGAGCGCTTTTTTGACGTGGGGATTGCTGAAGAGCATGCTGTCACCTTGGCAGCTGGAATAGCCGCGGCGGGAAAACGGCCTGTGGCAGCTATTTATTCCACCTTTGCCCAGCGGGCCTATGACCAGATGCTCCACGATGTGTGCCTGCAAAACCTTCCTGTGGTGTTCTGCCTGGACCGGGCCGGACTGGTGGGCGCGGACGGTCCTACTCACCATGGGGTGTTCGATCTCTCTTATCTGCGCCAGATGCCGAATATGACTGTCATGGTGCCGAAGGATGAAAATGAGCTGCGGCAGATGCTTTATACAGCACTGCAGCTGGATGGACCGGCAGCTATCCGCTATCCCCGGGGAACCGGTCTTGGCGTTGAGCTGGACAGCGGTTTTGCCGCTCTGCCAGTGGGGAAGGCTGAGGTATTGACCCGTCACGGAAGGATTGCACTGCTGGCGGTGGGCAGCATGGTGGATAACGCCTCCAAGGCAGCCATCGAGCTGGCCGGTGACGGCATAGAGACGACGGTGGTCAACATGCGTTTCGTCAAGCCGTTGGATACGCAGCTGCTGCGGGAGCTTTCCAAAGAGATGGATTATGTGGTGACCATTGAGGAAAATGTGCTGGCCGGTGGCTTCGGCTCTGCGGTGGCGGAGTTCCTTATCGACGAAGAAATCAAGATGCCCATGCTGCGCATTGGCATCGGCGATGAATTCGTGGAGCAGGGGACCCGGGACGAGCTGTGGGAACTGTGTGGCTTGCAGCCGTCGCAGATTGCCGATAAAGTAAAAAAGTTTTGGAATAGGAATCAATGATATGGCAAAAGAACGATTGGATGTGCTGCTGGTGGAGCGCAATCTGGCTCCCAGCAGAGAGCGGGCCAAGTCTACCATCATGGCGGGACTGGTGCTGGTGGACGATAAGAAAATAGATAAGGCGGGTACCCTGGTGAAGCCGGAGGCGGTAATCCGCATCCTGGGGGATAATATTCCCTATGTGAGCCGGGGCGGTCTGAAGCTGGCCAAGGCCATGGAAGAGTTTGGCGTGGAACTGGCAGGAAAGGTGAGCGCGGATATCGGGGCTTCCACTGGGGGCTTTACGGACTGCATGCTGCAGAATGGCGCGGTGAAGGTATTCGCTATTGATGTGGGCTATGGACAGCTGGCCTGGTCCCTGCGTACCGATGACCGGGTGGTGAATATGGAGCGCACCAATGTGCGCAGCGTGACCCCGGCGGATATCGGTGAGCCGCTGGATTTTGCTTCCATCGATGTGGCCTTTATCTCCCTGGACAAGGTGCTGCCGCCGGTATATCAGCTGCTGAAGCCGGAGGGGGAGATTGTAGCCCTCATAAAGCCGCAGTTTGAGGCCGGGCGGGAAAAGGTGGGCAAGAAAGGCGTGGTGCGGGATCCCGGAGTGCATGCGGAGGTCATCCATAAGATCGTCGACCTCAGCCGCAGTCTGGAGCTGGTGCCGCTGGCCCTGACCTTTTCTCCGGTAAAGGGACCGGAAGGCAATATCGAATACCTGATCTGGCTCACTCCGGACAAATCCCGGGAGGATGGGGTGACGGACAGCCGGATTACGGAAGTGGTCAGGAGTGCCCATGGGGAGCTGGATCATTGAGTGCGTGGGAAACGGGAGAGAAAAGGATGCTGACAATAGCGGTTTTTCCCAATGTGGATAAAGAAAATTCAAGTGAGGTGCTGCAGCGGATCCTGGCCTTTTATAAGGGCAAGGCCATCCGGGTGCTGCTGCCCCGGGATGAGGCCGTGTACTTCGGCTATCCGGAATACGGTGTTGCGGATATTGACACCATTCCGCTGGATATGGGACTCAGTATCGGTGGGGACGGAACGCTGCTGGGGGTATGCCGCCGGCTGTATGAGCGGAATATCCCCGCCTGCGGCATCAATATCGGAACCTTCGGCTTCCTGGCGGATATTGAGCTGACTGAGCTGGAGAACAAGCTGGAGAAGATCCTGCAGGGCAAATACAAAATCGCCAAGCGGCTTATGATATCCGGCTTCGTGCGCAGCGGCGGCAAGGAACGCTTCCTGGGGCATGCCATCAACGATGTGGTCATCACCAAAGGCGGCGTGGCCCGCATGCTGCAGCTGGGGCTCAGCGTGGGCGGCTGCCGGGTGACGGATTATAAAGCGGACGGTGTCATCGTATCCACGGCCACCGGCTCCACTGCCTATTCCCTGTCTGCGGGAGGGCCTATTGTGAATCCCAAGGTGCAGGCACTGCTCATCACCCCTATATGCCCCCATACCTTCAACGTCCGGCCGATGATCATCGCTGAGGATGATGAGGTACGCGTGCATATTGCTGCCGTGCATCAGGATATTCTGCTCACTTTTGACGGGCAGGAGAGCTTCCGGCTGCTGCCGGGAGATGAGGTTATCGTACATCGGGCTTCCAAGCCCGCCCGTATCGTAAAATTCGAGGATAAGAATTATTACCATACATTGAAAAATAAGCTTTGGAGGAATGGATAATGCAGCTGGCAACGAATGCAATCGAGATGGCGCAGCTCGTGCTCAAAGGAGTGCTGCCCAAGGCAAGGATTCTGGTGGATGCCACGGCCGGCAATGGCAGGGATACCCTTTTTCTAGCAGAGAATACAACAGCGGAGGCAAAGATCTACGCTTTTGATATCCAGCCCCGGGCTATTGCGGCCACTGAAAAGCAGACGCAGGCATATAAGGACCGGATCCGCTATGTACTGGACAGCCATGAGCAGATTGGTTCAGTAGTGCAGGAGCCGATCGATGCAGCTATTTTCAATCTGGGCTATCTGCCGGGCGGCGATCACCATATCACCACCGAGGCAGCGAGTACGCTGAAGGCGCTGCAGGCGGTGCTGGACAAGCTCAATGTGAACGGTATCCTGGTGGTGGTGGTCTATGCAGGCCATCCGGCCGGGCAGGAGGAGAGCGAGGCTCTGGCGGAGTATATGGCCGGACTTCCCAGCGGACAGTATACCGCGGGCTGCTATCAGATGGTCAACCATGAGGAGGGGGCGCCCTTCCTGTATATTGTAGAAAAGGTCAGAGGGTGAGAATATGAAGGCGATACGACATGCAAAAATCAAGGATATTATAGAGAATCACGTGATTGAAACCCAGGAGGAACTGGCAGATGCCCTGCGCAAGCAGCACATCGAGGTCACCCAGGCCACGGTTTCCCGGGATATCAAGGAGCTTATGCTGGTGAAGGTACCCTCGGGGGATGGTCGCTACCGCTACGCTTATCCGCTGGAAAAGAGCATGGTTTTCTCGAAAAACCGGATGGCACGGATGTTCCAGGACTCGGTGACCGGAATCAATCACAGTGAGAACATCATTGTGATCAAGACACTGCCGGGCACGGCCAATGCGGTGGCCTCGACGCTGGATTACGCGAAATGGCCGGAAATCATCGGCACAGTGGCCGGTGACGATAACATCCTGGTAGTCATCAAGCCCAAAGAGGCTGTACCGAAAATCATAAAAAAGCTGGAAATGATGATTGTCTGATTTTCCAAAGGAGAATTTCGGATGCTGAAAACATTAACGGTATGGAATTTTGCACTGCTGGAGCATGTGCAGATTGAATTTGACAAGGGATTGAATATACTCACCGGTGAAACCGGTGCGGGCAAGTCGATCCTCATCGATTCCCTGGGAGCCATTCTGGGGCAGCGTATGAGCTCGGAGCTCATACGCACTGGCTGTGACTGGCTGCGGGTAGAGGCGGTATTCAGCCTGGAGGGGCAGCCGGCAGTCCATGACTTCCTGGCACAGCAGGCTATTGCGGATGAGGATGAGCTGCTGATCATCACGCGGCAGATCACCCGCAGCGGAAAGAATATGATCCTTGTGAACGGCTGCCATGTGACGCTGGCTGTGCTCCGGTCTATGGGGCCTTTTTTAGTGGATATCCACGGGCAGAATGAAAATCTGGCGCTGCTGCGTACCGAGAATCAGTTTGCCCTGCTGGATGGTTCCGATGAGCGGATCATGGCCGCGCTGACAGCCTATGGACAGGCTTTTCAGCGCTGGGCCGGGCATAGGCGGGAACTGGCTGAGAAAGAGAATGCCGCCCGGGACTATGCCCAACGCATCGATATGCTTCGCTGGCAGGATAAGGAAATCAGTGAGGCCAGGCTCCAGGACCATGAGGATGAAGAACTGGAGCAGGAGATACGCAAGCTCACCAATGCGGAAAAGATTGCCGGTTACGTGGAATCCTCCTATGAGCTGCTGGATGGCGGCGGGAAGATGCCCATGGGGGTATTGGCCGCCCTGGCGAAAATCAAGCAGAATCTGGATTCCCTGAGCCGTTTTGATACCTCTTTGGATGAGGTGCGCAAAATGGTGGAGGATGCCAGCTGCCAGCTCCAGGAGGCATCCTACGAGGTGCGGGATTATGGAGAATCCCTGGCTTTTGAGCCTCAGCGGCTGGATCAGATGCAAAGCCGGATGGATGTAATCTATCGGCTGCGGAAAAAATACGGGGCTACGCTGGCGGATGTGCAGCTGCACCATCAGAAGGTAAAGGAAGAGCTGGCTGCCATCGAGAACTACGATGAGGATATAGTGGAGCTGAAAAAGACCATTGCGGCCGATTATCAGGAAGCCAGGGATGCGGCGGCAGTGCTTACGGAACAGCGGCAGAGGGCAGCAAGGGATATTTCCCGGGAAATCGAAGAACAGCTGCTGGCACTGGGAATGCCCAATGCCCGGTTCCGGCTGGAGCTTTCAGCGCTGCCCGAGCTCACCGCCAACGGCGCGGAGCAGCTGGCCATGCTGTTTTCCGCCAATGTGGGCGAGGTGCCCCGGCCGGTGCAGAAGGTGGCCTCCGGAGGAGAACTGAGCCGTATTGCGCTGGCGGTGAAGACGGTTTCGGCCTCCCGGCCGGATACGCCGGCCAGTATGGTCTTTGATGAGATCGATACAGGAATCGGCGGCCGTACGGCACAGATGGTAGCTGAGCGCATCGCCCAGGTGGCCGTGTATAAGCAGGTGCTTTGCATCACGCATTTGCCGCAGATTGCCTGCATGGCGGATGTGCATCTCTACATCAGCAAACAGGTGCGGGAGGAGCAGACCAGCACGGAAGTCCGCCGGCTCAGTGCCGGCGAGCAGGTCAATGAGATCGCGCGCATGGCTTCCGGCGTGGATGTGACGGCGGCTTCCCTTGACAATGCCCGGGAAATGTTGGATAATGCGAAGTTAAAGAAAGCAAAACAGCGCAGCCGCGCTAAGGAGTGAAAATTTTAAATGGACGAGGACTTAATAGAAACAAAAATCAGCAGTGAGGCTGTATATGATGGCAATCTGCTGCATGTGAAGCGGGATACGGTCCGTTTGCCGGATGGCAATACCTCCGTCCGGGAATGGATCACCCATCCTGGTGCTTCCGCGGTCATTCCGTTGCTGCCCGATGGCCGGGTGGTGCTGGTACGCCAGTATCGCTATCCGGTACAGGCGGTTACCCTGGAGATTCCGGCCGGCAAGCTGGACAGCGCGGGGGAGGATCCGCTGGAGTGCGCCAAGCGGGAGCTGAAAGAGGAGACGGGCTATACCGCCGAAAAATACACCATGCTCACCAAGGTGGCTACTACCGTGGGCTTTTCCAACGAGTTCATCCATATCTATGCGGCGGAGGAGCTCGCTGCCGGTGAGCAGTGCCCGGACGAGGATGAATTCATCAATATCGTGAAGGTTCCGTTGGAGGAAGCGGTGGAAATGGTGGGCGATGGCCGCATTTACGATGCGAAATCCATTGCCGCGGTTTTGCTGCTGGCTCAGCATGTGAATAGAGAATGACAGGGGGAAATATATGTTTGGCTTTAGTTTGATGGATATTGTCGCAGGAATCCCAGGGCTTATCATGGCCATGGTCATCCATGAATATGCCCATGCCCGGGTTGCCGTGGCCATGGGGGATTTTACACCGAAGGCCACGGGCCGGCTGACACTGAATCCTGTGTCCCATATCGATCCCATCGGGCTTTTGATGCTGCTGGTGGCACAGTTCGGCTGGGCCAAGCCGGTGATGATCAATCCCATGAATTTCCGCAACTTCAAGCGGGGCGAACTGCTTGTATCCCTGGCGGGTCCGGCAGCAAACCTGGTGCTGGCTTTTATCACCCTGGTTGTCATGGCCCTCTGGATAAAACTGGGCATGACCATGACCTATGGGGTAAAGATCGTATTTTCGCTGATTGTGCTGTACAATATCAACTTTGCCATTTTCAATATGATTCCGCTGCCGCCGCTGGATGGCTCCAAGGTGCTCATGTCCTTTCTGCCGCCGCGCTGGAATTACAAGCTGGCGGGGCTGGAGCGGTACAGCTTTTTCATCCTCATCGCGCTGATGATGACCCCGGTGCTGGGCGGTATACTCATTCCGCTGCAGCGGCTGGTGCTGTCGGTATTTAATTTCATGATTGGCGTAATACTCTGATATGCAGGATTACAGTGTAAAGCTGGATGCCTTTGAGGGGCCGATGGACCTGCTCATGCATCTTATTGAAAAGAATAAGATCGATATCTACGATATCCCTATGGCAGCGCTGACGGAGCAGTATATCGATTATCTGAACCGCTTCCGGGAATTCAATATTGAGGTGGCCAGCGAATTCATTGTGATGGCGGCAACGCTGCTGCAGATTAAATCGCGGATGATGCTGCCCAAGCCTCCCAGGGAGGAAGCAGAGCCGGAGGAAGCGGATCCCCGGCAGGAGCTTATCGACCGGATCCTGGAGTATCGGCGGTTCAAGGCGGTGAGCTCGGTGCTGGATGATATGGCCAGGGAGCAGGGCCGCGTTGTGGCCCGGCTGCCGGCAGACCTTCCTCTGCGGCATCTCCCCCCGGAAAATCTGCCCCTCACTGCGTTGGTGGAGGCCTTTTGTGCCGTGATCCGGGTGCGGGAGGAGCTGAAGATTCCGGAGGCTCTGGTGGCCCGGGAGGAATACAGCGTACAGGATAAAATGACTGAGCTGCTGGCCCAGCTGCAGCGGACTGGCGGGCGGCTGCTGTTTTCCGATGCCTTTGGGAGCGGAAGCCGCAGCGAGCTCATCACTACCTTTCTGGCCCTGCTGGAGCTCATCAAGATTAAGACGGTGCTGGTGCAGCAGGCGGGGAAGTTTGCGGCCATCTATATTTCATTGAGGAACGGAGAGCATTGATGTTTGTTACGAATTTATTGGGGCCGCTGGAGGCTGTTCTGTTTGCCAGCGGTGATCCGGTGACGGCTGAGCAACTCATGACGATTTTGGATGTGGATGAGGACAATATTGCCGAACTGGTGGCAGAACTGGATAAATCCCTGGCTGCCCGCCAGAGCGGCCTGCAGATCAGCCGGGTTGCCGGCGGCTATCAGCTGGTTACCCGGCCGGAACACTTTTCCTATGTGGAAAAGCTGACCCAGACAACGGATAAGAAGCTGTCTGCGGCGGCGATGGAGACCTTGTCCATCATTGCCTTCAAACAGCCCATCACGAAGCAGGAAATCGAGCATATCCGCGGCGTGCGCATCGAGCGGGTACTGGCCCGGCTCATCGAGCTGGAACTGGTGCGGGAAATGGGCCGTAAGGCGGTGCTGGGCAGACCCATCCTGTATGGGACCACGGATACCTTTTTGCAGTGCTTCGGCCTGAACCGGCTGGAGGATCTGCCGGCCCTGCCCGAGCAGGAAGCGGTGGATGAAGAGCTGGCGGAACAGCTTTCCCTGCTGCCGGCGGATGAGGAAGAAAAGCTTCCTGAATAAGAAAACAGGCAAAAAAACGGACTGGAAATAAATTTCCAGTCCAACTTTTTTGCCTGTTATTCACATTTTGACCAGCCGCAGTAGGTGCAGGTCACACAGTTGCCCTCAGGCTTCAGGGTGAAGTGCTCGCATTCCGGGCATTGGCGGTTGATGGAGATATCCTCGCCATCGGCATTGAATTTTTCCCCATCGGAGGCCTGTGCCTCATTGTAGATTTCGATGAGGGCGGAGGCGATGGCATTGCCGCAGGAAAGGGAAATATCCTGGCGGCCGTCGCGGATCAGGGCCTGACAGGCGGAGCAGCGGCTCACAGCCAGCTGCTTGATGATGTCCCGTACATTGATGCCGGAGCGCAGCGCCAGGGAGGTGAGACGGGTGATGGTGGCGATATTGCTGGCGCAGCCGCCGGAGGCATTGGTGAATACCTCGAAGATCTGCCCAGTGGAGGTCTTGTTGATGGTGATGTACATCTTGTCCACACAGGAGGTATGCCGTACCAGGGTACAGCCATCCAGCCGGGCAATGCTGTCCCGTTTCATGGGCTTGATGGTATCATACTCGATGTCCTTTTTCTTTTCGCTCACACCCAGGATATTGCCCCGTTTGCAGCCATCCCGGAATACTGTGATGCCCTTGCAGCGGGATTTCCAGGCGGCGATGTAGATGTTCTTGATATCCTTGGGGGTGGCATCATGGCGCAGGTTCACTGTGGAGGAAATGGAGTTGTCCACGTATTTCTGCATGGCGGCCTGGAGCTTTACCCGGTTCAGATAAGGTACATCATGGCTTTCGATAATCCAGGGGAACCGCTTCTTGATTTCCTCATCGCTGGTGTCATAGCTCAGCTGATGGTAGTCCAGCAGATCCTTGACGGAATGGGCATAGACCTTGAAGGATTTATGTTCGCCTTCCATTTTATGCGTAGTCCGCTCGTAGCTGATCTTATAGATCGGCTCGCAGCCGCCGGAGAACACGCCCATGAGCAGGGAGATGGTTCCGGTGGGGGCGATGGACAGCAGGGTTCCGTTGCGCAGTCCGTGGGCCTGTATCTGCTGGTAAACATCGGGAGCTTCCTTCTTCAGCAGGTCGATGATCGGGGATTTTTTCGTTCTGTCCCAGTCATAGCGGCCAAAGGGTCCCTTGGCTTCGGCCAGCTCCGCTGAGGTGCGGGCTGCTTCGATGAGCATGGTGCGCATGGCGGCGGCCACGAAATCGTTGCCCTTTTTACCGCCGTATTTGAGCTTCATGGCGATGAGGGCGTCGGCCACGCCGAAAAGGCCAAGGCCGATGCTGCGCCAGTCATCGATGCAATGGCGGTTGGCATCCAGCGGCTGGGTCTCATAGCCGTAGTCCAGCACCTCGTCCAGGGCTCGTACCGCGGTATGGACGGCCTGGGCGAAGGCGGCAGTATCCAGCTGGGGGTTATCGCCAAACTTATCGGTGACGAAATTGTACAGGTTGATGCTCATGAGGTTGCAGGAGTTATAGGCATTGCCGCCAAACTCACCGCAGGGGTTCGTGATTTCAATATGATAGTCTTCATAGCCGCTGAGCAGGGTGTAGTCATTCAGGCGGTCGATGAAGAGGGCACCGGGATCGCCCCAGTCCCACTGGGTCTGGCAGTATTCATCAAAGAACTCGGCAGCTTTGATCTTTGTCCGTATTTTCTGCCCGGTGGCCTGGACATCGAATTTCAGCTCATATTCCTCGTCATCGGTGACGGCCTTCATGAAATCATCCTTGAACAGGATGGACAGATTCATAGAGGCCAGCTTTTCGTTGTTCTGCTTCATATGAAGGAATTCGTAGATATCGGGATGGTCACAGTTCAGACCCACCAGCATGGCGCCGCGGCGGCCGTTCTGGCTGATGACCTCTCCGGTGGTATCGAATATTTTCAGGAAGGAGATGGAGCCTGTGGAGGTGCGGGCTACATTATTGACCAGGCTGTCCTTAGGTCGAAGCTGGCTGATGTTTACGCCTACGCCGCCGCCATAGGAGAAAATCTTGGCGATTTCCCGATTGACCTTGAAGATGTCTTCGATGTTATCCTTTGGTGAGGGCAGGATATAGCAATTGCTCAGGCTTCCTTTAAATTTTCCCTTGGCGCCGGCAGCGTACAGGGTGCGGCCGGCCGGGCAGACAGAACCATTCTCCAGATAGCCCCGCATGGCCTGTTGGATCTTGGGGGAGAAAATGGAGCTGACCCGGTCCATGAGCTCCTGGGGTTCCTTTTCATCCGGGTGATAGTATTTTGATTTCAGAATGCCTTTGCCGATTTCCGTTTCGTACCATTTTTCCAAAACAGTCACTCCTCATTTATCGTTATGGTTTTATCGGTCTGTATTTTCCATTATACGGCCGAAGCCGGTCAGGGGACAAGGCGCAAAAAAGGCTGAAAAAAGGATATACAACTAGATATTGTATGAAAACGATATAAAGATAGAATATATTGTATAATTTATGGAGTTGCTATCTGGCAGTGTGCTGTGGTGATGGATTTCCAGGAGAGGATTGAGAAAAGAATTTGACGGGGATAGGCTATATGGATTAAAATGTAAAAAGTATATAGCATCAGCGGTTAGTGATAATTTTATGCAGAAAAGAGTGATTTTATGGGAGCGGACTTAAAAGATTTACAGGCACTGCATGTCATTGATTCGGTAACGGACGTGTGCTTGAAGGAGACGGTATGTGGTGTTTGTGAGCGTGAAAACTGTCTGGTGGGCTATGCGCAGGAATGCATCCGCAAATGCCTGAATAACAATGTTACCTTTGTGGAGGATGGCGTAAAGAATATTCCTTTGCATGATATGCGTATTTACAATGAAGATAGGCTGGTCAATGGGATTGCTGATATCCTTCTGAGCTGCCGCTCCTGTAAATTCGAGCATTTTGAGAATTGTGTGGTCAACGTGATCCGCAATTGCTATGAGATTGCCCTTTTTGGTGATATACAGCCCTATGAAGGAAGTAATTTCCGCTATCTGGCCGCTTTGAATATGAACGATATGAAGGATGCACAGCAGATTTTAGATGCCTTTCATAAAAAGAAGGCAAAACTGGAAGCGCAGGCAACAGAATAGGACTTTGAATCGCCAGTGGCTGGGGCTGCTGGCGATTTTCTTATAGGGGACTTTGCATCTTTTCTTCAATAGCAATACCTTGTCATGGGGAGTCCTTCAACTTCGCAGATGAGAAAATGCGCCAGAGGGATTTCCAACTGCAAGGCGGAGAGCTATGTCATCGCGGTGGCATGGCGGTTGACGATAATGCAGCAGATGGAAATTCAGACAAGTGATTTCCCGGGTTATTTTGCGGGTGCGGTACTAGTCTCCTATGGGAAATGCCGATTGGCATAATTTCGCGTTGCGGAATTTTGAACAATGGCGTTATAATACTGATATTAATGGAATCGGAGGAAATTATTTTGGTTGAATTATTAGCGCCGGCGGGAAGCCGGGAGGCTTTCCGGGCAGCGGTGGAGAGCGGGGCGGATGCGGTCTATCTGGCAGGCGCCAGTTTTGGGGCGCGGGCCTATGCGGATAATTTTGATGCGGAGGGACTGCGGGAGGCCATCCGCTTTGCCCATTTGCGGGGTGTACATGTCCATGTGACAGTGAATACCATTGTGGATGATCAGGAACTGGCAAAATTGGCGGACTATCTTCGTTTCCTGTATGAGGCGGGGGCGGATGCCGTGCTGGTACAGGATCTTGGTGTGGCCAGGCTGGCCAGGGAAATCGTGCCGGCGCTGCCGCTGCATGCCAGTACCCAGATGACCGTCCATAATCTGGCTGGTGTACGGGCCATGGAGGCCATGGGCTTTTCCCGGGTCGTGCTGTCCCGGGAGCTGTCCCTTAAGGATATCCGTTATATCTGTACCAACAGCCGGGCGGAGATCGAGGTGTTTATCCATGGGGCACTCTGCGTCTGCTATTCCGGGCAGTGTCTCATGAGCAGCCTCATCGGAGGCCGTTCCGGCAATCGCGGCCGCTGTGCCCAGCCCTGCCGCCTTCCCTATACGCTGGTGGACGGCCAGGGGGAGGATGTTCTGGGGGAGGAAGCGGGAAAGTATCTGCTGAGTCCCCGGGATCTCAATACCATTGAGCTGTTGCCGGAACTCATCGATGCGGGGGTCGCTTCCTTGAAGATCGAAGGGCGTATGAAACGGCCGGAATATGTGGCTGTAGTAGTGGATACCTATCGCCGGGCAGTGGACAGCTATCTTTCGGGGGAAGGTTATACGGTTCCGGCAGCGGATAAACGGAGCTTAGCGCAAATCTTCAATCGTGATTTTACCACGGCCTATCTGAAGGATCGTCCCGGCCGCAATATGATGAGCGACCGGCGGCCTAACAACCGGGGCATCCTGGCCGGGCGGGTGGTCCGGATGGATTACGGCTCCCGTCGGGTGACCGTGCATCTGTCCGATGCGCTGCAGGAGGGAGACCAGGTGGATTTCTGGGTCAAGGTGGGCGGCCGGGTGACCGCAGCCATCCATGATATGCAGGATGCTGCGGGACGGCCGGTGGCTGCAGCCGCAGCCGGTGAAGAGGTGAGCTTTCCGCTGGAGGGCTCTGTGCGGACCCATGACAGGGTATTCAAGGTATTCGATGCGCCGCTGATGGAGCGGGCCAGAAATTTCTTTACAGCCGGTGCGCCGGTGCGCCGCATCCCCCTGCGCATGCAGGTCCGGGCTGCAGTGGGAGAACCTCTGGTACTTCAGCTGGAGGACGGTGATGGCAGCCGGTCTGAGGCGAAGACGGATTTTATCGGCGTTCTGGCCCAGAAGCGTCCCTTGACACTGGAAACCCTGCAGAAGCAGCTCTCCCGTTTAGGGACGACGGTATTTTCTCTGCAGGAGCTTCAGGCGGACATCCAGGGCGATGTCATGGTGCCTATGAGCGAGCTCAATGAAGTGCGCCGCAAGGCCGTAGAGGCGTTGGAGGAAAAGCGGCTGGCGCCCTTCCGGCGGCCGGCAGCTGCCATGAAATCCCTGTCTCTGCCAGGAACCCGGAAGCGTCAACCGCAGAGTGCGGCGCTGGTGGTGTCGGCGGATACGGTGGAAAAGGCACGGGCCGCGCTGGATGCCGGAGCGGACTGGCTGCTTTTCGGCGGTGAGTCCTACAGTCATGAGGTGATTACGCCGCGGCATTATCAGCAGGCCTGGGAACTGGCCATGGAGCGGGGAAAGCGGATCAGCTTCAATACGCCGCGCATTGTGCGCGAGCAGCATATGAAGGCTTTTTTGCAGCTGCTGGAGGCTTTCAGCGATTTTCCACCTGGAGAGATTAACATTCATAATATAGGAATGTTGTCCCTGGTCCAGGAGCATACGGATATACCGGTTCATGGGGACTATTCCCTCATTACTTATAATGTGCTGGCGCTGGAGCAGTTAAAGGCCCTGGGGGTCAGCAGCGCGACCCTTTCGCCGGAGCTGACGATGGGGCAGGTGGAGTGCCTGGCAGCGGAAAGTCCGCTGCCCTTGGAGTGTATCGTGGGAGGGCCCCTGGAACTTATGGTTTCTGAGTACTGTGTGACGGGCAGTTTTCTGGGGCATATTGATGCCGGGAACTGCAGCCGTCCCTGTCAGGCGAAGGGGAGCCATTATGCGCTGAGGGATCGCAAGGATGAGCAATTTCCACTGGTCATGGATCAGTTCTGCCATATGCACGTGTTGAATGGCAAGAGCCTCAGTATGCTGCCCCATGCAATGAAGTTCGGTGCCATGGGGATCGACCGTATCCGCATCGAAGGGCGGGCTATGGAGCCTGCCCGGCTGGCCGAGACTGTCAGAAATTATCGCCGTTTTATGGCTATGCCGGCAGAGCTTTCGGAGCAGGAACTGGTGCTGGCCAAAAAGCTGGAGGGTTCAGATATAACCCGCGGACATTATTTCCGTGGGGTTCTGTAATGATATATTAAGGGGTAATATATGGAAAAGGAAGCATTAAAGACATTGGAATTCAGCCGGATCACCGAGCTTTTACAGCAGGAATCCGGTTCGGTGCTGGGTAAGGAAATGGCCAGGGCAGTGCTGCCCAGCAGTGATTTTGAAGAGGTCCAGGAGCGTATGCATCAGACGGCGGAGGCCGTAAGGGTGTATCAGACCGCAGCACCGCCCCTGGGGGGAATCCGGGATATCCGCCAGCTCATCAAGAAGGTGAAGCTGGGAGCTGTACTGGATGCGGCTGAAATCACGGATGTGATGAATACCATGTATGCTATGCGCAATATCAAGCGCTTTTTCAAGGAACTGGAGGCGGATGCTCCCATATTGAAAAATTGGGCAAAATCCATTGAGATCCTTGGGCAGCTGGAGCGCAATATAGAAAATACCATTGATGAGCATGGGGCCATCCGGGATGATGCCAGTGTGGAGCTGCGCCGCATCCGCCGGGAGGCTAAGAGTTCTCAGGCCCGGATCAAGGAGCATCTCTCCTCCGTGCTGCATTCCCAGGAATATCAGAAATATTTCCAGGATGCCATTGTGACCATCCGGGATGATCGCTATGTAGTGCCCATCAAGCAGGAATACCGGCAATATTTTCCTGGCATTGTGCACGATCAGTCTGCCAGCGGCTCAACCCTTTTCATAGAGCCGATGGCGGTGGTCAATCTCAATAATGATGTGAAGCAGCTGCTGCTGGCGGAAAAACGGGAGTTGGAACGCATTCTGCGGGCCTTGTCCCAGCAGATCGAAAAGAATAAGGATGTATTGCTGGCAAATTGCCAGTTGATGGCCCTGGTGGACTTCACCTTTGCCAAGGCCCGTCTGGCCCGGGATATGAAGGGGGTAGAGCCTCTTTTGAACCGGGAGGGGCGGACGCGCCTGCGGGGGGCCCGCCATCCGCTCATTGCGGCGGACAAGGTGGTGCCCATCGATGTGGAGCTGGGCTTGAAGAACCGAATGCTGCTCATCACCGGCCCGAATACCGGCGGCAAGACAGTGAGCATGAAGACGCTGGGACTGCTGGTGCTCATGGCGCAGTCCGGTTTGTTTCTGCCGGTGGAGCTGGATTCTGAGATTGCGGTATATGAAAATGTTTATGCCGATATTGGGGATGAGCAGAGCATTGAGCAGAGCCTCAGTACCTTTTCTGCGCATATGACCCATATCGTGGCTATATTGAAGAAGGTGGAGGCAGATGATCTCCTGCTACTGGATGAACTGGGAGCCGGTACGGACCCGGAGGAGGGGGCCGCATTGGCTATGGCCGTCCTGGAGCAGCTTTTGGCTGTGCGGGCCAGTGTGGTGGCCACAACCCATTATTCGGAGCTGAAGACCTTTGCCTATACCCGGGAGGGTATTGAAAATGCCTGCGTGGAATTCGACGTGAAGACCCTGCGGCCTACCTACCGGCTGCTGATTGGCATCCCGGGGGCCAGCAATGCCTTTGCCATCAGCCAGCGGCTGGGATTGGCGGAATCCCTGATCTTGCGGGCTAGACAGCTCATCAAGGCGGATCATGCCCAGTTCGAGCATGTGATCAATGAGCTGGAAAACGAAAAGATGATGTATGAGCAGCGCAATGCGGATATATTGGAACGGCAGCAGCGGGCAGCGCAGCTGGAAGCCAGGGTGGAGGCCATGAAGAAGGAGCTTTCGGAAAAGCGGGCCAAGATCCTGCGCAAGGCCAAGGACGAAAGCGCCGCTTTGGTACGCCGGGCCCGGCGGGAGTCCGAGTCGGTGATCAAACAGCTCAAGGAACAGTTCAATGACCAGGGTATCCAGAAGCGGCAGCAGGCTATCCAGGATGCCCGCAGCCAGCTGAAGGACTCCATGGAGCATGTGCGTCCGGGTATCGTTTCCCAGAAAACCTATCGCAAGTCCATAGATTTGAAGACTCTGCAGGTGGGGGATACCATCTATGTGACCCGCCTGGATCAGAAGGGAACCGTTGCCGCTATACAGGGCAAGGAGCTTACGGTGCAGCTTGGCAGCATGAAGATGAACCTCAAGGCCTCTTCCTGTAAATTCGTCGCCAGCGGCCATGCCGAGGAACTATCGGAAAAAAGGACCTCCCAGGCGTCGAACAACCTGCAGAAGACCGCTTCGATCCAGCGGGAGCTGGACATTCGCGGACTTATGGTGGACGAGGCTGAGGTCGTGGTGGGCAAATTCCTGGATGACGCGGTCATCGCCGGAATGTCCCAGGTACTCATTATCCATGGCAAGGGAACAGGGGCCCTGCGCAAGGGAATCCAGGCGTACTTGAAGAATCATCGCAATGTGCTCCATATGGGGTTTGCGGATATGAATGAGGGCGGCACCGGCGCGACGGTTGTCGAGCTAAAATAAAACTGCGAAAAGCGCGGATTTATGGTAAAATATAAGACGTATATATTTGAAGGAGGGTCCTCATGGAAAAACGTACAGGTGCAAGCCGTCATCCAAGGGAGCCAAAGAAGCGCAGCAATGGCCGCCGGATTTTTCTCGGTCTGATGATGATCGTTGCCGTGATGTTTGTTGGCATCGGCTGTGGCTTTTTGACAGCGAGCATGAACACGAAGCCCAATCTTACGGACGATATCCGTCCGCCGGCATCTTCACAGATCTATGATATCAACGGAAATGAAATCGCTAATGTGCATGCAGCGGAGAACCGTGTGCCCGTGAAGATAAATCAGATCCCCAAGGATTTACAGAATGCCTTTGTAGCCGTGGAGGATGCCCGTTTCTACGAGCACAGCGGTGTGGATCCCCGGGGAATCCTGCGGGCTGTCTGGGCGAATATAACGGACCGGGGAGTTTCAGAAGGCGGTTCGACCATTACCCAGCAGTTGGCAAAAAATGCCTATCTGACCCAGGAACGTACGCTGAAGCGCAAGGTACAGGAAGTATTCCTGGCACTGCAGCTGGAACGGCAGTATACCAAACAGGAGATCCTGGAACTCTATCTGAACCAGATCTATTTCGGTCAGGGAGCCTATGGCGTCCAGGCGGCTGCCCAGACCTATTTTGGCAAAAATGTCGAAGATCTTGATCTGAATGAGTGTGCTATGCTGGCCGGAATTCCCAAGAGCCCGAATTATTATTCGCCGGTGAACAATCTGGCTGCGGCTCAGGAACGCAAGGGCACAGTGCTGGATCAGATGGAGAAGTATAATTATATCAATACCTCCACAGCGGAAAAGACGAAAAAGGAAAATCTCAAGATTGTAAAGCCGGTGAAAAAGGTGGATACTACGCCGGCGGCGTACTTTATTGATTATGTGACCCAGAAGCTCATTGATAAATACGGAGCGGATGCTGTCTATAAAGAAGGTCTGAAGATCTACACGACGCTGGATATGGACATGCAGCATGCCGCGGAAGCCGCAATGCAGAACCTGCCCAACTATTCCACTGACGGCAACGGTGTCAAGCAGCCCCAGGGGGCCCTGGTGGCCATCGACCCCCATACCGGCTATATCAAGGCCATGGTAGGGGGCCGGGGGTCGGATCAGTTCAACCGGGCAACTATGGCCGAGCGTCAGCCGGGATCCGCTTTCAAGCCCTTTGTGTTTGCAGCGGCACTGGAAAGCAAATTCACGCCTTCCACTGTCATTGATGACAGCCCAATCACTATTGGTAACTGGTCACCGCAGAACTACGACCGTACCTTCAACGGCAAGGTCACTCTCCGCAAGGTGGCGGAGCAATCGCTGAATGTGCCTACGGTCAAGATTGCCCAGAAGCTGGGTATTGATAAACCGATTTATTATGCCCAGGAAATGGGTATTTCTACCTTTGTACTGGACGGACCGCAGAATGACCGCAATCTGGCTACTGCCCTGGGCGGCCTGACCAAGGGCGTCACGCCCCTGGAGCTTACCAGCGCCTATGGCACCTTTGCCAATAAGGGTGTCCATGTGGAACCGGTGGCCATCGTGAAGATATTGGATCGCAATGGCAAGATTCTGGAACAGGCCGAGCCGAAGAAGCGCAGTGTCATCAATGAAACCAGTGCGTCAGAGCTCACCAGCATGCTCATGGGGGTCATTGCCCATGGAACCGGTGCGGCGGCCAAGATCGGCCGCCCGGCGGCAGGCAAGACGGGAACCACCAGTGATTACCGCGATGCCTGGTTCGTTGGCTATGTGCCGGATCTTGTTGTCGGTGTCTGGATCGGCAACGATGACAATGCGGCTATGAATGGAATGACCGGCGGCCGGACTCCGGCTGTGATATGGAAGGCCTTCATGCAAAAGGCCCTGGGATCTGCCCAGGCCAAGAACTTTGACGGTTCCGCGGCGGTGAAGGGTGATACCGTGGATGAGGTTGAGGACGATAAGAAGACGGATAAGAACAAGAAGGCCGATGACAAGAAGGCTGAGCAGGATAGCAAGAAGCAGGCTGCGGATAAGCAGTCTGGAGACAAGCAGCAAAGCCAGCCGGCAGTACCTGCTCCGACAGCCCCTGAACCGGGCGGCGGAGTTTCTAAGGGCAAGAACTAAACCTATAGTTGAAATGGAGAGGATTTTTTGGCAAACGTATTTGATACTTTAAAGGAACGTGGATTTATTCAGCAGTGCACCAACGAAGATGAGGTGCGTTCCCTGCTGGAAAATGAGCAGGTTACTTTTTATATCGGCTTTGACCCGACGGCAGACAGTCTCCATGTAGGCCATTTTCTTGGGCTCATGGCTATGGCCCACATGCAGCGGGCCGGCCATCGCCCCATTTGCCTGGTGGGCGGCGGCACCGGTACGGTGGGAGATCCCTCCGGCCGTACGGATATGCGCAAGATGCTCACCGATGAGATGATTGAGCACAATTGTAATTGCTTCAAGAAGCAGATGCAGCGGTTCATTGATTTCAACGACGGCCGTGCGCTCATGGTCAACAATGGGGATTGGCTGCGGGCTTTGAACTACATCAATCTGCTGCGGGAAGTCGGTCCGCATTTTTCCGTGAATCGCATGCTTACCGCTGAATGCTATAAGCAGCGGATGGAAAAGGGACTCACCTTCCTGGAATTCAACTATATGATCATGCAGGCCTATGATTTCATGGAACTCAATCATCGGTACGGCTGCAAGCTGGAGATGGGCGGGGATGATCAGTGGTCCAACATCATTGCCGGCGTGGAGCTGGTGCGCCGCAAGGAGGCCAAGCCTGTCTACGGCCTGACTTTCACCCTGCTCACCAAGAGCGATGGCAAGAAGATGGGCAAGACGGCCGGCGGGGCTCTCTGGCTGGACCCGGAGAAGACCTCTCCCTATGAGTTCTATCAGTACTGGCGCAATGTGGATGACGCGGATGTGGAAAAATGCCTGGCGCTGCTCACCTTCCTTCCGATGGATGAGGTGAAGCGTCTGGGAGCCTATAAGGATCAGCAGATCAATGAGGCAAAAACCATTCTGGCCTATGAGGTCACCAAGCTCGTCCATGGCGAGGCGGAGGCTGATAAGGCCAAGGCGGCTGCTGAGGCTTTGTTCGGCGGCCAGGGGGCCAGCGCGGATATTCCTACCCTTGAGCTCACGGCAGCTGAGGCAGGCAGCAAGCTGCTGGATGTACTCACCCAGCATGGCGTTTTTGCCTCGAAGGGCGAGGGGCGCCGCCTGATTCAGCAGAACGGGCTGTCCCTCAATGACGAAAAGGTCACGGATGTGGATATGGTACTTTCTGAGGAATGCTTCAGGGAAAATGCCGCGTTGATCAAAAAGGGCAAGAAAAAATATTATCGGCTGGTAAAAGCCTGATTTTGCGAAAAACAGCAAAGTGTGATAAAATATAAAAGTTAGTTTTTTATAAGAAGGAGCGGTTCGTTCATGTCAGGACATTCCAAATGGGCAAACATCAAGAGAAAAAAGGGCGCGAATGATGCAATTCGCGGCAAGATCACTACGAAAATAGGCCGTGAGATCACCATCGCGGTCCGCATGGGCGGCGGCGATCCCGTTGGCAACATGCGCTTAAAGCTGGCCCTTTCCAAGGCAAAGGCCAACAATATCCCGAAGGACAATATCCAGCGGGCAATTCAGAAGGGCCTGGGGGCTGCGGATGGCAGCAACTACGAAGAGCTGGTATATGAGGGCTATGGCCCGGGCGGCTCTGCAATCATGCTGGATATTCTGACGGATAATCGCAACCGTACGGCTGCCGATGTGCGTCATCTGTTTTCCAAGCATGGCGGCAACATGGGTGAGACTGGCTGCGTGGGCTGGATGTTCAAGCAGAAATCAGTGTTCATCGTGGATAAAGAGGTCTATGATGATGAGGATGCGCTCATGGAGCTTTCGCTGGAGGCTGGCGCGGAAGACTTCAAGGCGGAGGAGGATTCCTTCGAGATCACTGGTGCACCGGCAGATTATGACGCCATTGCCAATGCTTTAGCGGAAAAGGGTATCGAGACGGCCTCGGCCGAGGTTACGATGGTACCGGATACCACGGTGAAGCTGGAAGGCAAGGATGCGGAGAAGATGCTGAATCTCGTGGATGCCCTGGAGGAACACGACGATGTGCAGAATGTCTACAGCAACTATGAAGTAGACGAGGAAGAATAAAAATCGTAAAGCAGGCTGTTGCGCTAAGCCGTCCCGTCAGGGGAGCTTGTTGCGCAGCAGCCTTTCTTGTTTGGAGAGAGAGAATGTTGGCATTAGGAATAGATCCAGGAACGGCAATCTGTGGCTATGGCTTTGTGGAATCTCAGGGCAGCCGGCTCATTGCTCACGAATATGGAGCGGTGACCACCAGCCCAAAAGCGCGGATGGAGGACCGGCTCATGAAGCTTTATGATGGACTGGATGCGCTTATAAAGGAATACCATCCGGATGTCATGGGCGTGGAGCAGCTGTTCTTCAACCGCAATGTGACCACCGCCATTCCGGTGGGACAGGCCCGCGGTATCGTGCTTCTCACAGCGGCCAAGAACGGGCTGGAGCTGGTGGAGCGTACGCCGCTGCAGGTCAAGCAGGCGGTCACAGGCTATGGCAAGGCCACGAAGGATCAGGTGATCTACATGGTCACGAAGATCCTGCATCTTCCCAAGGCGCCTCATCCCGATGATGTGGCGGATGCGCTGGCCATTGCGATCTGCACGACCCATTGCATGAACAGCCTGGCCTGGCGGAATAAATTATGATTTGATGATTAAAGGAGATTCAGGATGATTGGATATCTGCGCGGTAAAGTGACATATCTTTTGACAGATTACTGCCTGCTGGATGTACAGGGGGTCGGCTATCGGGTCTTTGTGGCGGGCTCCACCCGTAATCAGCTGCGCCTGGGAGAAGAGGCGACGCTGTTTACTTATCTGAATGTGCGGGAGGATGCGATGCTGCTCTATGGCTTTTACAGCCAGCAGGAGTATGATCTGTTCCAGCTGCTCATTTCTGTTTCCGGCGTGGGCCCGAAGGTAGCACTGGGGATACTGTCCGCTATCACCGTGGAAGGGCTCTGTCGGGCCATCCAGCAGAAACAGGCGGCTGTGCTCACTAAGCTGCCGGGAATCGGCAAGAAATCAGCTGAGCGGCTGATTCTGGAGCTCAAGGATAAGGTTTCCTTTGCCGGTGCATCAGAGGATGCATTGGATCTGTCGGATCTCCAGGAGCCTTTGGGGGATGATATGCTTTCCGAGGCCTCCGCTGCGTTGATTTCCCTGGGCTATACCCAGGCGGAGATAGCACCGGTGGTGAAAAAGGCGGGCAAGCTTTCCTCGGTGGAGGAAATGATTAAATTTGCATTGAAGGAATTTGCGGGGAGGAACTAAGCTGTGGAGGAAACAGAAGGCCGTATCGTGGCCATGGATGAACAGCAGGCGGATGCCTGGCAGTACAGCCTGCGTCCGCGCAAGCTCAATGAATACATCGGACAGGACAAGGTAAAGGAAAACCTGTCGATTTTCGTCAAGGCAGCCCTTTCCCGCGGAGAAGCTCTGGACCATGTGCTTCTCTATGGCCCACCGGGACTGGGAAAGACCACGCTGGCCGGCATCATTGCCAATGAGCTGGGGGTGAATTTCCGGGTGACCTCCGGGCCGGCTATTGAACGGTCCGGAGACCTGGCGGCACTGCTCACGAATCTGGGCGAGCGGGATGTGCTTTTCATCGATGAAATCCATCGTCTTTCCCGGAGTGTGGAAGAGGTGTTATATTCGGCCATGGAGGATTTCGCCCTGGATATCATCATCGGCAAGGGGCCAAGTGCCCGGTCCATACGGCTGGATATCGCCCCCTTTACTCTGATCGGGGCCACCACCAAGGCTGGAGCTTTGGCAGCACCGCTGCGGGACCGTTTCGGCGTCATTTCACGGCTGGAGTATTATGAGCCGGAGGCGCTGGTCCATATCATCAAGCGGGCGGCGGAGATTCTGGAGATCCCCATTGAGGAGCGGGGGGCTATGGAGATTGCCCGCCGGTCCAGAGGAACTCCCCGGGTAGCCAATCGGCTTTTAAAGCGGGTGCGGGATTTTGCCCAGATCGAGGGCGATGGCATCGTAACCGATGTGCTGGCCGATAAGGCCCTGGAGATGCTGGAGGTGGATAAGGCAGGTCTGGATCATACGGACCGGCGCATGCTGGATGCGATGATCCGGAAATTTGCCGGCGGCCCTGTGGGGCTGGATACCCTGGCAGCCTCCATCAGCGAGGAAACGGATACCATCGAGGATGTCTATGAGCCCTATCTGCTGCAGCTGGGCTTCATCAATCGTACGCCCCGGGGCCGTGTCGTGACCCGGGCGGGATATGCTCATATGAATATACCTTATCCTATGGATTGAGTGAGGAATCGTGCTATGAATTTATTACTCCATATGTGCTGCGGGCCCTGCTCCTGTTACCCGGTCAAACGGCTGCGGGAAGAGGGGATAGAGCCTACAGGCTATTTCTTTAATCCCAACATCCATCCCTATAAGGAATGGGAACGCCGGCTGGAGGCCGCGAAGGAATTTGCGGAAAAAAGCGGCATGGCAATCCATACGGATGAGAATTATCAGCTGCGGGAGTTTTTGGGACGGGCACTGCCCGCCGAGAAGGAACCAAATGGCCGCTGCCGCATGTGCTATACCTGGCGCCTGGAGCAGGCCGCGAGATTTGCGGCGGAAAACGGCTTTGACGCCTTTACCTCCACCTTGTTTTACAGCATTTATCAGCAGCATGAGCTCATGAAAGAGACGGCGGCTTTTTTTGCGGAAAAATATCATATCGATTTTTATTATGAGGATTTCCGGCCGGGCTGGCAGGAGGGCATCGATATCAGCAAGGAGCTGGAACTGTATCGGCAGCCTTACTGCGGCTGCATTTTCAGTGAAGAGGAACGTTACAGTCGGGCGCTGAGGAAACAGCGGAAGGCGGAGGCCAAGGCCAAGAAAAAGGCCCGGCTGCTGGCGGAACAGGAAGGAGCGGGCCTATGCGAATGATATGGAAAGGCTTGCTGCTGTCCCTATGCTTTTTTCAGCTGGTCAATGTATCGGAGGCGGCTGCGGCCCATCATGGAACAACACGGCCGGCTGCTTCGGTTCAGCAGCCAGCCAGGGAAAAGCCCGCAGCAAATCTGCTGCGGATCGGCTTATGGAAGGGGCAGTCCCAGGTCGTGGTATCAGCGGCGGCTCCTTTTGTGCTGCGGGATGCGGCTACCAAGCGCGGCCTGGCTAAATTCAAGGCAAATGAGCCGGTGCAGCTCTTTGTGAAGAACCATCAGCTGGTATTGAATAAAAAGGGGATTTCTGCCGCCCGGCTGGAGCTGGTGCTGCAGTCCTCGGGGAGTGATATGCCGGTGACTATCAATCGGCGGCATTATCGCGGCTCCCTGGAGCTATCCCTTTTGCCGGGAGGCATACAGGTCGTGAATGTGGTTCCCCTGGAGGCTTACGTCTGCAGCGTGCTTCCTTCGGAGATGTCGGCCGGCTGGCCGGCGGAAGCCTTGAAGGCCCAAGCAGTAGCAGCCCGCACCTTCGCCCTGCATGAGCGGAGCAAGCACAAGGCGGAGAACTTCGATCTCTGTGCCACTACCCACTGCCAGGTCTATGAGGGGACAGCGAAGGAGGCCGCAGCTGCAAAGGCGGCAGTGGATGCCACCAGAGGGCAGGTACTGGAATACGGCGGCAAGCCTATTTATGCAGCCTTCCACGCTTCCTCCGGCGGCATGACGGAAAACAGCGAGGATGTGTGGGGAACCTATCTGCCTTATCTGCGGGCTGTGGAGGATGATGACAGTGAATCCCCCAGCCATCATTGGCAGGTAAAGCTCACGCTGCCTCAGCTGCAGCTGAAGCTGCAGCGGGCCGGTTATGATACCGGGCTGCTGAAGCGTATTGATCTCACGCCGCTGCAGCTGGGACATGGTCCGGCTGCAGATCGCTCATCCTCTGGACGGGTACAGATCATCAGGTTTATTGGGGAACGCCGGACCGCATCCCTGACAGGCAATGAACTGCGCCAGGTATTGGGGCTCAAGAGCACTCTTTTCGATGTCCAGCTGGTGCATCCAGCGGTGGATTTCAGCCTGAGCACTGGAAAGAAAACAGCTGCCCAGCAGATGCCGGATGTGGAAGAGAAAAATTTTGCCCTGGATAAACAGCATCTGGTCACCGGGCAGAGTGGCGAAACCATCCTCATCGATGGATATGGATGGGGCCATGGGCTGGGATTGTCCCAATGGGGCGCCAAGGCCATGGCGGATAAAGGACGAGGTTATAAGGATATCCTGGCCTTGTATTATTCCCATGCCCAGTTGAAAAATTTTGATTGAGATTTAAGGAGACAGAATATGTTATTATCGGAATTTGACTATCATCTGCCAGAGGAGCTGATTGCCCAGACACCCTGCGAGCCGCGGAACGCGTCACGGCTCATGGTGCTGGATCCCCAGGCAGAAACCATAGAGCACCATCATTTTTATGATCTGAAGAACTTTGTAGTACCGGGCGATACGCTGATTTTCAATGATACCCGGGTCATGCCGGCCCGGCTCATCGGCCATCGCGATCCCACCGGCGGCAAGGTAGAAGTGTTTTTACTGCGGCGCATCGATGGCGATACCTGGGAAACCCTGGTGAAACCGGGGAAAAAGGCACAGACCGGCAATGTGATCCGCTTCAGTGATGAACTGTCCTGTCTGGTGGTGGATCATACCGATTTTGGCGGACGGATTGTGAAGTTCCGGTATGAGGGTATTTTTGAGGAGATACTGGATCGTTTGGGAGAAACACCGCTGCCGCCTTATATCCATGAGAAGCTGGCGGATAAGGAGCGCTATCAGACGGTGTATTCCAAGGAGGAAGGCTCGGCTGCGGCTCCCACCGCAGGACTGCATTTCACCACTGAGCAAATGGAAGAACTCAAGGCCATGGGGGTGAACCTGGGCTTTGTCACATTGCATGTGGGACTGGGGACCTTCCGGCCGGTCAATGTGGATACTATTGAGGACCATGTGATGCACAAGGAATATTACTGCATCAGCAATGAGACCGCTCAGCTGATCCGGGATACCAAGGCCGCAGGGCACAGGGTCATCGCAGTTGGAACAACTTCTATACGTACGCTGGAAGCAGCAGCGACAGCCAAGAATGAAATTGCCGGCAAAAGCGGCTGGACCGATATTTTCATCTATCCAGGCTATGAATTCAAGATCGTGGATGCCATCATCACGAATTTTCATCTGCCGAAATCCACGCTGATCATGCTCATCAGCGCCTTCGCCGGTCGTGAGTTCGTGCTGAAGGCCTATGAAACAGCTGTCCGGGAAAAATACAGATTTTTTTCTTTTGGGGATGCAATGTTCCTCAAAGTAATGAAAAAATAATAATATAGTTTTGCCCCGCAACCTTAAAAGTTTAAGAATTGCGGGGCAAATATTTTATGTGTATTTAATAATTAAAGACGTGGGTGATTCCGTTCCGAAATTCGATCTGCGTTACCTTACCATCTTTTACCAGGATATCAGCGATCGTAGCGTTGGCAAAATCCTTTAGAATTTTATTGCCGACCTGCATGGCGATGGCAGGGAACAATCTGTCGTTTTCCTGCATGGCATTATTCAGCAGCAAGGCAGATGCCTTTTCAACAAATTTTTCATCCGTCAGGGTTGTAGAAAACACCGAATTCTTTTTCAACTCCTGGAGTGCCTGCTGGAAACCATCCAGTTCCTGGGAAAGCTTCAGCTTCTTTTGCAGATAATCCTTCTGCGGCATGCTTTCATCTGAGAAGAGATAAAGATCTTCGAGGCGGGAAAGGGCGCGCTGCCTTTTTGCTATATCCGCCTTTAACAGGCTTTTCTTTTTGTTGTCGTCAGATTTGCCGCAGGAATGAGTTTTATTGTAGCTGTATTCATTTATACCTATGGTGTTTTTTTGAAGAACCAGCAGGAGCTGGGAGAGCGCTGCCGGCATTATGGATTTCACCATGGAGAACTCGCTGCCATGCAAAAGAATTTGTTGCAGATCCTTTTCCTGATACGTTGGCTGGAAAGATGCTCTGAGCTGCAGCATGTTGCTGATATAGCTGAAAACGAAATTCCCAACTGTGAGATCATTGACGTAGATGTTTTTGCATCGATGTGACTGCCGACGCTCGTAGCATTGATACATGGAAGGCCGATACCCATCTTTGCGCATCCGGTCTAAAGTGGCTACCATAGTGCTTCCGCAGGCCCCGCAATGGATGAGGCCAGCAAAGATGTGCGTGTTCTTCTGCTGCATGTGGCTGCCGCGGGTGAGCTTGCTTCGATTATTCTTCTGCAGCCAGTAGTTGCAGATGTCGTATTGCTCTTTATCAATCATGGGAACATGGTGGTTCTCTACAAGAATCCATTCAGATTGATGCTTAAATGAAAATGTTTTTGCGGATTCATCCTGATAGTTATAACGCATAGTGCCAAGATAGAAGGGGCTGGACAGGATGATCCGTATGGTTGATGGCGTCCATTTAAAGCCTCGCCTGGAGCGATAGCCGTCGTCATTCACGGCTGTGGTCGTTTGCACAAGGGAATGCGTGGATGTGTAGATGTCATAAATTTTCCGAACGATGGCAGCCTCATCTTCCCGGATGGAGAAGGTGGCAGATTCTTTATCGTACGAATATCCGTAGGGGATTCGGCCGCCGTTCCATTTGCCGTCTGCGGCCCGGGCGTTCATCGTGGCCGATACACGTTCACTGGTCATGTTGCGCTACAGCTCCGCGAAGACTAGGATGATCTTCAGCATGGCTTCGCCCATGGCCGTTGAGGTATCGAACTGCTCGTTCTTCGATATGAATGTGACGCCCAGCTTTTTGCACTGCTCATACATGTTGGCGAAGTCCAGCAGGTTACGGCTGATCCGGTCAATCTTCCAGACCAGGATATGGGTGAACTCCCCGTCATGGACCCGCTCCATCATCGCCTGGAAGGCCGGGCGGTCCATATTCTTGCCGGAGTACCCGGCATCCTCGAACACCTCATAGTCTTCGATGTTCAAGGCATACTTTGCATAGTTGATCATGTCGTTCCGCTGCATCGGCAGGGAGTCCTTGTCGATCTGGTGCAGGGTAGACACGCGGCAGTAGATGGCTGCCTTTTTGATTGCCTTTGGCATAAGGCGTCGCCTCCTTATTCAGTTGAATTTTGGAGGCCAATCAAGTATAATTGGTAGTGGAGTAGGTGACTGGCCTCGCGGTTGGTTATCTCCAGGCCTCATCGTGTTGGTAGCGCGGTGGGGCCGTTTTTATTGTGATTGTTCTTTAAAAATTATCATGTTTAGCTTATAATATAGAGTTCTGTTTTTTCGTATTACAAGATAATTTTTAGGGATAGAATCTAAGCGGCGTTGAACAGTGCCACGGGCTTTATGGGTTATATCCTGTAATTCTTTTATAGAAATGCCTTGGCCATAAAAGAGAGCAGATTGTAAAAGAATGTAATAAATATTTTGCATGAGAGTATCCTTAAAGTTCATCTGATTTAGTTTTTCTTCATATTTTTTTAATTGTGTACGTTTGCGTTCTAATATGTCAATAATATCTTGGAAAGTATCAGATATTATTGACATAAATCCATAGACAAACGGAGTTAGATCACCGCGGTTTATTTCTGAATCCATATCGCTGAATAATTTATAGTATTGTTTTCGGTTCCTTTTAATTAATACGGATAATCGCAATGCGACAATGTAATGGAAATGTTGTGCTAAAAAATAAGAAGTTATAAATCTATCAGTTCTACCATTACCATCATAAAATGGATGTATATATCCAAAAAGATAGTGGAAAATAGATACCCTAACTAATAAAGGTATTTCATCACTATTTAGTATACTTAACGCTTCTTCCATAGAAGTTAGTATTTTTTCTTCTGGAAATATCCCCCTGTGTATAGTTTTATCGTTTGATGACATGATATCGACTGAGTTTTTTCGAAATAATTTACCATCTAAGCGATTTTCTTGATGTTCAGCAGCTACCTCCTCGTGAGCAAAAATATCATAAAATTTTCTGATATCATCGTTAGTTGAAAAATCAATTTTTTCGTTATTTAAGATGTTGTAATATTTGTTTACAATGCTTGAGAATCGCGAAGATGAAGACACTCCATCTAATATTTCTTTTATTTCTTTTCTGGTGCTATGAACTCCTTCTATATCGTTAGTGGATTTTACTTCGTCTAAAATACAGGAGAGCGCAAATTGACGCAATACAACAGGAGGAACAGAATGAACTTTATAAAGCAATTTAGAATAGTGTGTGTATATTGTTTCAGTTAGGCGCATTAATTCTTCTGTGTAGCAAATAAAAGCGGGGTAGGATTTTTGATGGTTAAATTGCTTTATAGGTATGGAAAATTTGCGTGTATATGGAGCGTTGTGACGTGAGGCATATACCTCATCTACTTTATGCGGATCTGTATAATATAATTTAGATAAGGGAATATATTTCATATAAATATTGCCTCCTTAATATATTTTGCCAAAATGGTCTCTTTTGTAAAAGTCAATTCACTTCTTTTGCAAAAATGGTCTCTTTTGTAAAAGTCGATTCCCTTCTTTTGCAAAAATGGTCTCTTTTGTAAAAGAGGAATTTTCAAGCAGCCGTCCTCCAGGGCGGCTTTTTTATTTTACGGCCGGCAGATTCCACAGGGCTTGTACCTGGCGTTGATTGCCTCATCCCGGGAGCCTATATGGATAAAATTTTGAGGGTTCCTGATCGTGCGGCAGTTGGCGTAGTGGAACTTCATCGTCTTGGGGTTTCCAAGATAATCAGCGGCCAGGGCGGGGGTGGCTATGGTTTTGACATGTATTACAAAATATGATATATTCTAAGTAAGGAATAACTCACTGAGGGCGGAACTGGCAGCCGCCACCGGATAGCCGCAAGGCTTGAGTAGGAGATGCAGGTTAGTCACCCTGCCTTGAGTTTTTCGGACGGGACACGTTCTTCGGGGCGTGTCCTTTTTATTTGTGCTTTTTTAGATAGCCGCCAATTTGGTATTGATTGAATTTCCAATTCTCAAAGGTGAATATTGTCCGTGCAAAGGCAGTTCCTTTTGTGGAAACTCGGACGCCAACAACTACATATTCACTGATTCGTTTGATATATTTTACAGATCCATCGCGAGGATTCAGATTTACATAGTCCGGCGAATCCAGAATTTCCTCCAAGTACGAGAAGTATTTAGCAAAGGCATCGGGGTGGCTGCTTTGCATATGCTGATAGTTTGAATCGCCAAGCAGTATTGGTGTTCCAGGTGGAACATCTAGCCCTAAAAGTCGGACTGTTTCTTTGTCTATTATACCGACTTTTTTTGGCTTCATAATATGGTCCTTTCATCATTCCGTCCTCCGGGGCGGCTTATTTTTTGTCTTAAAATTTCCTCCGCAGTTCCACGACCTTGCCCAGGATCTGCACCGGCAAATCTGATATTTCCTGCTGGCTATAGAAGTGCGGCTCATAGACAGCAGTATTGTGGCCGATCAGCATGATGCCGGCATCCACTTCCTTGACCTGCTTGACCGTGGCATCGTTGCCGTTTACCAGGACGATAGCTGTTTCACCGGATTCAACGGTAGGTTGGCGGCGGACGATGACGACATCACCATCATAAAGCTTCGGCTCCATGGACGAGCCCTGCACATGCAGGGCGAAAAAATCACCGGTCTTGGCAAGGTCAGGGTCGATTTCCTCGTAATCAATAATATCGGTGATGGCCTCGATCGGGATGCCGGCGACCACCCGGCCAAGGACAGGGATGCGGATGCCCTGACGAGAAGAGGGGGTGGCTGAGGCGGATGATGAAGATTTGAGCAAATCGTTGAAATTCATTTTAAGTACACCAGCACCCGAGTATAACTCGGCGATTGGCTTACGTTCCATCGGAACATCGTATCCCATGAGCCAAATTGTATCAACATTTAAGGCTTTTGCCATTATATAAATTCTATCTTGTTTTGGTGTTACTTTTCCCGATATATATTGGCTTATTGATGGCTTGCTTATTCCAGTTTTTTCATGTAGTTCCACGGCTTTCATATTTCTAGCTGATAATGCCTCAGCTAGACGTTCAGCTGTAGTTTTTATTGGCTTATCCATTTATTTATCCTCCTTCACCGGATGCTTCGATTATATATTATATTGAATAAAAGTTCAACACCTTTAACAATATAATTAAACTTTTTAAATTTATCGTTAACAGGGAATAACAGACATGTTATGATAATCGAAGTTAAACAAGTTAAATAAAAGCACTGAAAGGGGGTGGCTTAATGGCATTTGATTATTCAAAATTACGGGGTAGAATAATCGAGAAATTTGGTACGCAAAAAAATTCGCACAAGCTATGGGCGTGTCTGATCGGACATTATCTTTAAAAATGAACAACGCTATATTTTTTAGACAGGATGAAATAGCAAAAGCAACAGAGTTGTTAGAATTAAGTATAAGTGATGCAAACGAATATTTTTTACTCCAAAAGTTAAAGAAGTTTAACAACAAGAGAGGGTGATACCAATGAACAATCTTATTAAAATCGAGCATTCTGGTCAGAGAGTGCTCACAACAGAACAGCTCGCACAGGTATACGGGTGTGAAGCAAAACAGTTATTGCAAAACTTTAATAATAATGCAGCCAGGTTTACCGAGGGGCGGCATTACTTCAAACTGGATGGCGATGCGCTTAGAGAATTCAAAGGTTCAATAAGTTCTTCGAAATTATCGAACAACCTTAAATTTGTACCGAATCTTATTCTATGGACCCGTCGCGGTGTTAGCCGCCACTGCAAGATGCTTGGAACTGATCAGGCTTGGGAGATGTTTGATGAACTCGAGGAAACATACTTCAATCAAAAAGAACTTCCGAAGCTTTCCGTCAATCCTATGAGGAGAAACGGAAAAAGGAGCTGAGTGCATGAAAAAGATATTTGTTAGCCATCCATTCACGGGAAATGAAAAACAAAACAGGTCTGATGCCGCTGGCATTGTTGCCAGTTTGCAGTATGAGCACCCGAATATGCAGTTTATTAATCCACTAGAGGTGTTCCGGCCGATGGAAGGGCTGTGCGATGAGTACATAATATTAGCTGCCTGCATGAACGTTATTCTAGGGTGCGATGCTGTACTGCAGTGCGACGGCTGGGAGAAAAGCGCTGGCTGCCGGGCAGAGGCCGCTTTTGCAATTGTCAACGAGGTACCGTGCATTGATCGTGATGATTTACCAGATGAAAAATGAGCAACAAAAAACCGCCCCGAAGGGCGGCTATTGTAAAAGTACATTATTACCAGGGACGGATGATGTTTCCCTTTGGCTTCTCATCTTCTGGTTTCGGTTTGCATGGATAGTCATCCTGCCCGCCAGTTACTTTATTCAGTTCCTGTTCCTTCAAAGCTTCGTTTACCTTTTTGTCGATTTTCTTCTCAGCCATTTTAAACACGCTCCTTTGATTGAATTTGTTTTCTTGTATCTTATACGCTGGGGCTGGGGATGTATTACAAAAATTTGGAGGTTAGATTATGAGCGATAAATTAAAGCCGTGCCCATTCTGCGGAAATAAGGCGTATATCCGTAAGGCTTTTAGTGGAAATGATGAATGGTGGGTAGTCGGATGCTCTAAGTGCCATTCGCAGATTGTCCAAAAAGAAACTTCTCGTGAAGTAATAGAAAAAGCCTGGAATCGGAGGGTTGAGAAATGACGAATGAAGAAATTTGTGCAACGTGTGCGTGTTGGCTTAGAAATTGCAATATGCCTATAGGATATTGTTTTTTACATGACGAGCCGGAACGAACAGAGGAAGGCGATTCGTGTGACGATTGGGAGAATGACGACGATGACGAATGAAGAAGCAATTGGGGTTTTGGATGCCGCTGGCGAAGGCCGCAGCGAAGAAGATTGGTTCGCCGCTCTTGATATGGGAATTGCGCTTGAGAACCAAGCGAAATACGAAAAGGCGCTGGAAGCGGCGTGTAATAAGATTCGTGAACATGAAGAGTGCTTCGACGTTGAAAACGCTGATGATGATTGCGAAACGAGCGATTGCGTAAACTGCTGGGTTGACTATTACAAGCGCAAAGCTGGAATCGATTCATAATCGTTTCGGAATCGTTTCGGAATCGTAAGAAAATCGTGAGAATCGTTTATTTACCGTATCGAATCGTAAGAAATCGTCAGAAAGTGAGGATGCATAATGAGCGAAACAAAAAACAAGACCTGCATATATTGCGGGTTGCGCACCGAAATGCCGGTTGTTGAAACCGGATGCGTGTCAGATGAGAAGCCCATCAAAATGTATAAATTGCAATGCCCACGCTGCGGGCGGGGACAGTGGGTGCACGAGGATGGAGATAGAAATGAAGCCTATACTTGATGCATGCTGCGGATCCAGGATGTTCTGGTTTGACAAGACCAATCCAGCGGCGGTATTCATGGACAACCGTGAATTGGATGATACGCTGTGCGATGGGCGGAGCCTGCAGGTAAAGCCGGACGTAGTTGGAGATTTCAGAGATATGCCGTTCAATGATGAGACATTCCGGCTGGTGGTATTTGACCCACCGCATCTTCTCCATGCTGGTGATGATTCGTGGCTGGCCAAAAAATACGGCGTACTTGATGGAAGTACCTGGCGAGATGATATTCGGCAAGGATTCAGTGAGTGCATGAGAGTACTGAAACCATTCGGGGTACTGATATTCAAGTGGAATGAAGATCAGGTTGATTTCCGGAGAGTGAAGCAGTTGTTTCCTTGTGCGCCGTTGTTTGGCCAACGGCGCGCGAAAACATTTTGGATTGTATTCATGAAGCTGGATGAAAAATGAGCAACAAAAAACCGCCCCGAAGGGCGGCGGCATCCATTTGCCTTAGAAGCCGAAGATGATGGACATAATCGTGTAAAACATATCCGGGTACAGCATGGTGATCAACTCCTTTTTTTATATGAATTTATTTTCTTGTATCTTATACGCAGGGGATGGGGATGTATTACAAAAATTTGGAGGTTATGAGGATATTGCAATGCTGGATGCACGTACCGGAAAATTATTGATGGAGAATACATCAGCTTCAGGCGAAAACAAATTCATATCCGGCTTGACTAAAAAACAGAGTGCAGAGCTGGCAGGTATGAATACTGCTTTTGAAATTATCCATAACCATCCAGGAAGCACATGGCCTTCTTGGGCTGATGTCAAAGGATTGTTTAATCGCGAACTTGCGTACGCGTCAAGTGTTATTGGTCATGATGGAAGTATTTATCGCATGGTTAGCCATACATTGGGGATGCAATGTATATCTCGTCGCAGCAATCATCTAAATAGTATGATACCCCGCAGTTTTATCAGGCTGCGGGGTATTTTTTACTTATATTCAAATTGGTGGAGCTGTCGTCTAAAAAGATAATCCTTATTATCTTTTCTTTAGACATTATGATATAGGGAAACGGAAGAAAGAACTGAGTGCATGAAAAAGATATTTGTAAGCTACCCGTTCGCGGGGAATGAAAAACAAAACAGGTCTGATGCCGCTGGCATTGTTGCCAGTTTGCAGTATGAGAACCCGAATATGCAGTTTATTAATCCACTAGAGGTGTTCCGGCCGATGGAAGGGCTGTGCGCTGATTACGTTATTATGGCGACTTGTATGAACCTGATCCGGGGTGCGATGCTGTACTGCAGTGCGACGGCTGGGAGAAAAGCGCTGGCTGCCGGGCAGCGCTTTTGCAATTGTCAACGAGGTACCGTGCATTGATCGTGATGATTTACCAGATGAAAAATGAGCAACAAAAAACCGCCCCGAAGGGCGGCTATTGATAAGGTTTAGAAATATTATGATTATTCTGCAAGGAAAGACCATATCGAATCAATGTATCATCCACCAAGGATGGATGTTCGTTGGATCCTTCTCATCTTCTGGTTTTGGTTTGCATGGATAGTCATCCTGCCCGCCGGTTACTTTATTCAGTTCCTGTTCCTTCAAAGCTTCCTGTGCATTGGTTACCTTTTTGTCAATTTTCTTCTCAGTCATTTTAAACACGCTCCTTTGATTGAATTTGTTTTCTTGTATCTTATACGCAGGTGAGCAGTATATATTACAAAAAATTTTGAGGTTAAGCTGTGATAAAAAAACTTCGGATCCGTCGCATCGGATGGCGGATCCAGCCGCCCAGGCCTTGCGAAAAATAAGAAGCCCCGCGGCGGGGATGGTTTTCAGAAATATCTTGCGGAGGCTCAGCGTGAAATAAGAAAACGCCTCGAAGGGCGGCTATTGATAAAATTTAGAAATTTACTGATCATTCTACAAGAAGAGGCCATATCGAATCAATGTATCATCCACCACGGATGGAACCGATAGAGGTTTTGTGTATCGTTATCACTTTCTGGCAGCGCCTTCAGGCGTTATTGCAAGATTTTTAGTCTGGTAAAAAATCAGCTCCACAGTCTTAAGACTGTGGAGCTGGTTTTGTCATTATGATTGGATATTTAGTCTTTGCAGAGGGTCTTTTCGAGTACACGGAACAGATAGTTTTTGTTATAATTGGATATGGTATCCACCATGAGGGGCAGCAATTCTTCCGCGGGACGGATCTTTCCATCGGGGGTCATTGCTTTTTTCGCAACATCCATGGCAAGGCTCATCATGACCTTATCTTTGACCATATCCTGATCTACCATATCAAAGGCTTCCTGCAATTCTTCTTTTGTCAATGTAATCACTCTCCTGATAAAAGTATACCATATTATGGGGCAAGGGCAATGGTGAAGTGACCGGACTGGAGGGCGTCGAATCCTCAGCGTTTTTGTGATATACTGGAAAAAAGAGGAGGTTTTATTATGGAGAATTATGACCGGGAAATGCCAAGGGCCGGTGAGATATGGCGGCATTTCAAGGATAAGAGATATCAGATATTGACGGTCGCCACGCACAGCGAAACACGGGAACTTTTCGTTGTCTATAAAGCGTTGTATGGCGATCGAAAGGATTATATCCGTCCACTGGAGATGTTTATGAGTGAAGTGGATCATGAAAAATATCCGGCAGCAGCGCAGCGGTACCGTTTTGAAAAAATCCAGTCCACTGGCCTTGCGGCAGATTAGATCAAAATGCCCTGGCAATGATCGATTTCATGCTGGATGATCTGGGCTGTAAAGCCGCTGAATTTTTGCCGCTGCCGGTGGAGCTTCAGATCCTGGTATCTGATCTCGATGGAGGGATAGCGTGCGGTGGTTCGTTCGCCAGGCAGTGAGAGACAGCCTTCTTCAGTCGTATAGCTTTTGGCAGAATGTTTGAGAATCACAGGATTCAGCATGGCTATGCGAATGGGGCCGGCCTGTATGGCAATGATGTTTTTGCTGCAGCCGATCATATTGGCGGCAAGGCCAACACAGTGGTCAGCGTGGGCTTCCAGCGTATCCAGCAGATCCATTGCGATGGGGATGTCCTCCCGTTGCGCTGGGGCGGATGGCTGGCTCAGGAATAGCGGGTCTCTAACAATTTCTCTGATCATGGACAGTCCTCCTTTGGTATTTATTCTATTCCTTTGCCGCTGTTCTGGCAATCAGCAGCTGCATATTGAGAAAATACATACAATTATAAATCATCGGTAAAAAATCTTTTTCTTTTTGGATAATAACTATTGACAAATCTATCTGTAATAAATATAATTACAGATAGATGATATTTTAGGAGGAGATGACGATGAAATTATTATTGGCTATGTTTCTGGTACTTGGGGCAGGTGTGCTGCTTTTGGGGTGTGCCAGGGCGTCGGAAAACAAGGCGGCGAGGGCTGAATATGTGCGGCTGACTCCGGCGGAGGCAAAGGATATGCTGGCCAAGAATCCGCAGGCTGTTCTGGTGGATGTGCGGACCCCGGAGGAATATGCGGAGAAGCATATTCCCAATTCCCGGCTCATTCCCAATGAGACCATCAAGGGCGATGTGGAGGGGCTGGCAAAGGACGCAGTAATCCTGGTCTATTGCCGTACAGGGCATCGCAGCCAGCAGGCGGCGAATAAGCTTTTGGATGCAGGCTATCAGCACGTTTATGATATAGAAGGCGGAATAACCAAATGGCCCTATGAAACGGAAGCTGGTGCAGCAAAATAAGAGGGTGATGATATGACCAGTGATTTTGCAGTGGCAGTCCATGCTTTAGTTTTCCTGAACCATAAGCAGGTGGTTGAATCCAGTGAACAGATTGCGGAAAATGTCTGTACCCATCCTGTACGGCTGCGGCGGGTGCTGGCGAAGTTGAAGAAGGCCGGCCTGCTGGAGACTCGGGAGGGGGCCAGCGGAGGCTGTCGTTTTTCCGAAGATGCCTCGACAGTTACTCTGGATATGGTGGCTGCGGCGCTGGCGGAGAAGCCGGTGGATGTGAAATACCGTACCGGAGCCTTGGATAAGGAATGTCAAATATCCTCAGGGATGGCGGGAATCATGGATGATATATACGATGAGATGAATGCTGCCTGTTATGGTCAGTTGGCAGCGATTACGATTGCAGATATCGATAAAAAAATTTTTGGATGAGGTGGAGCAAATGGTAAAGAGGTATGATGCGGTAATTATCGGATTTGGCAAAGGGGGAAAGACACTGGCGGGATATCTGGCCGGACAGGGCAGACAGGTGGCCATGATTGAAAAATCCAGTGCGATGTATGGCGGTACCTGTATCAATGTTGGTTGTATACCAACGAAATCCCTGGTGGACAGCGCCCAGAGAATTCAACTGCGGGCACTGGATTCCTTTGAGGAGAAAGCCATATTTTACAAAGAAGCCGTTGCCCGGAAACGGACGTTGGTGGGCATGCTGCGGGGAAAAAATTATCATATGCTGGCGGATAACAAAGCCATCACTATATATCGGGGAATCGGCAGCTTTGTGAATGATCATGAAGTTCAGGTTGTCAGTGAGGATGGGAAAGAGCTCCTCTATGGTGAGCAGATTTTCATCAATACCGGGTCAGAGGCTGTAGTTCCGTCCATTGCGGGGATAGAGGAAAGCCATCGTGTATATCTGAGTGAGGATATCATGGAACTGGATACCCTGCCGAGGGAACTGATCATTATCGGCGGCGGTTATATTGGACTGGAGTTTGCGTCCATGTACCATATGTTTGGTTCCAAGGTGACCGTTTTGCAGAATATGCCGAATTTCATTCCTCGTGAGGACAGGGATATTTCCAATGCTGTCCATGAGGAAATGGCCCGGCAGGGAATAGAATTTGTTTTCAGTGCCGGTATTGATCGGATTCAGGATCAGGAAAAAAAGACATTGGTACATTATCGCGTCGGCAACCGGGAATATCAGAAATCTGCGGATGCCGTTCTGGTTGCCACGGGGCGGCGCCCTAATACCAGGGATCTGCAGCTGCAGGCTGCAGGCATCGATACCCTGCCAAATGGCGGTATCAAGACAGATGCACAGCGCCGCACCACAGTGCCGCATATCTGGGCAATGGGCGATGTGGTTGGCGGGCTGCAGTTCACTTACGTATCGCTGGACGATTTTCGGATAGTGCGGGCAGCATTGGCTGGCGGAAGTTATGAGGATCAGGGACGGAATATTCCCTACAGCGTATTTATCGAGCCATCCCTTTCCCGGGTGGGTCTTACAGAGCGGGAAGCCCTGGAACAGCATTATGAGATTGCTGTAGCCACGCTGCCGGCCGCAGCCATACCTAAGGCGCATGTATTACAGCAGCCGGTAGGCATCCTGAAGGCCATTGTGGATAAAAAGACGGAGAAAATCCTGGGAGCGGCACTCTTCTGCGAGGAATCCTATGAGATGATCAATATCATCAAGCTGGCCATGGATGCGGGCCTTCCTTACACGGTGCTGCGGGATCAGATTTTCACCCATCCGACCATGAGCGAAGCATTGAATGATCTGTTTGGCCGTATACAGGCCTGAGGCTATGAAGACCGATTCTTTTTACAGAGGATCGGTCTTTTTTTCGGAAAATGCAATTTAAGGCTTTTTGCAGATTTTTCTTTTACAGCAGGTATGATACAATGAAAGATACGGAAGAATCAGGCTTATAAAGATGAGAGGGATGCTATATGCTGAAAAAGCAGGGATATCCGGCGGCGCAAGGTATGAAGAAAATGTATTTTGATAATCAGAAATTTTCTGCGGCGGATTTATCCGAGAAGGAACGGGCAGAACTGTTTCAGGTTTATGGGTTTCATATCGAGGATGTCCGCAATCTGACGAAAAGCGAGGAATGGTTTTTTTCCGGGCAAGAGGTCGTATCACCTGCATTCTACATCCAGACATTGTACAAGGTACAGGGAATTATTGAGCCTCTGAGATTTGAAAAGATCGTAATGGACATTGTGGCCCATTCACCGATTCTGCAGACGAATTTTTATCGTACCCAGTCTCAGCGGGTGCTGGGCGTGGTACGGCGCGGCCGGCAGCCTATGATTGCTTTCCATGCGCTGGCCAAGCGCGATGAGGAACTGGAACGGATGCTGGAAAATATCATGGAAGCGGATCGGCGCCGGGGATTTGACCTGGCCCATGATCGTCTGCTGCGGCTGGCTGTTTTTCGCACAGGCATTCAGGAATATGCAGTGCTGGTTACACAGCCGCAGATTGTCGCTGATGCCTGGGACATCCGGGATCTGTTCCAGCCGCTTTTTTCGGAGGAGGCTGCTGCGGTCAGTCTGCCGGGCAAGCGGCGGTTTTCCTTTGCGGATTATCTGGAAAAACGGGAGCAGCAGGATAAAGCTCCCGCCTTCCATTATTGGAAGCAGCTGCTGGCAGATTTGCCGGCCAAGCCGGAACTGCCGGGATATCAAAAATCCTATCAGTCATATCATCAGGAGGTTTGCCGCTTTCGGCTGAATCCTGCGGATATGGCGGCTTTGCGTGAAAAAGGAGGCGGCGAGAGAAATTATCAGGCCGTCATTCTGCAGACAGCCTGGGGACTTATGCTGCAGCAGCTTCATGGGAAGCAGGATACGTATTTTTCCCTTTTGATGTCCAATCGCAGCGCTAAACTGGAAAATATTGGAGAGACGGCGGGGATCGTGAATGTTGTACCCGTGCGGTTGAAATGCAGCGATGAAATGCTGGTAGGAGAATTGGTTAAAAAACAGTACATGCAGATGGTGATATCCCAGCCATTCAGCTATTGCCGGCGCAGTGAACTGCAGCAGCAGCTGGGGCGGAAGGAAAGCCTGTTTGACCATTTTTTGAGCTTTCATGGATTTATGACGGATATACGCCGCTATACGGAGATTCCCCGGCAAAAGGGGGTCGTGCCGGTAACGCTGAGTTCTGTGGATGCACAGGGGATGGATCTGGGGGTATATTTCCGTTATGATGGGCGGTCGGTCATTATAGAATGCCGTTATAATGAGCGGTGTTTTTCCCAGGAGAGCATGGACGAGCTGCTTCATCAATATGTGTATACGCTGCACTGTCTGCTGAATTCCTGGACGGAGTCTGTTCACGGATTAAAGGCACTATTAGGAAAAAGAGTCCTTTATTCACCGGCAGCTGTTCCGCAGGCAAATGAGAAGGAGTGGGAAGGCTTCCTGGCCAGTATGGAATTGTTTTTTGGGCAGCCGCCTTACCGCTTGAAGGAGCTTTTGGAAAATGCCAGAGTAACTGTTTATCTTGAGAATGATACTATATTGGCCGCCCGGCATCAGCAGTCGGAAATGCTGTTTGTCATGTCCGGCAAGGTGGTTCGCAGCCGGGACGCAGGGGATGGCTGGATGAATATGATAGATATCCAGGGTCCTGGCAGTCTGCTCAACGAACTGGCGCTGCTGGAGAGTGAGAGCGTTTTGTCCCTGGAGGCGGCTTCGGAGCGGGTGACTATCCTGGCAGTCCCGTTGGAGAATTTCCAGCGGCTGGTTGGGCAGGAAAATGGCATAGGCATTCCTTTTGCCAGGCATTTATTGGCGGAATTGGATAAATACCAAAAACGATGGCTGATGAGTTGAGGACCGGGGGGCGGTGTTCTTGGAACCGCCCTTTTATTTTGCGGCAGGACAGATGATAGGCTGGAAAGGGGAAGGAAGGCGTGGATGAAAAAAGAGCAATAAGGGCTCTGCGGGACTTTTTGGAGGCTATGGATATTGATCTGGCTGCGGCTGGAATGGAAAAAACACCAGAGCGGGTGACAAAGCTTTATGCCAAGCTGTTCAGCGGCCAGGGGCGGGAAACGGAACAGCTTTGGGGCGAACGGTTTCATACAGCTTCCCGGGGATTGATTGCCATACGGAATATTCCGTTTTATTCGGTGTGTGAGCATCATCTGGTTCCCTTTCTGGGGCGGATCAGCATTGTTTATAGGCCCAAGGATGGCCGGGCGGCAGGCTTCAGCAAATTTGCTGATATTGTAAAGGTATATTGCCGCAGGCCTCAGCTGCAGGAGCGGCTGACCAGGGATATAGCCGCCGCAGTTCATGAAGAACTGCCGGCCCGGGGAGTCCTGGTGGTGGTGGTGGCCCGGCAGCTCTGTATGATTATGCATGGCGACATGGCCCAGGAGGCGGATACTGTGACGGCGGAAGGGCTGGGGTGCCTGGCTCCGGGACAGCCAGAGCATAAAGAGGCATGGCTGCTGCTGCAGAAAGGAGATGAGGACGGATGGAAACGATAGACAGACTGTACTGCTGGCCGGATGGAAAAAGACTGAGGATTGGCAGGAAAACTCTGATCATGGGAATATTGAATGTGACGCCGGATTCCTTTTCTGATGGCGGCTGCTGGAACACGATAGAGAGGGCGCGCCGTCATGCGCAGGAAATGATAGCATCCGGGGCTGATATCATCGATATCGGTGCGGAGTCATCCCGGCCGGGCTTTGTCCCTGTATCAGCGGAGGAAGAATGTGAACGGCTGCTGCCTTTTTTAGAGGCATTGCTGCCAGATATCCCGGTGCCGGTCTCCATTGATACCTTCAAGGCAGAAACGGCTGAGGCTGCCCTCCGGCTGGGAGCGCATATCATCAATGATATTCAGGGACTGCAGTACGAAAGGGAGCCGGGAGCAATGGCGGCGGTTGCAGCGGCCTATGATGTCCCTGTCGTCGTCATGCACAATCAGGCCGATACTTGTTATGGGAAGGATATCATGGCTTCCATGACGGACTTTTTCCGCTGCTCCCTGCAGGCTGCGGCAAGGGCCGGTATAGCGCCGGATAAGCTGATATTTGACCCGGGCATTGGCTTTGGAAAAACACCGCGGGATAATCTGGTGGTGCTGAAGCGGCTGGCCGAGCTTCAGCCGCTGGATGGTGAATTTTATCCCTGGCTGCTGGGGGTGAGCCGCAAGAGCTTCATTGGCGCGGCCCTGGATCTGCCGGTGGAGGAACGGGATGAGGCAGCCGCGGCAGCCGGGATCTGGGGTGTGCTGCAGGGCTGTTCGATTCTCCGGGTACATGAGGTGAAGTCCATGGTGCGGATGTGCCGCATGCTGGAAGCAATACAGGAGGTGTAATGATGGATCGCATTGAGTTGATGGGAATGGAATTTTCCGGCTGTCATGGCTGCCTGGATTTTGAGAAGGCGGAGCCGCAGCGATTCCTGGTGGATGCGAAGCTCTATTTTCCGCTGCAGGCGGCTGGCGACAGTGATGATCTGCAGGATACAGTGAATTATGCCGCTGTCTATGGGACGGTGCAGTCCATCGTGGAGGGGCCGTCGGTGAATCTCATAGAACGGCTGGCGGAGATGATTGCCGGGCGGCTGCTGCAGGATTTTCCCCTGCAGGCTGTGCGCGTTGCAGTACACAAGCCGCAGGCACCCATCGCCGGTGTGTTTCGCGACGTGAGTGTACACATCAAAAGGAGCCGGCCGGAATGAAGCAGCGATATACCTGTTATTTGAGTATGGGGGCTAATCTGGGAAATCGGGAACAGACACTGTGCCGGGCCCTGGAACTGCTGGGGGAAGCCGATGGAGTCCGGCTGGAATGCGTATCCGGGATTTATGAGACGGAACCCTGGGGCCATAGGGATCAGCCCGGCTTTTTAAATCTTGCCCTGCGGCTGCAGACCCATCTTTCCCCTCTGCAGCTGCTGGACTGCTGCCAGCAGATCGAGGCCCGGCTGGGCAGGGAGCGCAGGGAGAAATGGGGACCGCGCACCATCGATATCGATTTGCTGTATATACCCGGCGTGCACCTGGATACAGAACGGCTCACACTCCCGCATCCCTATATGTTTCAGCGGTCTTTTGTGCTGGTGCCGCTGGAAGAAATAGCCGGAAAAGAAGCATTCGAAAGCCGGAGCCTGGCGGACTGGCTGCAGGCCTGTACGGATACCGGGGGAATACAGCGGATAAAAGACAGGCCGTTTTATGGGGATTTTGCTGAAATCTGAGACGGCCGTTGTGGACAAATGCCATGCAGTAGTATAATGTATCCCATATAGGAAGGGATGAGAAAATGATACAGGATATTGCACCGAAGGTTTATCATAACGAATTCTTTATCAGGAAGCCGAAGGAACAGGATTGTTTTTTCTACATAAAAGAAGGGAAATCCTTGATATGTAACAAGGAGGGGCATTTCCCCTTTGCGGCCTTCCAGGATTTTTCCCCGGAGATGCCGGAGATACAAGAGGCGGCCGACTATCTGTTTTCCATCAGCGGCCAGAATTTTTTCCTGGTAGATGAGCAGCGGGTCCAGCTGCCGGAAAAGGAGGGTTTTTCCCTTGAGCCCTTTACGGTATTCCGCACGCTGGTCCCTCAATGGGCTGGCTTTGCCGGTGCCACTGGCAGCCAGCTGCATCGTTTTTACCGGAGCCGGAGCTACTGCGGCCGCTGCGGTCATCCCATGGAAAAGAAAAAGGATGAGCGGGCCATGCTGTGTCCTGTCTGCAAAAACGTGGAGTATCCGAAGATTTCTCCTGGCATCATCGTGGCGGTCACCGATGGGGACCGTATTCTCATGACCCGTTATGCCGGCCGTAAGAACCCGCATTATGCGCTGGTTGCAGGCTACACGGAAATCGGCGAGACACTGGAGGAGACTGTACAGCGGGAGGTCATGGAAGAGGTGGGGCTCCGGGTCAGGAACATCCGCTATTACAAGAATCAGCCCTGGGCTTTTTCGGATACGCTGATGGTGGGGTTCTTTGCCGATCTGGACGGTTCACCGGAGATCCATCGGGATGCGGCGGAACTGGCCACAGCGGAATGGTTCACTCGGGAGGATATGCCCTATCGGACGCTGGATATCAGCCTGACGGCGGAAATGATCGAGCGCTTCCGTCAGGGAGAGAGCTGCTGAGCGGGCCCCTGGTTTTTAAGATACAGCAGAGGTAAGTAGCGGAATAGGAGTTTTATGTATGAAGATAGCGGCAAGTGATTTTGATGGGACTTTATATGTGGAAGGAAAAGGGGTGACGGCAGCGGATATTTCCTCGATCCGACGCTGGCGGGCGGCCGGGAATAAATTCGGCATTGTGACCGGACGGGGACTCAGTTTTATTTTGGCCGGTGTTGAGCCTTATGATATTCCCTATGATTTTCTCGTATGCACCAACGGCGCAGTTGTTTTTGACGGAGACGGGCAGATGTTGTCGGCTCGGCGGCTGGATTCATCTGTCCTGGATGAGCTGATGGAGGATCCGCTGGTGGATGCCAGCCATTATGTTCTCTTCTTCCGGCTGCAGGATGCGCTGATCTATTGGCGCCAGAAGGGGCTGCATCCGGAGCTGGCCCATGCGCCGCTGCGGGAAATCGACAGCCCGTCGCCCCGGGGCATTGAGGACATCACCCAGGTAAGCCTGGCCTTCGGCTCCCGGGAGGATGCGGAGCGGGCTGCCCGCATCCTGCAGAAAAAATTTGCCGGCCGGCTCTATGTAAGCACCAACCGGATCTATATCGATATCATAGCCGCCGGGGTGGATAAAAGCGTGGGGCTTCGCCAGCTTCAGGCCCATATGCAGTGGGAAAAGCATCCCCTGCTGGTGGTGGGAGATGATACCAACGATCTTCCTATGCTGCACGCCTTTCATGGCTATACAATCCAGCGGGCCCGGCCGGTAATACAGCAGCAGGCTGCTCAGGTCTACGCTTCGGTGGGAGATATGCTGGAGCAGAATCTTCAGCTGGATTGAGGCGTTTTACAGCTGATTTGAAACAATGGCTGGTCCGTGATAAGATATACTTCGGACAAAGCCTGACTGTGACGTTGAGGCAATTGAATACTTATGAAAAGAAAGAGAGGTTGTTGATTTGCCAGCAATCACCTATGAATTAGTAAAGGCCGATGCCAAAACCGGGGCTCGGGCCGGGATCATCCATACGCCCCACGGGAGCTTTCCCACCCCAATTTTCATGCCTGTGGGAACCCAGGCATCGGTCAAGGGAGTATCCCCGGAGGAATTGAAGGATCTGGGTGCGGGAATCATTTTGAGCAATACCTACCATTTGTTTTTGCGGCCAGGCATGGATCTGGTACGGGAGGCCGGCGGCCTGCATAAATTCATGAATTGGGATCGGGCTATTCTCACGGATAGCGGCGGCTTCCAGGTATTCAGCCTGGGGGATCTGCGCAAGATCACTGAAGAAGGGGTGACCTTCCGGTCCCATATTGACGGTTCAAAGAAATTCCTGTCACCGGAGGTATCCATGCAGGTGCAGATGGCTCTGGGATCGGATATCGTGATGGCCTTTGATGAGTGCGTGCCCTATCCGGCGGACTACGATTATGCCAGGCAGTCCACGGAGCGGACGACCCGCTGGGCGCAGCGCTGCAAGGATACCATGACCAGTGAGAACCAGGGGCTTTTTGGTATTGTGCAGGGCGGTATGTACAAGGATCTGCGCACCCGCAGCGTGCAGGAACTGGTGGAAATGGATTTCCCCGGCTATGCGGTGGGCGGCCTGAGCGTGGGCGAACCCAAGGAGCTTATGTACGATATGCTGGAGCATACGGTCTCCCAGCTTCCCAAAACAAAGCCGCGGTATCTCATGGGCGTCGGTACGCCGGACTGCCTGGTGGAAGGCGTGCTGCACGGCATTGACATGTTTGACTGCGTATTCCCCACCCGGGTGGCCCGCAATGGTACGGCAATGACCTGGACCGGGCGGCTGGTAATGAAGAATACGGAGTATACCCACGATTTCCGTCCCATTGAAGAGGGCTGCGGCTGCTATGCCTGCCGGCATTATACCCGGGCGTATATCCGCCACCTCGTGCGGGCCAATGAAATCTTTGGCCTGCGGCTCCTGTCGCTGCACAACCTGTACTTCCTGCAGCACTTCATGCGCGAACTGCGCCAGTCCATACTGGAGGACCGGTTCACCGAATTTCGGAGCAATTTCCTGGCATCTTATCAGATGACAGCGAAAAAATAAAGGGAATTTATAACTTGTGTCGAAGATAATTAAATTGTGATTAATTATTGCAGAGGAAAAAGGAGGGGTTTTCATGGATCCGGAATCCATTGCAACGCTGGGCACCTATGGCCCGCTGATCGTAATGGTCGCGTTGTTTTATTTTTTGCTGTATCGTCCGCATAAGAAGGAACAGACTCGCCGCAAGGATATGATCAATCGCCTGCAGAAGGGCACCCATGTGATGACCATCGGAGGCATCTATGGCGATGTGACCTCGATTGGCGAAAAGACGATCCATATGAAGATTGCTGAGCATGTGGAAATCGAGGTGGCCAAGGCTGCCATCAGCGGTGATTTTGTGATGCCTGGCGAAACTGCGGATAAGAAATAATGGTGATGGGGGATATGGCGCAGGCGAAAAAGGCCCTGCGCAAAACAGCGCTGCAGGCTCGCCGCAGTCTTCTGCCCGCCCGGCGTGAAGCCTTCAGTCAGCAGATTCTCCATCAGCTGCAGGAACAGGATTTTTATAAGGCGGCCCGGGCAATCTTTTGCTATCTGTCGCTGGCTGATGAGGTGGATACCTGGACCCTTATAGATCAGGCCCTGCAGGCCGGGAAACTGGTTACAGTTCCCTTCATCGCGGATCCCTCCCAGGGCCGCATGGAGGCAGTACAGCTGGACTCACTGGAGGATCTGGCACCGGGACGGTTTGGCATTCCCACGGTACGGCCTGAAAAGCAGCGGCTGTTCCCACCGGCGGAGCTGGACTGTATCATTGTTCCTGGCGCAGCCTTCGATCGGGAGGGCGGCCGGTTGGGGCTGGGAGGCGGCTATTATGACCGTTTCCTGCAGCGGGCTGAGCGGGCTGTACTGTCAGCTGTTGCCTATAGCTGCCAGCTCATGGAGCAGGTTCCCCGGGAGTCCTTTGATTTACCAGTGGACTACATCATTACGGAAAAAGAATGCATAACGGCAGTGAGGTGTGGTAACCGATGGAAGTAAGGATCGGTATTGCAAAGACAACGAAATATGCGATGAGCCACTGCGGCGACAGCTGCGATTTTGCGGAACGTCCCCATGGCGGCATATCAGCCATCATTGCGGATGGCCAGGGCAATGGCCTGGCAGCTCATCATACCAGCAGCTGGGTGGTGAACAAGGCCGTATCCCTCATTGCCGACGGAGCCAGAGATGGAGCCGTGGCCCGGGCGGTGCATGATTACCTTTACGCCATGAAGGATAAAAAGGTGTCCTGCACCCTGACTGTGCTCAGCGCAGACCTGGATACGGAGACGGTAGTCATCAGCCGGAATTCCAACTGCCCGGTGATTGTGAAGACACCGGAGTATGTATCGGTATATGATGAGAATGTGAATCCTATCGGCGTCCATCATCATACCAAGCCATTGATGTATGAGGTGCCCTTTGAGCCGGGAATGGTGCTGGTATCCTATACGGACGGTATCCAGCATGCCGGGCGCAAGCACAGCAATATGGCAGATTTTCAGAAAATCATGGATATTATTAATGATAATACGGCCGAGGACTGCGATTTCATCGCGTCCAGCATCATGGACTATGCGCTGTCCCTGGACAAGAACCAGGCGGCAGATGATATGACCGTGGTGGTCATGGGCCTTTGCGAGACAGTGTCAGACATGCCTAAGGTGGAGAAGCTCAGTGCCGTATATCCCTTTTGAGGAGGCAGCAGCATGAAAATAGCAATTGTCGGAGTTTGTGCGTCGGGGAAGACCACGCTGGTCCGCGGCCTGCGGGAAGCAGGCTACGATGCCTATAATGTGGCCCAGGAGCATTCCTGCATCCATCGATTCTGGCAGAAGCATGCTCCGGATTTGCTGGTCATGATTGACGCCCATCTGCCGGCTATCAAAAAGCGCCGGGTGGTCTATTGGGATGAGGAACGGCTGGCTGTCCAGCATAAACGGCTGGCGGATGCGGAGGCCCATGCGGATCTCTATCTGCAGACGGATGACCTGGATGCAGCGGCTGTTCTGGCAAGGGTCATCTCCTTTATAAAGGATTGGGAAAGTGAACATCGCTGAATGTTCCTTTTTGAAATCATAGATACATAGAGTAGAAAGGGTTGAAACAGTTGAGGAAAGATAGTTTTATTAAACTCCTTGCGTGCATTATAGCGATTGTTGCTGTATTTGCCTTTTTTGTATCGCCGCTGGCTCATTCGATTCGCCAGGGCCTTGATCTGCAGGGAGGAACCCATGTGGTTCTCGAGGCGGAGGATACGCCGGAGGCCGCAGTCAATGAAGATGCTATGGAACGTGTAGTCAAGATCATGGAAAAACGTGTCAATGAGCTTGGCCTTACGGAGCCAATCATCCAGCGCCAGGGCGAGCGCCGCATCATTGTGGAGCTGCCGGGCATCAAGGACCCGGATAAAGCCATTCAGGTCATTGGTAAGACGGCTATGCTGGAGTTCAAGGATGAAGATGGCAATACGGCACTGACAGGTACTGACCTGCAGAATGCCAAGGAAGAAACCGATCAGCAGGGACAGAATCTGGTATCCCTGGAGTTCAGCAGCGAAGGCGGTCAGAAGTTTGCTGATCTCACCACCAAGAACGTTGGCCGCAAGATCGCTATCCTGCTGGATGGCGAAGTGCTTACCGCGCCGAACGTCAAGGAGCCTATCCTTGGCGGCAAGGCAGTCATCACCGGCTCCCGCACCCTGGAGGAGGCCCATAACCTGGCCATCCTGCTGCGCAGCGGCTCCCTGCCGGTAAAGGTCAACATCATCGAGACCCGGACCGTTGGACCGACCCTGGGCCAGGATTCCAAGGACAAGAGCGTCTTTGCCTTTACCGTTGGCATTGCGGCAGTTCTTATCTTCATGGTGCTTTTCTATCGTCTGTCCGGCTTCATTGCTGACATCAGCCTCATGGCTTACGTCATCATGCTGCTCTTCATTCTGAAGATGCTGGATGCTACCCTCACCCTGCCGGGTGTTGCCGGTATCATCCTGTCAGTAGGTATGGCTGTAGATGCCAACGTGCTGATATTCGAGCATTTCAAGGAGGAGTACCGACTGGGAAAGACACTGCGGCTCTCCATGGATGCCGGCTTTAAGCGGGCCTTTACCACGATCTTCGACTCCAATATCACCACCATCATCGCAGCCGCGGTATTGTTCTTCTTTGGTACAGGTACCATCAAGGGCTTTGCTATTACCCTGGGGCTTGGTGTTGTGCTGAGTATGTTCACAGCTATCACTCTTACCCAGTATATGCTGAAGCTGCTCATTGCCTCGAATATCTTCCAGAATTCAAAGGTTTATGGCGCTTCCCGGCCTGCGGAGGAAGGTAAGGTGAAGACAAATGAATAAATTCAAATTCGATATTATCGGCAAGACGAAGGTATGGTTCATCCTCTCTTTGTGCATCATCATCCCCGGTATCGTGAGCATGGCGACCCAGGGCTTTAACTTCGGTATTGATTTCACTGGCGGTACCATCATTGAAATGCGTTATGATGATTCAGTGACCATCGGAAAAATCCGTGATTCCCTGCGCAAGCATCAGCTGGATAACAGTACGATCCAGCTGTCCGGTGAGGCCAGCAGCAATGCGGAATCTGGCCGGGATATCATGATCCGTACCGTTGACCTGGAGGAAAATGAGCGCAAGGCGGTCATGGCTTCCCTCAAGGAGGACGTAGGGAACTATCAGCTGCTCCGTGAGGAGAAGGTCGGTGCCACCATGGGATCGGAGCTGATCCTCAATGCGCTGCTGGCTATGCTGATTTCCTGGGTGCTGATCATCCTCTATGTTTCCTATCGTTTTGAATTCCGCTTTGGTGTCGCGGCAGTATTGGCACTGGTCCATGATATTCTCATCGTGCTCAGTGTATTTTCCCTGCTGCAGAAGCAGCTGGATTCCTCCTTTGTGGCGGCGCTGCTGACCATTGTCGGTTATTCCATCAATGATACCATCGTCATCTTCGATCGTATCCGCGAGAACCTCAAGCTTCATTTTCGCCGCGGCGGCGATATCAACGAGCTGGTGGATCACAGTATCTATCAGACACTCACGAGATCGATTTATACGGTATGTACCGTTCTCTTTACTACTTTGGCACTGTATTATTTCGGCGGCGACACGACGAAGGACTTCTCCTTTGCATTGCTCATCGGTTTTACCTGTGGCTGCTATTCCTCTATCTTCATCGCCAGCCCGCTCTGGGTTATCTTCCGGGGCTGGGGCGGAAAGAAGCAGGTCAGCCAGAAGGCTGCAGCTGCGAAATAAGCTTTGCTATTCTGAGGTGCAGGCGTTTATTTGCCTGCACCTTTTCCTTTATGAAGGAATTCTTTCTTAAAAACCGAAATATATAGGGAATCGAACAATTAAACAGTGAGGCATTGGCATGGAAAAATTATGGAAATTGAAGGATGGGATGGAAGAGCAGGCAGCTCAGCTGGCCGGAGAGATGAAGATATCCCTCTTTTTGGCCCGGCTGCTGGTTCATCGCGGCATTGTGGATAAAGAAAGGGCGGAAGTGTTCCTTTCTCCGGAAAGGCAGGCCTTTTATGATCCTTTTTTGCTGAAGGATATGGATAAGGCTGTGGACCGTATCCGTCAGGCGCTGGCGGAAAAGGAAAAAATCGTAGTGTACGGGGATTATGATGTGGACGGAATCACTTCCACCGCACTGCTCACCCGGAATCTGCGGCAGCTGGGCGGCGATGTGGAATACTATATCCCGGATCGTCAGTCGGAGGGCTATGGCTTCCACCAGGAGGCGCTGGAGCGCCTTCGGGATGCGGGAGCCCAGCTGCTGATTTCCGTGGACTGCGGCATATCCGCTGTGGAAGAAACAGGGAAGCTGGCGGATACCCTGGATATTGTCATCACGGACCATCATTTGCCGGGAGAGAAGCTTCCGGCAGCACTGGCTGTGGTGGATCCTCATCGGGAGGACTGCAGCTATCCCAACAAGAATCTTGCTGGCGTGGGCGTAGCCTTCAAGCTTTGCCAGGCTCTGTGGCAGGCGGTGCAGGGCAGTGACTATACCGGGGATATGGAGCTGGTGGCCTTGGGAACCGTTGCGGACATTGTGCCGTTGCTGGATGAAAACCGCAAGATCGTGAGTCTGGGGCTGAAGGCTATGGAAAATACGCCATTCCTTGGTCTTCGGGCATTGCTGGAAGTGGCAGGCCTGGAGGGCAAAAAACTTACGGCCGGACATATCGGCTTTATGCTGGCGCCGCGGCTCAATGCAGCAGGCCGTATCGCAACAGCGCAAAAGGGGGCCGAGCTGCTGCTGACAGAGAATGCAGAACTGGCAGCTTCCCTGGCACAGGAGCTGAATGGGGATAATCTGGAGCGCCAGCAGCTGGAAAAGGAGATCTTTGACCTGGTGGAAAAGCAGCTGGAGCAGGTGGACATGGACAAGGCCCATGTGCTGGTGGTTGCCGGGGAGGGGTGGCATCCTGGGGTCATCGGCATTGTGGCCTCCCGGGTGGTGGAAAAATACTATCGTCCGGTAGTCATCATCAGCCTGAAGGACGGCATTGGCAAGGGATCCTGCCGCAGCATTGAGGGATTCCATATGCGGGATGCGCTGCAGGAATGCAGCCGGTACCTGCTGGGCTTTGGCGGCCATGCCCAAGCCGCGGGTCTGAGCCTGGCCGCGGATCAGGTGGATGCCTTCCGGCAGGCAATGGATGCCTGTGCGGCCAAATGGCTGCAGCCGGAGGACTACATTCCTGTCATGGATATTGAATGTGAGCTGTCCATGGATGAGGTGAATGAGCAGCTCATTGAGGAAATTTCCCGCATGGAACCCTTTGGCATGGGAAATCCCAGCCCGCTCTTCGTCAGCCGGAATGTCCGTGGCAGCTACGCGCAGCGCAAGGGCCGGGATGGAAAACACCTGGGCTTTCATATCGATTCCACCAGCCGGAGCCTGGCGGCTATCGGCTGGAATATCGGGGATCTGGCTGGATTGGTAAACCGGCAGCCGGTGGATTTTGTCTTTGTTCCGGAGATCAATGAATTCCGGGGGCGGCGTACGCCCCAGTGCAAAATCAAGGAGCTTCGCCCTGCGGAGCACCCGGGGCCGCTGCTGAATCGGGAATTCCTGAAAAACCTTTACATTTTTCTGCGGGGCATTCAACGCAAGGAAGGGAAGATTCCCTATACCCCGCGGCAGCTGGGCGGCTTTTTTCGCCGGGCCGGGCAGCAGGCGGAGGACGAGGCAATCGTCCGGGGGCTGGAGGTATTTGCGGAGCTGTCCCTGCTTCAGTCGTTGCCATCTAATGGTTATGAGCTTTTGCCTGCCTCTGGCAAGATGAATTTGGCGGAATCCGCCATCTATAAGAAGTATGGTCCAGGGGGACAGAATTCGTAAACCCTCGTTAAAATGCTGATTAGAAGGATTTCGCGTTGCGAAATCCTGAACAATGGCGTTATAATGATAATCAATGATAAATTTTGTCAGCATACTGTCAGGCATAAATACGCGATGGGGTTGAGATAAATGAACGATCGAGAAACTACTGCCATAACCATTGATGAAATTGTTGATGCAGTAAAACAATACCAGCCAAATGCAAATACGGATCTCGTACGGAAGGCCTATGACCTGGCCCATGCTGCTCATGCGGGGCAGAAAAGAGCCTCGGGCGAGGAATATATCATCCATCCGCTGAGTGTGGCCAAAATCCTGACGCAGCTGCAGATTGATGTGGTGACCATCAGTGCAGCTCTGCTCCATGATGTGGTGGAGGACACCACCTATACCCTGGAGCAGATGGAGGAAATCTTCGGACCGGAGGTCGCCATGCTCATCGATGGCGTGACCAAGCTGGGCCGTATCGAATACAAATCCAAGGAAGAGCAGCAGCTGGAAAACTATCGCAAGCTGTTCCTGGCCATGGCCAAGGATATCCGGGTCATCATGATCAAGCTGGCGGACCGCCTGCACAACATGCGTACGCTGAAATTCATGCGGGAGGACAAGCAGAAGCGCATTGCCAAGGAAACCATCGAGATCTATGCTCCGCTGGCCAATCGGCTGGGTATCTCCAGCATCAAATGGGAGCTGGAGGACCTGTGCCTGCGCTATCTGGAGCCGGACACCTATTATGACCTGGTGGAGAGCGTGAAGCAGAAGCGCAAGGAGCGGCAGGTGTTCATCCAGGAATCCATCGACCAGATCCACAAAAAGCTGGTGGAGGCTGGTATGAAGGTGGAAATCAGCGGCCGGGCCAAGCACTTTTACAGCATTTATAAAAAGATGAAACGGGATCACAAGGACATCAGTGAGATCTATGATCTTTCCGCGGTGCGGGTGCTGGTGGAAAGCGTGAAGGACTGCTACGGGGTGCTGGGCATCATCCATGCCATGTGGAAGCCGATGCCGGGGCGCTTCAAGGACTATATCGCTATGCCGAAATCCAATGGCTATCAGTCTCTGCATACCACGGTCATGACCAGGGGCTATCCGCTGGAGATACAGATCCGGACCTTCGGTATGCACCGGGTATCAGAGTATGGTGTTGCCGCTCATTGGAAGTACAAGGAATCCGGCAAGGGCGCCACGGCCAGCAATGAATACGATCAGAAGCTTTCCTGGCTGCGGCAGCTGGTGAATCTGCAGCAGGAACTCAGCGACCCGCGGGAATACGTGGAGGCACTGAAGGTGGATGTCTTTTCCGATGAGGTGTTCGTGTTCACCCCGAAGGGGGATGTGATCGATCTTCCCAAGGGTTCAATCCCCATTGATTTTGCCTATCGTATCCACACGGAGGTGGGCAATCACTGTGTGGGGGCCAAGGTCAACGGCAAGATCGTGCCGCTGGAATACAAGCTGAAGAACGGGGATATTGTTTCCGTCATCACCAATAAGGCCAATAATGGTCCCAGCCGGGACTGGCTGAATATCGTCGCCTCATCGGAAACCCGGAACAAGATACGTTCCTGGTTCAAAAAGGCCCGCCGGGAGGAAAATATCGTACGGGGCAGCGAGCTCATCGACAAGGAGGCCAAGCGGCTGGGCTATGATCCCAAGGAGCTGCTGAAGGATGGCCGCATAAAGATCGTTGCCCAGCGCTTCAATATCCAGAATGAGGAGGATCTGCTGGCGGCTCTGGGCTATGGCGGTCTCACCATCAACGGCGTGCTCACCAAGCTTATTGAGCTGTATAAGAAGGAGCTGCAGCGCACGACACCGCCGGACGTTTCCCAGATGCTGGAAAAGCTCAAGCAGCCGGTGGAGGGGAACAAAAAGACCAAATCCAGCCATGGCGTGCTGGTGGAGGGAGAAGGCGGCCTGCTGGTGCGGCTGGCCCGCTGCTGCAACCCTATTCCGGGCGATCCCATCACCGGCTATATCACCCGGGGACGAGGGGTATCCGTGCATCGCTCAGACTGTCCCAATGTGCTCAATGAAAACAGCGACGTATCCCGGGTCATCGAGGTGAATTGGGACATCGGCCTGGACAAGGTCTACACGGTGCAGATCGAAATCACCTGCAATGATAAGAGCGGTGTGCTGACCAGCCTGCTGGCAGTACCTTCGGAGATGAAGATCAACATCAGCTCGGTCAATGCGAAGACGAATAAAAATAACAAGACATCCACGGTGAATATGGGACTGGATGTGCGCAATTCCCTGCAGGTTTCCCAGATTATGACGAAAATGCGGCGCATCAAGGATGTCTACAGCGTAACAAGGGCCCTGGGGTCGAATGGAGGAGAATAAGAGCAATGCAAATGAAAGCCTTTATGGTTGGTCCGCTGGGAGTCAATTGCTATGTACTGAAGGATGAGTTTTCCGGCGAGGGCATGGTCATTGACCCGGGGGGGAATGCGGCAGAGATCCTGGCGTATATCAAGGCGGAGAAGATCGCTGTCCGGTATATACTCAATACACACGGCCATGGTGACCACATCGGCGGCAACGACGCCCTGCGTCAGGCCACCGGAGCCAGGCTGCTCATTCACGAGGCGGATGCCCCTATGCTGACGGATCCGAAAAAGAATCTTTCTGCCTACATGGGATTCCAGGCGCGTTCTGGCGCTGCGGATGAGTTTTTGACCGATGGCCAGCAGCTTTCTGTAGGGCACCTGTCCTTTCAGGTTCTGCATACGCCGGGCCATTCTCCGGGAGGCATCTGCCTCTTTGGTGAGGGGGTGCTGTTCAGCGGGGATTCTCTTTTTGCTGAATCCGTCGGGCGATGCGATTTCCCCGGGGCATCGGAGGCGGCTCTGCTGAAATCCCTGCGGGACAAGGTGCTGCCGCTGCCCGATGAGGTGCGGGTATATCCCGGACATGGGCCGGCAACCACCATTGGCTGGGAGCGGCAGCACAATCCCTATCTGCGGCCATAATATTTCCTTTGTATTCTATGGATATTTTTGTTAAAATAAAAAAGATATTTCGTTTTTGCCTGCAGCCGGGCCTTTGGCCTCGGCTGGCCGGAACTGGCCGGCAAGGCAGGAAAAGAGGTTTTGATAATGCAGCGTACATTTACGATGGAAGACCTGAAGACAAAGCTGCAGGAGCGGCAGCATAAGATGACGCCGCAGCGCAAGGTGGTTCTGGAGATATTTCTTTCCCATCCGGGCGAGCATCTGAGTGCTGAGGATGTCCATGGCCTTCTGCGAGATAATCATTCCGATATAGGTCTGGCCACCGTATACCGCAGCCTGGAGCTTCTGAGCGAGCTGGGCGTTCTGCAGAAGATGGAATTCGGTGATGGCTGCAGCCGGTATGAGGTGAATCACACCGAGCCGGATGCCCATCAGCATCATCATCTGATCTGCATGAAGTGCGGCAAGGTCATGGAATTTTCCGATGATCTGCTGGAGCCTTTGGAAAAGGATATCATAGAAAAAAGCGGCTTTAAGATTGTAGACCATCAGGTCAAATTCTTTGGCTATTGCAAGGAGTGCCAATAAATATTGCAGGTTCAAAAATTTTCTTTGAACAGTGACAGGGAAGTCATTGTTAAAATTGTCAGGGAAGTGCTGAATTTATTCAAGATCAGGATTGATCCGGAGGCGCCGGCACCGGAGTACCAGTCCCTGGCGGTGGAGAACGAACGGCTGGCAGGCCGGCTTCCCCGGGTCAGGACATGCCTGCGGGCCATCAGAATGGATGGTACGGCGGCAGCCTATGTGCAGGAGGCCGCCGGCCATGAGGACGAGCGGGAAGGGGCGGCAGTGCACCGGCTCATAAAGCTCAATCTCTACCATCTGTTCCGGGAGCATTTTTCCCTGCCGCCGGCCCCCTGGGGCATCATGCACGGGGTGCGGCCCACGAAGATCGTGCACCGTCTGATTGGCCAGGGTCTGGATGCGGCGGCGGTGACGGACCGGCTCATGGCTGACTATGAGACCAGCCGGGAAAAAGCGGAATGCATCACCCGGCTGGCTTTCCGGCAGCTGCCCTTCCTGGCCCGGTCCGATAACCGTACGGTGAGCATTTACGTGGGCATTCCCTTTTGCCTGTCCCGCTGCCTGTACTGTTCCTTTCCTTCGAATGTGCTGCCGGGCCGGGATGTACTGGACCGGTTCATGGCTGCCTGGAAAAAGGATCTGGCCGCGGTGGCTGCCGCGGTGGACAAATATCATTTCAAGGTGCAGAATATCTATGTAGGCGGGGGGACACCCACCAGCCTGCCGGATGAATATTTTGCCGAAATGCTCCATATGGTATATAATGCTTTCTATGGGCCGGAGATAGCGGAGTTCACTGTGGAGGCCGGCCGGCCGGACAGCATGTCTCCGGCCAAGATCCGGACCATGCAGGAATGCCATGTGGACCGGGTCAGCGTGAATCCGCAGACCATGCAGCTGCGGACCCTGCAGCGCATTGGCCGGCAGCATACGCCGGAGGCTATTGTCCAGATGTTCCGGGATTTGCGCCAGGCAGGGATTCCCCACATCAATATGGATCTTATCCTCGGTCTGCCCGGGGAGGATGCCGGCGATGTGGAGGATACGATGAAGAAGGTCACAGCGCTGCAGCCTGATGATATCACGCTGCATGCGCTGGCACTGAAACGGGGCTCCCGTCTGAAGCTGCAGCTGGATGAAGAGGGCAGCATCGAGATCCCGGATGATGAAACGGTGCAGCAGATGTCCCGGGTGGCCATGGATTACGTGACCAGGGCGGGGCTGGCGCCTTATTATCTCTATCGCCAGGGCTATATGAGCGGCCAGCTGGAAAATGTGGGCTGCTGCCGTCCAGGCGGCGAGGGGATGTACAACATCCAGATCATGGAGGAGCATCAGACGATTTTGGGCATCGGCGGCGCTGCTACCACCAAGGTGGTGGATTTCAAGGCCGGCCGTCTGAAATCGGCTTTCAATGCCAAGGACCTGACGACTTATTTGGATGATATCGATACTTATATAGAAAAGCGTGCGCTGCTGCTGGAAGAGGCGTATGGAAAAGGGGAGGAATTTTCTTCATGTTGACGAATGGTCCACGGGGGACAAAGGATATTTTGCCGGATACCGTCAGTCAATGGCTGTATGTAGAAAAAAAGGTGCGTGAGCTTTGCGCGCTTTATGGCTATAAGGAGATCCGCACACCGATGTTCGAGCATACAGAGCTCTTTATGCGGGGCATTGGTGAGACTACCGACGTAGTTGAAAAGGAAATGTACACCTTTACGGATCGGGGCGGACGGAGCGTCACGCTGCGTCCGGAAAATACAGCGGCAGCTGTGCGGGCTTATTTGCAGAATAAGCTTTATGCTGATGCGGCATTGACCAAGCTTTTCTATATTGGCTCCATGTTCCGCTATGACCGGCCCCAGGCCGGGCGGCTGCGGGAATTCCATCAGTTCGGAGTGGAGGCCCTGGGCGGAGATAATCCGGCCGTGGATGCGGAAATCATCCTGCTGGCGGTGAACTTCCTGAAGTCCCTGGGATTGAAGGAGCTGGAGCTCAGCCTGAATTCCGTGGGCTGTCCGAAGTGCCGTCCGGTCTATCGGAAGCGGCTGCAGGAGTTCTTTGCGGACAAGCTGGACGGGCTCTGTGATGACTGCCGTTCCCGCTATGACCGCAATCCCATGCGCATTCTGGACTGCAAGGTGGAAGGCTGCAAAAAGCTGTCGGTGGGAGCGCCGGAGATCACGGACTGCCTCTGCGATGAATGCCGGGAGCATTTCACGAAGGTCCAGGAGCTGCTGACCAGTGCCGGCGTGGCCTTCAAGCTGGATCCACGGCTGGTCCGCGGCCTGGACTACTACACGAAGACCGCCTTCGAGGTGCAGTACGCGCCCCTGGGAGCACAGAGCGCAGTCGCTGGCGGCGGCCGCTACGATGGGCTCATCGAGGAAATCGGCGGCAATCCCACACCGGCTGTCGGTTTTGCTGTGGGACTGGAGCGGGTTTTGCTGGCGTTGGAAAAGCAGGCGCTGCTGCCGGAATCCCAGGACAGCCTGGATGTATTCGTGGTGGCATTGGGTGATGAGGCCCAGCCCGCAGCCTTCCGTCTGCTGGCCGAGCTCCGCAATGCCGGACTTTCGGCTGGTATGGACTTCGCAGGCCGGAGCATGAAGGCCCAGATGAAGCAGGCCAACAAGGCCAATGCCCGTTTTGTGGCTATCCTGGGCGAGGATGAGGTTAAGGAATCCGCTGTGATGCTCAAAAATATGCAGACGAGCGAGCAGCATAAGATTGCAATAGATGAAATAATAAAAAAGCTATGTGCTGAGGTGAAAGGTTAATGGAAACATTGGAAGGAATGAAGCGTACGCATCACTGCGGTCTGCTTCGCAAGACAGAGGTTGGACAGGAAGTCGTATTGTGCGGCTGGGTATCGAGACGCCGGGATCATGGCGGATTGATTTTCGTTGACTTGCGGGATCGTTCTGGTCTCGTACAGGTGGTCTATGATGAAGCTGCTATGGGAGAGGGTACTTTCCACAAGGCAGAGGCACTGCGCTCCGAGTTTGTCATCGGTGTCCGCGGCACGGTCCGCTCCCGGGCGGAAGAAACCGTCAACCCCCATATGGAAACCGGCGAGATTGAGGTAGTCTGCACGGAACTGCGCATCCTGAACAAGGCGCAGACGCCGCCATTCTACATTCAGGATGGCATCGAAGTAGATGAGATGCTTCGTCTGAAATACCGCTATCTGGACCTTCGCCGTCCGGAAATGCAGAAGAACATCATGCTGCGTCATCGGGTCACGAAAATCATGCGTGACTATTTTGACCGCAACGGGTTCCTGGAAATCGAGACTCCGATGCTCTGCAAGAGCACGCCGGAGGGGGCCAGAGACTTTTTGGTACCGAGCCGCATGAATCCGGGCTCCTTCTATGCACTGCCCCAGTCTCCTCAGATCTACAAGCAGATCCTGATGGTTTCCGGGTTTGAAAAGTATTTCCAGATTGTCCGCTGCTTCCGTGATGAGGATCTGCGGGCTGACCGTCAGCCAGAATTCACCCAGCTGGATATCGAAATGTCCTTCATCGATCAGGAATCCATCCTGAACATGATGGAAGGTATGGTAACAGAGCTCTTTGACAAGGCCATCGGTGCGAAGGTGCCCGGACCTTTCCTGCGCATGACCTGGGATGACGCCATGGAGCGGTTCGGTTCCGATAAGCCGGATCTTCGCTTCGGCATGGAGCTTATGGATATTTCCGAGTACGTAAAGGGCTCGGACTTCAAGGTATTCTCCTCCGTTCTGGAAAATGGCGGACAGGTCAAGGTCATCAACGTGGAGGACTATGCAAATATTCCCCGCCGCGAGCTGGATGGCCTGGTAGAATATGTAAAGAATTATGGCGCCAAGGGACTTGCCTGGATTCAGTATACAGAAGAAGGAATCAAATCCCCCTTCAAGAAGTTCTATGACGATGCAGCCTTTGAGGCCATCAAGGAAGCCTGCCATGCCAAGACGGGCGACCTGCTGCTGGTCATCGCGGACAAGCCGCTGGTGGTTGCCCAGGCTCTGGGCGAGCTGCGCCTGGAAATGGCCCGCCGCCGCGGCCTCATCGATCCGGATAAGCTCAGCTTCCTCTGGGTTGTTGATTTCCCGATGTTCGAGTACAGCGAGGAAGAGAAGCGCTGGAAGGCTATGCATCATCCCTTCACCGCGCCGCGGGACGAGGATGTGCAGTATCTGCAGTCCGACCCGGGCCGCGTAAAGGCCAATGCCTACGATATGGTCCTGAATGGTGTGGAGATCGGCGGCGGCAGCCTCCGTATCTACAATGGAGATCTGCAGGAAAAGGTGTTTGAGGCAGTCGGGCTCTCCATGGAAGAAGCCCATTCCAAGTTCGGTTTCATGCTGGATGCCTTTAAATTCGGTACGCCGCCCCATGGCGGACTGGCCTTCGGCCTGGATCGTCTGGTGATGCTCATGGCCAAGCGCCGTTCCATCCGTGACGTCATTGCCTTCCCGAAGACACAGAGTGCTTCGGATGTCATGGCACAGGCACCTTCCGAGGTGGATGACAAGCAGCTCAGAGAGCTCTCTATCCGCACCGCGGTCAAGGCAAAAAAATAAATCAGGCTTTTGGGAGCTGCTGGGCTTTGCGTTCAGCGGCTCTTTTGTTTGCCCCGGGGGGCAAGGTATGATACAATAGAGCGATACAGCGGAAAATCGAGAAGCTTTGTTAAGGACGGAGGAAAGAACGTGGCATTTCAAAAGGTGGATATCTTAGGTGTTCAGGTGGATTCCCTGCGCATGCAGGAGGCTGTCGCCCAGGTAGAACAATATATGGATGAGCACGCTGGGGTTCTGGTGGCTACGGCCAATGCGGAAATGATCATGCGCGCGACCCAGGATGCGGCCCTCATGCGCATCCTCAACGAAGCCGCGCTGGTGGTTCCCGACGGAGCAGGAACGGTATGGGCTTCCCGACATCTGGGCGTGGACATGCCGGAGCGGGTAGCCGGCTATGATCTGGCTCAGGAACTCATGCGGCGGGCGCCGGAGAAACAGCGGCGCATCTTTTTCTTCGGCTCGGCTCCGGGTGTGGCAGAGAAAGCCAAGGCCAAGGCTGAGGCCCTGTACCCGGGGATTTCCATCGTAGGCGTGCGCAACGGTTTTTTCAGTCCAGCGGATGTACCGGCCATTGTGGAGGAAATCAAGGCGGCGCAGCCGGATCTGCTGCTGGCCGCGCTGGGGGTTCCCAAGCAGGAAAAATGGCTGGATGCCCATTTGAAGGAGCTGGGAGTTCCCGTGTCCATCGGAGTGGGGGGAACCTTTGATGTGATGGCCGGCATCATGAAGCGGGCACCTCTCTGGATGCAGAAGGCCAAGCTGGAATGGCTGTTCCGGGGACTGCTTCAGCCCAAGAGAGCCGGGCGCCTGCTGGCTCTTCCCCGGTTTGTATTGAAGGTCCATGCTTACAAAAAGTAGTGGACAAAGCAAAATCAGTAGACTATAATTATTGGAGAAGTAAAGGCCTATCTGTGATTATGATAGAATAAATCAAATAGATGCTGTTATTAGGAGGTGTATCTTATGGTAAAAGCTCCTGTAGTCAAAGAGGGATATATCTTCATCTTTGCAGCGGCGGCGCTGGCTGTTCTCCTCGGGGCAGCGGTGAATCCCTATTGGGCGGTTGTACCGGGGGTTTTGGCATGTTATTTTATATATTTCTTCCGGAATCCGGAAAGAACCATTCCGGTGGATGATTCTGTGCTGGTATCTCCTGCGGATGGTACGGTACAGGAGGTTATCCCTCTGGAGGGGGATGACTTCGTCAAAGAGCCCTGCAACAAGGTGGTTATTTTTCTGTCGGTTTTCAATGTCCATGTGAATCGCAGTCCTATGGCGGGGGAAATCAAATGTCAGAAATACGTGTGCGGTCGATTCAAGCCGGCCTACAAGGACACTGTCGGCTTTGAGAATGAGCGCCATATGATCGGTATTGAGAATGACCGCCTGCGGATTACGGTCACGCAGATTGCGGGAATCCTGGCCCGACGGATTGTTTCCTGGGTTACGCTGGATGATGTATTGGAAAAAGGGGAGCGCTACGGGCTTATTCGCTTCGGCTCCTGCACGGAAATCGTAATGCCCAGGAATGTCGACGTCCTGGTAAAAAAAGGTGATAAGGTTGTCGGCGGAGAAACCATTATCGGGAGGATCAAAGACTAATGTACAAATCTTTAATTCCTAATATGCTGACGTCATCGAACCTTGTGTTTGGCATGTGTTCGATTATTTCCACGTTCAACAACGACTTGTTTATGGGATCCATATTCATTTTGATCGCTTTGGTGGCAGACGGTCTGGATGGCCGGGCTGCCAGATTTTTTGGGGTGAGCAGTGAGCTGGGCAAGGAAATGGATTCCCTTTGCGATCTGGTATCCTTTGGTGCGGCTCCGGCATTGCTGGCCTATCATTTCTGCCTCAAGGACTATGGCTATTTCGGCTGGGTTACGGCAATCTGCTTTGCCCTTTGCGGTGCCTGGCGGCTGGCGCGGTTCAATGTGAATGCCAGTGTGGTCCATGGCTATTTCATGGGGCTGGCCATTCCGGCTGGCGGCTGCCTGGTTTCAACCTCTACGCTGGTGTTTACGGCAACCCATGTGGATCCCCATATGCTGGGCTGGATCTATCCGGTGGCCATCATCCTCGTGGGCTATCTCATGGTCAGCAAGGTCCATTATCCAGACTTCAAGGGCAAGGGGGAAACCCTGTACATGCTGCCGAAGCTGGTGGCAGTCGTGATGTTTGCGGGAATCCTTTTCCTGGGCAGTGCGGCTATTGTCTACGCATTGCTTTTAGCTGTTTTTGGCACGTACGCGGTATTTGGCATACTCAATTCCTGTGTGGCATGGATGTCCAGGGAATAAGCATATTACAAGCGCACCTGCCAAGGCAGGCCGTGTAAGGTTTTAAAGGAGAAAGACGTTCATGACTCATGTTTTTGATATTGTAATGGTTCCTTTGCAGATCATTATTTTCTTGTTTACAATATACTATTTCATCATCGGCTTTTGCGGCATGTGGCGTCGTAAGGAAAAGAAGATCCTGACGCCGCAGAAAAGCTTTGCCGTCATAGTGGCCGCCCATAATGAAAAGGCGGTAATCGGGCAGCTCATTACGAATCTCCAGGAGCTGGAGTATCCCAAGGAGCTCTATGACATTTATGTGATTGCCGATAACTGCTCGGATAATACGGCGGAGATTGCCCGGAACGCGGGCGCCATTGTCTGTGAGCGCACCCATCCCACGAAAAAGAGCAAGGGATTTGCCCTGGAGTGGATGTTTGAAAAGCTTTTTGCCATGGAGAAGCAGTACGATGGCGTGGTCATCTTTGATGCGGATAACCTGGTCCATCCCAAGTTCCTCATGGAAATGAATAACCGCCTGTGCAAAGGCGATAAAATCGTCCAGGGCTACCTGGATGCGAAAAATCCTTATGATACCTGGGTAGCGGGCACCTTTGCCATCGCCTTCTGGGTTATCGATCACATTTCCCATCTGGCCAAGACCAATATCGGCCTTTCTGCGGTCCTTGGCGGCACGGGTATGTGCATCACCACGGAAGTGCTCAAGCACCACGGCTGGCGGGCTACCTGCCTCACCGAGGATATGGAGTTCACCATGAAGTCGCTGGCTGAGGGCATAAAGACCACCTGGGCCCATGACGCCATCGTTTATGACGAGAAGCCACTGACCTTCAGGCAGTCCTGGAATCAGCGCAAGCGCTGGGCACAGGGGCAGTTTGATGTGGCCCATCGCTTCATTCCGACCATGATAAAAGAGGGCTTCAAGCGCCGGGATATCCGGATCTGGGATGGCTGCCTCTATCTGCTGCAGCCGCATTTCCTCATGGTATCCACCTTTTTCATCATCATCAGCTATGTGCAGCTGATGTTTCCGCCCTTTTACACGAATATCTACAATTTCATGCCGTCGGAGCTTATGACAGCCATCATGCTGGGGCAATATATTCTGCCGATGATCATTCTGTTCAAGATCCGCGCAAAGCTGAAGGCCTGGTTCTATCTGCTGCTCTATCCGGTGTTCATCTATTCCTGGATTCCTATCATATTCCTGGGATTCATCCACCGCAACGAGCACGAGTGGAGCCATACGCAGCACACCCGGGCATTGAGCTATGATCAGCTCATGGGCAAGGAAAAGGTTTAAACAGCAGGGCTCCTTCATTGAGGGAGCCTTTCTTTATGGAAGGAGAAAATTATGTTTGAAATAAAGGTATCCGCTGAATTTGAAGCCGCTCATCGCATTGCCGGCTATCCTGGCAAATGCGACCGGCTCCATGGACACAGCTGGACAGTACAGGCCCGGATCGTGGGCAGTGAATTGGATGAGCTGGGAATGCTGGTGGATTTCAAGAAGATCAAGGGGGCTCTGCGGGAGCTTCTGGAGACGCTGGATCACCAGTTCCTCAATGAGCTGGCGCCCTTTTCGGCCGGACTGAATCCCACTGCGGAGAACATTGCCAGATACATCTACGATTCCCTGGCGGAATGTCCGGCATTGCAGGGCAAGGCCCGGCTGAAATGCATCGAGGTATGGGAGTCGCCTAAATCATCGGTTGTCTACAGTAAGGATGAGTGACGTGGAGAAAAATCTGATTGAAATCTTTTCCTCCATCCAGGGGGAGGGCTGCTATGTGGGCTGCCGTCAGGTATTCGTGCGACTGGAGGGCTGCAACCTCCGCTGCCGGTACTGCGATACGGAAAATGAGACAGGGACGCATGCCAGCTGCCAGGTTGAACGTGCAGCGGGGGCCCGGGAATTCCTTTCCGTGCCGAATCCCCTGACACTGGAAACCGTTGCGGGATATATCCAGGGCTATTTGCAGGCCATACCCCATCAGGCGGTGAGCTTCACCGGCGGGGAGCCGCTGCTCCATGCGGATTTCATTGCCGCTTTGGCCCCCCGGCTGTCGACAAAGATCTTTCTGGAGACCAATGGCACCCTTCCGGAAGCGATGGAAAAACTGCTGCCGGTAACGGATATCGTCAGCATGGACATCAAGCTTCCCAGCGTGACGGGGGAGGCGCTCTGGGACAAGCATCGGGAATTCCTGCGGCTGGCTCAGCAGAAGGATGTATACGTGAAGCTGGTGATTTCCAATGAAACCACCAGGGCGGAATTCATGCAGGCCGTACAGCTGGTGGCCGGAGTGAACAGGGGGATTCCCTTCATCCTGCAGCCGGTGACTCCCTGCAATGGCTGCCAGGCTGCCTCGCCGGAGAAGATCCTCCGGTGTCAGCAGCAGGGACTGGAATATCTGCAGGATGTGCGGGTCATTCCCCAGACCCATAAGATGATCGGACAGCTCTGAGCAGGGAAAACAGTTGAAAAAAACAGCTGGATAGGCTAGAATAATGAATCATATAAATTTGTTCTTCCTTTGGAAGGGATAGAGGCAGGGATCATGTTGACAGGAAAAAGAATAAAAATGCGGGTTTTGCGGTTTGTAGGCAGGCTGCAGCAGACCTTCCGGCAGAATACCTGGTTCATACTGGGTATTTTCATAATGAATTATTTCACCATGGCCTGGTCCCTGATCAATGCGGATAAGATAGAGGTCATGGTGGGCTATGGCTTTACCCTGTTCCTGGCCTCCTTCTGTGTGGCGGCACTTTTGCAGCTGCTGCGGCGTCCTCTGCTGCGGCGCGGGGTGAAGGCCCTGCTGCTGGCAGCCTGCTTCGTTCCGTTCTTCATTGAGTCCTTTGCCATGTATAACTACAAGGCCCTGATCGGTGTGGGAATCATCAATTCCCTGCTGGAGACCAACCTGAAGGAAGCCGGCGAGTTCATCAGCATGTATGTGGGGGTGCAGGAGTGCCTCCTGGTGGCGGCGGTTCTGGCGGCCCTGGTGCTGCTGGTGAAGTACCGGGTGTTTTCCCGGCTGCCCCTCAGGCGGCGCTATCAGAGCCGGCTGCTGGCCGGGGTCATGGTGGTGGCGGCCTTCTATGCGGTGCGCATGGCCACCGTCTATACGGCCTTTTTCTTCGATGATGTGCTGCCCCTGCAGCGGGTGTATGCTTCTACCGCGGTGGCGGTGGAAAACATGCAGGCCTATCACAGGCTCTCATCCCAGCTCGCCACCGATGTGAAGCTTACGAAAAATGACAGCAGGATCAAAAATATCGTGTTTATCCTGGGGGAATCCACCAATCGGAACCATATGCACCTCTACGGCTATTATCTGCCCAATACACCGAATCTGGATGAACTGAATGCCAAGGGAGAGCTGGGGGTATTCCGCAATGTGATCAGTCCTCATTCCACCACCATCGCTGTGCTCAGCAAGCTCTTCACCTTCTGTGACCATGAGTCAGAAAAGCCCTGGTATGAGTATAACAATCTCATCGATGTGATGAACGCTGCGGGCTACAAGACCCATTGGCTTTCCAATCAGGAAAGCTCCGGCATCTGGGGCAATGTGGCTCAGATCTATGCGGATCACAGCACCATGCATCGCTTCACCCGCATCCGGGATTCCCATGAGGATGCCGGCATCCTCGATGAGGAACTGTTCCCGCTGGTGGACGAGGCCATCGCAAACCGCTCAGAGGACCGCAATTTTTATGTGGTCCATCTCATGGGCGGCCACGGACTTTACTATAACCGTTTTCCCTACAGCTTTACGAAATTCACAAAGGACGATATCAAGCTGGATGTTCCGGAGGGCAAGAAGGAAGTAATCGCCCAGTACGATGATGCGCTCTATTATAATGATTACATTGTGAGCGGCATCATCGATAAATTCCGGGACAGCGAAACCCTGGTGATCTATGTACCGGACCATGGGGAGGCTGTGTACGATGAAGGCGGCTTCTCCGGCCATATCGAGGAGAATCCCAGCCGGCATATGATAGAGATCCCCGTCATCATGTGGGCCTCGGATAAGTTCAAGGAAAAATATCCGGAGAAATGGGCTGAGATCAAATCAGCGGTCAATGAGCCCTATATGTCCGATGACATGATCCATACGGTGCTGGATCTGGCGGATATCCAGACACCGGATTTCGATCCGGCCCGGAGCATCGTGAACGCCAGGTTCAATGCCAGCCGTCCGCGGATATTCAATGATTTGGATTACGATACCCAGATCCTTACGGGCAATGTTCCCGATGAGGACAAGTGAATAAGCATGAAAAAGCCAGCGGCATAATCGTTTTGCCGCTGGCTTTTTTTCAGGATTTTTTGGGCTGGCCGTACATGTAGCTGAAGTAGGTTTCCTTCATTTCGCTGCGGTTCTTGCTGGCGGGCCAGAGCTCCCCCAGGGCGCTTTGGCGCATGCCGGCAGCCAGGTGGTCGTAGAGCAGGGGATTGTCCTTGCCCAGGGACGCAATGAGCTCCTTGACCGTCTGGCGCACCGTATGGCCGTCCAGCGGGCAGGGCGATCGCACCGGAGCGAAGCCATGGATGCTTACCGCATCCCGCAGCTCCTGTTCACGGAAATAGACCAGGGGCCGGATGACCGTAAGGTCGGAACGGTCCAGATAGGTTTTGGGAGTGAAGGTCTGCAGCTGGCCGGAATAAAACAGGCTCATGAGGAAGGTCTCCACCGCATCATCGTTGTGGTGGGCATAGGCAATCTTGTTGCAGCCATGCTCCTTCGCGTAGCGGTTGATGGCTCCCCGGCGGAAGAAAGCGCAGGTGTAGCAGGCCTCCTTGCCTCCCTGGTTCTCGATGGCACCCGCAATATCCACCTCGTGGACATCATAGGGAATCGACAGCTTTTCACAAAAGCCGCGGATTCCCTCCGTATCGAAGTCCGGACTGAAGAGGGGGTTGATGGTGAGCCCCCGGAGCGTGAAATCCTTTTTCAGCCGTTCCCGCATGACGGCCAGGGCATAGGTCAGGAAAATGCTGTCCTTGCCGCCGGATATGCCAATGAGGACGTTGTCGCCATCCTCGATGAGTTCAAATTCCACAATGGCCCGCATCAGCTTGCTGAAATAGAGCTGGGGCATTTGTATATTCATAGCAGCACCTCTTTATATCATGATATAAAATATATTATAACGCCATCGTTCAGGGTTACGCAAAATAAAATCGTGAATAATGGCAGTACAAGTTTTCTGTATCCGGAAGATTGTCCTAATTAACCAGCTGACGGGACAATGAGTCCTAATGGGAGCGGGATATAAATAAAAGGTATGATGAATTCAGACGTTTTCAGGGATGAATATATAGTAAAAAATTCCTATAATTATTTAAATTTGCTGAAACCGTGAATTTTAAGTTACAAAGTGCTATAATAAAACCGTCAAATTGTCTAAAAATTATTAAAATGAATACGGGGGCGAGGGCTATGGGATGGATGAAAAATGTGAAGGTGATGTACAAGATAGCAATTTTAGCTCTGATCGGGCTGATTGCTATGGCAGTCATCGGTTTTACGGGATATCATTATCTGGGCAGTGCCGGTGCGAGCCTGGAGGATTTGTATACGGTGGAGCTGCAGTCTGTTCGCCATATTGGTGAGGAGCGGGTTGCAAGGCGCAAGATCCAGGTGGATGTGCTGGAAATGATCCGGTCACGGGATGCAGCCGAGGTGCAGAAGAATAAGCAGGATCTGACAAAGGATTATCAGGCCTATGAAAAGAACTGGTCGGAATATGAAGAAATCGGGCAGAAGGATCCTGCTGCGGCTCCTTTGCTGGATGGTGTCAAAAATGCCTGGCAGCAGTACCGTAAAAATTCTGAGCAAATCACGACGCTGATGGAGCAAGGCAAAAACGAGGAAGCCAATACCTTTTATAATGCGGAGTATCTGAAGGCCTTCAATGTGCTGCGGGACCGGGCGCTGGAACTGCAGCAGGTGGCCGACAAGAATGCGGAGAGCATCTATCATGAAAATGGCGCAACCACGGCAAAGGCTATCAAAATCATGCTGGTAGTGACGCTGATCGCTGTTGTAATCCTTATTTTGGCCAGTATTTGGAATGCCAGGGAGATCACTGGCCCATTGCAGCATATGATGGTGCTTTGTAACCGGCTGAGTAAGGGGGATTTCCGCATTACGCCCCGTACTGTGAATCGGGGCGATGAATTCGGAGAAATGGCGGATGTACTGAGTGACATGAGGAAGTCAATGAACGAGCTTATGCAGCATGTGGGAAATTCTACGGAACAGATTGCCTCAGCCTCTGAGGAGCTGACAGCAAGTTCTATGCAGTCAGCCCAGGCATCTACCCAGGTAGCCCAGTCAGTGGTGGACGCGGCCAATTCGGTTGAGGTTCAGCAGGGGTCAACGGATGCCAGTACCCAGTCCATTGAGAAAATTGCGGCCTCTGTTGACAGAATCCGCACGGAGGCCGACAAGGTTGCCCAAAATTCGGAGGTTGCATCCCAGAAGGCCGCAGACGGTGACAGCGCAGTGGATAAATCAGTGGTGCAGATCAAGGATGTAGAACATACCGTGGTGTCTTCCGCTGATCTGGTGGAAAAGCTGGGGACCCGTTCCCAGGAAATCGGCACTATTGTGGATACCATCGCCGGGATTGCGGGACAGACGAATCTGCTGGCGCTGAATGCAGCCATTGAGGCTGCCCGGGCCGGCGAGGCTGGCCGCGGCTTTGCCGTAGTGGCAGAGGAAGTCAGGAAGCTGGCCGAGCAATCCCAGGTTGCAGCTCAGCAGATTGCAGAGCTCATCGGCAGCATTCAGAAGGATACGGCTGGGGCTGTGGAATCCATGCACCAGGGACGCTCTGCTGTCGCGGCCGGTGCCCAGTCGGTGGAAGGGCTGCGGGAGGTGTTCAATCACATCCAGAAACTGGTCAAAAATGTATCTGTCCAGGTGGAGACCATGACGCAGGCCATCGATGTGGTGACAGATGATACCGACAATATAACGAACAATGTTATGACGATTGACAAGCAGGGCAAGAAGGTAGCCGAGGAGATGCAGTCCGTATCGGCGGCTACGGAACAGCAGTCCGCTTCGGCCCAGGAGATTGCCTCGGCCAGCGATGCGCTGGCCAAGCTGGCCCAGGAGATGCAGCTTTCACTCAGAAAATTTCAATATTGATAGAGCATGCGAATAAAAAATGGGGCCGTCCCGGCGGATGGCCTTCTTTTTTTACGGAAAATGGGATAAATAAGAAAAAAATAGATTCCCCCTTTCCGAAACATGGTCCTTTGACGTATAATAGAATATAGCTAATTATAGCGTCAAGCGCTATGAGAACTCATAGGAGGGAATTTTGTACATGAAACATACAAAGCCTATTTATACAATTGGTCATCGTAATCCGGATACGGATTCTATCTGCTCAGCCATCGGCTACGCTCATCTGAAGCAGGCTCTGGGCGTGAATGCTATAGCCGCCAGAGCCGGTCAGATCAATGCGGAGACGAAATATGCGCTGGAGCATTTTCGTACGGAAGCACCACTTTTGATTACCGATCTTTATCCTCGGGTCAAGGATGTCACGCTGGATTGCAAGATCGTGGTGAAGGCAACGGACAGCCTGCGTCATCTCGGCTCCGTAATGCGGGAAAATGACCTGAAGTCCGTTCCGGTAGTGGATGCTCAGGATAAGCTGGTGGGTATTGTTACCGTGAGTGATCTGGCTCAGCGCTATTTCAAGGAGCTCAGTATGCAGAACCTGGCTGAGGCCGGTGTCAGCTATCGGGATATCATCAATGTGATCGATGGCGAGGTGCTGGTGAGCGGTGATGAAGGCACAGAGGCCAAGGGCAATGTGCGTATTGCCGCCGGCAGTGCCCACATGATCAAGGAAATCATCCGGGAGGGCGATATCGTCCTGGTGGGCGACCGCACCGATGAGACGCTGCATAACTGCCTGGAGCAGGGAATCTCCTGTCTGGTCATCACCGGCAGCGGACGGGTGCCGGCCGATATCATTGAGGAGGCGGAGAAGGCGCATCGACTGGTGGTCAGCACGCCTTACGACACCTACACCTGTGCCCGTCTCATCAACCAGTGCGTGCCGGTCAGCCGCATTATGCAGACGAATCTGATTTCCTTCAAGCCCTTGGATCTTTTGAGCGACATCAAGGGCCGGATGGCGGACAGCAAGTTCCGGAACTACCCGGTGGTAGAAAATAACCGGCTGGTGGGTCTTGTGAGCCGCGATCAGCTCATCGTGCCGGAGCGGGAACGGGTCATCCTCATGGATCATAATGAGCGGGGCCAGGCCGTTGAAGGCATCGAAGAGGCACAGATTCTGGAGATCATCGACCATCATCGCCTGGGCGGCATCCAGACCAGCGAGCCGATTTTCACCCGTCAGGAGCCGGTGGGCTGCACCTCCACCATCGTAGCGAATATGCATTGGCATCGCGATGTTGAGATTCCCGCATCGGTGGCTGGCCTGCTGCTTTCGGCCATCATCTCCGATACGGTGCTCTTCAAATCCCCGACCTGCACGGAATACGACAAGCAGACGGCTGAGCGGCTGGCGGAGATCGCCGGTGTAGATATCACGGAATACGGCATGGCCATGCTGAAGGCTGGTTCCGGTATCGGTGATATGACGCCGGCAGAGATTGCCAAGAACGATCTCAAGGAATTCCAGATCGGCGACTATCGGGTGATCGTGAGCCAGATTTCCGTCATGGATACGGAAGAGGTCATGGCCCTGAAGGATGAGCTTATCAAGAGCATGGATAATATATGCCAGAAGGAAGGCTTTGATATGAGCCTCGTGATGGTTACAGACATTATCAACGAGAGCACCCAGCTGCTCTATACGGGCTCGCCGAAAACCCTTATCGGCGAGGCTTTCCAACAGGATGCCAGCGGCAATTCCATCTATCTGCCGGGTGTCATGTCGCGTAAGAAGCAGGTCATCCCGCCCCTTTCCGAGGCGGTCAAGCGCATCAAGAACTGATGTCATAAAGCATGCGGGGGCTGTTGCAGAACGTATCTGCAGCAGCCTTTTCTTGCGGAAAAATCATTGGATTGGATTTTGGGAGGATAAACTTGGATATTTTTACAGGATTGAACTCGGCGCAAAAAGCGGCGGTTGAACATTTGGATGGGCCGCTGCTCATCATGGCAGGTGCCGGCTCAGGAAAAACGAAGGTACTTACCTGCCGCATAGCAAATCTTTTGGCCCATGATGTGCCGCCTTACAGCATACTGGCCATAACCTTCACCAATAAGGCCGCGGCGGAAATGCGGGAGCGCGTGGACCGCATGATCGGTGCCCAGGCCAAGGATGTCTGGCTCAGCACCTTCCATTCCTTTTGCGCGCGCTTTCTGCGCCGGGAGATCGAGGCCACGGAAATCTATAAGAAGAATTTTGTCATCTATGATTCCAGCGACTCGCAGAACGTGATCAAGAGCTGCCTGAAGGAGCTCAACCTGGATGACAAGCAGTATGCGCCCAACGCGGTGCAGGGCGCCATCTCCAACGCGAAGAACATGCTTATGGGGCCCCGGGCCTTTGAACAGGAGTCGGATACCTTTTTCCAGAAAAAGATCGCTGAGGTCTATAAGCTCTATGCCCAGAAGCTGCGCACGAACAATGCGCTGGACTTCGATGATCTGCTCATGGTGTCCGTCATACTGCTGGAAGAGCATGAGGATATCCGCACCAAATACCAGCGCCGTTTCCGTTATGTGCTGGTGGATGAGTATCAGGATACCAACGGCGCCCAGTATCAGCTCACGAAGCTGCTGGCGGCAGGCTACAAGAACCTCTGCGTGGTGGGAGACGCGGATCAGTCCATCTACGGCTGGCGCGGCGCGGATATCCGCAACATCATGGATTTTGAAAAGGACTATCCCGATGCCCGGACCATCAAGCTGGAGCAGAACTATCGTTCCACAAAGAATATCCTAGCCGCGGCCAACGCGGTCATCGAGAATAACCGGAACCGCAAGCCCAAGGAGCTTTGGACGGAAAATGCCGAGGGGGAGAAGATCACCTCCTATCTGGCCAATGATGAGCGGGATGAGGCCAACTTCATTGCCACCACCATCACGAAGCAGAAGACCATATTCAACGCCTCCTATGGGGATATGGCGATTCTCTACCGTACCAATGCCCAGTCACGTATACTGGAGGAAGGCTTCATGCGGGCCGGGATTCCCTATACCATGGTGGGCGGCCTGAAGTTCTATGACCGCAAGGAAATCAAGGATACCATCGCCTATCTGCGGGTGGCATTCAATCCGCTGGACAGCGTGAGCCTGCTGCGCATCATCAATACGCCGAAGCGGGGCCTGGGGGAGACCACCATGAACCGGCTCATGGTCTATGCCATCGAGCAGGAAATGAGCCTCTTTGATGTGATCTCCAGTCCGGATATCCTGGCCCAGGTGCCGGGAATCACGGCCCGGGTGAAGAAGCCGCTGGAGCTTTTCTCTGCCTTCATCTTCAATCTCATCGGCTATCAGGACAATATGAGCCTGCCGGATATCATCGAGCATGTACTGCAGGAATCCGGCTACATTGCGGAGCTGGAGCGGGAGAAAAAGCCGGAGAACGAGTCCCGGCTGGAAAACCTCAAGGAATTCGTAGGGGTGGCCAAGGACTTTGAAAAGAGCGGCGAGATACCGAATCTGGAGAACTTCCTGAGCCATATTTCCCTCATTTCCGATATCGACAACGCAGATCTGGACGAGGAACGGGTGACGCTGATGACCCTGCATTCGGCCAAAGGGCTGGAGTTCCCCATCGTGTTCATGGCCGGCATGGAGGAGGGGCTTTTCCCGCATTCCCGCACCCTTATGGATGAGGCGCAGATCGAGGAAGAGCGCCGTACCTGCTATGTGGGCATTACCCGGGCCCAGCGCAAGCTCTATATGACCTATGCCCGCAGCCGTACCATCTATGGCCGCAGTGCCAGCTATGAGCCCTCCCGGTTCCTGTCGGAGATTCCGGAGGAATACATGGAGCGGCTGGTGGTCCGTCAGAATGCCTACGGCTTCGCCAACTCGGCAGTGGTCCAGCAGCGGGGCTACGGAGCTCCCTTCCGGCCCTCCCTGAATCAGATGGGCAGCGGACAGCGCTTTGGCCAGGGACAGCCCCAGTCAGCGGCGGAGGCTCTGGCCTCCCTGCAGCGTCAGGGCACCCAGCCGGCAGCCAGCGGCGTCATCCGTCCGGATACGGATGTGAAGTGGAAGGCCGGCGACAAGGCCCGCCATGGCAAATGGGGCATCGGCACCGTTGTTTCCGTCAAGGGCAGCGGGGAAGAGGTAGAACTGAAAATCGCCTTCCCGGGCGAAGGGGTCAAGGGCCTCATGCAGAAATACGCGCCCATCGAAAAGGTCTGATCCGGCAAGAAGGAGAGGAACCCTATGGATATCAGAGAAACAAAAAAAGAACTGGCGGCTCTGCGCAAGGAAATCCGCTATCATAATAACCGTTACTATAACGATGACAACCCGGAAATCTCCGACTATGAGTACGACCAGCTCATGCTGCGTCTGAAGGCTATAGAAAAGGAATACCCGGAGCTCATCACCAAAAACTCGCCCACCCAGCAGGTAGGCGGTACTGCCAAGCGGGAGGCGGGGGTGCTGGTAAAGCATGATGTGCCCATGCTGTCCTTGCAGGATATCTTTTCCGAGGACGAGGTACTGGATTTTGTCACCACCATGCAGCAGGAGCTGGAAGCCCCGGAATTCGTGGTGGAGGAAAAGATCGATGGCCTCTCCATGGCGCTGCGCTATGAAAATGGTGAGCTGGTGCGGGCCATCACCCGGGGAGACGGAATCCTGCAGGGCGAGGATGTGACGGAAAATGCCCGGGTCATCCGGGATGTGAAGAAAAAGCTCAGGGACCCGCTGGAGTATTTCGAGATCCGCGGGGAAGTCTACATGAGCCGGGAGGCTTTTGCGGCGGTGAATGAACGCCAGGAACTGCTGGGGCTCAAGCCCTTTGCCAACCCCCGCAACTGCGCGGCGGGCACCCTGCGGCAGCTGGACAGCTGCATCACGAAGGAGCGCAATCTTTCGCTGTTCATCTTCAACCTGCAGACCGCCCGGGGCTATGATTTCCAGTCCCACACCGAGGCCTATGACTTCATGAAGAAGCAGGGAATCAAGGTCATTCACAACTATCAGGTCTGTCATACCGCCGCGGGAGTCTGGCAGGCCATCCAGGCCATCGGGGACTCCCGGGGCGACCTGCCCTATGACATCGATGGGGCGGTGGTGAAGCTCAACAGCTTTGCCCAGCGGGAGCAGCTGGGGGCGACCTCCAAGGTGCCGCGCTGGGCTGTGGCCTATAAATATCCGCCGGAGGAAAAGGAAACCCGGCTGCTGTCCATCGAGCTTTCCGTGGGGCGCACCGGGCGCATCACACCGACGGCGGTCTTTGAGCCCGTGCGGCTCTGCGGCACCAGTGTGGAGCGGGCAACCCTGCACAACCAGGACTTCATCGATGGCCTGGACGTGCGTGTCGGCGATCTGATCCGTGTCTACAAATCCGGGGAAATCATCCCGAAGATCCGGGCGGTGGTGAAGGATGCCCGGCCGAAGGGCAGCAAGCCCTTCTGCATCGGCGCTGTCTGTCCGGTCTGCGGAGCCAGGGCGGTGCGGGAGGAAAATACGGCGGACATCCGCTGCACGAATCCCGGCTGTCCGGCCCAGCTGGAAAACCACATCATCAATTTCGTGAGCCGCAGTGCCATGGACATCAAGGGCTTCGGCGCGGCCTATATCCGGAGCCTCATCGAAAAGGGTTTCATCCAGGATATCGCGGATATCTACCGGCTGACTGATCGGCGGGATGAACTCATCTCAAAGGGCATCATCGGCAAGGAAAAGAATACGGACAAGCTGCTGGAGGCCATTGAGAAATCGAAGCAGAACGAGCCCCAGCAGCTGCTGACGGGCCTTGGCATCGCCGGTATCGGCAAGGCGGCGGCCCGGGAGCTCATGCTGCATTTCGGCTCCCTGGACAAGCTGGCCGCCGCCTCCCGGGAGGAAATCCTGGAGGTGCGGGATATCGGCGCCATAAGCGCGGAGGCCATCCAATCCTATTTCGCGGATGAAAAGACCCGGAAGCTCATGGAGCGGCTGAAGGCTGCCGGCATGAACATGGTGCTGCAGGACAGCGGCATCCTGGATGACCGCCTGCAGGACAAGAGCTTTGTGATCACTGGTACACTGCCCACCCTGGACCGCAAGGAGGCTGCGGCTATCATTGAAGCCCACGGCGGCCGGGTAGCGGGCAGCGTCTCCAGGAAGACGGACTATCTGCTGGCCGGCGAGGCTGCGGGCAGCAAGCTGAAAAAGGCCCAGGAGCTGGGCATCCGCATCATCTCTGAAGCGGAGCTTTTGTCCATGACAGCGGAAACCGGAAAGCCGGGGGCAGAGAAATAGCCTAAAGTGCGATATATGTGGTATAATAAAAGCTGTATTTTGTAAATCAAGAGGCTCGCCTCTTCAATAAAAGGCAATGGATGGTGATACCATGAAGGTTACAGAAAAAGATATGGAGAATGTAGCGGTTTTGTCCCGTCTTTCGATTCCGGAAGGGGAAAAGGGCAAATACACCCAGCAGCTCAATGAATTTTTGGACTATGTAGACAATCTCAGCGGTGTTCCTACGGAGAATATTCAGCCGATGGCGCATGTACTGCCCATCAAGAATGTATTCCGCGAGGATGTGGTGAAGCCGTCGCTGGATCGGGAGCTGGCGCTGTCGAACGCACCGCTCAAGGAAGACGGCTATTTCAAGGTACCGAAGATTATCGAGGATTGAGGAGGCAGCATTGTGAGATTATATGAACAGCCAGCGCATGTCCTCCATGACATGCTCGTAAATAAAGAAATCACCTCCGTGGAGCTCACGAAGGATGTTTTGGCCCGCATCGACGAGGTAGAGGGGGATGTGAAGGCCTACCTGACCATCACCCGGGATGAGGCCCTGAAGCAGGCCGCCGCTGTGGATGAAAAAATCGGCCGCGGGGAGAGCATTTCCTTTTTGGAAGGTATCCCCGGAGCCATCAAGGACAATATCTGCACCAAGGGGGTCAAGACCACCTGCGCATCGAAGATACTGGAGCATTTCGTTCCGCCCTATGACGCAACTGTAACGGAAAAGATCCAGGCGGAGCACCCGGTCATCCTGGGCAAGACCAATATGGATGAATTCGCCATGGGCGGCTCTACGGAGAACTCAGCCTATCATCCTACCTGCAATCCCTGGAACACCCAGTGTGTACCGGGGGGAAGCTCGGGCGGCAGTGCGGCTGCGGTAGCCGCCGGCACGGCAATCTGGGCCCTGGGCTCGGATACCGGCGGATCCATCCGCCAGCCGGCTTCCTTCTGCGGCGTTGTAGGCATGAAGCCAACCTATGGCCGGGTATCCCGCTATGGGCTGGTGGCCTATGCCTCCTCTCTGGATCAGATCGGACCCATTGCCCGCGACGTGACGGACTGTGCCCATCTGCTGAACATCATCGCCGGCCATGACGAGCATGATTCCACCTCCAGTGCCGTTGCGGTACCGGATTTCACCAAATCCCTGGTGGCTGATGTCAAGGGCCTCAAGGTGGGCATTCCCAAGGAATTCTTTGTGAAGGGCATGGACGCGGATGTGGAAAAGACCGTCCGTGCGGCCGTGAAACAGCTGGAAGCCCTGGGAGCCGAGATCGTGGATATTTCCTTGCCCCATACGGAATACGCGATTTCCTCCTACTACCTCATTGCTCCGGCAGAGGCCGCAACAAACCTGGAGCGCTATGACGGCGTAAGCTACGGCGAGCGGGTGGATGGCTCCGGCATCGTGGAGATGATGACCAATACCCGCAGCGCGAAGTTCGGGGAAGAGGTCAAACGCCGCATCATGATCGGCAACTACGCCCTGAGCGCCGGCTATTACGATGCCTATTATCTGAAGGCATTGAAGGTACGCCGCCTGGTCAAGGAGGACTACGACAAGGCCTTTGAAAAGGTGGATGTCATCGTCGCTCCCACAGCGCCGACGCCGGCCTTCAAGATCGGCGAAATGATCAGCGATCCTTTGAAAATGTACCTGCAGGATGTCTGCACCGTACCGCTCAATCTGGCGGGACTGCCGGGAATCTCCGTTCCCTGCGGCTACAGCAGCAGCCATATGCCTATCGGCCTGCAGATCATCGGCAAGGCTCTGGATGAGGCCACGGTCCTTCGGGCCGCCTATACCTATGAGCAGAGCCAGACCTTTTCCAAGGAAATGCCAGAGCTGGGGGGTAAAAAAGCATGAGTTATGAAGCAGTCATTGGACTGGAAATCCATAGTGAATTGAAAACGAAAACAAAGATCTTCTGCGGCTGCGCCACAGCTTTCGGCGCGGAGCAGAATACCCATGTATGTCCGGTATGCCTGGGACTTCCCGGCGTACTGCCGGTCATCAATAAACGGGTGGTGGAGTTTGCCATCAAGGCGGGTCTCGCCCTGAACTGCACCATCAACAAATTCAGCAAGTTCGACCGCAAGAACTACTACTATCCGGATCTGCCGAAGAACTTCCAGACCTCCCAGTACGATCTGCCCATCGCCGAGCACGGCTATGTGGATATCGATACGGAAAAGGGCAGGAAGCGCATCCGCATCACCCGTATCCATATGGAGGAGGACGCTGGCAAGCTGGTGCATTCCGGCAATACCATCAAGGATTCGGATTCCTCTAACGTAGACTACAATCGTACCGGTGTGCCGCTCATCGAGATCGTATCGGAGCCGGACATGGCTACGCCCCAGGAAGCACGCGCCTATATGGAAAAGGTGAAGTCCATCCTGGAATACATCGATGTTTCCAACTGCCGCATGGAAGAAGGCAACCTGCGGGCTGACCTCAACGTCTCCCTGCGGCCGGAAGGCACGGAGACCCTGGGCACCAAGGCGGAGATGAAGAACATCAACTCCTTCAAGGCTGTCGAGGACGCGCTGTCCTATGAGATCGAGCGCCAGGAGGAAATCCTGGAGGACGGCGGCCACATCGTGCAGGAAACCCGCACCTGGGACCCGGATAAGGGCATTACCCTGTCCATGCGTACCAAGGAAGAGGCCCACGACTATCGCTACATGCCGGAGCCGGATCTGGTGCCGATCGTGACGACGGACGAGGAAATCGATGCCTACCGGAAGAACCTTCCGGAGCTGCCGGATGCCCGTCAGAAGCGCCTGGAGGATACCTACGGGCTCTCCTCCTACGATGCCGGCATCATCACGGCCTCCCGCCAGATGGCGGAGTATTTCGATGCTGTCATTGCTGACGGTGCCGATGCCAAGCTGGCTGCCAACTGGATGATGGGGGATCTGGCAAAGAACCTCAACGCGGAAGGCAAGACCATCGAGGAATCCCCGGTGGATGCCAAGCGCCTGGGCCAGATGATAGTTCTCATCAGCAAGGGAACCATTTCCTCGAAGATCGCCAAGAAGGTATTCACGGAAATGTGGACCTCCCCGGATGCTCCGGAAAAGATCGTCAAGGACAAGGGCCTGGTGCAGATTACGGATACCAAGGCCATCGAAGCCATTGTCGATGCCGTCATCGCCGCCAACCCCAAGCCCGTAGAGGACTATAAGGCCGGCAACAAGAAGGCCATCGGCGCCCTGGTGGGCCAGGTCATGAAGCAGAGCAAGGGCAAGGCCAACCCTGGTATGGTCAACAAGCTCTTAGCCGCAAAACTGGACGCGTAAATTCATAGTGGCTGTTGTACGTGGCATCAGAACCAACAGGTATACAATACAGTACCCCATGTCCGCCCTTTGAAGGGCGTAGCCAGACGCTTGGCGCTTCAGCGCCTTAGCGGTCGGCTATCCCCTTGTGGGTGGGGACCATGCGCAGCATGGTGGTGGGATGCATGGTGTATGCTTATAGGGTGGCTGGCCTTCGTATGGCAGCCCTTTTTTACAAAAATATTTTTGGGATATTCCCCAGGAAATCCCCGGTATACAGAAAGGCAGGTTCCCTATGCAGTATAAAGCAGTGATTTTTGATTTGGACGGTACGCTCATCAACTCCCTTGACGACTTGGCCGACAGCGCCAATGCCATGCTGGAGGGCTACGGCTATCCCACCTTCCATGTGGAGCGCTACCGCTATTTCGTAGGCAACGGCTCCCGCAAGCTCATCGAACGGGTATTGCCGGAGGAAAAGCGCACGCCGGCATTCATCGACGAGGCACTGGCCAAATACAAGGGAATCTACGGAAAGAACATACTCACCAAGACCCGGCCCTATGCCGGCATTCTGGAAATGCTCGCGGCGCTTCGTCAGCAGGGAATTCCCCTGGGCCTTTGCACCAACAAGCACCAGGAAGCAGCAGCAGCCATTGTTCGGGAGCTTTTTCCCGCCGGGACCTTTCAGCAGGTCATTGGCGACCGTCCGGGCTATCCCCGGAAGCCGGATCCCACCACGGCGCTGGAAATCGCTGCGGCGCTGGGGGCAGAGCCGGCTGAGACGGCCTATCTCGGGGATAGCCTGGTGGATATGCAGACCGCTGTCAACGCCGGCTTCCTGCCGGTGGGAGTGCTCTGGGGTTTCCGGGAAAAGGCGGAGCTCGTCGAGCATGGCGCCGCGGTACTTTTGGAAAAGCCAGCGGAGCTGCTGGAAAAGGTCGACTTTGTCGGCAAAAAATAACGAAGAAGAGATAAAGAGGAATTATGAAAAAAGATATTCCCGTGCAAGCGGGCAAAACCTATGAAGTGAAAATAAATGGCCTGGGCAGCAGTGCGGAGGGTGTCGGCCGCATCGAGGACTTTACCGTATTCGTGCCCTATGCGCTGCCCGAGGAAACCGTTGAGGTCCGTATCGAAGAGGTCAAGAAAAGCTATGCCAAGGGCCGCCTGGTGCGCGTCATCAAGGCCAGCCCGGAGCGAATCGAGCCTAAGTGCGCCATCTATGACAAGTGCGGCGGCTGTCAGCTCCAGCATCTTTCCTATGAAGGTCAGATGCAGGTCAAGCAGCAGCAGGTGGTGGATGCCATCACCCGGATCGGCGGCCTGCAGGTTCCGGTAATGCCGCTCATCGGCGCGGCTGAGCCCTGGAACTATCGCAATAAGATGCAGTTCCCCGTGGGTAAGAACCAGGGGAAGATCAGCATCGGCTGCTATGCCCAGGGGAGCCATGACATCATCGATACCCAGGACTGCAGCATCCAGAAGACCCTCAACAACGACATTGTGAACGCCGTGCGCGAGGTGGCGGAACGCCTGCACCTCACCGCCTACGACGAGCATCGTCACCTGGGCCTTCTGCGCCACGTGGTGGGCCGGGTCGGCAAGAACGGTGAATGCATGATCGTGCTGGTGACCTCGACCCGGGAACTGCGCTGTGCCCGGGAAATCGTGAAGCTGCTCCGCAAGCGCCTGCCCAAGCTGGTCAGCGTACAGCAGAACGTCCAGACCTATCATAATAATGTCATCATGGGCCGGGAGACCAACCTTCTCTGGGGCCGTCCCACCATTACGGATACCATCGGCAGCCTGACCTTTCATATCTCGCCCCGGTCCTTTTTCCAGGTCAACACCCAGCAGGCCGAGGTGCTCTACAACAAGGCCATGGAATTCGCCAACCTGACCGGCCAGGAAACCGTCATTGACGCCTACTGCGGCACCGGCACCATCACCCTCTTTTTAGCCCGCAAGGCCCGTAAGGTCTACGGCATCGAAATCGTGAAGCCGGCCATCAAGGACGCGGAAAAGAACGCCCGGGACAATCGCATCAAGAACGCGGAATTCATCGTAGGCGACGCCACCGATGTCATGCCGCGCCTCTACAACCAGGGCATCCGTGCTGACGTTGTGGTAGTCGACCCTCCAAGAGCCGGCTGCACTCCGGTGGTCCTGGAAACCTTCGCCAACATGAAACCGGATCGCATCGTCTACGTCTCCTGCAACCCGGCCTCCCTGGCCAGGGATATAGCCATCCTGGACAAGCTGGGCTACGCGGCAAAGAAGGTACAGCCAGTGGACATGTTCCCGATGACGAGTCACGTGGAGAGCGTGGCGTTGATACAAAGGAAGAAAGCCTGAAACTCCTTGATTTTCAACTGTTCTACCCACATTACCGGTTCATCAAAAATGAGGAAAATGAGTGTCGAAAAGTGCTTTTTGACTTCATTCCGGTAGAGGTATGGTTAGACCTAGTATGAGTAGACACAAAGAATTGAACATGTGCTTGCAACCAGTATAACGTTGGTAGGCGCTTCATCTTAACTTGATGAAGCGCTTTTTTATTGGGCAAATCCAAGAGGAGGACATCAATATGTTACGTGAAGGAATGGCAGCTCGGATGTATGAAGTTCAATCATCTTTGGCAGGTCTGCAGAAGGACTTGGAGTGGATGGATGCATGTTTCAATCCACGGGAAGCAACTGAGGAAGAACGTACACTGGCAAAATATCTGGAAATCATTGAAAACAGTTCGGTTAGCAGGGCAGTGAATCTTTTACAGATGCTGCATGCGGAAGTCCGGGTAAGCGGTTATCTGTCCAGGCTGTCGTCAGGTCGGTATGGCATTGAGGGAACGGACGTGGAATTGACCAGCGGTTCTACCTGCGAAGTATATGCTCCATATCATGAACTGGGAGACGATGAGGAACTGCTGACTTGGCAGCCTATGCGGGTGGAATACGATTGTGCGGAGTATCATTTCATTGAGAATCCTTACATCAAGCTGGACGGTGTCCTGATTCGTATAAAGAGAATGTGGTAAAAGAAAAAGACCTTGTCAGTTGGCGCTGACAAGGTCTCCAAGTGGAAATCCACTATAGTGTTTGAATTGATATAAACATTATAGCAGATTTTCGCTTGGATTTCTATTGGTTTAAGCGAAAGGATGAAGAAAAATGAAGACATTTTCCTTGATTAACAAAAAAGGCGGCGTAGGAAAAACGACCATCACGGTCAACCTTGCCTATGCTCTGGCAGAAAGCTGTGATTTACGGGTGCTGGTCATCGATAACGATGATCAGGGCAATGATACGCAGTTCTTTGGTATTGAAGAGGGACGGACGCTGGCAGATATCCTGCTGCAGAAGGCGGGCTTGTCAGAGGTGATCCAGCATACCCGTTATCCGAAAATCGATATTGTACCGAGCTCAGAGGCGTTGCTGGATGCCAATGTCGTTATCATCAAAGATGAGGATATCGTCCAGCAGAATATCCTGCGTGAGGCCATGCAGGAAATCGAAGAACAGTATGATATCTGTCTGATCGATAATCCGCCGACCATCAATGCGTCGGTAATCAATGCACTGGTTGCCAGCGATGAGGTCATCATCATTTCATCACCGGACAAGTACAGCATTCGCGGGGCGAAGCAGATGCTGGGCTATATTGAGGGAATCAAGGAATATAATCCGGGCCTGCGCTATCGTGGCTGCCTGCTCAATAAATACAACAGGACCTGGCATGGAATGAATATGGTTCAGGACCTCAATGCGATATCACCTGTGTTCAATCAGCGGATTCGATATACGAAGGACAAACTGGAAGCCTCTGCGGCAAAAGGCGAGTGCATTTTTGAGTATTCACCAAACTGTGGCTTTGCCCAGGATTTGAAGCATTTCCTGACGGAACTGCTGATGGGGGAATGAGCCATGAAAAAGCAGAATGCAAGCCTCATCGCCAAGATGTTGAACAAGAATTCCCAGCCGGAGCAGAAACCGGCAGCAGAAGAAATCCTGATGCTGGATGCCCGTGAGCTGGTGCCGAATCCCAAGAATAAAGAATACAGTCTGGAGGATATCGAGCAGCTGGCTTCAATGATCCAGATGACACATAATATCGAACCGGCTACAGCCCGTAAGCTCGGAGATGGACGGTTCATGCTGACCAGTGGCCATCGCAGGCGGCTGGCCCAGCTTTATCGGTTTGAACAGGGCTGGATCGATAAGCCGATGATGCCGGTTATCCATCGGGAGATTATCAATGATTTTGAGCAGGCAATTTCCAATGATGAAATGGAGACACTGAATATTGTCTTTCCTAATAAGGGGCAGCGGCGTCACCTGACACCATCTGAAGAAGCTGCTGAAATTGCAATGATCCGGCCTATCCTGTACAAGATTTACCAGCATGAAAAGCAGAGTGGGGCGGTAGAAGGGAAGTTCCGCACGTTCTTTGCGGATGTGCTCGATATGTCAGAGGCTACGCTGCATCGTAAAGAAGCCATCAATCATGTATCGGAGGAAATCAAGGGCGAAATCGATGCTGGGACAATCAAGCCAACAGCTGCAGCATCTTTAGCTTCCATGGAGCCAGATCAGCAGAATGCAGTAGTGGAGAAGATCCGGTCCCATGGAGAGGAAGTATCGACGAGTACGGTGCAGAAGGCCAGAAAGGCTGCAGAGAAAGCTGCAACGGCAGAACCGGCTCCGGCTATTACTGCACCTGTTGAAAAAGAGGAGACTGTTAGCTTAATCGCACCGGATCCCATCGAAGTAAACAGCTGGGTACGGAAGAAGGTCTATGATCAGCTTTGTGAGACCAAGGCTTGGCTGGATATGGCAACAGAGGCGAAATCAGAGAAAGAACTTCCTTTGTGGCAGGCCAGGGTCAGACGTTTCCGGGATATCTTGAATTTCCTGGATGGAAAACGGGGTGATAGTAATGAGTAAGCTTTTGATTGCAGATGTTCCTTTGGTCGTACTGCCAAAGCTGGCAGAGAAGATCGGACTGAATGAAGCCATCTTCCTGCAGCAGCTTCATTATCGGCTGGAGCACGCTAAATATGAGATTGATGGTCATCGGTGGGTATATAACACCGTCAATGATTGGAGCAAACAGTTTCCTTTCTGGTCACAGCGTACACTGGCCCGGACAATTTCCAGCCTTGAAAAGCGTAAGCTGGTACTGACCGGCAATTATAATCGCAAAGGATTTGATCGTACCAAGTGGTATACCATCGATTATGATCTGCTGGACCAGTTGGAACTGGAGGATAAAGAACCAATAGAGGACGTGGAAGAATTAGAAAGCGAAAATCCGGACGCTGCCAGCTATCCAAAGGAACAATCTGAGCCGGAATATGTTAGTGGCAGGTCAAATAGGACAGATTGTCCGAATGAGGAAAATCAAGGGGTGATGGAAGGTTTGCTTAGTGGTATCAGCATTATGCCAAATTGTCCGAATGGGGAAATTCGGGAACCGGAGGATAGTTCGCCTGCTGCATCGTGCCAGAGTGGCAGGTCCAATCTGCCAAATTGGCACGATGGAAGCGGACAAGATGACGAAATGGAATCTGCCAACTTGTCGGTACCAATACCAACAGACAACAACAGTAGGGTTCCTCAAAAAACAACTACAACACTTCGTACCAGTCAACTGCCCATGGAGAAAGTTCCTGCATCAGCTGGTTGGGGCATGGAGCGATTGTTGTTGTTGGGCCAGCAATATGGCATATCAGAAGCAACGATACGCAAATATATCCGTTCGTATGGCGAAGCGCTTGTTAGTAAGGAATGTGCTTTGCTCAAGAGATCCATGGAGAAGAAGATCATCAAGAATCCAGCAGGTTGGCTGCATAGTGCCTTGGAAAATCAATACGAGGATACGCTGGCACTCTATGAGCAGGAGCAGCAGGTAAAGAAGGCTGCCAGTGCTGCCAAAGTGAAAGCTATAGAGGAATATTATGCTCAACAGGAGGCGGCCAAAGAAACGGAAGAAATCGATCCGACCAGTCCGTTTTATAAATATCTTTTGGGCCATAAAGGTGGTGAGCAGGATAAGTCATAAGGAACAGGTAGGAAGGTGTTCAAAATGAACACCTTTCAGGAAACTGCAGTGGGAAGCTGATCCATGAAGGATGTGGTATGGTTTGCGGTTAGAACTGATGATTGATGGGAAGATCATGATGAGAACAGCACAGGGAACACGTAAGGGGACAGAACTGATCTGGTATGATGGCAAGCGTCTGCTTTCCATCAAGGCTGGCCCTATGGATGCTTTCCAGATTACGCTGTCAAGCATACCGACGAAAGGGGGTGAAACACATGAGCTTGAAGGTCAATCCAGTGCAGGATGAAGATTATGGGATGGACTTCGATGACGGTGTCCTGACCGAAGAAGAGCGGGAAGAACTTGCAGCAGAAAGCGAAGAGGAAAACGCAAAGCGTTGAGGAGGTGGTCACTATGCCATTACCCAATCATGTACAGGAAAAACGTGACGAGATTGTGGAGCAGGTCATCCAGGATATCCAGGCTGGTAAGCCGTTCTTTTGGGATTGTGAGCATTATGGCAAGCCAGCGCATAATATCGCCCAGGGCAATCTGTATCATGGGCTGAACCGGATGCGCCTGATTATCGCCAGCAAAGAGAATCAGTTTACGGACAGCCGCTGGGGAACCTATCAGCAGGCCCAGACTCGTGGCTGGCAGGTTCGGAAGGGCGAGAAGGGAAGCCATATCGAATGGTGGTCCTTCTCGAAAACGGAAAAAGGCATCGATCCAGCTACTGGCGAAGAAACCAGGAAAGATGTGCGGCTGGACCGGCCCATGGTCAAGAGCTATGTGGTGTTCAATGCCTCGCAGATGGATAACGTACCACCAGAGCATCCAATCACCATCGATGAATCGCAGAAGAATGCTTACATGGAAAACCTCCTGAAGAACTCCGAGGCTAAGATCTTCTTCGATGAGTCCTATCGAAACTACTATCAGCCGATACAAGATGAAATCCACGTGCTGCCAAGGGAAAAGTTCAGGACGCTGGATGCATTCTATGCCACCTGTATTCATGAGATTGCCCATAGTACCGGTCATAAAAGCCGTCTGGATCGGAATCTGATGACCGGTGGAGATCAGGAAGAATACGCGAAGGAGGAGCTTCGCGCAGAACTGACATCCATGTTCATTGCTCAGGACTGGGGACTGGCCTTTGATGAAAAGCACTATCAGAGTCATGAGGCCTATCTGCAGTCCTGGGCCAAGGTGCTGAAGGATGATCCCAATGAACTTTATCGGGCAGCCTCCAAGGCCCAGGAGATGGCAGACTACATCGAAAAGAACATGCTGCTGAAAGGTATGGAGCTTCCACCGGATCGGGTGAAGGATGAGTTGAAACGGACGGCACCACAAAAAGAAGAGAGGCAGAATGAAGAGGTAAAGGGAAAGTCTAGCACTAGGCAAAAGGCAGGAAGAACGGATCCGTCCAAGGAAACAAAGGCGAAGGATATGGCTATGGCCATGTAAATGCGGTCATATTGAAAATGGTGTGTAGCTGGATATCTGGCTGCACATTATTTTCTTGAGTAAATGTCGCAAATAGTATATAATTTAAGCGACAGGAGGCGAAGGCTATGGAGTCATATTTGAAAAGAATTCAAGACAGGATTCAAACGACCTATAATGATGGAATGGGCTTTACAGCCTCGGACTTTACAGATCTTGCAGATTACAAGACCATCAGCAAGACACTGGAGCGGCTTGAAGATGCTGGTGAAATTCGTCGTGTGTTACGTGGTGTCTACGATTGTCCGCATTACAGTGCCCTTTTAGACGAGTATGAGGCACCGTCACCATTAAAAATTGCGCAGGCGATTGCCAGAAATTATAATTGGACGATTATTCCTAGTGGCCAGATCAGCTTAAATCAGCTGGGGCTGTCTACACAAGTGGCTGCTAAGTGGACTTTTATTAGTGATGGTCCGTATAAGTGCTATAATATAGGAAACATTGAAATTCAGTTCAAACACAGTACGAATCGAAATATTACGGGGATGTCTTACAAGACAGCCATGGTAGTACAGGCAATGAAAGAACTGGGCAAGACATATATCCAGGATAACGTGATTAGTAAGTTGAAAAATCTGCTGACCCCGGAAGAAAAGGAGCGGTTGTATCAGGAGACAATGAAGGCAACGGTCTGGATGCGGCCCATCATTAAGGTGATCTGCGAAAAATAAGGAGTTGTATCAGATATGTATAGAATTGCCCAGGCAAGTGACCAAGATCGACAGGCATTGTTCCGCAATACTGCCCAGAAAATGGGGATGAACGAAGCAATCATTGAGAAGGATTTTTGGGTATGCCTGACTTTGGACTATTTATTCCATCATTGCATGTATAAGGACTTATTAATTTTCAAAGGCGGAACAAGTCTGTCTAAGGCATATGGCTTGATACAGAGATTCTCCGAAGATATTGATTTGATTCTTGATTGGCAGGCCTTGGGGTATGGGAAGGATGAACCCTGGGAAGCAAGAAGCAAAACGAAGCAGGATAAGTTCAATAGCGAGGCAAATGAACGTGGGGAAGCTTTCCTGAGAGAAAAGCTTTTGCCGGTATTGCAAAAGGATTTGACAGCTATTCTCGGGCGACCAGCAGACATTGTTATAGATGAAGATCCCCATGTAATCAACTTCAACTATCCGCATATATTCGATACAGTGTCCGTGCTCCAGGCTATTCGTTTGGAAATAGGCGCATTAGCAGCATGGACGCCATCACAGGAAATGAAGATAACTCCCTATGCAGCTGAACAATATCAAAGAGTGTTTCAGCAGGCAGATACCATCATCAAAACGGCGACAGCTGAGCGTACCTTATGGGAAAAATTAACGATTTTGCATCAGGAGGCAAATCGTCCGGAAAATCGGCCAATGCCGAAGAGATATTCCAGGCACTATTATGATTTGTATTGCATAGCGAAATCGCCTTATATGGAAACTGCACTAAAGAATCCGAAACTGTTACAAGATGTAGTCGATTTCAAAATGAAATTCTATCCGCGTGCCTGGGCAAAGTATGAAGAAGTAAAGGAGGGCCATATCAAGCTGGTTCCACCGGAATATAATTTGGATGCATTACGCAGTGATTATAAGAGTATGGAATCTATGATATTTGGTGATTGCCCGAGCTTTGATGAGTTGATGCAATTTATCAAGGAGGTTGAGTCAAAATTAATGAGGCTTCACTACTTTGTGTGGGTAAAAAAGCCATCCGCTAACTAAATAAATTGAAAACCACCTGCATCCGTGGTAATGTAGAAGTTCCTACACCAAAACATTCCGAGGAGGATGCAAGTGGTCTCTACTTCTACATTATGCAAAAATCTTTTAAATGTCAAGAACATCATGATTGAGGATGTAAAACTTTGGACGGACAAAGATGCAGTTCGCCATCTCACAATCAATGTTAAGCCATACAAGAAAGATCAAAATCGTTGCCCTATTTGCGGAGCAAAGTGCCCGGGCTACGACACTGGCCGCATCAGCAGATCTTGGCGAGCCCTTGATTTTGGTGGCGTCATCGTACAGATCGTTGCAGACACCTCGCGCATTGAATGTCCGCACCATGGCGTCCATGTCGCCAGTGTGCCTTGGGCTTATCCCGGCTCTCGCTTTACTAAAGAGTTTGAAACCAGTACCGCTTGGCTGGCAACGCAGCTCAATAAGAGTGCTGTTGCCAAATATATGCGTATCTCATGGGATACCGTCGGCAAAATCATTTCCCGCGTCCGTGAGGACATCGAACCGAATCTTAAGAGCCGTTTGGATGGGCTAAAGGAAATCGGCATTGATGAGACCAGCTACCGTAAGGGACATAAGTACATCACGGTCGTCGTGAACCATGCGACCAATACCGTTGTATGGGCACATAAGGGACACGGCAAAGCCATCCTGACGCTATTCATGGAAGAACTGACGAAGGAGCAGCGAGAATCCATCCGGGTCGTCACTGGCGACGGTGCAAAATGGATTACATCCTGTGTTGAGAAATATCTGCCGAACTGCATCCGTTGTGTCGATGCCTTTCACGTGGTGGAATGGGCGATGAAAGCACTCGACAATGTCCGCCGTCAAAGCTGGCATGAAGCAAAATCTGTTGCCGAAAGTTATGGCAAGCGACGGAAAGGCCATCCCAAAGCAGCTGATGAAGAATATGCAGCAGCTTCCGCCGCCAGGCAGCGATCTCAGGATATCAAGGGATCAGCTTATGCTTTAGGCAAAGCACCTGAGAACCTTACTACGACGCAGGAAGCCAAACTGGAAATGATACAGCTTTCGGATAACCGGCTTTACCGCGCGTATAAGCTGAAAGAAATGCTGCGGCTCCTATTGAAGATGACTAATGTGGATACTGCTGAAGGTGAACTGACACGCTGGGTGAAATGGGCACGGCATTGCCGGATCCCTGAGTTTGTTGAACTGCAACGAAAGATTATGCGGCACAAGGATCATATCCTCAATACCATCCAGTTGCAGGTAAGCAACGCTAGAATCGAGTCCACAAACAACAAGATTAAGCTGATTATTCGACGCTCGTTTGGCTTCCGGAATATCCAGAATATGCTCGACATGGTACTGCTCGTTTGCTCCAACTTAAACATCCCACTGCCGAACCGTCCATAATTCCATATAGAATAAGATCGGGCCGATATTTCAGATTAGTTTTTACCCACACAAGCTAGTGAAGAGCC
>Ga0183095_10384_pt1 | contig 161356 bp, 124 predicted proteins | sample BioMet4_FD_130346 | JGI IMG/M metagenome (GOLD analysis project Ga0183095, IMG submission 130346) | Microbial communities from bioreactor (seeded with sewage sludge) at LBNL, California, USA - Biofuel metagenome 4 (v2) (version 3) | ecosystem: Engineered > Bioreactor > Anaerobic > Unclassified ...
ACCGCAAACTACCGCGGCCATTGTAATATAAAAAATACACCCCAAACTGTGCTCCTTTAAATGATCCCTTCTGGGGTCTTCTACTTCTCTTAATATCGTTACTAAGTCCATATCGTTTATTTGTTTATATGTATAAAAGTTATACAAATATAGTAAATAATACGGACATATATGCATATATAATAAACTATATATCAATATATTGAGTTAATAATATATAATGAGAAATATACAAACTGAATTCTTAATGCGTCAGCCCTGCGCAAATCGTTGATAGACAGCGATAAATTCATAAGGACGAAAATAAAAGTTTATACTTACAAACTTTTACTTTCGTCCTTATGAATTTTTATTTTCGTCCTTATCATTTTTCGAGAACACAGTTTCAATTTTACACATCAATAAGACCACATCGGTGAGGTTAAAATAGTATCGGTATTAGCTCCAATATTCACTTCCAAAAACGTTCTGAAAAACGACATCAACATAACTATTTTAGATCAGCTCAATCTTGCGCCAATGAGGATGTGCATCTCGGACTAATTAGCAAAAACTAGAAGGCTAAGTGACACGAGATGCTCAATGGATGCGACAAACTCCTCTATGTGCAAAACGGTTCCTCAGCTATCTGTAGGCTGTCGTTTAGACTCATTCTAAGCAGAGGTCCGCTGAAAATAAGGACTCTACAGTATACTCTAGAGCCGATTTTCGGACCTTTTTCCGCTGGCGTTGTATACGGTGCATCGTTAACCTGCTGTGGGATAGTGCGTAATGGTGTCATACGGAGGTGGCAAAGGTTGAAATGCAGATAGAATTTGATGGTACTTTTCACTTTTACCAATGATATAATTTAGAACCACATATGCCCCTAAATCTGTTGATGTCCATATGTTTTCAAAAAAACTTAAGGACGTCACCGAAAAAACTAACATACGACAATTTTATAAGATGAAATGATTTCGTTTTTTTATAAAAGAGTATCTCTCGCAACATATATCATCTTAAGTTTTTATGTCCTTAATGTACCTAATAAAGGAAAACTAATTATCTCTTTTGTGGGGTATGTTACAAAGACTGTTGATCCAACAAATAACATGGTAATCACTCTTGATGAGGATTCGAAAATGTTGGGCGAAGTTGAAATCACAGCAGAATTTGGTATGAAACGTGTGGCTCGCTCGGTAGGTTCTTCTGCTCAAAATGTGAAAGCTGCCGATATTATCGATTCGGGACGTGATAATTTTATTACTGCTTTACAAGGTCGTGTGTCTGGAATCAATGTTACTTCCACAGGCGGAGCCCCCGGCTCATCAACTACTGTAACATTGCGCAGTATTACTTCTATTTCGGGTAATAATCAACCTCTTTATGTGGTGGATGGTATTCCTATGAATAATTCGACTTTTGACCCGTCTACATTTGCAGATGCTGGCGATAATTATAGTGTCCGTAATTTGGATTTTGCTTCTCGAGGCAATGATTTTAATCCTGAGGATATAGAATCTGTTACAGTATTGAAAGGCGCAGCAGCTGCAGCTTTGTATGGATCTGACGCTTCTAACGGTGCAATTATTATTACTTCAAAGAAGGGACGTCCAGGTAAAGGACGAGTTTCGTATAGCAATAGCTTCAGTTGGAGTAAAGCTTATGGTTATCCTGATATGCAAAATAAGTATGCCGAAGGTTCTTACGGAACAACTAATTATTATAATACGAGTCGTTGGGGAGGTTTATACCCCGATGGAACTAATTTTTATGATAATATTGGTTCAGTGTTACAAACTGGTTTTTCTCAGAAACATAATTTATCAGTAGAAGCAGGTTCAGAAAAGGCAACACTTCGTGCAGCTATTTCTTTTTTAGATGAATCGGGCGTTGTGAAAATGACAGACTTTAAACGCATGAATCTTACGTTGGCCGGAAAAGCAGATATTACAAATTGGTTAAAATTTGAAGCATCAATGCAGTATACTTCAACAAAAAACAACAAGGCTCTTCGCGGTACATCAGGTCCATTGTATAAGGCTATGCAGTGGCCTATCATAGATGATATGTCTAATTATATGGCTGCTGATAATTCTCATATGCGTTATCCGGATTTATATACCGATACGGATTTACTAAACCCACTATTTGGTATGCACAAAAATAAATTATACGACGAATCAGATCGTATATTAACAAATGCAGCGATTACAGTTACACCGACTAAACATACTTTTATCAGAGCTCAGGTTGGATGGGATGTTGGTATGCAGACTTTTGAAACATCTTCTCATCCCTATTACTCTGCAGCAAATGGTGGTGACGGTGCTTACAATTTGGCAAAGTCTGATTTTAAAGATCCCACTCTAAATATATTGGCTGGTTATAATAATACGTTTTTTAAAAACAAATTGACATTTAACGCTCAAGTGGGTTATCATCAGGTAGAAGATGGAATAAGTCGTCTGTCTACTTACGGCAGTAAATTCTTAGTTGCTGATTTTCAATCCATAAACAATTGTGATGCATCGACTATCACTTCTTCTAAGCGTTCTACTAAACGTCGCGTACAAGCTATTTCCACCCAAGCGGAGTTTGGTTGGGATAATATGGCCTTCTTGACATTGCGTGCTCGTAATGATTGGTCGTCTACTCTGCCGGTTAATAACAGGCATTATTTCTATCCCGCAGCTGAGTTTGCTTTTATAATGACAGAACTTCCTTTTTTAAAGAATAATCAATATGTTAATTTTTTAAAGCTTCGAGGTTCTGTAGCACAAGTAGGTAAAGATGCAGATCCTCTATCTATCGATCCACAACTTGAAGCGACAGAATTGACAGGAGGAGGTTATAAATATGGATATACAGGGCCGAACAAAAAACTTAAACCAGAAATGACAACTTCTTGGGAAGGAGGTTTTGAAGGTCGTTTCTTTAAAGATCGTGTAGTTGCAGATTTTACATATTTCCGTACTCATTGTGCAGACCAGATTGTAAATGGATTCCGTTTAAGTTATGCTACAGGTTTCGTACTGAATAACATGAATGTTGGTACTTTTAATACATGGGGATGGGAAGGTCATATAGATGTTGATATTATTAATCACGAAGCTAGCAAGTTCCGTTGGAACGTCGGCTTGAATTTATCTCATACTGGTTCAAAAGTTGTTTATCTTCCAGAAAATGTTAGCGAATATTACAATGCTTATACTTGGAACTCTGGTAATATACGTAATGGTATTATGGTTGGTAATCCCGTTACTACTTTGACGGGCAAGGCTTACACTCGTAACTCAAAGGGACAAATATTAATAGATCCGACAAGTGGTCTACCAAACGTTAATAGTACTTGGTCTGTATTGGGTGACCGTGAACCTATTTTACGCTATGGTATTACAACTAGCGTTAACTATAAAGATTTCCGTCTATCTGCCATGTTTGCCGGTAGATACCATGCAACAGTAGTAAATGGAACAAAAAGATCGATGATGTCTAACGGAACTAGTTGGGAGTCCGTCAGTCTTCGAGAAAAAGGACCTGTTATATTCAACGGCGTATTGAAAGACGGTAATGAAGAAACGGCTAATCCAACAAAAAATAATATAGGCGTAGATTATAAAGTTTATGGGTCGACTATTTATACTGGAAACGATGAAGATTGGTTGCAAAAAAATATCAATTATTTGCGCCTTCAGGAATTACGTTTTTCATATACAGCTCCTCAAAAATTGCTCAAGAAATTATTTAATGGATTGATAAGTAATGCTGTTGTGTATGTTGCGGGAAACGATTTATTGACATGGACAAATTATAATGGTATTGATGCCGTAGGCAATACTGTTTCAGCAGCGGCAGGCGGTACAGGTGGAGAAGGTTATGATGTTTGGTCATTACCTAACCCCCGGGTTATATCCTTTGGATTTAGCTTTACTTTCAATTAATGTGTATTATAAAATATAAATGAAAATATGAAAAAGTCAATTATAATAACGGCACTTTCAGTATTTATATTGTTTGTTAACACAGGTTGTAGTGACTATCTTGATGTTAATAATAATGTAGATGCTCCTGACTATGTTGATGGCTATTTGTATTTGGCCGGTATTCAAGAAGCATACGAGGGAATGTATTGGGACAACCGTGCTTTTGACCCTTTAGCCCAAATGATGGGAACCACAAGTTATACATCTTTTGCTTCTAATTATTATAGTGAAGGTAGTGATTCTGGTGGTGAATTATGGCGTATGGCCTATTGGAATCAGGGAATGAATCTTGAAAATTTAATTAATCAATCTCTTTCTGCCAAAAGCTATACTCTCGCAGGTATCGGTTATGCTATGAAAGCTTATTCTTGGGATCAGATGACAAAAGCCAATGTTGATCTTCCAATGAATGAAGCTTTTATTGACGGTCTTCTTTCTCACAAATACGATTATCAAGAAGCTGTTTATAAACAAGTTCGTTCATGGGCACAGTTAGCTATTAAATATCTACAAATGGATGATGCAACAGATTATGGTAAGAAAATATCTACTAACGATTACATCTATGGTGGAGATAAAACCAAATGGGTTAAATTTGCTTATGGCGTATTAGTTCGAAATTTAGCTTCTTTATCCAATAAGAAAGATTTTGCTACTCTTTATGCTGATTCTCTAATTGACTGTGCTGGTAAAGCTTTAGCATCTTCAGCAGATGATGCTACAGTATCAGTTGCCGGAGGTGGCGCTTCTGCTGCTTATAGTGCATATAATAATTTCTGGGGAACTTCTCGTGGTAATATCGTTTATGACTACTATCAGCATGATTATGCTGTTCAAGTGATGACGGGTACAGTTCCTATCTATAATGAATCAACTGGAAACAAGGAGATTAACGACAATGATATGGACAAGTATCATCCTTATCAATTAGCAGCTCAACAAATAATTTGTGATACATTCAAATTGAGTGGACATTATGATCCTCGTATGGCTGTTAAGTTGAGTACTATTGATGGAAACAATTATGTTAATATCAATAATGCAGATAGTGTAATGGCTTATAAATATTATGGAGGATCGTTTACTGGGAAGGTCGGATCTATAGGAACAGCTCCCTCTGTATATGGAAGCTTAACAACAACCTATGACAGTAAGATTGTTGGTGGCGGTCGTTGGTTATTTCGTGATGATGCTCCGTATATTTTAATGACGTGTGCCGAGTTGAAATTTGATCTGGCAGAAGCTTATTATAAAAAAGGAGATAGAGATAATGCCTTAATTGCATTTCAGGCTGGTGTGGCTGCCGATTTTGACTTTACAGCTAAATACATTACTTCGGGTAGTGCTTCAAGTCCATCGACTATTGGTGACAAAATAAGTAAGTCTTTATTCACAACTCTTGCAACTTCATATAAGGCCGGTCCTTATGTAGGTGGGCTTACAGCAGACAACTTAACATTGTCACATATAATGATGCAAAAATGGGTATCTCTTTATCCTTGGGGAGGGTTAGAGGCATGGACAGATATGCGCAAATATTTTTATGATATTTCATACTCAGGAGAATATCCCTATATCAATAATGGTTGGGATTTAAATACGGTTAAACAGAAATGGGATACTGATAATTCAAAAATTTATAAAGGTCTTTACCTCGCTCCTGCAGAAGTTCAAGGTCGTAAATCGGCATATAATACGAAAAATCATGGTTCTCCTTGCTTCCGTATTCGTCCTCGTTATAATTCTGAGTATATGTGGAATAAACCATCTCTCGATAATTTGGTGCCAATCTCCGGTACAGCAGAAAATTATCAATGTTCTATCCCCTGGTTTGCTTATCCTGGAGATTTGCCAACAAGTATAAACAATTAATGTTCAATACAATTTTTTATTAAGGAGATATAAATATGAATAAGTTTTATATTATTATAGGTTGTTTGATTGTTTTGTTATTCTCTGTTGCTTCATGTAGCAAGGATAATGTAGAATATGATACAACTGATTTAAAAAGCAATATGGCTGAATTTCAGATTCATTATTGTGCCCCAATAACGAATGTATCAGCAAATTATATAAATGAAGTTTTAATAAACGATTCGTTATATGCTAATACTTACGCTCCATTGAAACCTAACAATGCAATACCTAATGGTGCTGTTGGAAGGTTTTATTCAGTTTCTGCAGGTAGCGTAAATATTAAATTGTTTACCGGAGCGACTAACTTTACTCAAGTTTATGATCAGACATGTACATTGAATCCTGGTAAACAAAACATCTTTGTTTATGACCTGAATAAAGCGCCTATTGTTTTTGATAATGGCTATCCTTATACAGCCAATATAACAGCCAATACGGATTCCACTTGTTGGGTAAAGTTTTATAACTTTATGTATGAAAATGCAACAACTCCTACGACATTGAAATTGCAGTACAAATGCTATTGTAAGAATCCTTCTACTGGTTTGTATACAGATACTGTAGCTGTAGGTAAGCCTGTCGCTTTCGGAGAAACAACAGGGTGGCAATCGGTAAAAGTGTTAAAGTCTATTTTCAATTCTTCCGGTTATTGTTCTATCTATTATTTGATAGATGTGATAGATAATAATGGTAATGTTATAGGGAGCTTACAAATAACCAATTCAAGTGGTAAAATAGTTAATTATTCTGATTATTGGACCGGATATATTGGAAGGCGTTATCATCATGTTTTTGGAGGAATACGCACATCCAAAACTTTACGTGCTGCCGTATCGGTATTTACAGCTTTATAGGTTATCCATCTTAAAATGTTTATGAATAATAGGCCGTTCTTCTTTATTGAGAGAACGGCCTATTATTAGCATGTATAGCATTGTTGATTAAAAGGATTGTAAGGCTCAAGAACTAAAAGACTTTCTCATTACATAATAATCATTGAGTAAACTACAAATCGGAATAATAATCAGCTATACAAATAGAAAACATTACCAACCACTATTTTGACCCAGTTGAGGATTCAAAGTTAACTGACCAGAAGGAATAGGATAAAAATAATACTTCTTATCGTACGTACGAGTCTTACCTCTAGAACCATTGATATAGTTATTGGTACGGATAACACTTGATGACCACTTATCATTAACAATATTAGCGCCCAGCATAATGTTAGGGAAATTAGATGAGTCCAATTTATCCAATTGATGCCATCTGACCAAATCCCAGTAACGGAAATTATTATCAAACATTAATTCGCAACGACGTTCTCGACGAACTTCCCAAATCAAGTCACTGACGCTCATATTATTTGCAGGATCACTAAAACCGACATTGACACTTAGTGAAGGAAGACCCGCACGTGTTTTAATTAGATTGATAGAAATATCCAGATCGTTCTGAGTAACAGAACCTAATTCTGCACATGCCTCAGCATACTCTAAATAAATGACAGACAACCAAAATAGAGGTGCATTTGTGAAATTAGAACTTGTTGTACCACGATAATTATCATCTATGGATGGATTATCGTATTTTGCAACGCTATAACCCGAAGAAGCCGTCATGGACATACCACGTCCATAACGTTGAAATGTTTGTCCAGTATAGCAAAGAGCGGTGTCAATAGTGACGGATAAACGCTTATCTCTTACTGATAGGACTTTAGACAAATCCATAGTCTTTGTAGCAACAGTTTTACCACCAACTATTTTTGTCCCATCAAGTTCAAAAGCGGCATCATTTGTGCTACAAGAAGTCAACGATAGTGGCTTACCATCGGTAAAAAGATATGACTCAAAAGCACTTTTTGACATACCACTTTGTTGCGTTGAGGAGCACGTATAATCAACTAGAGAGTGTGTTAAGACAGATTGCTTATATGCTTTATAAAAAATCATTTCTTTATTGCTGCTCAAATCTGAAGAATTGTAATTACCTTGATAAGAGCCATTAAGAGAATAGTTATTATTCGACATTATTGCACTGCAAGCATTCTTGGCATAAGTTAAAAATGTATTTGCACGAGTAGCATCAGCAGCCTTTCCATTATCAGCTAAAGTACGATATTTGCAGTATGTGCCTTCGTACAGACATATTTCGGCAGTCATGGCATAAGCGACGGCTTGATTAAGTGTTGTACGAGACGTATTGCTTTTCATATTAGCGCAAGCATAATTGAGATCATTATAGACACTATCCATTACCACATCCCTATCTGTGCGAGCCGCATATAAATATCCATCGTCATTAATCCCTAAAGATTTATTAACCCAAGGTATATTTCCATACATACGGACTAAATGATAGTATGTCCATGCGCGCATTAAACGAGCAAAACCGATCCAACTAGCTTTGGTTGCAGATGTCATCGCTGAAATAGTTGGAACTTTTTCAATCATAATATTAGCCCGGCGAACTTCAGTCCAGTTATCACTCCAATTGCCACTTGTTGCAGGAACTGAAGTATAAGTCCATTCGGCGTAACTACTTCCAACTTGGTTATCATTCAATGCATTGAAGTAAAAATCACCGGATCCGCCACCATTGCCATATCCTTTAAAATTATTGTAAAAAGTATTGGCATAGCTACTGACATTATTTTCACTGGTCCAAAAGTTATCATTTGAAAATGTATCAAGCGGTCCCTTATCTAATATGTTATTACAACCGACTAGCGATATAACTGCTAATAAAGCTGTTCCAAATGTATATATTTTTTTCATAATTCTTATAAGTTTTATATTAAACTCTTGATTAGAATGTAACTTGAACGCCAAAAGAAATAGTGCGGTACATTGGATCGATGCGCCCCCAAGTTCCATTAGCTAAACTCACTCCACTTTCAACACTATTAACTTCAGGATCTACAGGAGCATCACTTTTATTTATCAGCTCGCAAAGGTTGTTAGCATTAAAGTAAAAGCGTACTTTTTGCATATAGGCTCTCATCGTCAACTCCCTAGGTAAAGTGTAACCAATAGTCAATGTTTTGAAACGTAAATAGGCCATATTGACTAAATATTTTGTTTGCGGATAAAAATTGTAACAACCATTATCTAAGACTGAGATTTTACCCATTCCGGATCCACCACCAAATGGACGAGGATATTTGGCATTAAGATTATTTTCTGTCCAGTAGTCGGTCTCATTAGCATAAATAGCATCTACACCACGCATAAAAGGCATAACAAAGGCACTTTGTGTCCATACGTCACGTTTGCCTACTCCTTGAAAAAACATATCTATATCAAATCCTTTCCAAGAACCTCCTATACGAAAACTATATTGATAGCGTGGAGTCGTATTTCCAATGACTTTTAAGTCTCCGTGGTCATCTGCAGTCTGTTTTCCAGCATCAATAACTCCACTCTTATCCAAATCTTTAAATTTAATATCACCGGTACCATATTTGAACGTACCCGATTGCAAACCACTTTGATCTGCAACGCCTGTTGCATAAGAACCATCGGAATTGAAATCTGATGATTTAAACAAACGATCTGTTTCAAATCCCCAAATATCACCATAAGTTTTACCTGAATATTTTGAATTCAGTAATTTTGTATCGTTATCCCATTTGGTAATTTTAGTGACATAGTCATTAATATTAAAAGATGCATAAAGATTTAGTCCTCCTTTAAAAGTATGATGCCAATCAATATTGAATTCCCAGCCACGAGTACGCAACGTTCCTGCATTTACAAATGGCTCATCGGTGCCAAGTACGTCTGGAAGTGTTTTACTCGGAGCTAACATATCTTTTGTCGTGCGTTGGTACCAATCGAATGAAGGATTTAATTCATTATTAAAAAAACCAAGATCGAGTCCCAAGTTTAATGTTTGTATTCTTTCCCATTTTAATGTTTTTGAAACTAATTTTGGCATATTGTAGGCGACAGCCTTTGTACCACTATTATTTAACCAATAAATATAACCGGTATCAGAAGTGTCTTTTATTCTGGTAAGCGTTTGTATAAACATATTATCACCTACCGCTTGATTACCTATCTCACCGTAAGAAGCGCGAAATTTGGCATTGTTTATATATTGCTTTAAATTAGCAAAATAGTGTTCTTCACTAAAACGATAACCTATAGATCCAGAAGGGAAAAATGCCCAACGGTCACTAGATGGAAATTTAGAAGAGCCGTCATAACGTCCATTTAATTCTAATAAATAAATTCCTTTATAATCATAATTAATGCGTCCGAAATAGCCGCAGGCTCCCCATTGGGTATGTGCTCCTTTAACGGCCATATCACCTGTTGCAAAATTAAATTCAGGTTTCGTATAATCAAGTAGCCCTTTATATTCTGAATACTGTGACCAACTATCACCTTCTTCTGCATTGCCACCTAGCATAAAATTAAAGTGATGGTCCTTCATTAAACTTAATTCATAATTGGCATATACATTCAACGCCCAAGATTTGTCTCTACCGGAAGTCTGATCAACTTGTGTATCAGTGTTTAAAATTGCAGGGCTATTACCAATGGCCCCTCCCCACGAATCCCAGCAAGTTACGGGAATAGCTGACTCACGATTACTGCTGTTATGAACATTATAAGTGTAGTCTGCATTAAGCGTTAATCCTTTTAGAAGTGTTGCCTTCAAAAATCCTCCCATTCGAGTGTATGTATCAACATCTTTTGAATCTGCGGCTTGTTTGCGATAAGTAATATCATTACGAAAATCGGATCCTTGGTAAGTTCCGTAAGGTCCAAAAAAACTGCCCCATCGCCACATATATTGATATGTGGTACGGCGGGTATTAGGCTCTGTATAATCTTTGTCGCTATAGCTGAATCGTCCACCAATTGTTAACCATTTTGTAAGCTCAGTCTGAATATTCATCATAGCTGTGTAACGATTTTGCTTATCAGGATTAAATTTCATAACTCCTTCCTGATGGTCGTATCCAAACGACATATAATAAGACGTATTACCGCTTGTTCCTTGAACAGAGATATTATGATTTTCACCGGGTTTCCATTGACGAAACATAATGTTTTTCACATCCCAATCGGCATAATACATGCCAACACCGTTATTATCTAGTTTAAAATCACCCACATTACTATCGCTTTGATAGAGTTGCATCTCTCTATACTTAGCTTTACCCTTATGTTGTTCTTTCCATTTCTGGGCATAAGGAAGCATGTCTTCCAGATTCATGCCAAATAATTCGTTTTCTGCACCAGCTCTGTTATTCGCTGCCATCATTGCATTCAATTGAGTAGGTACATCCGGATAATTTGGAAGAATGGTAGGAGTATCCCATGAAAAATTATTAGTATAATTAATAGTGATCTTATCAACCTTTTTTGCGGATTTGGTTGTTATTAGGATAACTCCAAAAGCAGCACGAGTTCCATAAATTGAGGTTGATGCTGCATCTTTTAATACACTAATATTTTGAATATCATTTGGATCTAGATATGATATATCATCCATTGCGACACCGTCAACAAGAATTAGCGGATTACTAGTAGCACTATTACTTAAAGTCCCGACGCCACGAATTGTAATAGTGGGAGTTGAATTGATTTTGCCATTCTTATTAATAATAGTAAGCCCGGGGACTACGCCTTGCAAAGCTTTTGTTACATCAGATACGGGGCGAGCCGCTAAGGCTTTAGAAACATCAACAGTAGACACCGCACCTGTCAAATTCACTTTTTTCTGTGTTCCATAACCTACGACAACAACTTCATCTAAAGTTGTGTTATTTTCTTGCAAAGCAATAACCATGTTGCGAGCAGCTTTCACTTCTTGTGTCTTATAACCAATGTAACTGACAACAAGCATGCTCCCCTGTTTTACTTTTAAAGAAAATTTTCCATCAATGTTAGTAATAGCTCCATTCTTTGAGCCTTTTTCATAAACGCTTGCTCCTATAATAGGAGCACCTGTTGCATCCAAAACAGTACCTGTGATTGTAGTATTCTGCTGCTGAGTCAAAGTAATATTAGAATTTTCGGGAGCAGAGCTTTTTGCAAACACTAAATCGCTATTCAATAAAAAAGCGATTAAAGTCATTACTGCAAAAACACTTTTCACAGTAATACTTCCTTTCTTACATTTTTCTCTCATAAGGTTAAAAATTAAATGAATTATAAAAGTCAAAAATATCTAATGAAAACCTGGGGAATGCTCAATAAAAATTTACTTCTCTGATTTCTAATTAGGTACATTAAGGGCGAACTTATCTCATTGATTTCAAATTAGGTACATTAAGGGTGAACTTACCTTTTTGATTTGTAATACCTCCTTTATTTGTACCTTTAACTAATACATTCGCACCAATAATCGGCTCGCCCTTAGTATCGACAACCGTTACAGTGATTTTCTTTGTTTGTACAACCGATTGAACAGATTCGTCTGCATAGACACTCACTGCTAAAGGTACACTCATGAAGAGAGAGACAAACAAAACTAAGAAATAACGCCATTTTTTGTTCATAATAATACTTAGTTTGGGTTAATGCATTCCATAAATGGTTTTCATATTTGTTTTAGGTTTATATATCGATTTTAATTCGATGCAACAAATATAATTTATATTTTTTAGAAATAAAAATATATTATAGTTTATTTAGTTAATATAAAGTTAATATATATATGTATATATGAAATATGCGCTTATAATACTAAATAATAACACAGAAATAGAAAAGCTCTTCAAGGTTATTAGATATAATTATTAAAATTGCTGGAAGCAAATAAAACCGATAAGACGTATAAAGCCTTAAATGAAAAGTGAAGGCTTTATACGTCTTATCGGTTTTACAAAAAAAAAGTAAAATTACTTTTTCGCTTGGAAAGCCATGGCAAAAGATTGATTTTTCATTCCTTCTGGGAGGAATACGGTTACGGTATTTCCATAGGCTTTCCACTTAAGGGCATTACCATTGCAAAGTAAGCGCATTTTTGTACCTTTGGCAGGAATATTGCCTTCCCATTTGATTATATTGGGCAATGTTTGTTTTTCATCCGAACGATAGATTGCATAAAGAGTTTTACCGTTTTTGTCGGCTGTGAACCAAGTATTGCCACTATTATATATAGGTGTAGAACGGGTATTGTATATGGCTGTTCCATTTTCTCTCATCCATGTGCCAATTATCTTCAATCGTTCTATTACTTCAGGTTGTATCACTCCTTCGGGGGTTGGGCCTACGCCAAGAACGAGACTTCCTCCTTTGGCAACAATCTCTATGAGCGAATTGATAATTTTTTGTGGTGATTTGAAGTTAGGATGCTTTACATAGCCCCAGTCATCACTGAGCGGAATACAGCTTTCCCATGGATAAGGCAGTTGCTTTTCTGGGATAGTGCGTTCTGGTGTCTGATAGTTTTCATAGGGACCGTGAATCGTACGATCTACCATTATTAAGCCAGGCTGATAGCGACGACCCATTTCGGCAATACGAGGCATATCAATATCTTGATTGTTCTCTTTGCAAACCCAACCGCCATCAAGCCATAATATATCAACACGTCCATAACGTGCCATGAGTTCTTCTATCTGGCGATACGTATAATCTTTGAACATCTGCCAATGCGCCGGATATTTTTGAATATCATAATTGACATTACGATTTTTCTGCGGATAGACATCCCACCAATAGTATTGTGAATGCCAATCGGGTTTTGAAAAATAGGCGCCGATCATAAAATCCTGCTTACGAAAAGCGTCAAATACGTATTGGGCTACATCACGTTTCGGATTATCTTTGAATGCATAATTGGCTATAGAAAAATTAGTCAAATGAGAATCGAACATGCAAAAACCGTCGTGATGCTTAGTGGTGAATATCATGTATTTCATGCCTGCATCTTTCATGACATGTGCCCATTGATCGGGATTGAATTTTATCGGATTGAACTTATGGCACTGCCCCCAGTACCAATCTTTATATTGTTGATAGGTTTGAGTCGTATCACGAGTAATCCAATCTTCATTGCAGATAGACCAAGATTCAACAATACCTGGTACGGCATAAAGCCCCCAATGAAACAAAACTCCAAATTTAAGGTCTTGCCAATGACTGAGCTTTTGTACAACTTGTTTGTCTGTAGGAGGTTCATACTCTTTTGATCTTTCATACACATCGCCTTGAGCAAGTATATTGCTCGATAAGAGCAAACAAAAGAGTGATAAAAAAACTAATTTTATTTTCATTTTGTTTTGTATTTGGTTGTGACTTTGATATTATAATCGGGATAATATAATGCAAAGAAAGCAATCTTTTATGAGATTTATTTCATTTCAGTAAGATATTTCCAATAGCGCACAGGCATATCTTGGCGTCGTTTGCGTGGGTTGATCCTTTCTTGGATGGCAATAGTGTCATAATAGCTACGCCATAATTGTTGATAAATACTTTCGTCTTTATCGGCATATTCTGTACGAAGTTGCCCATTCTTTATTCTTTCTTCTTCGTCGGTAAGTGTCACTTCGGTGATGTCCTTCATATCATAATAAAAGCCATAATGACGTTTCATATCATACATCAAAAACTTCTCATCGGCAAAGCGGTCGCAAAAGTGGTGGATGGCAAGTGGCAGGGTGTTGAATTGTGGCTCTAGGGGAGCAAAATAAGTGCCGTCGGCGGTTTTCTGAAAACGAGCGAATTGTATAAGCCGATGAGCTTCGTAGCTTACCTTTTTGTATATTTTGGACAGTAGAAGTACATCCGGATCGGCAAAGTTTGTTTCAATGCTTCGCGATGAATCAATCGTCTTGCGTAAATAGCGGAATAATAAGATGTCAATATCAGGCAATTCGGATAGCCAACAATTAGTAACCTCTTTTGACCCCATTACTGATAATTTGGACGTAATATGCTTCCATACTCTATCAGATTTCATCTCTTCGGTAATGATCGTATAATGATGGTCGCAAAAAAGAGGAATAGGAGCATCTGTAACCAGTAACTGCTCTGGAAAATCTTTCAAACGATATGCTTCAAAAAGACAAGTAAGCATTCCTTCAAAACTTTTATCATAAAGAAAGGCTGTCATCTGGTTGCATCAAAATCTAATTCCAACTGGCCATCATCGATTTTCCTTTTAACAGTCGGAACAAGCAACGAGCGAACGCCGCTTGGTTTTAATTCATTGATAGTATGAGCCGGTAATTCGCGGCAGACAATAAAATATTGTGCTTTCTTCATGACTACTCCAATCTTCTTCAATTCGTAAAAACCCAGTCGTGAAAAGCGTCGCGACGAACAAATAAGAGTAGCTGATTTGACGCCAATGCCGGGTATGCGAAGTATCATTTCGTAGTCGGCTGTATTGATGTCTACGGGAAATGTTTCCGGATGACGTAAAGCCCATGCCAATTTTGGATCGATCTCCAAATCGAGATTAGGATAAGCATCATCAACTATTTCGTTGACTTTGAAGTGATAGAACCGCATGAGCCAATCGGCCTGATACAATCTGTTTTCGCGTACCAAAGGCGGTTGCTTTAAAGCCGGAAGGCGTTTGTCATATGTGTTGACCGATATATATCCCGAATAATAAACACGCCGCATTGTATGTCGTGTATAAAGAGCCGAAGAAAGTTTCAATATATCACTATCACTTTCGGGAGTTGCGCCAACAATCATTTGAGTACTTTGTCCTGCGGGAGCAAAACGAGGCGCCGAACGAAAATGTTTTCTTTCTTCCGAGCTTTCAATGGCATGTTGTCTAATAAATTGCATGGGTTGAAAGATGCTCTTGAATGTTTTCTCGGGGGCCAAGCGTTGCAAACTTTGTTCATTTGGAATCTCAATATTCACACTCAGACGATCGGCATAGAGTCCTGCTTCACGAATGAGTTCGCTACTGGCTCCCGGAATGCTTTTCAAGTGAATATAGCCATTAAACCGGTGGACTGTGCGCAAATCTTTGGCCACTTTTACAAGCCGTTCCATCGTGTAGTCTGGGTTGCGAACAACTCCTGAACTTAAAAACAATCCTTCAATATAGTTGCGTCGATAAAACTCCATTGTCAAATCGACCAATTCGGAAACCGCAAAGGTGGCCCTAGGTCGGTCATTGCTCCGTCGGTTAATGCAATAGGCACAATCATAAATGCAAAAATTGGTGAGCATAATTTTGAGTAAAGAGATACACCGCCCATCAGCAGCAAAACTATGACAGACTCCTATTCCTCCTACAGTATTTCCTACACCGCCTTTTTGATTAGAGCGTACAGTACCGCTAGAAGAGCACGAAACATCATACTTGGCAGCTTCGGCCAGAATCTTCAATTTGTCAAAAACATCTGCTTTCATTTATGTCGAACCTATCAATCGTAAAGAATGATCAACTTAAAAACTGATAACGTTACTAGCCAAAAAAAGCCAAGCGCAAGCCTGGCTTCAAATTTCCTTTTGCTAAAGAAACTACTGTTTTGAAGCTTCTAAAGATGCTTTACGGAATTCTTTCATCAGTTTCTCCAAATCGAGAGAAGCTTTACGAGCACGAGTACCGGCAGCTTTGTTACCTTTGTTGAGCTGTAAATCAGCATCTTTTGTGAATTCTGCATACAGAGCAGCAGCTTTTTCAATTAATTCTTTCATAACCATTCTATTTTTCAATGTTAATATTGCGAGACAAAAATACGTTTTTATTCGTAAAACAGAAAAAAAAGAAAGAATATTTTTAACGATATATCTAAAAAATAATGATTGTGCACCATTTATAAGGTAATTAAAGAACAAAATTACTACCTTTGCGTATTAGAAACTTTAAAAGATATATTAAATATGGGCTTATTCTCAAATATATTCGGTAAAAAGGAAAATGCAGACAACGTATCAAAGACCAGTGTAGAAGATTATGTTTCTCTGACCCGTGTTTATTTCCAATCGATATTGGCTACCCAAATGGGGATTACCAATATTCGCATTCTTCCTGATATTGCCAATTTCAAGCGGCTTTTCAAAATACCTACCCAAGGTGGTAAACTCGGTATCGCTGAAAAATCGGCATCGAAAAAAATGTTGATGCAGGATTACGGTATGAGTGAGAATTTTTTTAAAGAAATCAACCATTCTATCAAGAACAATTGCCATAATCAGAATGATATTCAAACATACCTCTATCTTTACCAAGGCTTCAGTAATGACTTGATGATGTTGATTGGAAACTTAATGCAATGGAAACTTCGTCTTCCGTCTGCATTTAAAAAAACAATCTACTCGCTTACTCAACAGACTGTACATAAGATTTGTACTAAAATGATCTGGAAAAAGGATGAAATTCATAAGACTGCTGCCAATGTTCGTCAATATAAAGAACGTCTTGGTTACTCAGAAGAGTGGATGTCAGAATATATTTTCCATATTGTGCTTCTTGCCAAAAAAGAATCTCGCAAGACAAAGAAAGAAGGAGAGAAGATTCATTAAATTCTCTAGTTCTAATCGGAACGTATTTCAAGGTGAATATTTCCTTATATTCACCTTGAAATTCACATCCTCTTGCACTTCATTAATATAAATACAAGCTCAATACACTATATTAGAATAAAGAGAAAGAGCTCTGGAACAGCGCCGCCTCTCTATTAATCAAAAGGACGAAAGTAAATTGATTTTATCCGACGGAAGGCAAATATCGATATAATAATATAAAGAAGAAACAGAAACACGCCGTGTTTCTGTTTCTTCTTTATATTATATCAATAAACCGTTTCAAAAGGCGGCTATGATATTTTACTCTTATTCTGCCGGTTTCTTAATAGCCTCGAATATCAATCCTTCCAATTCTTCTGATAATTCAGGATTGTCTTCAAGCAGTCTCTTTGTTGCATCGCGACCTTGCGACAACTTCGAATCATTATAGCTGAACCAAGACCCACTCTTTTTAATAATACCATATTCTACGCCCAAATCGACAATTTCTCCTGAACGCGAAATACCATGACCGAACATAATATCAAATTCGGCACGACGGAATGGAGGGGCAACCTTATTCTTTACTACTTTCACTTTCGTTTGACGACCAAGGATGGTTTCACCGTCTTTTATCGTTTGTCCGCCACGAATATCAAGACGAACCGAAGCGTAAAACTTTAGTGCGTTACCGCCAGTGGTTGTCTCGGGATTGCCAAACATCACTCCGATTTTCTCACGAAGCTGATTGATGAAGACACATGTAGTGCGCGTTTTGCTGATAGTGGAAGTAAGTTTTCTTAATGCCTGAGACATCAAACGAGCTTGAAGCCCTACTTTATTCTCTCCCATGTCTCCTTCTATTTCGGCTTTAGGTGTTAAAGCTGCAACAGAATCGATCACGATGATGTCAATAGCGGAAGAACGAATGAGCTGTTCTGCTATATCAAGTGCTTGTTCGCCATTATCAGGTTGAGAAATATATAGATTGTCAACATCGACGCCCAATGCTTTTGCATAAAAACGATCGAAAGCATGTTCTGCATCTATAAATGCAGCAAGACCTCCCAGCTTCTGGGCTTCGGCAATAGCATGAATAGCTAAAGTCGTTTTACCGGACGATTCCGGTCCATATATTTCAATAACTCGTCCGCGGGGATAACCACCTACACCCAGAGCGGCATTCAGCCCGATAGATCCTGTCGGAATCACTTCGATGTTTTCTACTACCTCGTCGCCCATTTTCATGATAGAACCTTTGCCAAAGCTCTTTTCTATTTTGTCCATGGCGGCTTGTAGAGCCTTCAATTTATTTGAATCGACAGTCTTCTTTTCTCCACCTTCGAAATTCAATTCTTCTTCTTTCTTTGCCATATTTCTTTGTTTGGTCCGTGGACTATGCCTTAGCTTTCCCCGGAGTGATTAACCTTATTCGCTTAATTTAATGTCTGTATTCTACAGTTCCAAATCTATGTCAAACGCTTCATGCCAAGGCAATCCCTGTTTGTTCAATTGTTCCATGAAAGGATCGGGGTCGAACTCTTCAACGTTGTTCACTCCCGGACAATTCCAAAGCCCTTTAAAGAACATCTCTGCACCGATCATAGCCGGCACTCCAGTAGTGTAGCTTACTGCTTGCATTCCAGTCTCCTTGTATGCTGCTTGATGGCTACAATTATTGTAAACATAATATGTACGCTCTTTGCCGTCTTTCATCCCTCGGATGCGGCACCCGATAGATGTCTCGCCTTCGTAGTTGGCTCCTAAATCCTGTGGATTGGGCAATACGGCTTTTAAAAACTGCAATGGAACAATCTCCTGTCCGTTATACATGACCGGATCAATTCGTGCCATTCCTATATCTTGAATCACCCGAAGATGAGTAATATATTCCTGCCCGAAGGTCATCCAAAAACGAGCCCGCTTAATAGTTGGATAGTGTTTAACCAGAGATTCCAATTCTTCGTGATACAACAAATAAGAATCTTTCGGACCGATATTCGGATAGTTGAGCGGCTTATGTACTTCAAGTGGTTCGGTTTGTATCCATTTACCGTCTTGATAGTAGCGGCCCTTTTGTGTTATTTCGCGGATATTTATTTCCGGATTGAAATTAGTAGCGAATGCTTTATGATGATTGCCTGCATTACAATCCACAATGTCAAGATATTCCACCTTGTCAAAATAGTGCTTTGCAGCGTAAGCAGTATATACCCCACTTACTCCCGGGTCGAAACCGCAACCAAGAATGGCGGTCAGTCCGGCTTGTTTGAAGCGATCATGAAAAGCCCATTGCCAACTATATTCGAAATGTGCAACATCTTTTGGCTCATAATTGGCTGTATCGAGATAATTGACTCCTGCTCTCAGACAGGCTTCCATAATAGTCAGATCTTGATAAGGTAAAGCGAGGTTCATCACCAATTCGGGCTTGAAGTCGTTAAACAATGCCACCAATTGGTCTACATCATCGGCGTCTACTTGAGCCGTTTTGATGGCAGGGTTACCTATAGCCTTTACTATCGCATCACACTTAGATTGAGTACGGCTGGCTATCATTATATCTGTAAACACATCGGCATTCTGTGCCACTTTATGTGCTGCGACGGTAGCAACACCGCCGGCTCCTATAATAAGAACTCTTCCCATGTAAGTAATATCAAAAATAATAAAGTTAGTGAACAAAGATAGTGTAAGCTAAGGTTAATACAAAGAATATAATCTAAATTTTATTCTCTTATTACCGAATCATACTTGTCTTTGACCTATCAAAGGTAGAATAAATTTCGCAATAAAATATTGTTTTCCTATTGTTTTTTAATGATTATCCAACAAATGATGGGTGCTCCAAATAGAGCAGTCACTGCATTGATGGGTAACAAACCGTGTGTCAGAGACACTTGTGACAGACAGTCGCAGATGAGCAATACACTGGCGCCACACAAAACGGATGCCGGAAAGACGATGCGATGGTTGGATGTATGAAAAATACCGCGTGCGGCATGTGGCATCGTGATGCCTATAAAGCTGATAGGACCTGTAAAAGCCGTAGATGTTCCTGCAAGTATTGCAGTAACGATGATGATAAGCAACCGTAACCGTCGCACCGAAATACCTAATCCTACAGCATAGTTCTTGCCCAAAAGTAATGCGTTAAGCTGTTTCTGCATCAACATTGCCATGACAATGCCAGCGACCGTCACCGGAATCAATATGTTGAGTTGAGTCCATCCTACTTCCGATAAGCTTCCGAATGTCCAACTGATGAATAATTTCAAGGTTTCAGGGTCGCTTACACTTTGCAATACACTGACGATGGCACCGGTGAAGTAGCCGAACATGATACCTATTATCAATAGCGAAACAGTGTTGGGCACTTTTATTGATGCAATAATGACCAGAAAGAGTATCAAGGCTGCTCCTATGACAGCTGCAACGACATGGGCACTTCCTCCAAGCATCCAAACCGGCAAAAAAGTAGTACCCATTGTTAGCAATGCTACACCAAGTCCTGCGCCCGAAGTAACGCCCAATACATCCGGACCTGCCAATGGATTGTGAAACATGGTTTGCATCAGTACGCCTGCTACCGACAATGCCGCTCCTGTCAGAATTGCCGTAATGGCTTTGGGCAAACGATGATCGAGTATGATTTCTCTATAAATAGGGTCTTGGCTATGTCCCGTCAATACAGCCCATACGTCACTTAACGGTAAACTGACGCTACCGAAAATAATATCGCACAGGAAAAACACCATTAACAATATGAATAGCAAGAAGAACTTCAGTTTCATTTCAGTTGTTCCATATAAGTGAGTTGGTACCGAGGCATCAGTTCCGGATGAACAATCTTAAGCATATCGCTCAGCAACAAGTCCGGGCGCACTACACCACTTTCCCAATAGTCATTGCCACCAGCCGCATTACTTCGTTTGTTGGCGTTGTATACGCGGTGATTGCGAAAGGCTTTGAAGAGTTTATATTTCGGATTGGCGGCATCCAACTCACGAGTAGAATGCATATCTGTTCCTATCCAAATATCTGCGTTGTGAAATTTAATAAGCACTTCTTCCACATTGCTTGCTACCGTAGTTCTTGTTGTATCCGAAGAGAATAGATAAGATGTATGCGCGTCGTTGAAGAGTTGTCCGGTATAACTGTTGCCTCCAGGCAACGACCATGTACCTCTAAAGTCTTGTCCCGACATGATGGTAGGAGCTGTTTTGGCATTTCTTGCCAGCGCTTTTATCTTATTATATTGCGATACCACTTTTCTGAAAACAGCATCGGCTTCTTTCTCCTTACAAAAGAAGGCTGCCATAAATTTTATCCACTCGGCGCGACCTAAAAGTGTAGGTTCCTGCCATTCTATATTGTATATAATAGGTATACCCGAACGGCGCATTTTGCGACTGTTTTCATCTTCGGCATTATAGGCCGTAGCAAAAACGGTTTGCGGATGTAGCATGAGCAACTTCTCTATATCCAGATTAAAGGCTTCACCCAAATCTTTTGTTCGCCCCTTTTTTACGTTTTCAGCAACGACGGGATTATAAATATAGTTTGCGTTGCATACACCTGTTATCTTGTCTATTTCGTTCAGCGCTTCGAGGAAACCGATGTGTGTGGTCGAATTGACCATTACTTTTGTAAGCGGAACAATAATCTTTTGTCCGTCTGATGGAACTGCCGTCTTTTTATCTTTTACCAAGTAATAGCGGTCGTATATTTTCCCTTTTATCCAAGGATTGAAAACGGTTATTACCGTATATTTTGAAGCATGTACAATGCTAAATCCTTTAGCATACTGAAGGGATTCAACAGTACCTTTTACACTTTCGTACTGTCCGTTTCGTTTTCCGCTACAAGCACAAAGTACTACTAATAATAGAGCTATAAAAAAGCTATTCTTTCGTAACATCAGTATCATTCAATTTATAATGCGGTAATATATTCGGCTTTTGGTGGAACATTTCTTCTGAACATGCTCCTGCGCTACAAAGATAACATAAGCCTGTCTTAATACAAAAAATAAATGGATGATTCTCTCAAATGCAATTGATAGGGTACTATAATTGTTTTCTTCCATATGTTTTTTCCGACTCACGGGCGTGAGTCGGAAAAAACATATGGAAGAAACTTGCGACTCACGCCCGTGAGTCGCAAGCGTCGTAAGTATGTCATTCTATTTGTGCAAAGCAGTTTTTCTGATGTGATAAGTATCTTTTAACTGATTGACAGTATCTAGTGCATTTAGGGAATAGGCTTGTAATATTTGTGGGCAATTTTGCGACTGCAATAGTTAAAGTGCCACCACTCCGATGGTAGGGGACGAAATCCGGCTTGTCGCATCACATGGCGGAGCAATAATCGATGTTCAAGCGCTTGTCTTGAGATGATATTTTTGTGCACAAGCTCTTGCTCTTTTGTGATATGTGCCGCTTTGCCCATGAAGTCGACAGGAGTACCCATATCTAGTGCTTTTCCATTATCATCTACGATACTGATGTCGACGGCCAAACCGTAATTGTGCAGCCCGCCACCGTGTGCGGGGTTTGATACGTAGATATTTCGAGAAGTGCCTTTTACCACATTCCACATCTCGCCTTGAATAGATAAAGGACGAGCGGCGTCATATATAATAAGCCGATATTGGGGATAAAGTTTTCGAAGTAGCCGCTGTGCTTTGAGTAGCGCTCGAGCGGCCTTGGGGTGTAGATAGGCTTCTTTTAATTCATGATATAGTACTTTGCCTGTAAAATTGTAGGGCTTACCATACATTAGATCCACGACTATCGTTGAGTCGGCTTCGGCAATATTCACCATGCCCAATGAATCTAGTATTCTGGCAGGGCGACTTTTCGAAGGCTTTTGTGTTTGTAATGTAGGTACAGGCTTTTGGGGTGGTGACGTTTTTGTCTTTTGCTTCCCCTTATTGCAGCCTACAAGTAGAATTAGTACTAAAATGAGACAATAGAAGTTGTGTTTCATTTTTATATTTTCCCGAGTATCTTATCCATTACCCAATTGGTTGTTGTGGCGCTTTCGCCTGTACAGACGCATGGTGCTTTGCCTAACAAATTGTCTACCACGGCCTGTATGAGTGGCTGCTGCACATGTAGCGGGTTGGGAATAACTATTTCTTGATGCCCGTCCTCGTTGTTCAGTTCGATGGGTGCAAAAGAGAATATAGAAAAACTTAGCATTCCCTTGTCGCCAATGACCTCGATGCGATCTTCTTTGGCCGATTCGTGCGCAACAAAGCACCATGAACCGCTTCCTACAAGCCCGTTATCGAATTGAAAACATGCACTAAGAGTATCTTCTGTCTCGTATAGTCCGCCCAAGTTGCATTTGTATCCTTTGACTTGTAGAATACAGCCGAATAGTTCTTGCAGCATATCTATCTGGTGCGGAGCCAAGTCGTAAAAATATCCTCCACCTGCAATATCAGGCTGTACCCGCCATGGTAAGTCGTTGCGGTTGTAATCGAGTTCAGATGGTGGCTGGGCAAAACGCAGTTGTACGTTGATCACTTTTCCTATGGAACCATTGTGAATAAGTTCTTTTACTTTGTGAAAATAGGGTAGGTAACGACGATAGTAGGCTACAAAACAAGGTACTCCCGTTTCTTGCGAAACTCGATTGATGCGAGTACATTCTTCGTAAGTTTGTGCCATTGGCTTTTCGATGTAGCAGGGTTTCCCTGATTTCATGGAAAGAATGGCATAAGTAGCATGTGACGAAGGCGGCGTAGCTATATATACGGCATTGACTTCCGGATCGTTGATGAGGCTTTGGGCATCATCGTACCACTTTGTAATTCCACGGCTGCGAGCGTAGTCTTCGGCTTTGCCCAGATGACGACTCATAATGGCTACGACCTCCGAAGATTCTATTTCTTTGAATGCGGGGCCGCTTTTATGTTGTGTCACACTACCGCAGCCTATAAATCCCCATTTAATGACTTTGTCGTTCATTTCTGTTTTAAATTAAGATTCTCTACATATTTCTTGCAAATATGCTTGTATTCTGCTGTCTTTTTAAATTGCTCTATCCACAGGTTGAATTGCCGGAGTAATTGAGGCGAATGCTTACTCATTCCCCAAGAATAGAATTGAGTGAAGCTAATTGCCATTTGCATATCGATGTGTGGTAAATGGGGGGCGTATTGTTTGGCAATGTTTTCATCGCAGACTGCATAATCGATATCTCCATATTCTACCATATACATAAGCTGTTCGCTGCTGTATTGCTTTATTTCTTTGATGTAGATGGTGTCGCCTATTTCATTGCTCAAATTCTGAATGCGCAATATGGCAGGAGAGTTTTGAGGCACGTTGAGTGTCTTGCGTGCAAGATCCAACTGACTTTTGATGTATGCAGCCTTGCCTATTCCACGTTTGCGTTGAATAAGTACTTGCTTATTGAGTGTGATTGGCGAAGATAACAGCAGAGAATCTTTCAATTCGGTAGTGGAGGGCAGATTACAAGCCAATAGGTCGACAGTGTCTTTCCGTAAGGCTTCCAGTCTTTCTGTCTCGCTCATTACGGGGCGGATGTTCAACTTCAATTTCATGTCACGGGCAAAAGCTTTAACTATTTCATAGTTGAATCCAGCTATGCCGTTGCTATCTACAAAGAAGTTCAGTTTGTTGTATTCGACGGCAACACGAAGTACCCCCGAAGCCTTAATAGCCGCAAAATCTCGCGGTGCTGCGATTGGTTGCTTGTGCCCTCTGAATATCCAAACGCCTAATGTAATGGCGATGAAGAGAAACACATATCTTATAAATTTACGATAATAATAAGTATGTTGCATAGCGAACATTAATCATAGAAGTTCCACGAAAGTCCGATTTTAAACAACCGTTGGTTGAGAGGGTAGTGGGGTACAAGAAAGTACATATTATTGCCCGATCCTTGGTTGATGTGATAGAACATGGCAAAGAAACGAGTACGTTTGAGTTGCAAGTTAACGTAGGCATCGATGATAGGGTATCCACCCAATTTGATAGCCGACGCCGCCTTTTGCAGATTAAACTGTTGCAGAGCAGGAGTATAGGTGGGCGCATAATAAGTGGAGAAGTAGCGAACATCTACCCCTAACTGTAAGTTTAGTACCTTATGGGCGATCTTTGTCTCTATATACAAATTGTGATATAACGAAAGATCGGGCAATGGAAGTACGTTAACGTTACTTGATTTTTGCCAAATCACCTCGTTGTCGAGGTGGAGTATACCTGCTTTGAAATTCTGACGCAAGGTCGCTGTCATTACCTGTATGCTACCGCTGTTTTGTGCGGGCTTGGCGCTACTGTCAAAGTAAGTGTAATTCTTAATGTTTTCGATGCCGAATTTTAAATGAGTTTGAAGCCGCTCAATAGATAGTTCTCCTTCTAGGCGAGAACGAAACTCTTTATTCATCTCATCGTCCCAATAAAAATGTTTTGAGTGGTAATGGCGCATATAAAAATCGGGAAGAGTATTGCTTATAGATCCACGAGCTACCAAGCTTACTGTATCGCGCAGCAAGTGGAAATTCAGATCAATATTGCCATTTATACGAAACTGCCCAATCGCTTTGTCAAGCAACCCGAACTCTCCGTTAATAACATAATGAAGAGCTTTACCTTGTCGCTTGGCTAGTTCGCCTCCGACAAATACTTCGTTTTCGTTGTATTTGTCTATGCTGGTAGAGTCTGCATTCATCAGTTTGTATTGACTCAATTTGTGCGAGATGTATGCTGTGAGGCCGGCTTTCGCATATTTGTTGAAACCTTCGAGCAATGCAATACCAAACGTGTTCTTTATCGAAGAGTATTGCGTTGTATCGTTTATAAGAGCGGTTGATGGTTTAATATAAGTATTGTCATAGCTGATCTTGTCGTTAGAACGGAAGCGGTGGAATGAATTTTCAAACTTTACCGTATGAATAAAGCTTGTGATAGGAACAAATTCGCTGATGATACTATCTTTCTTTGCCTTAGGCTCCGCATTTGGAACTTTAGCACCAGGTGTAGGCCTTGGCGGCATCTTCTGATTGGGTGGTATCACCGTCTTTCCCTTTTGAGGAAGTGGAGGATTTTGAACTATTGGCTTCGGCTTAGCTGTAGGCTGTATCGGCTTTTTACTTTGTTCAACCTGATTATTTTTTATCTTGTTTTTCAGATCGGCATTGGCAAGCGGATCGTTATTATCAACTTCTACGACTTTTACTTTCCGGGTGAAGCCCAACTTGTAGCGATGAGTAAAGTATACATAGTATTCACTGTTTCGATTAGTACTGGCATCCAAATAGGTAGGGATGTTTAGAGTTTCATAAACTTTGCCGCCATTTGCCATCAATTCTGGATTTGTAATGTAACGGTCGTCTGTGATGCCGCCATTTTCGTTCATCTTGAGATAGTTCCTACTATAAATGAACGAAGCATCGTAATGATCGGCCATGTAGCTGGCAAATAGTGTTCCATTGAAAAAGGCGGTGTTCTGATTGTTGTAGAAGCCCCGTCCATACAAATAGTCTATATTAAAACCAAATGCAAAATGCTTGTTGACATTGACGGAGAAATAGGCTTTAAATCGTTCTTCTCCGTTTTGCTTACCTCCTCCGCTATAGTAAGACAGATTGGTATAAGGCACATTGCTGTTGGTAAACTTAAAGTTGCCCGGTGTAACAAAGAACTGCGAATAAGGAGCTAAGAAATAGTTGGAAGTATTTGTTTCTCGTTCGAAGAATATGCGTGAAAGGCGAGCAGAACCTAGGTTGCCCAGATAGTTGTAGTGCCCATTCATTCCCTCTGTGAGGTTTGTGTTTTGGAAATTATAATTGGCAGTATCAACAGGCATTTTTAGTACGGTCCCCAAGTTCTCGTCAAGATGCCACATGTAAAGTTTGGGAGGAATCGTTTCATGTTCTGTCTTCGAACTGTCATTTTGGTTTGTTCCCCTATTATTGCCGGACATCCCCGAAAATCGGTTTCCCATATTTCCGAAACCTTGTGCTGTCGCTATGGTAGCTATAAGCAACATTGTTTGAATGAATAATAATCTCCTAATCATGGCGACAAATATACGAACTAATTATGAAAATATGAATTAAGAAAACAAAAACTCCCTTCATTCTCTCAATATTCTGCATATAATTTTTTATATAAAGTACTTGAGCTTGAAATAATAACAGTTGTAAAAACCTATTCAAGTAATTGGCTCTCACATTTTAATAAGTATTTAATGTAAATGAGGGAACTACACACTCAAAAAAAACAGACGTATGTCGCAGCCATAACTAACGGAAGTTACTGCGGTAACTAACGTTAGTTATCATAACAACTAACGTTAGTTTCGTCTACGACATCCGTTAGTTACCGCAGCGACATACGGTTGATTTTTTGCAAATTGTCGTATGTTAGTTTTTTCGGTGACGTCCTTAAGTTTTTCAGAAAACATATGGACGTCAACAAATTTAGGGGCATATGTCGTTTTAGAGAGATAAGTGCGACACTGATTTGTTGAAATAATCGTGCCTTGCTGATTACTTAAAAAGGGTTCGCAGCGGTATGAATCATTTTGATGTTTTTCTATAATAGTTTTAGTATCTGTTCCCGTCACCGTTATCAACTGTATATCAGATAGATATTGTGATGCGGTAGCAAAAAGGGACCTGAAAAGTGCATCTTCTCGCTGATAGTCAATGAATTATGAACTCTACATAATACTATTAATAATGGGGCCTACAAGTAACTGGTGAGGGCTTGTGAACGAAAATTATTTTTCAAGGTGTTTCAAGAGGTGAATATTGGGAGCGATACTGATACTATTTTAACCATGCCGAAGTGGCACTTATTGATTCACTCAATCGAGCTTGTATTCTCGAAAAATGATAAGGACAAACATAAAAATTCATAAGGACGAAAGTAAAAGTTTATACATACAAACTTTTATTTTCGTCCTTATGAATTTCTCGCTGTGTATCAGCTATTTGCGAACGATGGTCTATATCTCGCTCTTGTTGAGCTTACATTCGAGCGCTGAAATAATGGCGAAAATAGTGCCCTACAAGGGCCTGTCACTAAGGTTCAGATAAGAAAGTATCAGAATGTCTGGAAATATTCACCTTTAAATCTGCAAAGCAGATAAATATTTCACGTCCTCTTGCAATTCATTCATATAAATCCAGTCTCTTTTTCGGCTATAAGTACTCGAAGCCATAATGCTTAGTCCCCTGGCTTTTACCGGTGAGCCGCAAGTGTTTCAAAAAAAGAGGATACCCTATAGTGGATATCCTCTTTTTGAAACGTTTTACAATAAATAATTTATATTGCTTTTATAAGTTCCATCCCTTTCTTGATTGCTTCTTCGTTCATCGGGATTAATGTGTGATGACGCTCAGGAAGGGTCTTCTTCAAACCTTTAAGAACATTGTCTATTGTTACTATAGGAAGTATCTTGAGCAAACCTCCAAGAACAATCATATTGAATGCTTTTGGATTGCCCATTTCATTGGCAGCATCCATTGCATTGATGGAATAAATCTTGATGTCCTTACGAGTTGGTGGATTGATAATTCCGTATGAATCGTAAATCAATATACCTCCCGGTTTTATTTTGCTTTCAAATTTGTCGAGAGAAGGCTGATTTAGAATGATAGCCGCATCATATTTGCTTATAATAGGTGATGAAATCTTATTATCACTCACAATTACCGTTACGTTGGCGGTACCGCCACGTTGTTCTGGTCCGTAGGCTGGCATCCAGGTTACTTCCTTGTCTTCCATTAATCCGGAATATGCAAGTATTTTGCCCATAGAAAGAACGCCTTGTCCGCCGAATCCTGATATAATAATTTCTGCTTTCATTGTGTCTTAATTATTTCTTATCTTTTAAATCGCCAAGCGGATAGAATGGAATCATGTTTTCTTTCATCCATTGATTGGCCTTAACGGGAGACATTTTCCAACCGGCGTTACAAGTCGAAACGACTTCGACAAGATTGGAACCTTTACCTTCCATTGAATTCTCAAAGGCATGGCGGATTGCTTTTTTAGTCTTATTGATAGCGCCCACAGTATCTACCGATTGGCGAGTGACATATGCTGTGCCTTCTAGTAGAACAGCAATATCAGCAATTTTCAATGGATATCCATGAAGTTCGGGATCACGGCCGTAGGGACATGTGGCTGTTTTCATTCCCATTAGTGTAGTGGGTGCCATCTGTCCGCCTGTCATACCATATATACCGTTGTTAATGAATATGATGGTAATATTTTCGCCGCGGTTGAGTGCATGGATGGTTTCGGCAGTACCGATACAAGCCAAGTCTCCGTCGCCCTGATAAGTAAATACCAATCTATCCGGCCACAAACGTTTGATGGCAGTGGCAAGTGCCGGCGCTCTGCCATGGGCAGCTTCTTGCCAGTCTATATCAATATAATTGTAGATAAAAACGGCGCAACCTACCGGAGATATACCAACAGCTTTCTCTCCAAGTCCCATTTCTTCTATGATCTCGGCAACTAGTTTGTGAACGACACCATGGCTGCAACCGGGGCAATAGTGCATGTGGTTATCGTTCATGAGAGTTGGTTTTTTGTAAACCTGATTCTCGGGTTTGATTATTTCATTTCTTGTCATAACTGTTATTCTTTATTTTTTCTGTTGTCGGTGAGTCGTAGTACAGATTCTACCATTTTGATGACAACGGCAAAGCCACAAGTATAGGCAAACAAACTCCAATTATTGCTTGCGAAATAGATGATGATGCAGGCGGCTGTCATAAGTATGAAAACGGCGTTCAGTATGTTCCGTATTTGAGTTAGATTCATCGTCAAAAGAATTTTATTTAATCAATTTCTTCAGAGCCTCTACTATTTCATCCGGATCGGGAACGATACCACCGAGGCGGCCGAAGTGTTCAACAGGTATTTTCCCGTTTACAGCAAGGCGAACGTCTTCTACCATTTGTCCGGCATTGATTTCGACAACCAACATACTCTTTACTCTGTCGGCTAGTTTGTCGATCACTTTTGTAGGGAATGGCCATAGGGTAATCGGACGAAGCAGACCCACTTTGAGACCTTCTTCACGAAGCATCTCGAGGGCTTTCTGACCGATACGGGCTTGCGAACCGAATGCAACAATAATGTATTCGGCATCGTCACACATAATTTCTTCGAAGCGAACTTCGTTCTCTTCTATTGTTTTGTATTTAGCCTGAAAACGGAGGTTATTTATTTCCATTGCATCAGGTTTCAGTTCCAACGAAGTAATGATATTTGGTTTGCGATCTTTCGTCTTTCCTGTTGTTGCCCATGGACATTCGGCAATGGTTTCTTCATCGGTACGGCGCGGTTTGATGGGAGGTAATACTATTTTTTCCATCATCTGTCCGATAACCCCATCGGCAAGGATAATTGCCGGATTGCGATATTTAAATGCCAAGTCGAATGACAACCCAACGAAATCGGCCATTTCTTGAACGGAGTTGGGGGCTAGCGTGATTAGGCGATAATCACCATGACCTCCACCTTTTACTGTCTGAAAATAGTCTGCTTGACTGGGTTGAATAGTTCCAAGACCAGGACCGCCACGTTGTACGTTAACGATGAGGCATGGGAGTTCAGCTCCTGCCATATAAGAAATACCTTCTTGCATCAAACTCACACCGGGACTTGATGACGAGGTCATAACTTTCTTTCCACATCCGGCGCCACCATATACCATATTAATAGATGCCACTTCGCTTTCTGCTTGCAAAACAACCATACCTGTGGTTTCCCACGGTTTGAGGATAGCGAGAGTCTCAAGTACTTCCGATTGAGGAGTAATAGGGTAACCGAAATAGCCATCACATCCGCAGCGGATAGCTGCGTGAGCTATTGCTTCGTTACCTTTCATTAATACAACTTCTTCTTTTGCCATAATAATTATTCTTTTACTCTATAAACAGTGATACATCCATCAGGACAAACTGTTGCGCATGAGCAGCATCCTGTACAAGCGTCTTCTAACACCGGCTGGACGTAATTGTAACCTCTTACATTGACTTCCTTAGTGAGAGCTATCACCTTAAAGGGACAGGCAACCACACATAAGTTGCAACCTTTGCAGCGATCTGTGTTAACCACAATCGCTCCTTTTATTTTTCCCATAAATTTGAAATTTATTGATTGTACATATCCTTATTATAAAAGTTCAATATATCAAGTATCGAACGGTAAGCCTGGACGGCAGGACTTTTATCATTAAGATCCATTGCTTTGCGATAGTTGTTTAATGCATTTTGCCAATTACCTTTTTTTCGATATATGTGCCCTAATAGGTAGTAGGCTTCATCCTTATCTGGTTGTTCGGATTGCAAGTATTCATTTAAAGCTTTCATCGCTTCATCAATATTACCGGATTCAATCCACTCTCTTATCGTTTTAAGCTGATACATCATTTCTCTTCTTTAGAATGCAAATGCAAATATAGGAAATATATTGTTTTACGGTACGGAATATTAGGAAAAATATCATTTTGTTATTAGTAAGTTATACAATGTTATAAATCACTCCAAAAATAGAGTAAATCGGCTAATAAACTACACAAAAAATAACATTTCATACGTTTTACTTACAAAAGAAAACCCTAACTTTGCATCGCGTTTTCGTGAGCGCGTATGTCTTATTGATTTTTTAGATTGATTCATGATAAATATGAGATATTTTAAATTTTGTATCATATTGATGTGTCTGATGAGTTTTTTGCCTATAAAGGCTCAACAATATGTATTGAGTGGTGTGGTCACAGATTCTGTAACACATGAACCCTTGTCTTTTGTCAATGTATATCTGAAAGGAACACAAACCGGTACAAGGACTAATAGTAGCGGGGAGTTTATTTTGAAAACGAGTTTGAATTCGGCTCGTTTGGTTATCTCTTCGGTTGGATATAAAGAGTATGTACGTTTTATAAGTCCTGCAAAAGATTTTCGTTTTGTAGTAGCTTTGAAGCCTGCAAATATCTCCTTGAAGGAAATTGTGATTAAACCCAAAAGGGAACATTATAAGAAAAAGGATAACCCCGCGGTGGCTTTTATCAGGCAAATGCTGGCGCATCGCGATGATCATTCTCCCGATAATCATAGCTATTGGTCTCGAAATAGATATGAAAAGGTGCTCTTTGCTATGAATAACTTTACTGAAGAAAAACAGAAAAAAGGAATTTATCGTAAGTTTCCTTTTCTGTTGGACTATGTGGATACTTCGGCTGTAACAAAGAAACCTATTTTGCCTGTCGTGATTCGTGAAACGGTAGCAAGTGATTATTATCGCAAGGACCCTAAAAGTTTAAAACAATTGGTTGAAGCTCGCAAGCATGCCGGTATTGACGAAATATTATCGCAACAAGGTATGGAGGCAACGGTTGGTGAAGTCTTTCGCGATGTGGACATTTATCAGGATAATATTACACTGTTTACAAATAAATTTGTCAGTCCATTATCTAAGTTAGGTGTTTCATTTTACAAATATTATTTGCTTGATACGTTGCAGGTTGATCATGAGAAATGCGTTGACTTGGCTTTTGTGCCGTTCAACTCGGAGTCGTTTGGTTTTACAGGACATTTTTATGTGACGCTTGATTCAACTTACTTTGTCAAAAAGGTAGTGCTTAATTTTCCGAAGAAGATTAACTTGAACTTTGTAGACTATATGATACTTAATCAAACGTTTACTCGTCCCACTGATGGTACGCGTGAATTGCAGAATGAAGATATTATTGTCGAATTTAAACTGAGCGCTAAAAGCGATGGCATTTACGCTCGCCGAAATGTGGTCTATTCTGGTTATTCGTTTGATGCGCCACAGAATATGTTTCTATTCAAAAAGTCTGGAACTGTTATTGAAGCCCAAGATGCGCTGACTCGTGATGACGAATTTTGGGAGGCTAGTCGTCCCAAAAATGGGGGAGTAAAAACGAATGAAGTTAGTGATATGATGCATAAACTTCGAAGTTATCCTCTTTTTTATTGGTCGGAGAAGATTTTGCAAGTCGCATTTACCGGATACGTACCTTCTAGTCAAGAAAAACCTTTGTTCTATTTTGGTTTGCTTAATACTACAGTCAGTGGAAATCCACTTGAAGGTACACGGCTTCGGTTTGGCGGAATGACAACGGCATGGCTCAATAAACATTGGTTCTTTAAGGGTTATGGCGCTTATGGTACTCGTGATGAACGCTTCAAAGGGGCTGGTGAAATTGAATATTCGTTTGAACCCAAAAGAGAATATGCAAATGAGTTCCCTATTCATTCATTAAAATTACACTATGAATCGGACGTTAATGAGTATGGGCAATATTATTATTATACCAATAAAGATAATATCTTTTTGCTTTGGAAACGCCAGTCCAATGATAAGTTGGGTTATGAACGTAAAACAGAATTGACGTGGACTAATGAGTATGCATCGGGCTTTTCTTTCAAAATGACAGGGCGTCGGAATGTGCTGGAGTCTTCTCGTCTTATTCCTTATATTAAAATGACGAATCCTAGTGATATTGCAGGTGAATATATTAATAAGGTAAGAAATACAGAAGCCGAAATAACTTTGAGGTACGCTCCTCACGAAAAATTTTATCAGACACAGTGGAATCGTTTTCCGATTAATTTTGATGCTCCTATATTTATGTTGACTCATACAGTTTCGTCAAAAGATGTAATGGGGAGTGACTATACTTGTAATCATACAGAGTTTGAATTTCAAAAACGTTTTTGGTTTTCTGCTTTTGGCTACACTGATTTTATTGTAAAAGCTGGGAAAATTTGGAATAAAGTTCCGTTCCCGATGTTGCTGTATCCCAATGCGAACTTGACGTATACCATACAACCTGAATCATTTTCGTTAATTAATGCAATGGAGTTTATGAATGATCAATATGCCTCATGGGATGTCACTTATTATCTCAACGGTTGGCTTTTCAATCGTATTCCATGGCTTCGCAAGCTAAAGTGGCGTGAAGTTCTTTCTACTCGCGGATATTATGGCACGTTAAGTGATAAAAATAATCCTGCCATGACAGGAGGATTGTTTCAGTTTCCAGAGGGTTCTCAAACAATGGGTAAGAAGCCTTATGCAGAAGTTGGCGTAGGAATTGAAAATATCTTTAAGATATTGCGTCTGGACTATGTATGGCGGTTAACGTATCGTGATATGTCCAATATAAATCGTTCGGGAGTTCGAATCAGTGTTCATATGACTTTTTAATAAGGTAATGTTTTGACCAATTAATATGACTAATAGAACTTTTTTAGGACATAACGGTTAACTAACTTTGTAATTCATAATTTTTACTAATATATATAAGGAAGAAATGGAAAATAAAGTAGAACCCGCTCAGGGTCGATTGGGAGTATTGGTAGTAGGCTTAGGTGCCGTGTCTACTACTTTTATAGCTGGTACTTTAGCTGTTCGCAAGGGGCTTTCAAAGCCTATAGGCTCAATTACTCAGATGGCTAAGATTCGTTTAGGTAAAAAGGAAGAAAACCGTAATCCTTTGATAAAGGATGTGGTTCCTTTGACTGACTTGAACGACTTGGTTTTCGGTAGTTGGGATATCTTTCCCGATTCAGCTTATGAGTCAGCTACTCATGCTCAAGTCTTAAAACAACCGGATATCGATAACGTGAAAGATGAATTGGAAGCCATTAAACCTATGCCTGCAGCATTTGATCAGAATTGGGTGAAACGTTTGCATGGTACTCATATCAAGAATTGTAAATCACGTTGGGATATGGCAGAGCAGTTGCGTGCCGATATTCGTAATTTTAAAACTTCTAATAAATGTGATAGAATTGTAGTTATTTGGGCCGCAAGTACTGAAATATATCTTCCTTATTGTCCTGAGACGCATGATACGTTGGCTCATTTTGAGCAGGCCATGAAGGATGATAAAATGGATAAGATTTCTCCGAGTATGTGCTATGCATACGCAGCATTGTCCGAGGGTGCTCCATTTATTATGGGTGCTCCGAATACTTGTGTTGATGTCCCAGCCATGTGGGAACTAGCAGAAAAAACCAAGATGCCTATCTGTGGTAAAGACTACAAAACAGGTCAAACATTGATGAAGACTGTTCTTTCGCCAATGCTTCATACTCGTATGTTAGGATTAAATGGTTGGTTCTCTACTAATATTCTCGGTAATCGTGATGGAGAAGTACTTGATGATCCTGAATCATTCAAGACCAAAGAAGTAAGTAAGTTATCTGTTCTCGATTCTGTTCTCGAACCGAAAGAATATCCTGAACTTTATGGTAATTACTATCACAAAGTCCGGATTAATTATTATCCTCCCCGTAATGATAATAAAGAAGGTTGGGATAATATAGATATCTTTGGTTGGATGGGTTATCCGATGCAGATTAAAATAGATTTTCTATGTCGTGACTCTATTTTGGCTGCTCCATTGTTGCTCGACCTTGTTTTATTCACTGATTTGGCTGTTCGTCAAGGAATGTATGGTACCCAGCATTGGTTATCTTTCTTCTTTAAGAGCCCTATGCATGGTGAAGATGAAACACCGGTTAACGATTTGTTTGTTCAATGGGGCAATCTAAAGAATACACTGCGTGATATTATTGGTGAAAAACACCTCGATTATGCTGACTAGATGATTCTTTGATCCTTGGGCGGGTTAGAGATTTCTCATATTTATACTTTCCCCTTATTATGTGTTATATATATGAGGGGAAAGTTTTTTACTGATATATAAAGAACTATAGATGAAACAACCTACATGTTTTCAGAAGATTTTATCGACAGGATTTGGCTGTGGTTATTCTCCCATTGCTCCAGGTACTGTCGGTGCCTTGTTAATGTGGATCGTGTGGATAATGCTCTATGCCTTTCTCCCTTATGATATCTACTTTACGTTGTCTTCGCTTATATTTTTATTTTTTGCTTATTTTGGTACTAAAGCGGCCGGGGCAGTCGAAGTCATTTGGGGCAAGGATCCTAGTAAGGTCGTAGTTGATGAAATGATCGGGGTATTGATACCTTTGATGACAATAGGTTCTACGGCGATATGGTTTTATTACTCTATTGCCGCTTTTATATTGTTCAGACTCTTCGATATTTTCAAACCGCTAGGTATACGTAGCCTGGAACGTTGGAAAGGTGGAGTAGGTATTATGGCTGATGATGTGTTGTCGGGTATTTATAGTGCAATTATTTTATTAATAGCTCAATGGTTCATTGGATAAAGAATTTGATTTCAACATTCAACCAGAAAGGGGGGATTTTTGTGTTTCTTCGAGCTCAATGTTCTTCCCAAATGGCGAGTGTGATCGATTTTGTAGTAACGATTCTTGTTGTTCAGTGTTTTGCCATATATTATGTTTATGCTTCTTTTTTAGGATCCGTTTGTGGAGGCTTTATTAATTGCATTATTAATTATAAGTGGACTTTTCGTGCTAATCATTGTAAGGTGAAATATGTTGCATTGAAATATACTTCTGTATGGATCGGGAGTATTTTGCTGAATACATATGGTACTTATGCTTGTACTGAGTCGCTTCGTTCCATTCCTTGGGTGAGAAATACGTTAAGCCTCTATTTTTCCGACTTTTTTATTGTCCCCAAGATTATTGTTTCCCTTCTGGTAGGGTTTTTCTGGAATTATCAGTTGCAGCGTATTTATGTTTATCGTGACCGAAATATAAAAAAATACTTTTTGAAAAAATAATCAATATCATTTTAATTACTAACAAAGATGAAACTGAGAGATTGGATACAACAGGTTGTTTATAAGATAATATCTCCATTGGTCAAAGGACTTGTCCGAATGGGTGTTACTCCTAATATGGTAACGGCTACCGGTTGTCTGGTTAATGTTATAGCTGCTGGCATTTTTGTATATGGTGGCTTCAATGCTTCGCCTTTTTCTTTTGACTATGCTATTCTGACATGGAGCGGTATCGTTTTGTTTTTTGGCAGTCTATTCGATATGATAGATGGGCAAGTAGCACGTATCGGAAATATGGCTTCTGTCTATGGGGCGATGTTTGATTCTGTACTTGATCGTTATAGCGAATTGATAACATTATTCGGTATTTGTTTTTATTTTTTTATGTGCGATCAACCCGTGGTGGCTCTTATTGCTTTCTTGGCTATGATAGGTTCTGTAATGGTAAGCTATATACGTGCACGTGCCGAAGGACTTGGCTTGAAGTGCGACGTCGGATTGATGCAGCGCCCCGAACGGGTAGTACTTACAAGCCTCGGGTCTTTGCTTTCGGGCATTATCGGTTGTATATGGATACTTGTAGCTGCACTGGCTTTGATTGCGCTATTGTCTAATATTACGGCTTTTTATCGTCTGGAATATTCTCGTAAACAGATTTCACAGAAGGGTAAGAAAGAATGATCTTGAATAAGGGGAAATTCCCTTCGACTTACGAATGGGTATTGACATTAGTTATAACTTTTGTCTATCTATTGGCTACTGCCTTTTTTTTAGGGTTAAGAGCTGAGCATCTTTTAATGGCTGCTCTGTTTCTCATCCTTTATTTTGGGAGCGAATACACCAGGAAAATGGCAGTTGCATTATTGCCTTTCGTTGTTTTCGGTGTGTCTTATGATTGGATGCGAATTTGTCCGAATTATACTGTTAATCCAATTGATGTAAAAGGTTTGCATGATTTGGAACTTTCTCTGTTCGGTATTCACGACGGTGGCAAACTGGTTATCCCCGGAGCTTATTTTTATCAGCATCATATTGCTTTTATGGATTTCCTTTCGGGCGTCTTCTATTTGTGTTGGGTACCAGTACCTATTGCGTTTGGACTTTATCTCTTTTTCTCTGGCTCTCGTAAAGTATATCTGCACTTTTCGTTGGTCTTTTTGTTTGTGAATCTTATCGGTTTTGTTGGATATTATATTCATCCCGCAGCTCCACCATGGTACACTATATTATATGGTTTCAATCCGATACTTCATACTCCCGGTAATACGGCTGGATTGGCACGCTTCGATGCAATGACCGGACTTCATATATTTAATGGTATATACGGGCGTAATGCCAATGTCTTTGCTGCCGTTCCGTCCCTTCATGCCTCTTATATGTTCGTTACCTTATGGTATGCTGTGCGTAATCGTTGTCGTCCTTTTGTTATTGCGTTGTTTAGTATCATTATGGTAGGTATATGGTGTACGGCTGTTTATACGGCTCATCATTATATTATTGATGTACTGCTCGGTATTGCTTGCGCTTTAATCGGTATTTTTATTTTCGAAAAGTTATTAATGCGTATTGGTTGTTTCTCTCGATTTATTGAACGTTATTATCACTATATAGCTTGACCAATATTGTCAGTATACGTTGTTTTTTTGATTATTTGAGGACCTTTTAAATATATTTATTTATATTTGTAGTTTGATGAAAAGAAGTAAGTTATTACATCTATTTGTAATGATATTATTCTTGAGTCAGACTAAGGCTTTTGCTCAGAATAATGTCTATAAGATTAATGATGCTCTTTATGATTATCTCGTATTGACACAAAATAATCTTAGAGTGCCTGTATTGGGCATCTCTATGTTGGATACTTTGTTTGTTAAAGCTAAAAAAGTAAATGATTTAAAAGCTCAATGTATTGCATTCAGTCTGCGGGTGAATTATTATCATTATCAGAATGATTATCTCAAGGCAAGGCTGGAATTCGATCGCATTGCTTCTTTTCTTCTCAATTCCCCGTTCAAAGAGTTCTATTTTAAGGCATGGGGTGTGCTTATTACAGAAGATATTCATTCCGAAAAATATGCTCATGCGGCTTCTGAATTGAATCAATATCAATTAGAAGCTAGAGATCTGAATTGTACTTATGGTCTGACCGAAAGCTATAGGATGCGAGGGGATATTTATTATATGCATGATGTTTATCGCTTGGCGCTTCCTCTATATCGCAGGGCTCTATTCTATGCGACAACTTCCCTATATACAGATTTATCTCTTTATTACCGTTCTGTGGGTATCTGTTGTTTTCGTCTGCATCGTTGGAAAGATGCGGAAGAAGCTTTGCAAAATAGTATTTCTTCTGCTTCCGACTTACAGCAAACAATGTCCGGGCGTATGCTTTTGTTGTCGTTGTATTGTTGTGAAGAAAAACAAAATAAAGAAAAGATCGATCAGGCTTATTTTATGCTCAAATGGTTGTGTGCTTTATATTCAATTTCAGAAGACCAGAAGTCTTTGTTCAATGAATGCATGTATTATTATTGTATGTATTATCGGAGGGATGAAGTTGCAGCCCAATCTTTTCTCCATACAAAAGAAGCCCCTTTTAAGCCCGATTCATTGACGTTCTATTTTAAGAAAGCTCAATATTCCGAATTGAAAGGCAATGATAGACAAGTAGCTTTATATTATGATAAATATAATGCTCTTATTTATCAGGAACATTACCGCGAGGATCATCTTTTGTCTTTATCATTCGTTCCTCAACTTGAATATCAGAAAGTGGCTCGCGAGAAAAGGCTATTGTTGCAAAGCAATGCTAAAATTAAATTGAATGAATTAAAAAGTAGCAAGCGACTGATGGCTTTGAATGCAGAGCATGAACGTTTGCATTTGCTTGACAGGAAGAGAAAATATGCCATTTTGCAAAATCAATTGGCGATGCAGGATATGGCATTGCACCAGCAGAAAAGAAAGATAATCGATCAATCTCTATTGGCAGATCAACAAAAGAAGACGCAACAACTGCAACAATCTCAGGCATTCTGGAAAATATTGTTTGCTTTTTCCATTTCACAGATTTGTCTGTTGTTCATTCTGGGTTATATTATAGACAAATATAGGATAAAGAAACATCTTCTGCTCGAAAAAGAAAAGGCCGAGAGTGCTAGAAGAAGGAAGACTTTGTTCTTTCAGAATATGAGTCATGAAATTCGTAATCCGCTCAATGCTATTGTCGGTTTTAATGAGGTGCTTAATGGAGAAATGGCCGAAGAATTGCTTCCCTGCCAGAAGGCCGAGTTTGTTCGTATCATATCGACCAATTGTCGGTTATTGCAAACGGTATTTAATGATGTGATCAATATATCCGATTTTGAAAATAATTCATATAAATTAGTTCTTACGGATGTAGATATACATCAGTTGTGCCGTATCTCTTTGGAGAGTATTCGGGGCAGGCAGGCAGATGGAGTGGAACTTATATTTCATCCTTTTTTCGACAGCCCATATCTCTTGCATACCGATGCACAGCGTTTGCAGCAAGTGCTTACAAACTACTTGACGAATGCCTGCAAGTATACGCAAAAAGGTAGCATTACGTTGTCGTATGAGATATTGACTGATTTGGTACGTTTCTCTGTGACCGATACCGGATGTGGAATAAAATCCGAGGATGCCGAAAAGGTCTTTGAACGTTTTCAGATGCTCGACAACTCTAAGCGTGGAACAGGGCTGGGCTTGCATATCTGTCGTCTCATAGCCAAGCTAATGCATGGAAAAGTGTATGTAGACAAGACATATAGCGGAGGAGCACGATTTGTTTTAGATCATCCGCTTAAGGTCTTTTTATCCATACTTACCATTGTTTGTTTTTCTATATTGCCTGTCAAAGCACAAAAGAATCCGCTACACATTCAAGATCATCTTTATCAATATTATTTGAAGATGGAGGAAAAACTGACGGATCCTGTTGGTGATCTTATGGCAGATACGCTCTATGCAATGGCTCAAAAAGCTCATGATATAAAGGCTCAAGGATATGCGCTTGAAAATAAAGTGAGGTTTTGTCGTTATACAGACAATGAAAATATGATGTTGTTGAACTTTAATCGATGCCGGAATTTCTGTTTGCGTATGCGACTTTACTATCCCCTTTTCTCTGCATGGAGTTATGTTGTCAACTATTATATGATTCATAATCGTTTTGACGAGGCCTTAAATCAATTGATCGCTTTTCAGAATCTGTCCATTCAGTTAGGCGAATCGGATGGCATATCGGCTTATCTTTATAGTGCCGGCTGCTTTTATTATGCGCAGCAGCAATATACTACTGCCTTGTCTTATTTTATGCAGACTTTCTATTATGATGATAAAGATCCTCATAGTATTGATATTATGATAGGGCAATGCTATTTTAATCTGAAACAGTATGATAAAAGCATTTGTTACATGAAGAAGGCGCTTCTTAGATCGCGTATCGATGTTAGCAATGTTATTCCTTATGTCTTTCTGGCAAAAAGTTATTGTATCAAGGGCGATGCCGCAAATGCAAATAAAATGATTGCCAAATTGCATGAAATTAAGAAAGAGTATCCCAAGTGGATAAAAGATATACACTATTATAGTGCTCTTTATTTGTATTATACGTATATCGAGAAAAATAAATTGAAGGCTGGAGAAGAACTATTGAGGTCGGGAAAATATGGTGATCCTGTTGATCTTGCCCGCTATTGTATGCAGATCGGAGCTTATTCGGACGCAAAAAAATTATATAAGAAAGTGGCTGCGTCTGGCAACGAATGGATGACTTCGAATCCTTGCCATCTGTTAGGATCGTATACAAGTAATTTGGACTATGCGCGAGTAATGAAGGAACGCAACACAATAGCGGTGAACAATATACGCCTGGCCATGAAAGATACCTATAATGGGCGGCAGTTCATCGCTTTAGAACGCGATAAAACGGCTTTGTTACTGCATCAAGCCGAGAAAGAAATGCAACAGAATAAAGTCAAACTGGCCATGCGAAAAATACTTTTTGAACAGCAACAGCAGAATCTACTAAAGCATAAAAAACTAAATCAGCATATTGAACGTCAAAAGAAATTGAAGAATGTACGCCTGCACTGGCAGATGGTAACGCTCTCTCTACTTTTATTTTCTTTGATGGCGATGGGAGCATATATTATTAGCCGATTGCGTCAACGCGAAGAACGTTTACGCAAAGATACATTGAATGCCCAGTTTGAAGAACATATTAAAGATCGTTTTTTTCAGAATATTAGTAACAGGATACGGCAACCGCTTGAAACGATCGTCAGTCTGAATGAACAGTTGAATATGAACTCTTCTTGTGAAATGGCACCGCAACAACGAAAATAATGATGCAGCAGCTCAATGAAAGCGGTCACTATTTGGCCGAAGTAGTCAATACCGTACTTGATATTTCTAAAATAGAAAGTGGAACATATAAGTTGCAGTTAGAAAATGTTAATGTATATGCCTTATGCCAATTTGTGCTCAAAGAAGTGTCCGATAACGTTTCAGAAGGCGTCGAATTGTTGTTTGAATCTAGAGATATATCTGGATCGGAAGCTGTGGGGTACATGTTGCATACAGATATGCAGCGTCTATATTTTGTGCTTCGTGCTTATTTGATAAATGCATGCCAACATACTCACAAAGGAAGTATAAAGTTTGCCTTCGAAGTCTATTTGGATAAAGTGGTTTTTAGTGTGACTGATACAGGTGATGGATTGCCATTGAGTGTTGCAAGTACTATATTTGATCGTAAAAAATGGGACGTCACCAAGGAAGATGTGGGTCTAAGCTTGTATATTGTCAAGCTGATTTCCGATTTGTTAAATGGTAAAGTTTGGGTAGATACGACTTATACTCATGGAGCCCGTTTTGTTTTTGAACATCCCAAAGTTTAGTCTTATGTGGTTTTAGAAAGATAAGGGCGACACTGATACTATTTTAACCATACTGAAGTGGTGCTTCTTGATATACAAAATTGAAGCTTTGCTTTCGAAAAATGATAAGGACGAAAGTAAAAATTCATAAGGACGAAAATAAAAGTTTATACATACAAACTTTTATTTTCGTCCTTATGAATTTGTCGCTGTATATCAACGATTTGAGTGAAATGTATTTATGTCTTGTCCTGGTTCGGTTTACATTCGTACGGTGGGGCCGTTACGAAAATAATGCCCTACAAGCCCCTGTGGCTTATGCTCGGATAAGAAAGTATCAGAATATCTGTACATGTTCATTTTGCTTATAATGATGTAAAGTGAATGATATACAGCATTTTAATGTCTATTATTCGACAGTGACACTCTTGGCCAAGTTGCGTGGCTGGTCCACATTGAGTCCTTTGCATACGGCAACATGGTAGGCAAGCAATTGTAATGGAATAGTTGAAATCAGCGGTTCCAGACAAGGTGGGAGCGTTGGAATCTCAATTGTCACATCGGCAATGTTCTTCACTATGGTGTCACCTTCGGTAACGATAGCTATGATACGTCCCTTGCGTGCTTTTATCTCTTGAATGTTACTTACAACTTTGTCGTATAAGCAAGTACGAGTGGCAATGATGACGACCGGCATTTCGTTGTCTATTAGTGCTATCGGCCCGTGCTTCATCTCTGCTGCGGGATAACCTTCGGCATGAATATACGAAATTTCTTTCAGTTTGAGTGCTCCTTCGAGTGCTACCGGATAACCGAATCCCCTCCCCATGTAAATGAAATGATGGGCAAAAGTGAATTCTTTTGATAGCGGCTCGATTTGTTTGTCTACGTCGAGCATTTTTTGCATCCGCTCTGGAATGAGCAATAGTTCTTTGACAATCTCTTCGTATGATTCGCGGCTCATTGTGCCTTTTTCTTTAGCAAGTACCAAAGCTAGCATGATAAGCACCGTGACTTGTCCGGTGAAGGCTTTTGTTGAGGCTACACCGATCTCAGGGCCGACGTGAATATACGAGCCTGTATCTGTATGGCGGGGTATAGACGAACCGATGGCATTGCATATTCCATAGATAAATGCTCCTTTTTCTCGGGCCATCTGTACGGCAGCAAGCGTATCGGCTGTTTCGCCCGATTGAGATATGGCAATGACCAATACGTCCTTGTCTATAGGCGAATGGCTGTATCTGAATTCCGATGCGTAAGCCACTTCGGTAGGAATCTTACAAAAACGTTCTAAGAGGCGTTTGCCGATGAGTCCGGCATGCCAAGAAGTTCCGCAAGCTATAATGATAATACGTTTGGCATCGAGTAGTCGTTCTTTATGGTCTGTCACTGCCGACAAAACAACATCCAAAGTATTCGGATTGACACGGCCGCGCATACAGTCGGTAATTCTTTTGGGCTGGTCGTATATTTCTTTGAGCATGAAGTGCGGGAAACCTTGTTTTTCGAGTAGCCCAATGTCCATTGTCACTTTCTTTATATCGGGAGATATGGAGACATTCTTCAGATTCTCTATCTTTAGTCCATCTTTGGGGCTGATCGATGCTACTTCTCCATCTTTCAAATAGACTACTTTATTGGTATATTCCACAATAGGAGTTGCATCCGAAGCTAAAAAATATTCATTGTTATCGCCAACGCCAATCACCAACGGACTACTTTTTTTGGCAACAACAATCTCTTCCGGGCGATCTTTTTCTATAATAGCAATAGCGTAGGCACCTTCTACCTTATCCATTGCTACTTGTACCGCAGGCATTAACTCCAAATGGTGTTTCTCCATTACATAATCTATGAGTTGCACAAGCACTTCGGTGTCTGTTTCACTCTTAAAATGATAGCCTTTTGATTCCAATTTGGTTTTCAGCGTGACATAATTCTCAATAATACCATTGTGTACCAATGCCAATTTGCCCGATTGAGAACAATGTGGGTGAGCATTCACGGTATTGGGCTCTCCGTGTGTAGCCCAACGAGTATGTCCTATGCCAATGCAACCTGTTAGATCTTTATTTTCTGATTCTCGTTCTAAGTCGGCTACTTTCCCTTTAACTTTATAGATATTTAAATCTGTATTTTTGTTAATCAGCGCGACACCGGCGCTGTCGTATCCTCTATACTCTAATCGGCTTAAGCCTTTTATAAGAACGGAATACGCACTGCGTGTCCCTATGTAACCTACTATTCCACACATATGTAATTAACTAATGTAAACAATGTGGCAAAAATACAAAAAGTATATTTAGCTAGCAATATACTTGCAATATTTTTGTTTATTTTTATGAATAGCAGCGTTATTGTCTTTTTTGATGAAAAAAGAGTGAATAAGTCAAAAATAGAAAATTCCTGATGAATTTAAATCCATCAGGAATTTTCTATTTGGTTGATATTGTCGTTATTTGCCGTTTTTGTATAAATACCAATCAGTATAGCTTTTTCCTGCAGATTCTACCCAATTAATAAATAAAGGATATTCTCCAGTAGATCCAATTGTTTTTCCTTCAGAAATCATTTCAATGTTTCTTACACCACTCAAATCAATAGCAAACGGATATTTGCCGTCTTTATTGACATAATAGGCATTTTCGCCCCCATTGTTTAAATTTGCCCATGCTGTTGCGGCTGCTTTGGGGAGGTGAATTTCAATTCTATTTTTAGTGTCTTTTACATAGTCTGGAACTATAAATGGATTATAGTTGCGAGTATAAATAGCATTTTGGGGATAATTGTTCTCATTGAATGTTCTAGTTACCGTGAATGTTTCTCCAATATGCTCTTGCGCATTTTTAAAAAGAATATATTGTCCATCTGCTTCTTTTGTAAATTCGGAGGATGAACTTGCGATTGTACCGCCAAAATTATCATTAAATATAAAACCAAAAGCATCTTTTTTTGCAGCAGATCCTATTTTATTAACTATTTTATATGTATCTACAATTTTCTTTATGTTTGTACCGTTAACGGTTACTTCTGTCGTATATTCTATAGCTACGTCATTCATGTCATAATCCCCACCATTAGGCCAAATGTCTTCGAATGCCAATGTACCTTCGGCTGTTTTGTATGTTTGATCGGGCAATGTTTCTGGAGTGTCAGGAACACTAGGTTGGTCGGGATCGTAAATAGCGGAAACGGGGTCTGCATTTACATAGAATAGCATATCGTTGTAACTGTTGTCTCCAATCATTCCATTGGTGTTTCTATTTTGGAAAGCTTGGTCCTCAAATCCGATAACTACTTTTTCGGATTTTCTATCGTATAAAGTAATACAACCTGGATTCTGATTATTATTGGCTTCTTTATTAGAGTATATAACCTGCCTATTTGCATATGCTGTATTAATGTTTGCGTTGACCTTGTCAATAGATGCTTGGTAATTTAGTGACCCTCCCATATTGGCTACAAGCATCCAGCCTACAGTGTAACCGGCAGGAAATACATCTGTACCAGCTGATTTATAATCTGAACCAAAAAATTGCAATCGGGCTTTTATTATACTTGTGGGATAAGATCCATAATTCGTATATCCCATATATAGATTTCCTGTTGTGCGTGGATAAACAAAATATTTAGGCAAACTCTTAATATATTCTGCATCTATATCTTTTTTGCTTGACGGGTAGTAATAGTACGCCATTGCGTTTTGAAAGTCCCCTGTAGCAGCCAAAAATACTAAATCGAGATGGGCTCCATCAATCGTTTCTCCGCTTTGACTTTTATTTGCAATAGTCGTATTGACGTGTTCTGTATCTCGAATGTATTTACTGTTGTCTGTTCCATATGTTTTTGAAGCATCCAATCCGTAATCCAATCTTTCAATGAGTTCACCTAAACTACTATTGGATGTGAGTTGTGCGTTATATGAAAGGGAAGAATATAAATTCTGTATAGGATTATATGGATACCAAGTATAGTAGCTTTTACTATAATCAGTATATATTGCATACAATTTGTTTGCGCTGTTTATTGTAGAATAATTGGTGCCGATATTTATACTGCTTCCCGAATAGGAAATATTTCTAGATGTTGCATTGTCTGCTGTTGTATACTCCGCTTTACCGTTGGTAATTGTTAGTGGGAGAAGGCGAGGAATTGTAGAATTGCTGGAATATACATATATCTGTGAGACGGAAGATGGGATAATCAGGTCTTTTGAAAATTTACAGTTCGAATCAGTATAACCTATAAATATAGGTGCTATCTCTTGATTGAGTGTCCCATCAGGTAGCATTGGATTTTTTGTATATATTTTGAATCCTGCTTTTAAACCTGTAAAACCATAGTTTAAATTTAAACTAATTGTTTGGTTCATTGAAAAATCGAAAATAGAGGAAGCATCTTTCGTGGTATTTGTTTTGTTTTCATCGTATAGATCTCTATTACTACATGCAGTTAAAATACCACTCCCTAAAATAGCCATAAACAACAAAGCTTTACTTAAATTCTTCTTTCTCATTTTTTTATTTCTAAAGTTATTGATTGTCCGTAGAACGACTATCTTTTTTCAATTGATCTTAAATAGTTTTCTACTATAATTTTATACAAGGCGCAAATGTACATATTTTTCGAATATACATTGTTACACAATATACCTAATTTATATATAGTTAACATTGTGTCTACTAAACGATAAAGATGGGTACGGTTTTTGCCGCCCCATCTTTATCGTTCCTCCTTTTTTGTCCTATTTAATCTTTCAGAGCTTTCAAAAGTCTTTCTGTCGCTTTATCGGGATCTTTTTCTTCTTCGAGGAATGTCACAAACTTGCTGCCCACGATGGCTCCCGAAGAGTATTCGCAAGCGCTACGGAAAGTTGCTTTGTTTGAAATCCCGAAACCTACCATGCAGGGATTATTTAGCTTTAGTTCGCCAACATGTTTGAAGTAGGTATGTTCTTGTGCTTCGAAATCGTTCTGTGCTCCGGTAGTGGCGGCAGACGATACCATATAGATGAAACCGTTGGTGTGCTGGTCTATTTCCAGAATGCGTTCGTCGCTTGTTTCCGGAGTAATAAGCATGATGACTTTCACGTTGTATCGTTCAGCAATAATACGGTAACGCTCTTGATATTCTTTGAAGGGTAAATCGGGAATGATGCATCCATCAATACCACAAACAACACATTGACGACAGAATTGTTCAAAACCGAATTGCATAATGGGATTCAGATAGCCCATTATTATTAAAGGTATATGGACGCTGCGCCGTATATTGCGAAGTTGCTCAAAAAGTAATTTCAGTGTCATGCCGTTGGCTAGTGCTTTGGTGGCGGCATCTTGTATTACTTTTCCGTCTGCCATTGGATCGCTGAATGGCATTCCTATTTCTACCATGCATACGCCATGGTTTTCGAGAGAGCGAATAACATCTGCTGTTCCGTCTAGTGTGGGAGCACCGGCGCAAAAATAGATAGAAAGTAAGTCTTTTTTGCCACTGTTAAATAATTGATTTATCCTGTTCATTTGATCATTGTTTTAATCTTTTGTAATGCAAAGGTAGTACTTGTTTTACTACCTTGTTACGATTCTGTTTATAAATTGTTTTATTAGTATGGGATCTTTCAATCCCGGGCTTATTTCAAATCGGCTATTTAGATCAAAGCCTACGCATTGCGGATGATCAAATGCCGATAAGCTGTCCATACTTGCGAGGCTTATACCGCCACTGAGTAGAAAAGGAGTATTGTCGCTGTAATGTTGCAACACGTTCCAATTGAATGTCTTGCCTGTACCTCCATAGCCTGATGATTTTGTATCGAATAGATAATAATCACATAATCCGTTGTATTCGGACGTCTTTTTCAAGTCTTCAGCTTCGGCTATCTGAAAAGCTTTGATTAGATGGTAGCCCTCGGAGCGTAATTTGTTGCACGTTTCTTTTGGTTCGTCACCATGAAGCTGTATCGTCGACAATTTATATTGTTCGGCCGTTTGTAGTATCTGCTCTACGTCGGCATTGACAAAAACACCTACTCGTTTTTCTTTTTGAGGCATGTAGGATGGCATTGTATCGACGAATCGCGGAGAGTTTGGAAAGAATATCAATCCTATCAGATCAACACCTAATGCTTCGACTGAACGAATGTTTTCAGCGTCCCTCATTCCGCATACCTTTATAAGTGGCTTTTCTGTTTTCATTGCTTTTCTATCTCTCGAATGAATTCTTTCAATTTCTCTGCCGGATCATCGTTGCGCATGAAAGTTTCGCCTATGAGAAATCCTCTGAAACCTTTTTTGCGGAGCCGACGTATCGTTTCAATGTCCGATATGCCACTTTCCGATACCAATATGGCATCTTTAGGCAGCAACTCGGCAAGGCGAAAAGAGTTTTCTACATCGGTTACAAAGCTTCCTAAGTTACGGTTGTTTATTCCGATGACATCTACTTCGGGGGATATGTATTCCAATTCTTTTTCGCTATGGATCTCGAGTAGTACTTCCATGTTTAGCTCGTGAGCTTTCTCCAATAGTTTATGATATTCGTCTACCGATAGTATAGAGGCAATGAGCAACACGGCATCGGCTCCAATCTGTTTGGCTTGGTAGAGTTGATATGAATCGACGATAAAATCTTTGCGCAGAATCGGTATGTTTACTTCACGGCGCACTGATTTGATATCTTTAAGCTGTCCTCCAAAAAACTTTTCATCTGTAAGTATCGACAAGGCGCTCGCACCTGCTTCTACATAAGCGGGAACAATGTCTATCGGATCGGCATCTTGACGAATCCATCCTTTTGAAGGCGACCGTCGTTTAAATTCCGATATGATACCCGATTTAGAACAATTTAGTGCAGCTCGAAGCGAATGGCAAGGTAACGTAGGGTCAACATGATCTTTCAACAGCTCTTCATTGAAGTTCATCTTCTGTACGTCTATTTCGAAGCGCTTGTTGGCTACTATTTCAGATAGGATGTCTTTCATTGTTGTCTTAGCTATTCAGTTCGACGAAGTGTTTGAATGTTTCTAGTGCTCTACCGCTTTCGAGCGATTCTCGGGCGATGGCGATGCATTGTTCAATACTCTTTTGAGGTTCGATAACGTGTATGGCAAAGGCCGAATTGACAATGACAACATTCTTCTGAGATTCTAATGCGCAATTATTCAAAACATTGTCGAATATCTTCGCTGCTTCTTCCGGAGTTTCTCCGCCTTCCAGATCTTTCTCTTCGCAACGGGCGAAGCCAAGTTGTTCTGGCGTATAGATTGTTTCGCTATCTGTTGTCGCTACCTTAAATTGAGTCGTTAATGATATTTCGTCGTATCCGTCCAAACTGTGTACGATGGCATATTTTGTTTGTCCCTGTTGGTATGTATAGTTGTATAGGCGCAGCAGTGGCAGGTTGTATACGCCGAGTAGTTGATACGTTGGCAGTACCGGATTGACGAGCGGACCAAGCATATTGAAAAAAGAGCGCACCGCCAATGCTTTGCGCACAGGAGCAACCGCTTTCAGTGCCGGATTGAAAAACGGAGCGTGCAGGTATGCAATATTGGTTTTGTCGATAGAACGACGCAAGGTGTCAATATCTTTAGTGAATTTCACACCATGCTGTTCGATCACGTTGCTGGCACCGCTTACCGATGTGGCTCCATAATTGCCGTGTTTCACTACTTTGTATCCTGCACCGGCAACGACAAAACAAGATGTCGTACTAATATTAAAGGTGTTTTTGCCGTCACCGCCGGTGCCTACTATATCTATTGGTTTGAACTCGCTCAAGTCTACCGGAACACGCATCTCGAGCAGAGCATCGCGGAAGCCGCAAAGTTCGTCCACAGATATGTTGCGCATAAGATATACTGTAATAAGCGAGGCAACTTGTGCATCTGAGTATTTTGCTTGAGCTATATTTTGTAGAATAGTGCGGGCCTCTTCACGTCCCAGGTATTTGCTTTCAAATAGTTTGTATAATATTTCTTTCATAATAAATGGTTATTATAATTTTAAGAAGTTCTTGATAATGGTTCTACCCTGAGGAGTAAGTACAGACTCCGGATGAAACTGTATGCCATGAATATCGTATGTCTTATGGCGCAATCCCATGATATATCCTTCTTTGCTGAGCGCCGTAATCTCTAAGCATTCGGGTAACGTGTCGCGGTTTACAATCCACGAATGGTAGCGGCCTGCCAGTATCTCTTTGCCTATCCCTTCGAATAGAGGATCGGGGGCTACTATATCGATGGGACTTTGTATACCGTGATACACTTGCTTCAGATTCTCGAGTTTAGCGCCAAATGTTTCTCCTATTGCTTGATGTCCCAGGCATACGCCAAGTATCTTCTTCGTAGGAGCATATCTCTTGATGATAGGCAATAACATACCGGCTTCTTCGGGTATACCGGGGCCTGGCGAAAGAATTATTTTATCGAAAGCATCGACTTCTTCGAGCGTTATCTGATCATTTCTTACTACTTCAATGTCTATTTCGCCCTGTTCTCTTACAAGATGAAAAAGGTTGTAAGTAAATGAATCATAGTTATCTAAGAGTAATATTTTCATATTCTAAGCGTTTTAAATTCAATTCTTGAGAGTTACTGCAAGGTCGATCGCTTTTTTCAAAGCCCCGAGCTTGTTGTTTACCTCCTGCAATTCGTTCTCTTCTTTACTTCCGGCTACTATTCCTCCACCGGCTTGAAACCATAACTCATTGTTTCTACTTACAAAAGTCCGTATCGTAATGGCTTGATTGAGATTCCCGTTCAGTCCGATAAAACCGATACAACCGCCGTATGCACCACGGTTATGAGGTTCTATTTCACTTATCAATTGCATGGCACGTACTTTGGGCGCTCCGCTCAATGTCCCTGCGGGGAATGTATCAATAAAGGATTTGATGTGATCGGCATGCTCATTGAGTGTGCCATTGACACGAGAAACCAAGTGTATCACGTGACTGTAATATTGAGGTTCTTTGTAGAATAGAACTTTTACCTCATGGCAGTTGCGCGATAAATCGTTGCGGGCCAAGTCTACCAACATCGTATGTTCGGCATTCTCTTTCGGGTCTTTCAGCAATGCTTCGGTAAGTTCTTTGTCTTTAATGGAGTCACCCGTACGCCTTGTAGTTCCGGCAATAGGGTCGATATAGGCTTGAGTGCCTTCGATGCGGAAATGTGTTTCGGGCGAAGAGCCAAAGATGCGGTAACCACCGAAGTCCATATAAAATAGATAAGGCGATGGGTTGATGCTGCGCAATGCCCTGTATACTTTGAAATCGTCACCTTCGAACGGTTGTACGAAACGACGCGAAAGCACGATTTGGAATACATCGCCCCGCAAACAGTGGGCTATTCCTTTTCGAATGTTCGCTTTATGCTGCTCATCCGTAATGGGACTGGTCATTGGTGCTGTTACCTTGAAATTGTAAGATGAGTAGTTGCGGTCATTGATGGCTGCTTCTATCTGGCTCATATCACTTGTCTCTTCTCCCGTAAGCATCTCAATGAGAGTAAATTCGTTTTTGAAATGATTCACAACGATAATGTACTTGTATAATAAATATAAGATGTCGGGAGCGTCGTTGCGGTCGTCATGACTTTCTTTGATTGGAATCTGTTCAAAGTATTTTACGGAGTTAAATGTCGTGTATCCGTATAGTCCGCAATAATTAGAGCATTCTCCACTCACATGAAATGAACTGATAAATTCATTCATCGCTTTCTCTACCGGATAATTGTCGCTAAGCTCTCTTTCTTCTTTCGTACCGTCGGGATAACTTTTAGTTACTTTACCGCTATTTATTCCGATGCTGGCCAAAGGGCAAACGGCAATGAACGAAAGAGAATTCTCTCCTGCATGGTAATCCGAACTTTCCATCAATACGGACTGTGAATATAGATCGCGTACTTTGAGGTAGAGACTCACGGGTGTGTGAAGGTCGCCCAAGATTGTTTTGCTGTTTGTCTGATAATTGAATGTTTTCATCTTTATGTCGTTTTTATATTTGTTCTTCATCAATCAGTGTTCCGTCCGAATTGTACTTCAGATAAGTATCCAAGTCTTTGTCTCCTCGTCCTGATACCGTGACAACAACTACTTCGTCGGGATTAAAACGTAGTTTCGGCAATGCACCCAAAGCGTGCGCCGATTCGATGGCAGGGATAATTCCTTCGAGCTCTGTTAGTTCGTATCCCGCACGGATTGCTTCGTCGTCATTGATGGCAAGTACCGTAGCACGGTGTTGTTGAGCAATATTCGCATGTATCGGTCCGATGCCCGGATAGTCCAGACCTGCCGATACCGAATAAGGTTCCTCTATTTGCCCGTCTTCTGTCTGAATCACGTACGTTTGCGATCCATGTATAATGCCTATTTTGCCTAGTTTGATTGTAGCCGCTGTCTTTCCAGTTTCAACGCCCAGTCCACCGGCTTCAGCTAGAGTAATCTTTACTCGCTCATCGTTTATATAATGATAAATCGTTCCGGCTGCGTTACTTCCGCCTCCTACACAAGCTATCAACATATCCGGATAGTCGCGTCCTTCTTTCTCTTGAAGTTGCTGTTTGATTTCGGCACTGATGACTGATTGCAAACGGGCAACCATGTCGGGGTAGGGGTGAGGCCCTACTGTCGATCCGATCAGATAATACGTATTTTCCGGATGACAGCACCAGTCGCGTATGGCCTCGTTAGTAGCATCTTTCAGAGTCATATTTCCGGATGTTACGGGAACGACTGTAGCACCGAGCATCCTCATTCGTTCTACGTTCATGTGCTGGCGAGCAACATCCGTCTTCCCCATATACACGATACATTCCATATTCATCAGCGCGCATACCGTTGCGGTTGCCACTCCGTGTTGTCCGGCTCCTGTCTCTGCAATAATGCGCTTTTTGCCCAACTTCTTTGCTACTAATATCTGGCCGAGTGCATTGTTTATCTTATGGGCACCTGTGTGATTTAGATCTTCGCGCTTCAGGTAAATCTTGGCATGGTATCTCTCCGACAGTCTTTTGGCGTAATAGAGAGGAGAAGGACGGCCTGCATAATCATTAAGCAATTGATGAAATTCTTTTTGAAACGATTCACTTTCGATGATATCCAAATAAGAATGCTGTAAGTCACTAACACATTTATGAAGAATCTCGGGGACAAATGCTCCTCCGAATTCTCCGTAGTAACCGTTGTTGTCAACTAAATAATCCATTGTCTTTTATATTTTTATTATGATTTGATTTGTGGCATAAAAAAAGAGCCCTGTCGCAGGTGCGACAGGGCTCTCAGATATATTTCTTTTTATAGTATATACATACGGCGCTGCTTCCTCACGACTTTCGAAGTTGTAAGATACGCCACCACCAATATGTATTAACTACAGAACGATTCATATACAATTTGCTTTATTTACTTCGCAAAAATATGTATTCTGTTTTTAATTCCAAAGAAAAATCCTGTTTTTTTTTATTTTCCAATAAATTTTTAATCTCGGCATTAAACCTTTTATCTTTTATGGTGTCTAACCTAAACAAGTGACAAGCAATAAAACACAAATTAAAACATGATGAAAATGAAACGTTTTTATTTATTACTAGCATCTTTTGCTCTCGTTTGTGGCATGGCTATGGCCCAACCACAAGGAGAACAGGGTGGACAAGGGAGGACGTTTGATCCGTCTAAAATGGCAGAAAAGCGTACAGAACAGATGACAAAAGAGTTGTCTTTGAATGATACGCAGAAAGTTGCGGTGCTCTCTTTGAACAAAGAGTTCTTTTCTAATATGCAGGCTCAGGGTGCTAAAGTTCGTCCTGAAGGATCTGGTAAACCCGATCGGGCTGAAATGAAAGAAATGCGCAAGCAGATGAAAGCCATGCGCGATGATTTTAATGAGCGTTTACAGAAGATTCTGACTTCCGAGCAGTATCAAAAATACCAGAAGAATGAAGAGGCTCGCCGTGAACGTCGTGCCAATCGTCCTCCGATGCCTCAGAATTAAAACAACGATATCGTAGTCTTATTTAAGACAATGTGTTTATTCTCTTCGTCGAACTTTCCGTCGTTATGACGCAAAGTTCGACTTTTTTTATGAAAATGCTTTGAAAAAGTTTGTGAATTCAAAATAATGATTTATCTTTGTACCCGCAAAACAAAAGGGTGCGTTAGTTCAGTTGGTTAGAATACATGCCTGTCACGCATGGGGTCACGAGTTCGAGTCTCGTACGCACCGCCAAATAAAATAGAGAATCTCTGAAGTAAATAGCTTCAGAGATTTTTCTTTTTTTATGGGTATTTATCAAAAGAAATGTGTTACGACCTCACCATTAGCAGTTCCTGTAAAGGTCGTGAACCGCGCGTTTATAAATTGGTCTGTATCAGTTTTAATAGCGAATGATTGAATGTCTCAATCTTGCCCAATTTCTTGAAAAAGTTTTTGTCTACAATGTCTACATCTACTATTGCTTGCCTGATGAGTTGCTCTCCCGTCGATGATAAAAAAACAATTTTTGCTCTTGTATCCGTCGGATGCTCCTTTCTTATAATATAGTTTTTACTTTGCAATGATTTTAATATTTGTGAGACATTCATGGATTCCATCTTGGTATGTTGCGCCAATGACACTTGAGTCACTTCATCGTTGTGTAGCGTTAGCCAATGTATGCTGGTCATGATCACAAATTGAGAGTGGTTTAATTGATATTTGTCGTTAAGCACTTTTTTTATCTTCTGTTGCCACAACGATGTTACTTGCCATAATAAGAAGCCGCTGCTATCTTCTGCGCGCTCAACACTGAATGTATTATAATACTTTTTATTATATGAATTGGCGCAAGTACTTATTAATTAGGCATATTATGGTACTTGTAGCGGTGAAATATAGGATTATGTAATGAGAACAACTATTATTTAAAATGTATCGCGTCCTTATGTTGCAAAGACAGTATAAGAATATAAAAATGTTTTCTTCCTTACGTAGCTTGCGACTCACGGGCGTGAGTCGCAAGTTTCGTCCTTATGTTTTTTCCGACTCACGCCCGTGAGTCGGAAAAAACATCTATACGTAACGACTATCGCCTCGAGAAGTTTTCAGTAGAGGCATCAAGCGTTTGTTCGACAATTGCTTGTTTATTCGTTTAGATGCATCATTGATTGTAAACCGTCTATATTGCCCTCTATGAGATATGGAAGGCTTCGGCGTATCTTTCGGATAGGCCAATCCCACCATTTGAGATGTTGCAAGCGTTGTATGGTTGAGTCGTCAAATCGCTTGCGTATCTCTTTGGCTGGGCTGCCTCCCACGATGGTGTAGGGTGCAACATCTTTGGTCACCACTGCACGTGCAGCAATAATGGCTCCGTCTCCTATATGGACTCCAGCCATGATTACTGCTTCAAATCCGATCCATACATCATTGCCTATTGTAATGTCGCCTTTGTTGTGCCATGCCGATGCCATGTCTGCCTTGTTTAGCTCCCATTCTTCGTAGAAAAGGGGAAAGGTGTAGGTCGATAAAGATTTCAAGGAGTGATTGGCACAATTGAACAAGAACTTTGTTCCGCATGCTATGGAACAAAATCGTCCAATAATGAGTTTCTCTCGATGGATGGGGTAGTGATAGAGCACGTTGTTTATTTCGAACAGTAGGGGATCGGATACGAAATCGTTGTATATCGTATAATCGCCTATCTCTATTAGCGGGTCTTTTACTACAGCATTGAGATATACTATTTGTTTATCGGCAGTGCGTGGATATATTTTTGTCATCATTTTTATGTTAGATATATAGCTTTGGTTGTTCAAAACAGAATGCGCGCACAGTTCGCAAAGGCGAAGTGTTGCATGCCGTTTTGAGAATAAATGAGTTGATTAAAAGTGGTGTGGCAGATAAGGGCACACCAATGCCACTATCGAAAAGAAACTTTTCGATATGCCTGGGGTAAGAAAGCTATATGCAGCGTTGCCATTTCATGGTTTGGAACTGTTGATAAGTTGCTGTAAAGATAGAGAGTTATTCTGATACGTGCAAGAAAATAGTTGCGTTATTGTATAAGAAAACGGAGGTGTCGTCAAGCACAACACCTCCGTCCTTATCCAAATGACAAAATTATCTACTTAATTCATTATTGGTCGTGATGGTGACATTCGTGAGATCCGTCGTGGCTGCTGCACCCTATCCCCGAATCGCTTATCTTGCCTTCGAGATATGCTTTCACAACGTCGTCTACATTGCCACTACATCCTCTTACTACGTTTATGTCGCAGCTGCCGAGTTTGTTTTTGGCTCCTTCGCCCATGTTGCCTGCCAGCATCACGGTTACTCCCATCTTTTGAAGGTCGTAGGCGATGTTCGATTTGCATCCGCAACCTTGCGGAGAAGGCAATGTCTCTTTGGTAGACAGGATATTATTTTCTATTGTAAAGATGGTATAGTGGTCGCAATGGCCGAAATGGTCATCTACCGCTCCTTCGCGTGTGGGAATTGCTATTTTCATTTCTTTTTCGGTTGTTAATGATGTGATTGTTTTAATTGGCACTTTTTAATTTCATGGCCTTCATAGGGCATCTTTTGACGCATGCCCCGCATCCTACGCATCGCTCCTCGTCTATAATGGGGTATCCGTCTTTCCCTTGCGAAATAGCTTGGTAAGGGCATACTTGTATGAGAGGACATACATGGTTGTGTGGGCAAATGTTTTTATCTACTGTAACTGTTGTCATGATGCGCTATTTATTATTTTGATAGTACAAAGATACAGAGGTAAAGTTTATCAATCAAATAGAATTTATCTATCTTTGTATTGATAAAAACGATTAGAATTGTTTGGCAAAAGTTTTGTGTTATGACTTTACAACAGATGGAATATATTGTGGCGGTAGATAAATACCGCCATTTTGTGAAAGCTGCCGAAGCGTGCAAGGTAACTCAATCGACCCTTAGCTCTATGATTCAGAAGCTGGAGAATGAATTGGATGTGCAGATCTTCGATCGCAATTCGCATCCTGTGCGTCCGACACTGTCTGGTGAGCAGATTATTTCACAAGCCAAAGTCTTATTGTTCAATGCATCGCAACTGAAAGAAATGGTACTTTCCGAGCGCGAACAAGAATCGGGTGAAATACGACTGGGAATTATTTCGACTGTAGCACCTTATATTTTGCCCAAACTTTTTAAAGGAATACATCAAAAGTATCCTAATGTGCTTTTGCGTGTATTCGAGGCTCGAACAGCAACTATTGTTCAGCGCTTGGAACGTGCCGAGTTGGATATGGCCTTGTTGGCTACTCCTCTCAATAACGATGCGTTGCTGGAGATACCTGTTTATTATGAGAAATTTGTAGCTTATGTTTCTCCCTCCGAAGAACTGTATAAACAGAAAGAGATTGAGACGCATCATATGCCGTCCGAACATCTGTGGGTGTTGCAAGAGGGGCATTGCCTTCGCAATCAGGTGATGAATATATGCGAACAAAAGTCGGGCTATTCTGCCATCTACGAAGCCGGCAGTATTGAGACATTAGTGAAAATTGTGGACGAAAATGGGGGATATACCATTATTCCCGAGTTGCATGTAGAATTGTTGCGTTATTGTCAACAGTCCAAAATACGTCCCATCGTGAATCCTGAACCTGTTCGAGAAATATCGTTGGTAGTGCGTCGGGATTATGTTCGCGAGCGCTTGCTCAACATTATTGCCGAATGTATACGCAGTATTATTCCCGAGCACATGGTCGATGCTCGTTTAAAAAAGTATGCCATCAGGCTTTGAATGGTATCTTTAGGAAAACAACAGTATTCGAGAAGTTCGTTATGCAGTTTGCTTTGCTTAAAGATAACTCAAAATAGCTGGTATAACTACTCTTTATCTAATCATACTTGAGTTCGGAATAAGGGAAGTAGTGAATATCTGTTAAAACAATGGACGATTATATTCTATCATTATGATTAATGAAGTTCTGGTACTGCTATAGTACAAAAAACTAACGTATGTCGCAGCCATAACTAACGGAAGTTTCTGCGGTAACTAACGTTAGTTATCACGAAAACTAACGTTAGTTTCTTCTACAACATACGTTAGTTATGGCTGCGACATACGGTTGATTTTTCTATAGTGTAAGTCAAGTGAAACCAAATCTACGATAAGTTGTTTTATTCTAACGGTTTATCCCAAATGGAGCTAATCATTGATTGGCTTTGACTCTTAATTAAGGTTCATTTAGTAATAATTAACTTTGCGCCTGTTTTATTATACATTCATATGCTGCTGCTTTTGTATATAAGTTTTATTTTTGTAATGAATTTGAAAGGTTCATTGGCGAGACAAAAGAGTAATCGTCCATGCTATTTAAATAAAAAAACAAAATGAACAAATCGTTTTATCATCATTGTACACTATTAATCTTGTTATTGCTTGCTCCTGCTTTTCATGCCTCAGGCAGCAATGAACTACCTATTCCTCATATCAAGCAAGGAACGGCAAAAATAGTAGGCTCGGTAACCAATTTCAATGCCCATGAAGGTGAAAAGCTAAGATTTGAAATAATCGTAGTCAATCCTATAGGTGGGGTGCGAAAAGTATATGCTGCAGAAATAGATAAAAACAATCACTTTGAACTTACTGTACCTCTGGTATGCGATAGGATGATAACTGGTGGTGCCCTATATTCTGATTCAATCGTTTGTTGGGGTGGATGGATAGGTTTAGATCAATACAATGACTTAAATATTAAACTCGACTTTGCCAATAGCCAAAAGGTAACTGTTAGTATGTCCGGAGGTTTGACTGGGTTTTCTTGCGAAGACCTATCTAATTTATCAACCTCCTTTGATCGCTTTGGGGAATTTCATATCGTGAGGCACGATTATTATAAAATGCCGCCCAAAGAATACAAGGACTATATTTTGAATAAAGAATTGAGAGCGAGAATTAAATACGCAACAGATTCGTTGGTCTTCTCTCCCTTTGCCAAAGAATGGCTTCTCAAAGCATTTCATTTCAGATATGGAGGTCCACTACTTGGATATAAAGAACTGGCTGAATGTAATTATCGAATGGACTCTGTCTATTATGATATGAAGCATTCGGAAAAGTATCGCATAGAAGAACCGAGCAAATCTTATTACTCCTTCTTGAAAGAGTATCATTTGAACGACCCGAAGTTGTTATACTTTTCTTTCTACTATTCCGAATTCATGCAGAATTTATTATCGGTAAAAGCCTTTCGGATACCTCAAATTAAAGATATTCCTACTAAACAGTGGATTGATACGGTGAAATGCAATATAAAGGAGGCGGTCGGTTTTGACAACGGTGAGTTCTACGACTTGCTTGCCGCAAATGCTTACGCTATGCAGGTATGCGAGAACAATGAACCGTTATCGGCAGTGCAAAAGGCTAATATATGCGAGTATTATGAAACTCATAATAGAGATATTGCTCAAATCTTATTAGACATCGATAAAGGCGCTTTAGAAGAAGCCAGTCGGCCTGCCGACATTAATGTCGAGCCCGCCCCAATTGCACCAAAAGAGGAAAATGAGCCTCTACAAGTATCTCCAAATAAACTGATGGATAGCATTATCTCTAAATATCGGGGACATGCGGTATTGGTGGATATCTGGGCGACTTGGTGTTTGCCTTGCCTCATGGGGATAAACCAGATGAAAGCTATTGAAGAGGATCTAAAGAAAAAAGGTGTGATATTTGTCTATCTCACAAGTTCTACATCGCCCAAGAAGATATGGCAAAAAAAGATTAAGACAACAGGTGGCGAACAGTATTATCTGACTAAAGAAGAGCTGGCCGGCATTCTGGATAGCGTGCATACCGATGGCTACCCTACATATCTATTCTACGATAAACAGGGGGAACTGAAAAACAAAAGGATCGGTTTCCCTGGAATAGATACAATAAAAGATGAACTATTGAAACTCTCTTATTAGGTAAATGCTAGATCGTATTATGAAAAAGTACTTGTTTGAAGGAATACATTACTTCTTGAAATAAGTAATAAGGTCAGTAGTGCATATCTATTAAGAAAACAACAGTGTCTGAGAAATCGGTGATGAGGCTTACTTTGCTTAAAGTGGAGCCTAAGCTACCGATACACTCGGACACTGTCGTGTTGTCTGCTCGTTACTTTTTAATGAGACACTTGAGCATCTCGGGCAATTCAATGTCTTCCGATTTAATTTCGGAGATTATTGTTTTGCCTTTCGGAGTAAGCAGAAAGTACATCTGCCGCTTGTCTTCGTTGCCCAACATTCGTTCTACAAGTCCTTTGTTTTCTACCGAACGTATCACTTTGGAGGCATTGGAGTTGCTGAGTCCCAGCTCTTCGGCAATTTCTCCTGACGACAGCCTGTCGGTACCCGACAAGGTGCACAAAAGCATTCCTTCGTTCAGACAAAGACCATGAGCCTTGATGAACCGGTTCTCGAAGTCGGCTATGGCATGATAAATATTCCTTATTTGGCATAATATGCCTATGTTATAATCGCTCATTTGTTGTATGAAATTAAAATGTATCAAACAAAAGTACAAATTCTACCGTGATATACGAAATATCCGACTGAATAATGTGGATGAATACCCCGTGTCAATGATCACAGAAATTTGGAGAACTCGTCGACATTGAGCGTAAAGGCGTGCGCCGGAAAGCTGTTGTGGGCTTCTTCGTTGCACTGGTTAATACGCTCTATTGTCTGTCGGGCAGTTTCTTCATCGGTAAAACTGAAAAGCATCACCGAGTTGACTTTTGCCAACTCTGATGCGCTGCCATACCAATTGGTTAGCGGATTTTCTTTTTTCTTTTTAAATCCTGTGAGGCTGATGGTACTGAATCGGTTGATACCTGCCTTTTCTAAGAGCTCAGCTACTTTGTCCTGAGACTCTTTGATACTTAATATGATAATGAGTTTCATGTGTTACAGTTTATTTTGTTTTTTCTTCAGCATTTTGAAATAGAGTAGCGGCACGACAATCAGCGTGAGTAGGGTAGAGGTGATCGTTCCGCCCATTAGAGAGATGGCAAGCCCCTGGAATATCGGGTCAAATAGTATGACAATGGCTCCGAGCACTACACTTCCTGCTGTTAATACAATAGGAGTGGTTCGTACGGCACCTGCCTCGATGATGGCCTGTTTCAAAGGAACACCTTCTTTGAGGCGTATGTCGATGAAGTCGATGAGCAGGATAGAATTTCGTACCATGATGCCGGCAAGCGCAATAAATCCGATCATTGACGGGGCGCTGAAGTAGGCCCCCATGAACCAGTGTCCCAATATGATGCCGATGAGCGAAAGCGGGATGACGGATAGCTGCACCAGTGGTGTGAGAAAATTCTGAAACCAACCAACGATGAGCATATAGATGATGATGAGTACAAAGAGGAAGGCTACGCCAAGGTCTCTAAATACTTCGTACGTAATTTTCCATTCTCCGTCCCACTTCAACGAGTAATCGTCTTCCATCTTGGGCTGATCTTTGTATCGCTCGTTGAGCGAGTATCCGGCAGGCAGCTTTATCTTAGAAAGTTGGTCGGACATCTTGGTGATAGCATAGATGGGACTCTCCAGATTGCCGGCTACTTCTGCCATAACATAAACTACGCGTTGCTGGTTTTTGCGGTAAATACTCTTGTCTTTGATGCCTCGAGATACTTTTACCAAATCGCTTAACGGCACTGACATGCCTTGCCGATTGACCACTTTGAGACTTAACAAATTGTTGAGCCGTGCTTTGTCTTGTTCGGGCAGTTGTAAAGTAACGTTGACCTGATGCTCTACATTGGGTTGATGGTATACTCCGACCGACATGCCCGATAGTAATCCATACATGCTTTGTACAACTTGCTCGGTAGGAATGCCCGCTTTCATGGCCTTGTCCTTATCGACTTCGAACTTGTATTCTGTCTGGTTGCTTTCTACCGTCCAGTCCACATCTACCACATTGTCGGTATGTGCCAACTTGTTCTTGATTTGATCGGCTATCTTTATTTGTTTGTCATAGTCGGGGCCATATATCTCGGCAACGATGGTAGACATGACAGGAGGGCCGGGAGGAACTTCCACCACTTTGACGTTGGCTCCATATCGGTTTCCTATCTGTTGTAGCTCTTGTCGCATCGACTTGGCTATATCGTGACTCTGTTCGCTACGATTGCCCTTGTCTGTGAGATTGACTTGAATATCTGCATCGTTTTCGCTGTGACGCAAATCGTAATGTCTCACCAAACCGTTGAAACTGATTGGAGCAGAGCTGCCGACGTAAGTTTGGTAATCGGTGACATTCTTGTTCTTGCCTACATACAGTCCCAACTCTTGTGTAACGGCTGCCGTACGTTCGAGCGTAGTGCCCTCGGGCATATCTATTACAATCTGGAATTCGTTCTTGTTGTCGAACGGAAGCATTTTGACCGGCACAGACTTGGTATAAAACAGGGACATTGATGCAAACAGTATGATTGCCAAGCTGATCATGAAAGTCCATCTTTTCTTTCGACTCTCCAAGAAGGGAGTGATGGCACCGGCGTATATCTTGTAGATTCGGGATTGATGCAGGTCGACCTCTTCTTCTTCGGTCTTTTCGATGTCTTCGTTTGTCTTTTTCTTATTGGACTTATGCCTGAGGAACAGGTAACCGAAGTAAGGGGTTAAGGTCAGTGCAATAAGTAATGAGAATATCATGGCGATAGATGCACCTATAGGCATGGGGCTCATGTAGGGACCCATCATGCCCGAGACGAAAGCCATAGGCAGGACGGCCGCTATCACTGTAAGTGTAGCCAAAATAGTAGGATTGCCTACCTCGTTGATAGCATATAGAGCCGCTTGTAGCGGAGGCAATTTCTTCATCTTGAAGTGTCGGTGCATGTTCTCGGCTATGACAATGGAATCGTCTGTTACAATACCCGTCACAAACACGAGGGCAAAGAGTGTTATTCGGTTTAGCGTGTATCCCATGAAGTAATAGGTGAACAGCGTCAGAGCAAAGGTGATGGGTACAGATAGGAATACAACCAATCCTCCGCGCCATCCCATGGCAAGCATGACGAACAACGTGACTACCATGATGGCAATAGAAAGATGCCACAATAATTCGGAAACTTTGTGCGAAGCCGTCAAACCGTAATTGCGTGTTTGCTCCACGTGCAGATCGTTGCTGATAAGAGTAGACTTGAGCTTCCCTACCTTCTCGATAACCGTTTGGGAAAGCTTCATTGCATCGGCTCCCTGTTTCTTTGCAATCGAAATAGTTACGGCCGAGTATGAACTGGGATTTATTCTTTTTTTGTCTTTCTGTGCTGCTCCGTAACCGAAAGAAACATATTCTGAAGGTGTTTGAGGACCATCTTCTATTTGGGCTATCTGGTAGAGATACACCGGACGTTGGTTGTTGGTGCCTACGATGGTATTTTTTATCTCGTCGACAGTAGAATAGAAATTGCCCGTCTGCACGGAGATTACCTTATCGTCGCCTACCATGTTGCCACTCTGCATTTGGGAGTTGTTGGACTTTAACGACTGAACGATCGATGTGAAGTCTATATGGCTCTCGGCCATCTTGTCTTTATCCAATTCGATCTTTACTTCGCGGCTTTGTCCACCGGTAACTTTGGTCTGTGCCACGTCGGGAACTTTTTTTATCTCGTTGGCAACTACTTCGGCTACCTGCCGTATTTGGTAATTGCTCATCGTATCGCTCCAAAGGGTGAATGCCAACACCGGCACATCATCTATCGAACGAGTTTTGACCAACGGCATCGTTGTCCCTTGAGGCATGCGGTCCATATTCTTCATGAGCTCGTTGTAAAGCTTCACTAACGAACGCTCTACATCCTGACCGACATAGAACTGAACGGTAACCATACCCATTCCGTTCATGGAAGTAGAATAAACATCTTCTACACCTTGAACGTTCGATATGATCTTCTCCAGTGGAAGGATCACGCTGTTTTCTACTTCTTTAGGACTTGCTCCGGGATATCCTATCATAATATCCGCCATCGGAACCTTTATTTGAGGTTCTTCTTCGCGCGGAATGAACATGATGCTGAACAGACCCAAGAGCATGAAAGCTATCACAAGCAAAATACTTAGCTTGGACTTGATGAATGCTTTGGCTATATTTCCAGAAATTCCTTTTTCCATTCGTTCTGCTGTATTAGTTGTTTGCTACTATTCTGACTCCGTTATATAGTTTGCCGGAGGCTTTCTCGATTACTTTCTCTTTTTCGTTTAAGCCCGACAATACTTCTACCTGATCACCGGTGACCTTTCCTATACGTATCCAGCGAAGCAGAGCCGTATTGTTGGAATCGACAACGTATACTCCTGTGAGTTGGTCGCGCTGGATGATGGAAGCGCGGTTGATCATTATTTTAGATTCGGCGTCTGCCGTTTGTGCAATGCGAATGTGAATGCCTGCATACATGCCTGCTTTCAATCCTTTTTTGTCTCCGATCGCTATTTTGATGTTGTATTGTCCTCCTGTCATTGAAGCCGACGGACTCTGTTCGGTTACAGTTCCACTCATTTGTCTGTTGAGTGATTTGATATCTACATTGACCTTGCTTCCAACATGAAAATAGGAGATATAAGTCTCGGGTACCGATGCTTGTATATTGAGTTCGCCGACCTGCTCTATCGATAGAATAGGCATTCCCGGATTGGCGGTGCTTCCTTCGTCGACCATCTTTTGTGTCACGACTCCAGAGAATGGTGCGCGTATATTGGTATAAGCAAACATGGCATTGACTTCATTGAGCTGCTGATGTGCCATTTGCAGTTTAGCTTCCATCGACGTCTTGTTCAGTTCAACGTTCTCGAGCTCTTTGCTCGATACACTCTTTTGCGAATAAAGCACTCTGAATCTTTCGTAGTCGCGTCGGGCATTTTTGACAGCGGCGGTAGCTTCTGTCAGCATGGCCATTGTTTGCGCCTTTTTTGCTTTCAGGTCGTTGCTGTTGATGACAACCAATAGTTGTCCCTGATTGACTTTGTCCCCCGGTTTGACATATATTCGATCTATGTATCCCATCATTCGGGTACTTACGATGGCCGTCTGTTTGGCAGAGACCTGACCGCTTATGAAAATCTCATTATCGTTTTGCAGGGTAGGATAATATGTTTGCGCGCTTACAGGCTTCTCGTCATTTTCTTTTTTGGACGAAGAGTGGCATGAGGATAGAACCCCAATAGAGGTTATACCTATTATTAATAATAAATTTCTTCTATTCATAGCTGATACGATTTTGTAATTGTTATTTAATGTAGGTTAGAAACGCTTGGTATGATAGTGTAATATTAAAGTTCATGATGGCTTGGGCAAGCATTAGTCGCTGTTGAGATAATTGCGCCTGCGACACCAAAAGATCGGAAGTGCTGACCAATCCTTCCTTGAATCTGTTGCTCATAATTCGGAAAGCTTCGGCAGCTTGTGCAACACTCGTCTCGTCTTTTGTTATTTCGAAAGAAATGTTTTGAATCTCACGAATGTTTTTGTTGATCTCAAGCCGGCTCTTGTCAATGTATTGATCCATCTCCTGCTGGTACTTGTCTCTTTGTAGGATAGATGCTCTTAACTTATATCTATTCTGGTTTCCGGTGAAAACATTCCAACTCAGACTGATGCCCGCCATGTATGAGTCGCTCTTGAATTTGAAAGCCTTGTTGTCGTTGTATTGGTAGCTTCCCCAAGCATTGATTTTCGGCAAGAAATTCATGCGCGATGATTTGATCATCATATTGGATGCATCTACCGCCTTTTGCATCGCCACAACATCCGGTCGGCCTAAAGAGAGCGATGCGAACGATGTCTTGTTGCGCTCTTGTACCAATGAATCGGGCATGTAGATATCTTCCGAAGAAGCATCGCCGATTAAGAACTTCAATCCGTCGGATGCATTGGATATACTGCTTTGGGCTTTCTCCAAAGCGCTCTCGATGGTATTAACTTGAACTTGTGCATTGAGTACGTCCGATTGCTGAACCAAACCCTGAGCGTAGAAGTTCTTCACCGACTGATGGATTTGTTTCACATCGTTGAGAGTGGATTGCAAAATAGATTGCGATTGATAGGCAAACTGAAGCTGAGCATATACTTTTTGAATCTCGAAGCGTATATAGTCTTTAGTATATAGCGTCTTGTATTTGTAAGCTTCTTCTTGTAGCTTGGCACCCTTTCGTGCATAGAGCATATCGAGGTTGAGCAAGGGCATGCGTACGTCAATGTTCGAACTGTAGTTTTGGTTTGCACCGGGACTATTGAGGTGAGCCGGATCGAAATCTTGACTTGTAACCCTGCTTTGTTGTAGTAGAAAACCGAAAGCATTCAGTGGGTTGTTGGTCGACACGGCATTCATCCCCATAGTGACTTGTGGCAAGAAGATGGCATCTGTCTGACGATAATTGGCGTTCGATATCTTTTGCTCCAGTTCGGCTAACCGAATGGTGGAGTTTGTACGTTGAGACAATTCCAATGCACTATTCAGAGATATATATTTTCTCTGTTGTGCATGTGCCGTGTACGCGACGGTTAAAAGTCCGATGGCTATGTAGTATTTAATATTCACGTTCATCGCTTCTTTATTGTTGATATAATACGTTTTGTTATTATAAATATTTTCCTTTGGAAACAAATATTCTTTAAGGAAGGGCTAATGAAGTATAAAGCCTAAAAGCGTACTTTCATTAGCCCTCCAATCTCTTATTCGGGCAAGAGAACTTGTTGTATTGCTTTCTTCAAATCGACTTTGGACATGGCACCGACAGACATCTGTGGTTGCCCATTCATTGGAACAAACAGGATAGAAGGGATGGAGCGGATACCGAATACCGATGCCAGTTCTTGTTCTTCTTCGGTATTTATTTTGTAGATGGTGAGCTTATCTCCGTATTCTTCTGCAAGTTCTTCGAGTATAGGAGCTACCATTTTGCAAGGGCCGCACCAGTCGGCAAAGAAGTCGATTACCGCAGGTTTGTCACCTAGATACTTCCACTCATTGGGAGAAGTTTCGAAGTCTGCTACTTTAGTCAGAAAATCTTGCTTTGTCAATACTATTGTTTTCATCTTTTCTATTGATTTTAAATTAATATTCTTGTTTACTTTTCCGGTCGGAATGTTTTTATTTGGTCTTTATATACGGCTTTAGTGCCTTTGTCGCTGCCCGATGAACAATCTCCGGAGCCACATGCACAGCATGAGAGGTTGAATAACGATTGCAGCAACAGAAATCCTGCCAGCCATAGAAATATATATTCTTTTGTTGTTATCCCATATACGGCAACAGCCACACTTGCTATCAACCTGATGATACGGGATGTATTCCAATTTTGTGTTAGATTACTCATCTTTCTTTTTATCTTTAGTAAATATATTGAATAATAAGCCTCCCATTACACCTCCCCATATGGAGCTATTGATAGGAGAAGAGGTGATTGGGCAAGTGCCCGTACTACAACCCACAAACTTCCAGTATAGCAATCCACCGATAGCACCGATGACTATACCAAGTAGGGTTACTTTGTTTTTTATCAAATATTTTTTCAACATGGCTTTCTGTTTATTTAGTGGATGTCAATATAAATAGTTTGTATTTTTTGTTTTCTCTTTCGATTGCTGTGAGGGGCTCTATTGTTGTATCTTTAAATCCTTGTCTTTGAAATACAGAAGTCAGCTCATCTTCTGAAAATCCATTGTGTGGAACTTTGAAGTTCGGATGAAAACTTCCGTCTTCGGTATATAAATCTCCTATGATGACTTTACCTCCGTCTATTAGTCTGTTCTTTACTTCGGCTACAAACTGATCAATGTCTTCAATGTGATGCAGAGTCATGAACACGATAATAACAGAGAATATGGTATGTACTTGCGAAATGTCGCCATGAACGATAGAAATGTTTTCGCAGCATTTATCTTTCATTTTCTTTCGTAATTCCTGTAACATCCCTTCGGATGTATCGACCATTGTTATATGGTGCGCCGTATTGGTGAATTCTAGTCCTACCAATCCTGTTCCGCAACCTATCTCCATTACATCGGTGTGTTTGTCAATCAAATTGTGTTCTTTAATTTTGTCCACCAATGCGAATGCCATAGAAACCTGTCGGTAGCTATCCCAACTCTTTGCTCTTGTTGAAAACATGTCTGCCATTGTTCTATTGTTTATTTTCTATTAGAAAGTTATTTAACTTCATTTATTGATGCTGCAAATATATATACTTTATTCTAATAAAACAAATTTCCAATGGAAAATATTTATTTTTTCTATTTATTGAAGCGCATTTATGTGTTCAATAATGAATATTTTCTTTTGTTAGTATTTATAAATAGCAAATGGGAGGCTTGTATTGTCTAAAGAATTATCTTTGCAGGAAGAAAGAACTGAACTACAATACTTAATTATTAAATATTACCTATTATGAAGAAGATAATATTCATTTGTATGATGATGCTCCCATTTGTTTTGTTGGCTTGCAGTAAAGACGATAATACTCCAACGAAGGCTAACTTTGATAACTTAGGAATTTCATCGGTGACAATTAATGGCAAATCGTATAATGTGAAAGAGGGTGGTCTCCTTGATGGTATTACCGATCAGAATATTGTATGCACAGGCTCTCAATATACCGAATCGACAAAAAAGGCTCAGCTGGAGTATGCTATCATATCATTTTCACAGCAGACTCTTTCGTGCGCGGTACAGAGTAAATATACTGATGTTTCGATTTCTGTCAATGTGGAAAGCAAAGACGACATTCAGACTTGTATCGTGCAAATAAGTAGAAAGGGTTATGATGAAGTATTGATTTATAAATTTGTACAAAAGACCCTTCTGCAATAACTTGGGCTCACCGTTAAAAACTAGGGGGCTGAACATCAGTATTATTAGTAGCACATCACATAAATAAAGTGACTTTCGAACCTGAGACATGAACAAAATCGTCGTATGTTAGTTTTTTCGGTGACGTCCATATGTTTTTCTGAAAACGTATGGACGTCAACAAATTTAGGTCCATATGTGGTTTTGAATGGTAAGAGTCCCCACATTGCTGCAATTCCAAGACCATAAAATCCATCTGCATTTCAACCTTTGCCACCTCCGTATGACACCATTACGCGCTATCCCACAGTAGGTTAACGATGCACCGTATACAACGCCAGCGAAAAAAGGTCCGAAAATCGGGGCTAGAGTATACTGTAGACTCCTTATTTTCAGCGGACCTCTGCTTAGAACGAGTCTAAACGATGGTCTACAGATAGCTGAGTAGCTGTTTTGTACATAAGCGAGTGTTCCATCCATTGAGTATCTCATGTCATTAAATTTCCTGGAGATTTACTGATGAGCCCGAGATGCACATCCTCTTTGACGCAAGGTTGCGTTGATCTAAAGTCGTGATGTTGATGCCGTTTCTCAGAACGTTTTGGAAGGTGAATATTTCCAGATATTCTGATACTATTTTAACCACATCAAAGTGGCACTTATTGATTCGCAAAATTGAACTTGAGCTTTCAAAAAATGATAAGGACGAACATAAAAATTCATAAGGACGAAAATAAATGTTTGTCCATACAAACTTTTATTTTCGTCCTTATGAATTTCTCTTTGTCTATCAACGATTTACGAAGAATATGTTTATATCTTGCCCTGATTCGATTTACATTTGAGCGGTGAGAGAGTAACGAAAATAGTGCCCTACAATGGGTTGTAACTGAGGCCTGGATAAGAAAGTATCAGAATATCTGGAAATATTCACATTGAAATCTGCTTCACAAACAAATTTGCCCAAGTATACCAATCGATTTGGTATACTTGGGCTGCAAAAGTAAGTGATTAAAATTGAACCTTTAATCAATTGAACTATTTACGTTGTAGTAGTTTTGCAGTCTTCTATCCGGGCAGATTAAAAGCAACTTTCAACTCTTCCATTGCTTCGTCTGTCATTCCTTCGGGTGCGAAGCCCATGCTTTTGGCTGTAAGGTATATTTGAGCAGCTTTTGACAGCACGTCAATTTGGTCGAAAGCCTCTAATACATCGTTACCTATTGCTATCACTCCATGTTTCTCCCACATTACGACGTCATACTCTTTGAGTCCTTCTACTGTCGCTTCTGCCAGTTTCAGACTGCTGGGCATTTCGTAGGGTATTATTCCCACTCCCTTGGGACAGAAAGCTCGTGTTTCCGGAATCATTGACCATAGCAGTTTAGTCAGTACATCTTTCTTTAAGAATGCTTGATGGTGCGACAGGGCTATGAGGTCAATAGGGTGAGTATGAATAACTGCTTTGTAGGGCGAACCGATACTGAGCAGATGGTTGTGTATGGCCAAGTGCGAAGGCAATTCGGAAGTCGGTGCTACCGGATTGTCGGCTATCATTTCATAACTTTCGCAATCGTCGCAAATGCGTATTACCGAACCGTTTTCCATGGGCCAGCGGGCTAAGTCTCGCATTCGTCGGTTCGTTCCTTTGCAAAAGAAATAGTTATCTTTCAGGTGAGGAAGTTTCATACCTATAGCTGTCTTCGGCCCTATAGCCTGCCGGTTCTTTACACGATCGTCTATCAATGTAGAGATGTTTATGGTAATGTTACCTCCATTGCGTTCGGCCCAACCTTTCTGCCATAAATAGCCGGCTGTTTCGGCTACTTTGCCTACTTCTTTGGCCAAAAGCGGATATTCGTCTAATACTGATTTCATTATTTGTTATTTTAAGTTCAATAGTTGAGGCAGGAATGACGAGATGATGAGTACCATCAATCCTACTACTAATATTGTAATTGTCTTGGCAGAACACCCTTTCCATTCTTTCAGTACAATGCCCCATACATTGGAGAATGTGACATTGAGCGACATCAGTATGCACCACGAGAAAGTGAGCAGTACGGTCGATGACGAAAGAAATCCTTTTCCAAGACTGAAGCCGAAAAACTGGCTATACCACAATAGTCCTGCGAGGGCGCAAAAGGATATGTTGTTGGCATAAAGCGAGGTCTTACCATAATCTTTCCAGGTCTTGTTCTTCGTGTTCTGATAGAAGCAATAAGCAGCGTTGGTCAGAAAACCGCCAAGCGTCACCATAAAGGTTGCCGGCAAGGTTTTGTATATATCGGCAGTCTCGGGAAAACAGAGACTTTCTCCGAGTCCTAATCCGATACTGAAACAGGCACTCATGAATCCGGCAAGCAGGGCGACAATGATTCCTTTTGTGAAATTGAAATCTTTTACGGCCTTTTTCTTTTCTTCTTCGCTCATGTTGGCCGATTTTATACTTCCGGCAACTCCTATAATACCAATACCTATCAGAGTAATGACTACACCTACGATGACCGGCATTGTCAGATCGCCGGTTTTACCTGTGAAGATAGGGGTGAGTATCGTACCCAATCCTGCACAAGTACCCAGCGCTATGGATTGGCCTAGGGCTACGCCCAAGTAACGCATGCTCAGTCCGAAAGTCAAGCCGCCTACTCCCCACAGCACTCCGAAGAACATAGACCACAAAGTGTCTGTAGGGTGATTGGCATATACTTCCAATAGATGGTGCCCTTCGGGGATGGCCAGCAGAGCTCCGAGTAAGGGGAATATCAACCAAGCAAATATTCCTTGTGTCAACCAGAAGCTTTCCCAGCTCCAGCTCTTTACCTTATTTATAGGTACATAAGAGCTGGACTGGCAAAAGCTTCCTAATGCAATAATAACCAAACCAATTATAATATTCATTGCAATTAGCGTTTAGAAGTGACTTCGGCTTCGTATTTCTCTACTTCGGCGATGAAGTCTTCGCCTACTGCTACGTTGTTCTTCAAGCAGAACATGTCGTATACGGCATTCCAAGGAAGATTCTTGTCTTCTTCAAGCAAAGCCAAACGTTCAAACAATTTTCCTTCGGCTTCGTATTTGCGTAGCGTCTCGATCGGTTCGAGCAGTGCCTGGAGCAAACATTTCTGTGTAGCACGAGATCCTACCACATAAGCTCCTATACGGTTGATGGAGGCATCAAAATAGTCGAGGCCGATATGTACACGATTCAGCGCCTTGCAGCGAACGATCTCTTTGCAAAGGTCGAGTGTGTCGTCGTTCATGATGGTTACATGGTCCGAATCCCAGCGTACCGGACGACTTACATGTAGCATGATTTCGGGAGTGAAAAGCAGTAGGCATGAAATCTTGTCGGCAATGCTTTCTGTCAGATGGAAGTGTCCTGTGTCCAGAGTTACCATTTTTTGATGTTTCACTCCATATCCCAAGTAATAGTCGTAGCTTCCTACGGTATAGCTTTCTGCTCCGATACCGAAAAGTTTTGCTTCGATACAGTCTTTCATGTTCTCATATGGCTGTTCGAATATTTGGTTTAATGAGTCTGTGAGTAGTTCTCTATAGTACAAACGATTTACAGTCTGATCTTTGCTGCCGTCGTGAATCCAAAGATTCATAATACAAGGATCACTCTGTGCCTTACCCATCTCTTCTGCAATGGCTCGGCAACGTTTTGTATGTTCTATCCAGAAGTCGCGTATCGATTTATCGGGATTGGCAAGGCTGAGCATTCCACTTTTGGGATGTGAGAAAGAGGTAGAGTTAAAGTCCAATTTCATATTGTGCTCTTTGCCCCAGTCTATCCAGCTTTTAAAATGCTTGGGTTCTATTTGGTCTCTATCCACAAACGCTCCACCGAAATCTCCATAAGTGGCATGAAGGTTCAGGCGATGAGTGCCCGGAATAAGTGAAGCTGCTTTTAAGATGTCTGCACGCAACTCTTCCATATTGCGAGACTTGCCGGGATAGTTGCCGGTGGCCTGAATACCTCCGCTCAGTTGTCCATCGGGGTTTTCAAATCCTGTTACGTCGTCGGCTTGCCAGCAATGCAATGACAGATGGATGTTTTCCAATGCTTCTATCGCTTTCTCGGTATCGATGCCGACTTTTGCATATCTTTCTTTAGCTATGCGATATGCTTCTTTGACTAATACTTCTTTCATGGTTATTCTTTATTGTTTATTGTTTTACATTTCTGGATAATAAGTCTCTACTTCGAATGCTTTGGCAACGATGCGGCGTATCTCCCAACGGTCTCTGAGGAGCCCGGCTGCTTTGGCTTGCAACAAGGCATTGCCTATAGCCGTTGCTTCAGAAGGACCTGCAACTACAGGCATACCGATGGCATTTGCCGTGAGCTGGTTCATGAGCCGATTGAGCGAACCGCCGCTTATGATGTGCAGTGTCTTTATTTCGAATGGAGCAAATTGCTGTAGCGTTTGTAAGGTCTCTTTGTACTTGTTGGCTAGGCTGTGATAAATGCAACTGACAACTTGTGCGTCGGTTTCCGGAACGATTTGCTTCGTCTCGCGGCAGTAGCCGATGATAGCGCTTTGCATATCGTCCGGATTGTCGAAACGAGAATCATTCGGATCAACCATAGAGCTGAACTTAATTTCTTGACGAGCCATCTCTTCGAGTTGGCTATACGAATAGTCTTTCCCTTGCTTACTCCATTTCTTGCGGCATTGTTCCAACAACCACATGCCGGTGATGTTTTTCAAAAATCGGATGGTCCCCTCTATACCGCCTTCGTTTGTGAAGTTGTATTGGGCTGAGGCTTCCGAAATAATAGGCTTTTCCGTTTCGATACCCATCAGGCTCCATGTGCCGCTACTCAGGTATGCGAAGTTCGGGTTTGTAGCCGGAACTGCTACGATGGCCGATCCGGTATCGTGTCCTGCAACAGCTACTACGGGTATCTCTGCAATACCTGTCTCTAGTGCAATTTCTTTCCTTAATTTTCCTATTACCACACCCGGCTGAATGGGCTCGCGCACCAATTCGTCGTCAATGCCTAGCTGCTTGAGCATTTCCTTGTCTACCTGTTTCGTGTGAGGATTGAGTAGTTGCGAGGTCGATGCTTCGGTATATTCACAAACTTTCTCTCCGGTACACAAATAAGAAAGCAGATCGGGCATGAACAGTATCTCTTTGGCATGCCGATAGGGAGCGAAATCTTCCTCTTTGGCACTTACCAATTGGAATAGAGAGTTGAAATTCATTATTTGTATGCCGGTGCGTTGGTATAGTTCTTCTCTTGGAATCGTTCGATATACTTTTTCGGGAGTTCCATTGGTGTATGGGTCGCGATAAGCACGGGGAAGCCCAAGCAATGTACCGTCTGCTGCCAGATAACCGAAATCTACGCCCCACGTATCGATACCTATCGAATGGATCTCTATATGTTGTTGATTGCACACGGTCAAGGCCTTTTTGAAATGTTCGTAAATACTGTATACATTCCAATAGTATTTACCTTGTACTTCGAGAATCGCATTGGGGAAACGGTATATTTCCTGCATTTTGAAATTCTCTCCTTCGAGAGTGCCGACCACAGCTCTACCGCTGGTAGCTCCTACATCAAAGGCTAAAAAGTTGTATGTTTTCATGGCGTTTATTAATGTTTTCAACAAAAAAGTTTTAATTTTGAGACAAAGGTATACCATGAATCAGTATATTTGTTTTCAAATATGATAGAATAACTTTCAAAAATGATATTAATATACTATGCTGAATGCTTCGAAAGACAAATTGCACTATCTTCGGTTAGGTAAGCGCGATGAAGAGTGGGGAATTGTAGTCACAACGGTCGGATGTCAGACCATACAGCCTTATACCAATTATCCGCCAGCCGCTCATCCTCTGGGTTATAAGTTTCAGCCTGTTCAAGGCAGAGTGCTCAATGAGTATCAGCTGGTCTATATTACCGAAGGCAGTGGATTTTTCTCTTCGCAATCGTGCCCTGTGCAAAGAATTTCGGCGGGTACGATGATTCTTATTTTCCCCGGCGAATGGCATAGCTATTATCCCGACAAACAGGTGGGATGGAAAGAATATTGGGTTGGCTTTCGAGGTGTGTATATCGATCAACGCATAGAAAAGGGATTCTTCTGTAAAGAGAACCCTTTGCATAAATTGAAGAGAAGCATTTCTGTCACGACACTCTACGATGAGATTATTCAGTTGGCAACGACCGAGCGTATCGGTTATCAGCAAATCATATCGAGTATCGTGTTGCACCTTTTAGGAAAGGTTTATTATGATGGTCTGAATGATGCTGTGAAAGATACCGATGCGGTGTCCAAAATAGACGAGGCAAGGTTGTTGATGAAAGAGAAAGTCGAGAATCCTCCTTCGATACAAGAAGTGGCCTGCCAGATAGGAGTAGGCTACAGTTGGTTTCGCAAAACATTCAAAAAGTATATCGGCATTTCTCCTGCGCAATACCAAATGCAACTTCAACTATTGTGTGCCAAAGAGCTGCTTACAACCACCGATAAGAACATTACAGAGATAGCATATCAACTGAATTTCGAAAGCGGCGGACAGTTTTCCACTTTCTTCAAAAAGAAAGAAGGCATTACTCCTTCAGAGTTTCGGGAGCGCATGCATTAACATCTTTCTATCTCAGCAAAAGAATAGCGATACACCGACTACACTGATCAAGGCACCCAATGCCTCTTTCATCGTGACTTGTTGTTTGAAAATGAACTTGGCGGGTAGTAATATGATAATAGGAGTGAGTGCCATAATGGTTGAAGCAATGCCGGTCGATGTGTATTGCACAGCCATAAGCGAGAGACTGACTCCGACAAACGGACCGAAGAAAGTCATGCCCAATGCATTCCACATCCCTTTTTTGTCTTTCATAGCGCTAGGAACCAATTGATATTCTTTGCGAAATCGCAGTATGATGGCAAAACCGATGAGTCCGGCTATGGCACGTATGAAAGTAGCCGAAAAGGGTAGAGCATTGATGCAGCCCGTTGCTGTCGACGGAATGACCGCTCTATAATGATTGAGGCCTATTTTGCTGAGAACCAGTCCGCCTCCTTGTCCTATGCCTGCTCCGATACCGTAAAGAATACCTTTGAGTGGCAGTTTGAACGAAAGCTTATGGTGCTCACCTCTATTCATAATAGAAAGACCTATACCGAATAAGGTTACCAGCATACCCAATAAACTTAGAATAGACATCTTTTCTCCCAAGAAAAAGAATCCCAGTATGGCAGCGGTAGGTGGAGCCAGAGTCATAAACAGTTGACCGAATCGAGAACCTATTACAACATAAGCATTGAAGAGACACGTGTCGCCGAAAATATATCCTACCACGCCCGACAGTAATAACCACATCCATGTACTGCCATCGGCATAATGAGGCCAAAGATGTCCGGTGAAACAATACATCGTTACAGCCAGCATGAGAAGTGACAAAATCATTCTCACCACATTGAGTATGATAGGGGTGAGGCGTTTGCTTGCCACTTCGGCAAAAACAGCCGTTATGGTCCACGAGAAAGCAACTACAAGCGAAATAGATTCTCCTAAATAATGCATATCGATCTTTTTGTGAGTGCAGGATAATGATAGCGATATTTTCGTTTTCTCTCAATACCCGCTTTTGCGGTGCAAAGATACATATTTATATATTGGGTGGCAAAAAATGGTAAATGAAAAGAGCAACTACATGGACTCGTCTTCTCTCGTTTTGGTACGGAAAATAATCTTTACCAATATGTATTCTTAAATTGATCATCCATAAACATCTTGACCATCTTTCGTGAAGCCGAGTTCGTTTTATGTCAAGTGATGATGACTTGCCAGATATAAGAATCTGGAATTTATGTCGTATAGCATCTTTGAGTATTAATTATCGAATATTTGACAAGAAAAATAAAAAGATATTCTTTTTTGTATCAATTATTCTCTATTTTTACTGTCGATAAGTGACAAATTAAATACTGAATCGTTTATAGCGAAGATACATTTAATCGCAAAAAAATGATGATAAAAATTCAATGATTTAAATAATCTGCAGAGAAATATAATGGATACAATTAATACAAAGTAAAATGGAATTAGGGAAAATACATAAATGCTTCATATCTTTTAAAAGAGAAGATAACGATTATAAAAAATATCTAGTTGATAACTTTAAAGATCAAATGATAGATAAATCATTGTCAGAACCAATTAATTCTGATGATGAAGACTATATCATGTGTAAAATACGTGAAGATTATCTTTCTGATTCTACAGTTACGATCTTTCTAATAGGACTCAGAAGTAATGAAAATTTAGGTTGGAATGAACAATGTTATATTAAGCGGGAGTTACAAGCATCATTATATAATGGGATAAAAAATACTAGAAATGGAATTTTAGGAATAGTTCTTCCGTCAATGATTAATAATATTTATGCGGGAAGCTATGTTTGTAATAAATGTGGAACGACACATAGCTTAGTGTATATAAACGATGCTACAGTAATTAGAGAGTTTAGTAAAAATTACTATTTAGAAAATCCTTCAGGGAATTGTTGTTGGATAGAAGACGATAGATATTGTATTCTTGTAAAGTGGGAAGATTTTGAAAAGGATCCACAATTTTACATAAATCAGGCATTTAATAAACGCGAGTCTGATATTGCTAAAAAAGTGACTGTATATCCTAAATGAGTGTAATTATGAAAAAAAAACCATTGTGTTTTGTGGTTATGGGATTCGGTAAAAAGTGGGACCCTTTAACAAATAAAGTGTTTGACCTTGATGTTACATACAAGAAAATTATTAAACCTGCTGCTGAGCAGGCTCTCTGTGACGTGGTTCGGGCAGATGAAATAATGGAATCAAATCTTATTGATGTTTCGATGTATACTCTTATATATAAAGCTGATGTAGTAATTGCTGATATTGCGACATTGAACCCTAATGTTATGTATGAGTTAGGCATTAGGCATGCTTTCAAGCGTCGGCCTACAATCATTATTAAAGACGATAGTTGTAAGATTCCATTTGATATTAACCATTCTCGTATATTTACATTAACACATAGTGAAACAAGTATTTCCTCTAAGATAATTGAATCAGAGATGGTAAAATTATCTAGAGCAATAATGAATATTTTATCTGATGAAGTAGTTGATAGCCCAACATATACTTATATGCCAACACTTCGTGAACCTTCTATATCTGAGGCTGATTTAGGAAAACTTATAGGAGAAATAAAACAAAGAGAAGAATCTATTTATGCTTTAACCAACAAAGCCAATGAGTTGAAAAGTAATAATCAATTTCAAGAAGCCGCTGAATATTGGGAAAAATTGCATGAAAAGGATCCAGATGAACCTTTCTATATTCAACAACAAGCTCTTTGCACTTATAAAAAAGCTAAAGGAAGCGATACTAAACCCTTTATTGACGCCTTACAAATATTAAATTTATTGAAAAATGACTCTAATCCCGAAACTTTAGGCTTATATGGTGCAATTTACAAGAACCTATATCTGATAACGAAAGAAGAACTTTATTTACAGGACGCTATTGATCATTATGAGAAAGGATGGAATCAGCGTGATTATTATACTGGTGAAAATTATGCAATATGTTTATTATTTAAAGCGGTAATGGAGAAAAATTCAACTGATGATAGAAATGGTTTATTCTACATGGCAAAATATGTATTTAAACAAATAATACCATTAGTGTTGAATTTGATAGAAGAAATAGCTTCTGATAAAATGTGGTTATATGCGACTTTATCAAATTCATATTACGCTATAGGGGAAACAAAAGAATCTGAAAAATATGAACGAATTTTTTTGACTTTTAAACCAAAAGAATGGGAAGTCTCAACGTTTATGAGAACTAAATCCTTGTTATTGAATTTAAATAAATAAATTGTTATGGAGAAAATTTATAATGTTTTTATCAGCCACAGTTGGCAACATGTTGCAGATTTAATAAATTTAAGAAATCTTCTTGAACAAAGAAAGTATTTTAAAATTAATTTTTTTGAAGTACCACCACATGATCCGATCAATTCCAGTAATAACGACTATATAAAATCTCGAATAAGAAATTTAATTAAAAAATCCGATATTGTAATTGGATTGGCAGGAATGTATGCTAACTATAGTGATTGGATGGAATGGGAATTAGAAACTGCAAAACAAGAAGAAATACCTATAATAGGTGTTATACCAAGGGGGCAAATACGAATATCTCAAACCGTGTGTTCAAAATCAAAAAATGATATTCATTGGAATACAGAAAGTATTGTTGACGCTATTCGAAAATACTCAAAATAGTCTATAATGGAAATAGAACAAAGAGTAAATGATCAGATCGAATGGAATGATAGAAAAAGTAAAATAAATAAAAGATGTTATTATCTTTTTGCGAGTATTTCTGTTGTTGGATCTATTATAGTTTCAATATTAATAAAGCAATTTCCTTTGTTAACTGCATATCTATCTATAATTGTAGCTATAGTTACCGTATTAAATAACGTTTATGAATTTCAAAATAAATGGAAACTTTATAGGAATACTGCGGAAAGACTAATACGGGAGCGGTCATTATTCTATAATGAAGTAGATATATATAAAGGTAAGCCTAAAGATATTTATACAAAAAATATAGAACAAATTATTTCAGAGTCAAATGAAATATGGGTTAAAGTGGTTTCTGAGGGCAATAAAAAATAAACTGCTCAATATCCTATCAAAACTACCGTATCTTGCGCTATAAACTTCTTTATGTTGTTGCGGAAACTTCCGTTAGTTACTGCGGTAACATAAGTATGTTGTTTGCGACTCACGCCCGTGAGTCGCAAGTGGCGTATGTTAGTTTTTTCGGTGACGTCCTTATGTTTTTTTGAAAACGTATGGACGTCAACATTTTTAGGTCCATACGTGGTTTTTGAAAGATAAGGACTCTATTAATTTAAAGTATATACGTGTATTGGATAAGGAATATGGGGAGGGAAATCCGGACGAAATCGTTTTGTGTTATCTTATTTTACTAAAAGTGCCGCATGTGTCGCATTGAAATCCTATAAACTCTATATTTTTTTTATTGGCGTATAGCACGTTTATCATTATGATACCATAATTATATGAAATATGATTACATAAAAACAAAAAATAAAAAAAATATAAGAGGAGGGAATCCTATTCGGCACATTCGGCAGGGGTATGTCGATTTTCGAAGTCGTAGCATATTGTGACTGCGATTTTTGAGTTGACCAGTTTTTTTGCCCTTTTTCCGAAAAGTGATGTATGTATTCTGAAATGTTGGTGGATAGTATTATTCATATTGATATATAATAGGAAGTTACGATGATGATTTAGTAATTATATGGCTGTTTATATGACTATTTGTTTTTTGTAAAAAGGCTTGTTTTTGCTTTTATTTCAGGAATTTCAGAAAATGAGAAAAAAACTGGTCGGAAGAATAAAGTACTTCTGTTTGTAATATTTATTCTTGTTGTTTGTAATGCAAGGAAGGGCTCGATTTATAGGATTATTCGTGCCTTGTTGTCTATCAATGACTTGCTCATGATCTATTAATACACGATCTCTAAACTAGGACAGTGATAGGGGCGCTCTATTAAAACGTTTTATATAAAGTATAACCCTCGTTACAGCATGTGTAACGAGGGTTATACTTAAAAAGAATATTCTTTTAGATATCACCCTCTTTAATAATGGGGTGATGGTTATGTCAAACTTGCTTATTTGGCATAGCTTACTGCACGGGTCTCGCGAATTACAGTAATCTTTACCTGTCCCGGATAGGTAAGTTCGTCTTGAATCTTTTTAGCGATCTCTGTTGATAGGCTTTCTGTTTGTGTATCGTCTATCTTATCTGCTCCTACAATGACGCGGAGTTCGCGTCCTGCCTGAATAGCGTAGGTCTTTGTAACGCCAGGATAAGACATTGCCAATTGTTCCAGATCGTTGAGACGTTTGATATAAGCTTCTACTATTTCGCGACGGGCGCCTGGGCGTGCTCCCGAGATGGCATCACAAACTTGTACTATTGGAGCAAGTAATGTGGTCATTTCTACCTCGTCGTGATGGGCGCCAATAGCATTGCAAATATCTGGTTTCTCTTTATATTTTTCAGCCAATTTCATACCAAGTAGTGCGTGCGGCAATTCCGGTTCCTCATCAGGCACTTTGCCTATATCATGCAGCAAACCTGCCCGACGAGCTTTTTTCGGATTCAATCCCAATTCGGATGCCATCACTGCACAGAGGTTGGCTGTCTCGCGAGCGTGTTGCAAAAGATTCTGTCCATAAGAAGAACGATATTTCATCTTACCGATGATACGAATCAAATCGGGGTGGAGACCATGTATACCCAAGTCGATAGTGGTGCGTTTACCAGTTTCGATTATTTCTTCTTCTACTTGTTTCCTTACTTTGGTAACGACTTCTTCTATACGGGCCGGATGAATACGTCCGTCGGCTACCAATTGGTGAAGGGCTAGACGGGCTATTTCGCGGCGTACAGGGTCGAATGCCGAGATAACGATTGCTTCGGGAGTGTCATCAACAATGATTTCTACACCGGTAGCAGCTTCGATGGCACGTATATTGCGACCTTCGCGACCGATGATACGTCCTTTAACTTCGTCGGAATCTATATGGAATACCGTAACTGAATTCTCGATTGCAGTTTCGGTTGCCACTCTCTGTATGGATTGGATGACAACTCGCTTTGCTTCTTTGCTCGCAGTCATTTTGGCATCATCCATAATATCATTGATATACGACTGTGCTTGAGTTTTGGCTTCTTCTTTCAAATTCTCTACCAAATGTTCTTTTGCTTCTTCGGCAGACAATCCTGAGATGACTTGCAGTTTCTCAATTTCTTCTTGTTGAAGTTTCTCGAGCTCTTCACGTTTCTTGTTTGCCAATGAGATATTGCTGTCCAACTTCGCTTTGTCTTGTTCCAACTCTGTTTTACGGCGTTGAACATCTTCATGGCGTTGTTCGATTACCATTTCACGTTGGCGGAGACGGTTTTCCATTTGCTGAATCTTCTGATTGCGAATGGCAACCTCCTTTTCAAGTTCCGCTTTTTTATTAAGGAATTTCTCCTTTACTTCGAGTAATTTATTCTTCTTTATCACTTCGGCAGCACTTTCAGCTTCTGCTAAAACGCTGTTGTATTTTGACTTAAGAATATATCTGAAAATCAGATAAGCTATAACGCCTCCCACGACGAAACAACCGAAAGCTAATATTGATACTAACATTTCATTTAAATTTTATATATATAAAAAGCGCACTGCCCTACAAAAAGGAAATACTTCCCTCATGTCTATGCAGTGCGTAGAATTCTAAAATGTAACAAGAGCGGTTATTGTTCTGTCTTTTGGATATATTCTTCCAACAATTCGCTCAGTCCTTTTATTCTGGTAGAATAGGGTTCGGTGTCATTCATCGTCTTTCCTTCAAATTCATTGACAGCAGACTGATATGCAGCCATTGTCATAGCTTGAAAAGGCGTCACTTCAAAATGCGCCCGAAATTTATTATACCTTGTTTCAACTTGTTTGGCAGCAGCTCTCACCAGCTCTTCGTCTTTTCGGTCGATGCTTACAGGAAAACTATAACCGCCTATGGACAAGTTTATTGTCAATTTATCGTTCATACACCTCTCTTTTATTATTCGTTCATTAAAGCGATGCATTTGTCGATTTCACGCACTATGTTAGACAACCGCTTTTTTGAGTCTTTAACGTCTTGCGTCCTTAGACTAATTACTGTTGCGGTTTTTAAATTTGCATAGTCTTTCTTTAGATTCTCCAGCTCAACTGTCAATGTCTCATTTCTTTTGGTCTCCATATCCAAATTTGTAGACAAATCAGCATTTCTTTTCTTCAACTCATCGCATAGATATAATAGTCGATGAAGTCGAGTCTCGAAAATGTTAAGTTGTTTCTTTTGATCTTCTGTCATTACTACACCTAATTTCCTCACAAAAGTACGATTTATCTGCAAACTACAAAAGCTTTTCTTTAAAATTTAATCACAAAAACTTATTTTTTGTTTGCTGTATTTCAAAGTCTGTTTACTTTTGTATGATGAAAAAGATTATTGTGACTTGTGCAACTCGAGAAGAGTTTGTTCAAATAGATTGGCCTTCAGCAGAAATAGGTCATTTGTTGACTGGATTGGGTAAAACGAAATCGGCTTACTATCTGGCAGAGGCAATTCGTGAGCAACATCCGGATTTGGTTATAAATGTCGGTACGGCAGGGACGTTGCATCATAAAGTGGGAGATATTTTTGTTTGTCGTCATTTTGTTGATCGGGATATGCAAAAGCTGAAAGATTATGGCGTCTCTTACGAAATAGAATTACCGGAAGATGCATTGGACTTTATCCCTTCTTGCTTGTATAATAATAAAGGTATATGCAATACGGGTGATACCTTTCTGACGGAACATGAAAATGTCGCTGGCGATGTGATTGATATGGAGGCTTATGCTCAGGCTTTTGTCTGCCAGTCGATGAAAGTGCCTTTTGTCGCCGTCAAATATGTCACCGACATTGTGGGGCAGAATTCCGTTGAGATATGGCAAGATAAACTAAAGGATGCCGTGAGTGCCCTTCGTACGTTTCTTAACCATTCGCCCAAAACATTTTAATCTTTCGAGAGAATAGTCAGTTCTTCAAGCATTTGTTTGTACGACAGTGCCTTCAGTTCTATTTTCATGGGATAGGCTCTCGACGACGAAGGCATTCTGTAGAGGGTGATGTGTCGGTTGGCAAAGAATGTCTCGGCACTTCCACCTACTTCCGGCACTTGCACTTCGAATTGCGTGCAAAGTGTTTGAGTGGCTTTCTGTCCGGTTGTAACAATTGCGTTGCATAGAGGCATTTGTTGCAGCAGGGCTTTCACATCCGTGTATTGCTCTATTTCCAGAAATTGATCCGATGCATTATTTTTCAATCGACGTACGGCGCATGCTGTGTCGTATAGGGCTATTCCTTTTTCACTGAGAAATTCTATCAACTTCTCGCGATCGAATTTCTTTTGTTCCGGCAAGATGAAATGATTTTTGTCGTTGAAAAACAGGTATCCGAAGATACGCCACATGTCATTGTTAAAATTGGGATAATAAAAATCCATTGACCAACGTTGGCGTGGAGGAGGAAAACTACCCAACATTAGTAGCCGTGCACCCGAAGGTAGAAAGGGTTGCAGTGGGTGAAATTCTATAGGATATTCGTTCATTTTTTGTGCAAAGATAAGTTTTTTTAATCTTTTTGTATACCTTTGCAGTCATTATTAATATTAATGAATCTAATGATGTATAAAAAGCTATTTCCTTGTTACTTGTTATTCGCGTTATTTATTTCTTGTAGTATTTCAGCTCAAAATGTGCAGATGCATTATGATTTTGGTCGTTCTCTTTATAATAAAGATTTGAGCAAACGTCCTTTATGGACATCTACAGTCGAAGATTTTGTTCCCGACAAATGGGGTAGTACCTATTTTTTTATTGATATGGACTATAATCACAACGGTGTTGCATCGGCTTATTGGGAAATAGATCGCGAATTGAAGTTCTGGAAATCGCCTGTTTCTATTCATCTGGAGTATGATGGTGGTAATGTGAAGAATGTTCCCGAAGAATACAATATTCGTAATGCCTACTTGTTGGGTTTGACATATACGTGGAATAACAAAGATTATTCTGCGGGCTTTTCTGTTACTCCGATGTACAAGTATATTCAGGGTCAATATTATCGTTCGTATAATAACTTCCAGCTAACGGGTACGTGGTATTGCAATTTCTTCAATCGGAAGCTTACTTTTGATGGCTTCGCCGATTTGTGGAGAGAGCACAATGACCACGGAATGGCTATTTTTATTTCAGAACCTCAGGTATGGGTCAATTTGAATAAGTTCAAAGGGGTAGACAAAGATTTTAATCTTAGTATCGGTTCAGAGACCGAACTGAGTTACAATTTTGCAGGACGCGACGGCTTCTTCGCTATTCCCACGCTTGCAGTGAAGTGGACATTCAAATAGAGGATAGAGTTGCCAAAATACATATTTTCAGATATTTAAAAACAGAAATTATAGCCGATGAAATCCGATTTGATCTATAAGTTGGAAGACAGACCACCATTCAAAGATGCCTTCTTCGCTGCCTTTCAACATTTGCTTGCCATATTTGTAGGGATTATTACTCCTCCGTTGATTGTGGCCAATGCTTTGCAGCTCGATATGCAACATACCAGCTTTCTCATTTCAATGTCTCTTTTCGCATCAGGAGTCGCCACGTTTATCCAATGTCGCCGTTTTGGTTTTTGTGGCTGTGGGTTGCTCTGTGTGCAAGGTACCAGCTTTTCATTTATCGGTCCGATTATAGCTACCGGTTTGGTAGGTGGATTACCTCTTATTTTCGGCTCTTGTATGGCTGCTGCTCCTGTAGAAATGATTGTGAGCCGAACGTTCAAGTATTTACGCAAGATTATTACTCCCATCGTATCCGGCACCGTTGTGTTGCTCATCGGATTAAGCCTTATTAAAGTAGGGGTCATCTCTTGTGGTGGAGGTCATGCGGCTATCAAAGCAGGAACTTTTGGTAATTGGCAGAATCTGACGATTGCGGCAGTTGTTCTTTTAAGTATTTTGTTTTTCAATCGTTCCGGAAACAAATATCTCCGAATGAGTTCTATTATATTGGGACTGATATTGGGCTATCTCCTCGCTTTCTATTTTGGTAAGGTCGATACGTCCGGCTTGTCTACCTCCAATTTGCTTAGTTTCAACGTACCTATGCCATTCAAATATGGAATAAAGATTAGTTTCTCTTCGGTTATCGGATTGGGGTTGGTCTACCTCATTACAGCCATCGAGGCTACTGGAGACATCACTGCCAATTCCATGATTTCAGGACTGCCTGTAGAGGGAGAAGAATACATGAAGAGAGTATCGGGCGGTGTCTTTTCCGACGGACTCAACTCTTTTATCTCCGGTATGTTCAATGCTTTCCCCAATTCCATCTTTGCTCAAAACAATGGTATCATTCAGCTCACGGGCGTTGCAAGCCGATATGTGGGTTACTATATTGCCGGTTTCTTGGTGCTTTTGGGGTTGTTCCCCATCGTTGGTGCCGTATTCTCTATTATGCCCGATGCCGTGTTGGGTGGCGCTACTGTATTGATGTTCGGCACAGTGGCATCGGCCGGTATCCGCATTATCTCCTCTCAGCAGATAGGCCGCAAAGAGACACTTGTTATTTCTGTTAGTTTGGCATTAGGGCTGGGAGTCGAGTTAGTTCCGGATATTTTAGCGAATGCTCCTCAAGCTATTAAGACCATCTTTTCGTCAGGCATTACAACCGGTGGTTTGACAGCCATATTGTCCAACATGTTCATTCAGATCAAAGAAAAGGATTAAGAAGCTAGCCCTTTGTTATGATGTCGAAAGGCTCGGCTAAGGATGTATAAAAAAGAACACCCCTCGTTGCACTTGTTGGCAACGAGGGGTGTTCTTTTTTATAGCGTATCTTTGCTCTATCTTTATTCGATTGTCATTTCTTTAATCAGATTGTTGCATCCGCCCAGTTTGTCAAGGACAAAAAGAATGTATCTGATATCAACGCAGATACAGCGTTGCAGTTTATTATCGAAGTTTATATCGCCACTTAGCGATTCCCAGTTGCCATCAAAAGCGGCGCCTATCAGTTGCCCTTTGCTATTCAACACCGGACTGCCCGAGTTACCGCCCGTTATGTCGTTGGTGGTCAAGAAAGCGACGGGCATTTCGCCGTTGGGCATGGTATAGCTGCCGAAGTCTTTCTTTTGAATGAGTTCCTTCAGTTTTGCCGGAACTACAAATTCAGGATCTTTCGGATTCTCTTTCTCCAGAATACCATCCGTAGTGGTATAGTAACGACACATTACTCCATCTTTCGGGTTGTACGATTTCACATTGCCGTATGTCAGGCGTATGGTGAAATTGGCATCGGGATAAGAAGGGGAGGGGAGTTTTATCTCGCATAGTCCGCGAATGTATTTCTTATGCAGCGAGTCCAGTACACTAGTATATTTATTATTGACCTCATTGTTCAAGAAATCTGACGAAAAAAGGAGAATCGAAGCCGCATATTGCAATCCCAGATCATTATCTAATGTCTCTACTGTTGGATTTTTAGCGAATGCTTCAAATGCTTTGCGGTTTGCCAAAATAGAAGAGTCAAACAGATCGTCTACATATTTATCGAAATCGTTATGATATTTTGATTCGATGATTTTGAAATAGTAGGGACGTTGATCGGTCGGAACCATTTGTGCATAGAGTGGCAACGTCGCTCTCATGATCTTTCTTTCTACTCTGTCATCATAGTCTTTGTTGTGAATGTAATCATAATCTCTAGCAAAGTCGATGATGTGTTTCTTTAGTGCTTTTATATCCTTTTCGGCAATATCCTTTCTCAATTCAACTAGGTCGTGCAGGCTAGTCGTAATCTTGTTGAATTGGCATCCGCGGTATACTTCGAAGAAAGTATTGCTGGCAAATCTGAAACTTTTCGATTCTTCAATGGCTTTGTCTATTCCCTCGATCACCCCTTGATATTCGGGCTTGTCTTTTGCAAAATCTTTAAATACTTTTTCCTCTTGCCTTTTGGTTTCTATCACATGGTTGTCTATTATGGCTTTGTTCATGCCGATAGAGTTCTTCCAGTAGTTGCTCGAACTGGCAAAGATATCGGCATACTGAATGCGGATGGTATCGTTGGTGCTCATTGCCTTCTTCAGTTCGCGCAACACCACGTCGCGAACCTTTATGCGTGGCACATTATCCGTTTCCATACAGTCTTTTACTTCTGCTGCTGTTAGATAGCGGCTCGTACTACCAGGAAATCCCATGATCATCGTATAGTCGCCTTCGTTCACACCTTTCAGAGAGATAGCAAGATGCTTCTTTGTCTGGAGTGGAATATTTTTCTCGTTATATTCGGTTGGTTCGCCTTTTTTGTCGGCATAGATACGAAACATCGAGAAGTCGCCCGTGTGGCGGGGCCACATCCAGTTGTCCGTTTCGCCGCCAAACTTGCCAATAGCCGATGGGGGAGCGGCTACCATCCTTACATCTCTGTATACTTTGTAATAGATCAAGTAGAAACTGTTGCCGGCATAGAAAGGCAACACTTCGGCTTCAATATATTTTTTATCTTTATACTCGCTTTTGTTCTTGTATTCCGTAGCCAGTTCTTCACAGTACGATCCCGATATCGATTCGGATTCACTTACTTTCTTAGCTCTAACATCTGCATTCACTCTGTCGGTGACATCTACTATTTTGTCAACAAAACGAAACTGAAGTCCACTTACCGGCAGTTCTTCTTTTCTGTTCTTGGACCAGAAACCATTGGTCAGGTAGTCGTGATCTACAGAGCTCAGCGCTTGTATCGACTCATATCCACAGTGGTGGTTTGTCAGAATCAGACCTTCGCCCGAAATGATTTCACCCGTGCATCCTTCGCCGAATATGCCTACCGCATCTTTGAGCGATATACCGTTGGGATTGTAAATATCGGATGCTTCAAGCCTCAATCCGGCTTTTTTCATCATATCTATAGAGTGCTGCTCTTGCATGATCTGTAATAGCCACATGCCTTCGTCTGCACGAACAGATACGTTGACTCCGATTAGTAGTAGTAAAAGAAGAAACTTTGAATAACTTTTCATTTTTATTATTTATCATATATCTAAACGCTCACAAAAGTAGTTCATGGCGCTAGCAATAACAAATCAAATAAGTTATTAAAAGTTTAAAATAAAAAAGAGAGATGTAAAATATAACTACATCTCTCTTTTTTATTTTCAGACAAACGATCTATTATTCGATCGTCATTTCATTTATCAGGTTGTTGCATCCGCCTAGCTTGTCCACAATGAAAAGAATGTAGCGGATATCTACGCATATGCAGCGTTGCAGTTTATTGTTGAAGTTTATATCGCCACTCAGCGATTCCCAGTTTCCGTCAAAGGCTGCTCCGATCAATTCTCCCTTGTTGTTCATCACCGGACTACCCGAGTTACCGCCCGTTATGTCGTTGGTGGTCAAGAAAGCTACCGGCATTTCGCCGTCGGACATGGCATAGCGGCCAAAGTCCTTGTTCTGGATCAGTTCTTTCAACTTGGCAGGAACTACAAATTCCTGATCGTTTGGATTCTCTTTCTCCAGTATACCGTCTGTGGTGGTGTAGTAACGATACATTACTCCATCTTTCGGGTTGTACGATTTCACGTTACCGTATGTCAGGCGCATCGTGAAGTTCGCATCCGGATACGAAGGAGTCGGCAGTTTCATTTCGCCCAATCCACGGATGTATTTTTTGTGCAACGAAGCCAATTCTGTACTATATTTGTTGGCATTGGGCATAAGGTAGGTCATCGCAAATTTCGTAATCGAATAGCCATATTCAAGTCCCGGATCTTCGTCCAGTGCTTTTATCGTCGGATCTTTGGCAAATGCTTCAAAGTTGCTGATGTTTCCGAAAATGGAGCGATCGAACATGTCATCCACATACTTGTCGTAGTTGCCGCCAAATTTTGTTTGAATGGTATTGAAGAAGTCGGGACGTTCTTCGGCCGGAACCATTTGAGCGTAGACGGGCAAGATAGCCTTTAGCAATTTGCGCTCCACTTGTTCGTTGAAGTCGTTGGTATGAATCTTGTCGTAGCCCTCTTTCAACATCTGAATGCCTTTCTTAACGGTTTTCTTGTCGGCCAACAGCTTCTTCACTTCTTCTCTACCGTATGCGGCAGAAGTGATGTGGTTAAACTGGCTGCCTCTATTTATTTCGGAGAAAGTAGTAGCGCAGTAATTGAATTTCTTCGTTTGCTCAATCACTTTGTCAATTCCTTCAATCACCCCTTGGTATTCGGGTTTGTCTTTTGCAAATTCGATGAAAGCCTTTTCTTGTTCTTTCTTCGTGTCGAGCACTTTATTGTCAACAATGGCCTTGTTCATGCCAATAGAGTTCTTCCAGTAGTTGCTCGAGCTGGCAAAGATACTTGCATACTGAATGCGTACGGCATCACTGGCAGCCATCTCTTTTTTCAGCACATCGAGCACGGCGGTACGCACTTTGATGCGCGGTTCATTCTCGTCATTCATTCTGCCTTCCACTTCCGATGCTGTAAGATAGCGGCTTGTACGTCCGGGAAATCCCATGACCATGGCATAGTCGCCTTCTTTAATTCCTTGTAGCGAGATGGTCAGATGCTTTTTCGTCTTGAGCGGCATATTCTTTTTGCTGTATTCTGCCGGCTCACCGTTTTTATCGGCATAGATTCTGAACATCGAGAAGTCTCCCGTATGGCGTGGCCACATCCAGTTGTCCGTTTCGCCGCCAAACTTACCTACCGACGATGGAGGAGCAGCTACCATGCGTACGTCGCTATATACTTTATAATAAATCAGGTAGAAGCTGTTGCCGGCATAGAAAGGCAACACTTCGGCTTCAATATATTTTTTATCCTTGTATGGGCTATTATCCATTTGGCTTTTTGCCAATGTCACGCAATAGTTCTGAGTGCACGACTCTGCTTCTGTAATTTTGCCAGCCTTGATGTCGGCATTTACAAGTTCGGTCACGTCGACTATTTTGTCTACGAAACGAAATTTGAGTCCCGGGGTCGGAAGTTCTTCACTGCGCGATTTCGACCAGAAACCGTTGGTCAGGTAGTCATGTTCTACCGAACTGTGTTGTTGAATCGCGCCATAGCCGCAGTGATGATTTGTCAGAATCAGACCGTCGCCCGAAATGATTTCGCCGGTACATCCGGCTCCAAAGATACCGACAGCATCTTTGAGCGAAACACCATTTGGATTGTAAATGTCAGTTGCGTCAAGATTAAGTCCGGCTTTTTTCATCAAATCGATGGAATGTTGCTCTTGCATGATTTGTAGTAACCACATGCCTTCGTCGGCGCGGCCGACTGTCGATACACAAAGTAACGATAATAAAAATAGGTATTTGAATTGTTTTTTCATAAAAATGTATTTATCATATATGCGGGCAAAGATACAACAAGAAATTGAAAAACTAAATAAAATGAAAGAGGATTGTTTTGTATTAGTGGTCTATACCATAATACTCTATTTCACAATTGCTCATTTTTATTGAATTCGCTTGCAAAGAGAAATCTTTATTGCTTTTTCAATGTGCTAAATTTCTTCTGTAAATAGTCTTTTACATGCTATTTTATTTTTCTTATTCTATTGTGAAATAAACCACAATATAAAGGGCAATTGAATAAAGATAAATATCTTATCTTAAGATGAAACGTTAATCACAAAAGGTAGAGACAACTTCCTAAAACTCTATCTAAGTCCATCAAGGCTTTGTCACGCTACTATACACTGATAGACCTAAGTATCCTCGCCAAAAATATTTACTGATGGTAGAAAGATTAGCTATTTATAATTCGAAACATGAAGTGCCTTTCCTGAAGTAAAATGCTTATGCTTTAAAACTTATCATCTTAACTTACAGACTTTCTATATCCGTTATCTCAGCCTCCCTATCCATACGCTGGGCATCGCGTTCATACTGGTGACAGAGGTTATCAAAGATGGAAGCGGTGACAGGATACTCTATCCGTATGTCATCGGCAATCTTCTTGAAGTGCTGAATTTTTGCACGTTCCACAGTCCCACCCTCAAAAGGACTACGCGAAGAGAAACCGCCATTGTTGAACATCTGTGTTTCAAACGATTGGTTCAAATTTGAACTGTCCAAATGATCCACAATTTTACATATAGCCTCGGGCACAAAATCTTTCCTCACACTCTGAGCAAGCAATCTTCCGATGAAGTATTCTACTTTTTTAGAGATACCATCCCTTTTGGCATTTGTACAGAGGATATTGATGTAATTATTCAAGGATGCTTCTTCCACCATGCCTTCAGCCGACGTATAGGGGCACGAAGGAAGATTATAGGAAATAATGTCCCCCAATATGCGAATAGAGTCAGCATTTCCAGAGTTTTTAATGCCATAGAACCTCTTCAGTAGTGAGTACATAAATTCACCATCAGATTCCATCAGCCTGTTGAACGTGAGTTGGTGGCCTGTGGGATAGCCCTTTATCCAGTCGTGCAAATAGAACTCGTATGTGAGTTTAGCTTCCTGCGGTACATCCTCGCGACCGTCTATATATTCTATGAGCTTGGCTACCTCGTGACTATGATTTCTGAGGATGCTATCACTCTTCATCCAATATTCCATAACCTGTTGTAGCAGGTTTGCAGATATCATAACACTCTTGCAGCGCAAGTAGCAGAGTACCATCGCATTATTATATTGTTTGTATTGGAGCAACTTTTCGAGTGCATGAATCACCATTTCTGAATTGATGTCATAGATATTTGTCAAAGTCCAAAACGCTTGTTGCTGTTCGTCGTTCAGCTTATCTACATAAGTAATGGCTTCAATAGACCAAGAAGCATAATGCAGAGGTAAGATAATTTCATCAGTAAAGTCATTTTTGTGGGTATCTACTTCTGCAATCAGTGAATTTACACCTTTCATGCGTAGCCACTCTATAAAGAATCCGTAGGCAAACTTTTCATCAATGGTTTTCTTCTTCATTGCTTGCAGCACCTTGCGGAACGAATCTGCTGTTGAATGCTTACTGCAATAGGTATTACCTAACGTTGCGGGTTCCTTCACCTTTTTTGAATAGGCAAAGATGGCCCCGTCACTATCAAACTGCGAAATGGCTTCCAAACGCAACTGCTGTAACTCAGCATCCTGTTCCTCTCCTGTATCTTCTTGAGATAGCAACACGCCTCTTGCGGAGACGGAAGAGAACAACCATGCGTTTCTGCCTGCTACATCCTTAGGTTCAATATATGCCAGTAGTTGCTTCAACCACTCCATTTCTGCAACCGTCAATATGCTAATACTATCAGACATTGAGTAATTGAAACGCAGTTCCTCTCTCAATGCGTCGCAGATATTGAGGTTGCCTTGCATCTTCTCTTTTACGGAGTCAATGTAGGCCTGTACCTTTTTGCGTATCTCGAACGGTAAATTCGCATTTGTAGCCACTTTTATCAATGTTGCGATATCCGTTTCTGAGTCTTCGCTAATTTCTAGCATCAAGTCCACAAGGAATTGCTCCGAGTTGATGATAGTTATCATCTGGATGCTTTTACAGTCTTGATTATTCTGGAAGTAACGCCACTTGAAATGCTCTGTGGACATTGCCACATGGTGGAGTTCAATATTAACCTGCCGGAAACAGAAGTCGAAAATCTTTTGCGGATATTTCTTGGACATTGCCTTAAGCACTTTCTTCTTTACCTCGTCTGAGGCATATGTCTGAGGATGCCAAATCTTGTAGATCTCACCAAGAGAATTGATGGGTTTGTTGTCATAGCCATCATCCGTATTGTAGTCTGTGAAGCGGAACAATAAGTCTGTGACTCTTGGCAGATATGTTTTATCCCAAGCTAACGATTCGAGTGCCCATAATATCTCCGAATAGTGTATATTACTGCTGAAGATGTTAGTTGACTTTTTTTCAAACAGGGCCTTCAAAGGTTGATGTCCACCCTTTGTTCCTTCATCAAGAGTCTTTAGAAAAGCCTCTGGTGACGCCTCTGCCATTGCTGTGATGAGATGCTGGTTGGACAACCACCATGCCACGTCTGCCTTTGCATACACCTCGTTCAGTATACCGTCTATCCACAGCTGGTCATAACCTATAGGCAAACTAAAATCCTTACCTCGTAGAGCTATAATGATAGCGGTCTGGAGAAGGCCCTCCTTCAGCCACATAGAATAAATACGTTTCTCCTGCCAGACATTAAACTCAACATTAGTGGTTGCTTTTTCTTTTGCATTGGGATCAATTTCCAACAGACACTCTGTGGTTACCTCTCGATACTTGTCAAGTTGGTCTGTCGAGATATATTGAGCCAGCACAGAGAAAACATCGTAAGCCGACTTAAGTCGCCACACATTATCTATGTTTATGATGGGCGCATCATCCTTGTTTTTCAGCACATTTGCTTTCTTCTGCAGATCATCATAACTACCTGCAACCTTTTCCACGGCTTGCTTATCACCGTCTCTATCAGCTCTCCATTTTCCAATAAGGAACATGGCTGTTAATACTGGCAGATCCTCGTCCTGGGCCCAATCAGGCGGTGTGAGGTCAAACCAAAACTGCCGACGTACGACCATAATATCTCGCATAGAATTAAGCATCAGCATGCGAGCATCTATTTCTGACAGTCCCATCTCCATGCTTCCTTCAACGAAAGCCTCTCTATCGACTCTCGAAAGCGTAATGCTATCAGGGAATCCTTGTATATTGTCGGGGCCAGACGAATATATAATGGAGTGTTTACGTTTGGTGGCATAATTATAACTCTGACGGTTTACGTCGGCAATAATCACCAGTCCTTCATACTCGTCAATGATACGACGAAGCATATCGTCCGATGTAACGACTACTGTCTTGCTGCTGGCATTCTCCACCTCCTTATTGTCAAGGCAAGCAGCCACTGCAAAAGCCAATGACTCATTATTACTCAGACTGCTAATCAGAATTGTCTTCGGGTGTTCGAAATCGAAAGCCTGGCCTATCTTTGCCACCTCATTATCTCTACCACCAAGAAGCATCTTGAGAGGAATAGTTATACTACCCTGACTTGACCAATTCTTCCAGTAGGTTTCTATGTCGAAAACGTTTCCTCCATCAATCCTTTTTAACTTGGAGGCAAGCCACAAAGCCACAGAGGGGCATTGTTCCAACCAGTGTTCCAATTCTACGTCGGTAAATACACAAACGTATTTCCAGATACCGAGCTTGCGCTTTTCGTCGGCCCATTCTATGGCACCATTCCAAGTAAGTGGTGTCACAAATACAAAGATCGCTTTCTTCTTGTCAATCCAGCCTTCTTTTTTGATACGGTTATTGAAATCTTGCTCTGCTTTAGCCTTGGGATCATCATTGGTTCCTATCTCCCATACCGATATACCCGCACCAACAAAGTAGATGATTTCACTACTATCTACTACACCGTCATAACCATGTAGATAAGTCTTATCACCCACAGGAATGCGCATCTGCGTAATGGAATGATGATTCTTCACGATGGCATAGATGAGTTTCTCCACAAGTTCGGGCATGAACTGCTGAGCATCTTTGCTCTGCGTCTTCACCCAATTATTTAGATCATTTGCAGTTATCCATTTCATAATTTCATTAGCACTTTAATGTTCTGCTTTGATGGTTCGGATTGTGATTAGGATCAGAGCTTGGTATTTGGCTGCCTTTTTCTTTTTTATCGTTAATATAAACTAACATGTAATGAATAAATTTATTTCAATTTATTCATTACATGTTAGTTATAAAAAATAGATACTTATAACAACGTGCTTTTTCGATGTTGAACACCTATTTATTTTTATCGATGATTATAATGTATTCAAATAATCATATAAGCTAGGAAGTTTGTCTTTGTCAAATTCAAATTGGGTAGCTTTATATGGAAGACCTTTCTCTCCAATATTTGCCGCATCCTTGCCCCACAAACAATCAATATTGTTCTCGAGTTCTTTTCCGTGAGCTTGATCTCTTAACCATTCCCAAATTAGTCTTCCTAATCTGTCATTAGTTAATTCACACTTTTGATTTTGTTTTCTAATATAAAGGATAAATTCGTCATTACCCATCACAATTTTACTCATAGTATATTTTTTTTAGAATTTGTTCTAAAGGTCACAAAAAAATAGATATCAAACAAATTTCAGACTGCTTTTTTACAATTATATTTACTAACAAAATAACTAACGTATGTTATGGCCGCGACATACGTTAGTTACCGCAGCGACATACGGTTGATTTTGGGTACGCGGTACGTGCATTGTCGTTATATATGTCGTCAATAACCAGCTCAAAGTCATTCTCTAGCACCTGTCAGCAACGATATGCCGAAGTCATCGTATAGTAGACCACTTTCCGCACCTACCTAAATCGAGAAACAAATCCGAGAAATACGCCCAAAAGAGGCCGAAAGATTTTGAAACAGTTTTATACTATTGTTTTTCTGAAAATTCAAATGAGTTGCTTCAATCTCGCCTCTATTATTTGATTGCGTTGGTACTTAATACCCAAACGGAGGGCTTCGTAGTTGGGCAGAGGCGGATACTATTCTTTGAACGATGCTCTATGCCTCATTTTTCGAAGCGATTGCCCCAACATCTGTCCGAAAAAAGGATGACAGGCAATTAGTCGAGGACAGACACATTTGTCAACTACTGATGGAGTAAAAGCATGCAACATGCTGATACACAGCTATAAATTCGTATGGGCGAAAATATATTTTCATATGGACGAATTTTCATTTTCATAAGGACAAACTTTTATTTTCGTCCTTATCATTTTTTGAGGATGCAGATAATGCTTGCACGGCAGGATAAGAGATGATGAAGAATGCCTTTATTTTAGTTGCAATTTGTTGCAATGTTTTACTATGTATCGGGGTGCTCGGGGTGCATTTCTTTAGAGACTTTTTGTGTTTTTTTACTTTGTCAATATTTAGTACTATCATTATGATAGTATGATATTATCCTTTATATTTACAAATAAAAAAAGTAATAATTCCCTATAGAAAAAGCACCCCGAGCACCCCGATTCAAAGAAGTAAATCCAACTTATAATATACTGTAGGGTCTTTTTGCGAAAATGAAGAAAAATCACTTTTTCCATTCATTTTTTAATTATTGGGGTCTCCTGAAAAATCACTTTGCTACTGAAATAGGCTGCTAGTATAAGTAGTGTCAGTTGTTGACGGCAATACTAGGAATTAAGGCAAAATTGGAAAAGCAGAAAAAAAGCTCATTTTCTTGCTTTTTCAAGAAAATGGGTGGGTAAAATGACGTTTTTCGCTAGAATAGGATCAAGTCATTTTATGTTGTGAAATTTCCTCTATTGTACGATATAAATAGTCATTGTATATTTGCTTGGTTTTTTGATTTTCATTCTTCTGTACAGATTAAATCTTCATTTCTTGTACAGACAAAGAAGCCTTCGGACTTGGATCTGGATTGGGCGTATTTCCATGGTTTGTTTCTCGATTTAGCCCGCTAAACCTTCGAAACAAATCCAATAAATTTGCTCAAAATAGTCTCAAAATACTTTCGATGAAAAATTAAAACTGCTTCTAAAAATACTGCTCTACGGCAAAGCGGAACTGATCTATGAATATTTGTTTAAATGCACTGATGTTGTTCTGCTCATAAAAGAGAAGCATCGCCTTTTTATAATCAATAGAATCTACTGAACGAAATGAAATAGGACAATATTTGTTAGCTATAAGAATAGCGTTGCTAGTGATACGAGCAGTTCGCTTGTTACCGTCTTCGAAAGGCTGAATATACGAAATGAGCACTAATGCCAACAGGGCTTTTTCGAAGATATTGTCTTTTCCATTAATCAGCTTGCAGGTGTCATGCAAAGCCTCGCGAATTTGAAATTCATTATCTATGGGGCGATAATTGGTGCCGGTGATACCGACACGGCGGGTGCGAATGTTCCTTGCTACCCCCATGTCCTTTATCAGCAGGCTATGGATATCTTCTATTTGCGATATGGTAAGAGGTGTAAGATAATCGGGCTCTTGTAGAATGAACTTCAAAGCTTCCTTATGATTGAGTAGCATAAGGGCTTCTTCATGTGTTTTCCCCTTTGCCTCCTGACTTTCCTTTAGCAGACGTTCTGTTTCTAGCAGACTATATGTGTTGCCCTCTATTTGTGACGACTTCCAACTAAGGTCAATGCCAAGACGTTCCATCTCCTTATCGTACTCCACTTTTGAAAGTTGTGTGGTATTATGAGTAAATTGTTTTTGTAACTCATCAAGCATTGATAATTCTTCGTCAGTGAATAATGTAACTTTTGGCAGGACATTTTGTATAAGGTCGAAATTGAATCCAGTCTGAACCTCACGTTCATCGACTTCTTTGGAAAAATAGGTGTCGATGTTGTAAGTCATCATTACCAAAGCTTGAGCGGTGAGCGAATATTCTGTAGCACGAGCCTTTCCCGATGAAGCTATATAGTCATTGACTATGCCGTTGGCAATGGCACGCTTTAATGTTGCATCGCTTACCGTGGAAGCAATGCCTTCTGATATATCCTTTCGCGAAGAACCTGGGTGAAATCTCAGGAACCGCAGAATTGAAGTCATCAAATCTTTGTCCATAATCCGAGATAATTATTTAATCGGTTCAAAGATGAGAATATTTTTCGGATTATCGGCTCACTTTGATCTAATAAATTGCTTTTTTAAGTAATTTTTGAGCCGAATTCTTCATTTCTTTGTGCAGACAAAGAAACCGAAGCAAAGAAAGCTGCCGGCGCACGAATTTCACTCCAAATCAAGCGGTCTGGGATTGAAAATTCATAAACGCTCTCCCTATGGTCGTTTGAACGGTATGAATTTCCTAATCCCATCCTCGCCCGATTTGTTGAGCGAAAGTTCGTGAAGCCGGAAGCCTTCGGATATGGACCTATATTGGACTTGGATTGGACGTAATTAAGCAGTTGATTATAGAAATTGCAAAATTCACAATCCTATGAATTTTACAATTCCAAACGGCATCAGTTCATAATCGATAATCAGGCACTTTTACTCTTTAGAAAGAGTGTATATTACACCCGGATTCTATTCAATATTTCTGTAGGGACAAAATACGCTTGGTTTATTTTGCTATTATAAATGTAAATAATAGTATTGCAAATACGCATATAAAATAAACAAATATAGGCATTTCGACTTGAGAAATGCAGAAAAACTCAGAATGATTTGGAAATTGTTTATTTTACATTTAAATTTGTAACCTTATTTATTGCAATATGGCAACTAAAATAAACAACGTAATGAAGTTGTCCCTTCCTGCTGGTGTGATGAGTACATCATGGCTAGAGAGTCAGGGACTTAGTCGGACTGAACAGGGAAAGTATGTGAAGTCTGGCTGGCTTACACGTATGGCAACCGGAATGTACAGATTCAGTAACGACACACCCACGCTTTATGGTGCATTGGCCTCCTATGAAAGGCAAATGGGGAGAAGTTATCGCATCGGAGCTTCTGCTGCGCTAGAACTTCATGGTTACTCTCATTATGTTACCGTTGGAAAACCTTTGGCATACGTGTTCACGCCATTTGATTACAGACTTCCAAAATGGATGACCTCTTATGATTGGGAACGGACACTCAGAGAATTTTCCACCAAGGTGTTCGATGGAAGCATAGGTGTGACGCAGATAGAACATGAAGGTTTGACTTTACAAGTTTCAACCCCTGAACTTGCCATCATGGAATGTCTTTTGTTTGCTCCTGAATACTATAATCTGATGGATGTGTATTATCTGATGGAGATGCTTACCACCTTGCGGGCCGGTATGGTGACTAAGCTGCTTGAGCAATGTTCATCTTTTAAGGTGAAACGTCTGTTCCTGTATATGGCAGAAAAATCAAAACATTCGTGGTTTAAACGTTTGGATTTATCAAACGTAACTCTGGGCAGCGGCCCCAGAAGCCTTGCTAAAGGTGGAGTGAAGAACGCAAAATATAATCTGGTTATACCCCAAGAATTGGCTGATTATGAATAATGTCTATAAAGATAAAGTTCGTTTGCTGCTACGAATTCTTCCGATAGTGGTAGATGAAGAATGTTTTGCCGTGCATGGAGGAACGGCTATCAATCTGTTCGTGAATGATTTGTTGCGTCTTTCTGTTGATATAGATATTACTTATATTCCTTTGGAAAACAGAACTTCAAGTCTCAATCATATAAATGAAGCCTTAGTGAGGATTAGTTCAAGGATAAAAGAACTATTGAAGGGAGTGAGAGTGATTCCACGGCTGGATATATGCAAATTGACGTGTGAATACCATGGTTGCCAAGTGAAAATAGAAGTCAATCAAACCAAGCGTGGTATTGTTGGAGGTGAATTTGTGATGATGTCGTTGTGTGCAAAAGCTCAAGATATGTTCGAGATGGAGGTTGAGACAAGAATAGTTCCACTTACGCAACTTTATGGTGGTAAGATTGCAGCTGCCTTATCTAGACAGCATCCACGTGATATGTTTGACATTAACCACATGAGTATTTCTTTAGAGGAAGCTAAATATGGATTCGTCTTTTGCCTCCTGGGTAGTGATAGACCGATACACGAATCTTTTGCACCGAGTCTCATCAATCAGAGAGAAGCCATGGAAAAACAGTTTTCAGGTATGTCCGACATTGATTTTATCTATAAAGACTATGAAGAGACGAGATGTAAACTGATAGAGAATGTCAAAAACATCATGACCGAAGAAGACAAACATTTTCTTGTTTCCTTCGAGCAAGGTACTCCTGCATGGGAAGAATCAGCTTACGGAGAGTTTGCAGACTATCCATCGGTAAAGTGGAAACTTCAGAATTTGAGTAAGCTTAAAAAGGCCAATTCGAAGAAGTTAGAGAAAGAAGCTGGGCTGTTAGAGGATATTTTAATGGGTAAATAGAAAATACCGTTCACCGTGTATTCTGCATTTACTGGTGAACCCCCGTTGACTCTATACCTTTTCACGAGGCGGAGGATATCCTTAAGGATGCGGGTGATTTTTTTTACTTCATTTTCTGTTCATATAGAAAATGAAGACTTGAACCACACAGAAAATGAAGATTACTTTTTATTCTTCTTCTTTTCGATATACGACATACGGAATGACGAATAGAGTAGAAATACGCAGGCGATGGCCAAGGCGAGAATCCATTCGTTTTTGTGCATGACAGTCATCAAGACACCCGAAACGAATAAGAGCAGACCTCCCAAGAGTTGTTGCATGCTTAGTCTTCGTACCACGGGATCTTCGCTTTTATCTCGCATGAAGATAAGCGCAATGGCAATCATTGCTGTCCCAATAAGATAAAAATAGGGAGCAAATGGCCAGTAAAATAAATAGGTGAGCAGACCGCTTATGGCAAGTGCTGATCCGGTGGCAAATATGGCTGAAATTGTTTTATTCATCTTTTTTCAAATACGTATACGTCTTCGTTGGGCTTTTTCATTAAATATTTTTCCCTCGCTATTTTTTCGATATAGTGGGGATTGGTTTGTAGCATGTGCAACTTCATGGTGTTGGATTTGAAGTCGTTTTTGCACTGATCTATTTCGTCTTGCATCTCGTCGATTGTGCGGGCGTTGTTGAACCGCTTTGTCAAATTGTTCTCGTCCAGAAATATGATGATCACCCCAAATAGCATCAACGTGATGATATATTTGAGCCCTCTCATCCATTTTTTCTTCCGGAACTTATCGAACATGGCAACGAATATTATTTAATAATATATTGACTTAATTTGATGCAAATATACAGTTTTTTTGTTGAGATAAACAATAATAGCCATTAAAAACACTATCTTTGCATGATAACTTAGATATTTTTTCCAAATGGACAATTATATTGTTTCTGCACTGAAGTATCGCCCTGCGACCTTCAAGTCGGTAGTGGGACAAAGGTCGCTTACTACCACCCTGAAGAATGCTATCTTGACCGGCAAGTTGGCACATGCCTACTTGTTTTGCGGACCTCGTGGTGTGGGTAAGACGACTTGTGCCAGAATATTTGCCAAAACCATCAATTGCTCTAATCTTACTGCCGAGGGCGAAGCGTGCAATGAATGCGAATCGTGCCGTTCGTTCAACGAACAGCGTTCGCTCAATATATACGAACTGGATGCCGCGTCCAACAATTCGGTGGACGATATCCGGACGCTGATCGAACAAGTACGTATTCCGCCTCAGTCGGGCAAATATAAAGTTTATATCATCGATGAGGTTCACATGCTCTCGACAGCTGCATTTAATGCGTTTCTGAAAACATTGGAAGAGCCTCCGCATTACGTTATCTTCATATTGGCGACGACCGAAAAACATAAGGTGCTACCTACTATATTGTCGCGTTGCCAGATTTACGACTTCAGTCGTATCGGTGTGAAAGATATTGTGGATCATTTGGCTTATGTAGCCGATAGCGAACACATCAAGGCCGAGCGGGATGCGCTGAATATTATTGCTATCAAGGCCGATGGAGGTATGCGCGACTCGTTGTCCATCTTCGATCAGGTGGCAAGCTTCACGGGGGGTAATATCACTTATCAGAACATCATTGAGAATCTCAATGTGCTTGACTATGAATATTATTTCCGGTTGACGGATATGTTATTGGCCAATAAAGTAAACGATTCGCTCTTGCTATACAACGATATATTGGACAAGGGATTTGAAGGTAGCCGTTTCATTGGCGGACTGGCTTCGCACTTTCGCGATTTGCTTGTGGCTCACGATGCGGCAACGGTGAAATTGCTCGAAACGAGCGACAATATTCGCGAACGGTATGCTACTCAGGCCAAGCAATGCCCGGTGAAATTCTTGTATCGGGCTATCAGGCTGTGCAATGATTGTGATATGAACTACCGTGCCAGTCGCAATAAACGGCTGTTGGTAGAACTGACGCTTATCGAACTGGCGCAGCTCACCGAAGGCGGCGACGATGGCAGTGGCAGTGGGGTTTCCCCCACGACGATGCACCAAATAAAGAAAATTCAGCCGGCTAATATGGCCGCTCCCGCTCCGACAGACAATAATGTCTCTGAGGGTAGCCTTCAGCAGGCGTCTCCCCAGCAGCCTCTGCCAGAAGAACAACGGATACAAGAGCTTACTTCGCCTATTCAGCAGCCTCAAAGTCAGTCTCAGAATGTAATGGGTAATATGTTGAGTGCTCGATCTCAGAAGAAAACCGAAGTTCCGGTAGTGAGCAAAGGTCAGCTGGGTATATCGATTCTGCATGCCAATGATAAGAAAAAGGAAAAAGAAGCAAAGGCCGTTGCCGCCGAGGTACTGGAAGGTATTGGAAATGATCCGATAGCAGAAGACCGCTTGCGGTTTCAGATACGTCGATTTGCACAAATATTGCCCATCGAACATAAAGCGCTATCGATACAAATGCCGAACTTTGTTTCCAAACTGTTGGATGCCACGCATCTTGAGTTTGTGGTAGACAATGAGTTCGTGGCAAGAGAACTGAATGAAGTCATAAAAGCTCAGATGAAGAACTTTTTGCGCCAAGAGTTGAATAACGCTCAATTGGAAGTCTCTGTGCGAGTGAGCGAGAAGGACGAGAACTTCCGTCCTGTGAGCGGGCCGGATCGATTTAAGTTCATGGCGGAGAAAAATAAATCGCTTGTCGATTTTCAGCAAAAATTCGGTTTGGAATTGGGCTAACCGCTTACGAGTTTTTTTAGAACCCTTTCTTTTGTTTCTTTCGATACGCGGTGGGGGTACATCCTTTGATGGCCTTAAACTGTCGGGCCAGATTACCGTAATTGTTCATTCCCAATTCGATGGCGATGTCGCTTACCGGTCGGCTGCTCTCTTGCAACATCTGGGCGAAGAATTCCATTCGTCGGGTGGATATGTAATTGTATACCGATTGTCCCGTAATCGTTTTGAACTTTATTTCGAACAGGCGGCGTGACAAAGGCAGAATCTTCAACACATCTGACACACTAAGTGGGGTAGACAGATGCTCGTGAATAAATTCCAGTGCTTTGAGTATATGGGGATCTTCGGTGACGTATATGTTGGTGGACATACGGTTGACTATCCCCGTAGGTTTGATGACCACGTTGTGATAAGGAGCTTGCGGATCGCGCATGAGCTGAGTGATGAGTGCCGCCGCTTCGTAACCTCCTTTTTCTATATTGAGATTGACACTCGACAGGGTAGGGTCGGAGAGATTGCACACGGTGGTGTCGTTGTCTACCCCCAGCACTACAATGTCGTGCGGTATTTTGATGTCGCTGAAGTTGCACACCTCGATGATTTTGTTGCCCTGATTGTCGTCGCAGCAAAACAACGCCGTGTGTGGCGGTAAAGACTTGAGCCATTTGACGAGAGGAGTAGACTCGTAAAACCATAAGTCTTCGAGCGTCTGCTGCTTGTAGGTCATGAAGTTTGCTCCATAGCCGGCAGCTTTGATGTATCGCTGAAAGCCTTCGCATCGTTCGTCCGACCATACGGTATCCTTATAGCCATAAAAAGCAAAGTGGGTGAAACCTTTGGATAAAAGATAACGAGCGGCCATTTCGCCTGTGGCGAAATAGTCGCTTGTTACATTGGGTATCGTAGAGAAGCGTTGTTTGAAATCTTGGGCCAGAGCCACAATCTTGTTTTGTGCAAACAGCTCTAGATCTTCATCGTTATTGAAACGGCCAATGATGGCATTGGCACCCCATTTCTTAGCCCATTCCAATACACCTGCGATGGTATACTCGTCTTTGTACGAAGGCGGCATGCGGCATACTACCCATGGTTCGTGCGATTTCTCTTTGGCATATCGAAGTACTCCCTGCAACAGATGGGTAGGGAATGCCTCGGTAAAGTCGGTCAATAATATCAAACGTATCATCACATGTATCGGAATAAAAGGTTTTGGAAAAAATAGGTTAAAGTTTAACTTCCTGCTCTTTGGTGTTCCATCCTCTGAGAACGACGGAAAGTCCGCTGCGTTCTCCGGAAAGAGTACATTCGAGCGATTTTGTTTCGCCCGGCAAGAGAGTCACGTAGTTTTCGCTCCATTTGGCAAACCCTTCGGCGTGTCCTTCGGAATTCTTGAGTACGAGTTCGTTGAAGAAAGCGATCTTGTCGGATGTGTTCTTTAGTTGAACGGTTACTCTCGAGAACATGCGTTTGGCTGTCATTTGCACCGTAGCGGACGGAAGCGAAGCCAACGGTTTATAATCGGCCGGCTCGGTAATGGGCGACATGTACCATGTGGACTTCGGATAGTCGTAAACGTCGTTTTTGGCAGTGAGGCAATAAGAGTTTTCGGCAATCAGATGTTTGTTGTTGTCATTCAGCTTTAAAGACAGGAATGCTATATCGCTGAAATCTTTCAACGTGAAGACCTTCGTGCTTTCGCCCGGTTGAATAGTCAGCTCAAGACTGTCTTTCTGAATCGGACTCGACTTGAGATTGAATAGTTCCATCTTTGCCACTACAGGCATGGGACTTTGTGTCTCGTTTACGGCATATACCGAATGGTCGGCATAGTTGTAGATGAGCTGTTGCGGCATGTTGCCCGCTTTGACAGAATAGTACGAAGCGGTAGGTACGCCGTAATAGTCGTAGAGTTGCCAATAGAGAGAAGGCCATGCCGAGTTGAGCATCCATTGAATGATACCTGTAGAGTGAGCAATGTTCACTCTGAAAGATTCGAACATGGAACGGGTTGATTCGTAGTCCAGCAAGTGAGCCTTTTTCAGGTAGTCGTCCAAGTCGGAAGCGCCACCGAACTTGCGGTCTATAATGTCGTTGAGAACATTTAAATCGTGCATGGCCGTTCCGGAAGCAGTACAGTGGAAGTTGTAGTATTCATTGTTTTTTGCGGGCCAGCGTTTGTCTGCCGGAATCATGCGCTCGATAGATTCTTTGACCGGCAGTTGTGCACCGATACCGGTTTCGGTATTGAAGCCGTAGCCTCCTCCGTTCTTCGTATCTTCGAACCAATAGCTTGGACCAACGTATTCGTACGGGCCGTACATTTTCGTTCCGGATGTTCCGGATATTTCGCTAACGGCGTGTTGCGCCGAAATAAGAATAGGACGGTTGTCTATGGTAGCCAGCATCGAACGGTAGCGTTTCTCCAATTCGGGGCAAGGCAATTTGTCGCTTCCCACGAACCAACCGATAAGGCTGGGATGGCTACGCAACCAAAGCACCTGATCGTGAAGTTGGCGCACCAACATAGTCATGCCCGGTTCGGTCTCTATACAGCCATATTTGCTTTCGGCGTTGCCTCCTACGTATCCTGCCCATTCCCACTGGCAACTCCAGCCTGCCAATACCATAATACCGTTGTGGTCGCAGATATTGAACAAATCATCGGACGTACCCCAGAAGCCTTCGAGTCTGATGGTGTTGAGGTTCATGTTTTTCACCAAATCTATTTGGTTCTGGTAGGTTTCGGGTGTGTCGCGAAGGAAAATATCGTCTGTCCAGCCGGCTCCTCTCAGAAGAACTTTTTTGCCATTGAGAGTGAACTCACGGTGTCCTTCGGGAGTGAGGTGATCTTTTATTTCTCGGATGCCGAACGAAAGCTCTGTCTTGTCGCAGACTTTATTATCTACATCGAATTCAAGAGAAAGGTCGTACATATCGGGCGACCCCATGCCGTTGCACCACCATAGTCGTGGATTGTCGATGTGGAGTTTCAATACATCTTCGGGGGTGATCTTTACTGTACGGGTCTCTTGTGCTTTGAGGCTGACGGGGAAGTAGATTTGAATATCGTTGATCTTTCCTACAAGAGCCCCTTTGACGGGACGGTCGGTGAGATTGCTCAGCTGTGTCTCGACGGTGAGCCATGCCTCTTTTAAGGTTTCGCTATTGACTTTGGAAGTCACGGCGGTGTGTTGCATCAATACATCGTCGACAACAATGATGCTGACGTTGCGGAAAAGTCCCATACTCTCGTCGGAGGGACGGGGATTCCAGTCTACAAATCCGATATTCGGATCGCCTTTTTGCGCCTTGAATACTTGTATCTTTAGTTCGTTGTCTGTGGATACCCATTTGGTAACGTCGAACATATACCTGCGAAAAGCCCCTTTTACAGAGTCTCGTGGCGCGATGAGTTTTTCGTTGATAAGAATATTTCCCGAATAGCTAAGCCCATCTATTTGAAGAAAGGCATGTTGCCCGGGACGCAAAGGTTGCAATCTGAAATGATTGCGAAAGAGCCATGGACGATCGAACTGTGTACTGTCGATCTGGTGATAGTTGAGTCCCTCGAGAATAGAAGGCCCATATACTTTGTTGCTCATCAAAACCCCCATTACGGTTGTTGGAATCGACGTTCGGTATGTTTTGCTGCCTACTTGAACAATCCAGCCGTTCTTTAATACTTGGACGGACCGATGAGCCATACAAGGAACACTTACCATAAAAATAAGAAATAGGACATTTAATAATCTTTTTGTCATAAAACTAACTATTTAAATGTTATACTATATTAGTTATAATTTGATATTGATTTCTCCATTTATATTGTTGTAATCAGGTCAATGAATTTATTCTCTTCGTTTGTTTTGGACCTTATTATATAGCTTCTATAGTTTGGAAGCCCCCAATAGATTGCTCCCCGCCAGTGTGGAGAAAAAGAGCTGAATATTGTTGGCTGTCCTCGAATAAGGAAAATCTTTCTTCATAGACTCCCGCATTGCACTTTCGAAAAAAGGAGATGCGGCAGAAATGCCCCCTCCTATGATAATGGCCTGCGGATCGTAAACAAATAGAACCACTTGTAGCAGTTTGCCCAAATGATAACCGAATTGACGCCATATATCCAAGGCCGATGCATCGCCTTGTTGTGCCAACTCGAAAACTCTCTTGCCATCGCTGCCGCTTTTTGATAGAAAAGAGCTACTGCAATAATGTTCGTAGTCGCTATCCAAATAGGGGAGCGATCCTATCTCACCTGCACCGGTATTGGTTCCGCGATATAAATTGCTGTCGATAATGATGCCGGCACCCACTCCCGTACCGAGGGTGATGCCTACCATGTTTTCGTATCCCTTTCCGCTACCGAAATGTTTCTCACCCAGCACAAAACAGTTGACGTCATTGTCTATACATGTTCTTACATTAAATTCTTCTTCGAGAACCTCTTTCAACCTCACTTCTTTCCATGAAGGGATGTTGGCCACATCATAGACTATACCTCTCTCTGCATCGACTATAGAAGGTACACCTACTCCGATACCATCTACCTCGGGAGACATAAACTCTCGAATCATTGCTTTGATTAAGTCTATTATGACAGACTCGCTTGCCTTGGCCGGGCACTCTACGGACTTTGTCGCAACGATGAGGTTATCTTCTATTTTTGCAATACGCAAGTTGGTTCCTCCTAAGTCAATTGCCAATTTCATTTTCATTCTTAATTTACTTCAAAGATAATATAAAAACGATTTTTCAATAATCGTTATTATTAATAATTAACGCTATAAAACAAACATTTCCCACGAGGCCTTTTTCTCATGGAAAATGTTTGTATTGTTTTTATTTCTTTTTAAAAATCCAAAACGTTCCGTTGTCCCATGCAGCCGTTCCATCGGGAGCAGCGCAAAGCACCATTTCGTCGTCGTTCAGTGTCAGTATCTTATATTTATACTGCGGGTCTGTCTTGCCATAACAATGTCCATTGAGCACGGTAGCTCCTGTTAATGTTAACGTTCCGATGGACCAGATTTCGCCACTGTCGGTATTTTTGGTAGTGTCGGACATATCGAAAGCGAAAGTTCCTTTTTGAGCCACAGTTCCGTCATTGTTGTATCGGGTGAAATTAGGTCCGCCGTTTAAGTCGAATAGCATATATCCATTCGGATCTTCCGTATCGGCAAGTGCTATCGGAGTCCAGTCGGGAACCGTCTCGGCCATCCATCCGCCTGTTCCGTATACGGCATCTACGGTGTCGTCCCATGCCCATGTCTTTCCCTGAGCACCATTACCTGCAAAGTACGACCATTCGGTAGCTACGGGATGATCGATATGACTGATGGTGATTTTGCGGGTAGTTGTTACTGTTCCTCCATCACAAAGTCCGGTGAAAGTGATGGTCTGTTCGCCAAGGAAAGGCATCAATATCGTATCGTTTTGGGCTGCTGCGTGACCAATGACATAGTCCCAGTACGAGCCTACTCCTTTGGTGTTGTTGATCATGACTATCTGGTTGCCACCGTCGGTAGTGGCATGAACATCGAGTTGCAATTCGCTCTCCTTGACGATGCCGCCGGCAGAGATATTGTCGCATACCGGATTGCAGGAATAGAGCGTTCCTACGACTGCTATCAGACAAAATATAATCTTTTTCATTTTTTTCTCCTCTTCTTTAGTATAATAGATTATCGCCTATCCAACCGGTGTTTTGTTTCAATACGCCATTTGATAAGTCTATTTGCGTTTGTGGTATTTGCAAGAATCCTCCTGTAGCTTTAACTCGAGCAGCGATATCGGGCATATCCATCGTTGTTTGTTCCAGGTTGTTTTGCATGCTTACTCCATTTTGTTCGGCAAGTGCTGTATCTGCTATATGCCAGCGGAGCAGATCGTACCAGCGCATTCCTTCGAAGGCAAACTCCCAACGGCGTTCATTGCGCAAAGCGGTGTCGCTGTAAGAACTGATCGGTTTGAGTCCGGCACGTGTGCGTACCTGATTGATACCATCGACTGTTTGAGTGAGCTCACTATGCATGAGTAGCACATCGGCAAAACGCATCACTACAATGTCTTGGATATTGTTGAGCTGATAATCGGTATCGATTGAAGGGAAGATACGGCGTGAATAATTCTCGTATACCGGGTCTGCACCCGCAGATACCGTTTTGACATTGATCGCGGCATATTTCTTTTGCCACAATCCGGTTTCATTCATCTGTTTATCGGCTCCCCATACATAATTGGGCGCTTCGTCGCTCGTATCGAATATAGACGCTTTGATACGTATATCGCTTGGTTCGGCAGACTCCCACTCGTTCATCATCTTGGGATTGACAGTACCGAATCCCCAACCTATTCCCAATGGGAAGTTGTTTTGTACACTACCATCTGTTTCACGAGGAGAGAAGAAAAGGTCTACTTGATTATTTCGAGCGACATTGCTCGGCGAATCCCAAGTAGCTTTGGGGCTGTACTTGATGGCGAACATCGTTTCTTGATTTGCGCCATCTTCGCCATACCAGCTCAAGTCGTTGTCTTTGGAATATGGATAGTCGGACTTGGTATATTGATTAGAATAGGGCCATAAGTCGCGAAAGTCCGGCATCAGTCTATGTCCGCTGGTGGTAATACAATCGTTCAGATCGGTTACTACTTCTGATTTTGTGACAGTACCCATCGATTCTTTTTGATAGTATCCCGTATAGAACAAGAATACTCTTGCCAGCATACCTTCGGCTGTCCATTTGGTGACATGTCCAAGCCTTGAGGGCTGCATGTCGGCTGTTTTTGTTGCAGGCAACAGAGAGACTGCCTTTTGTAGGTCGACGCCCATCTGTTTGTATAGCGAATCGGCTGGGGCCTGTACGGGGTTTTTCGATTGAGAAGTGACAACCAATGGCACATTGCCAAATGTCTTGCACAGGTTGAAATAGTAGAAAGCCCTCAAAAAGCGTGTTTCGCCTTCTATTTGATTCTTGTCGTCGGCAGAATTGAATGTAATATTGCCCAATGACTCGAGCAGCATATTGCAACGATAAATACCTTTATAGTTGACCGACCATACATCGTCGAACATATTGTTGTCGGATTTCTTGAAATGGTCGAGAGCCTGTGCGTAGCGATCGTCCGGACCTCCACCGCCGAAGCGGTCGTCTGAAAGAATTTCGGAGATTACCATCAGATTTTGATTGATCTTACCGTCTCCTTCGTCGCGTAACATGGCATAACATCCTGTCAGTGCTTGTGCTGCGTCTTCTTCTGTCTTTGGAAAGTTGGAGTTGTCTTTTTTAGTCAGATTGTCTGAGTCTAAGAAGGCATTGCATCCGCTTAGTATTAGCGTTGCCAATGCACTTAAAATATAATATCTTGCTTTCATGATCGTTTTAGAATTTAATGTTGACACCAAACATATAAGTGCGTGGACTGGGGTAGAAACCTAGATCTACGCCGCTTACCCAATCTTGTCCTCCACCGTAACCAACTTCCGGATCCATTCCGGAGTAACCGGTAATTGTAAAGAGATTGTTTGCTGCAAAATAGACACGACATTCTTGTAATGGCATTGCTCTGAACAGTTTCTTGAAATCATAGCCGACTGTGAGATTCTGCATGCGCAAAAAGTCGCCGTTCTCCATATATAGGTCGGAAATGTATTGCCAGTTGGTATGTGTTCCCGAGGTGAGCCGTGGTATTTTGTTGGACGTTCCGTCGCCATGCCAACGTTTGAAAATGTCGCTGGTGAAGTTGTTGCGCGGATAATCGACGAATGAACGGTAAGATTTCATGATTTGGTTGCCCAATACGCCGTTCATCGTAGCGTTAAGATCGAATCCTTTCCAACCCAAATTCAAAGAGAAACCAAGTGTGAAGTCCGGATGCGGATCTCCAATCTTGCAACGGTCGTTGAGGTCTATCACGCCATTGTGATCGGTGTCTACCCAGATTACATCTCCAGGAGCGGCTCCACTCAGTTTGGCTCCCTTATAGTCGTCGATTTGTTTCTGATTTTGGAAAATACCGGCTGTCTTATATCCATAGAAATAGCCGATAGGATAGCCTACTTGAGCACGGAACATCTCGTCGGTTCCATTACTGAGTACATTGGGCGTGCCGTGTATAATACCTTCGGTATTGGCAATTCTGGTTACTTTGTTTTTATTGTAGGCTACATTCACATTGGCTCCATACGTAAAGTCGGATATATGATCATTCCACGATAATCCAATTTCGACACCACTGTTCTTTACGTCGCCTCCGTTGATATACGGTGCGCTGGTTCCTACGGTATCGAGTACCGGAGCTTGTACCAACCAGTCTTTGGTCTTCTTGATATAGTAATCGAAATTGAGTCCTAGACGGCTGCCAAAGAAGCGTGCATCGAAACCGAGATCGGTTTGTTCTGACTTCTCCCACGTGATGTTGGGATTGGCAAGAATGTCGGGATATGCACCGGTGGTGATAACTGATTTGTCATTACCGAATGTATAGTCGGCATTCTCAAAAGAAATGGTTGACAGGTATTGGAATCCGGGTATTGACTGATTACCGTTTTGTCCCCAACTGGCACGAATCTTCAGGAAATCCATCCAGTTCTTTGCATTGTTCATGAAAGACTCTTCGGTTATTACCCATCCAGCCGATACGGAAGGGAAGTATCCCCATCTGTGACCTTTTGCAAATTTGCTCGAACCATCGGTACGCAGTACGATGGTTGCCATATATTTGCTCATAAAGTCGTAGTTGATACGTCCAAAGAAAGATGCGATGGATTCTCTACCCCAAGGCGAACCATTGAGTCTGGTTCGTGACGATATGATAGGCGTATTGTTGAGGTAGGCATGTTTGAAATCATTGAATATACTATTGGTATTAGAGCCACTGATGCTCTCGCCCAATCCATCGACTTCGAGACTTTGACCTAATAGAAAAGTGAAATCATGTTTTTGGGCTAGTTTGAAGTTGTATGTTGCAGTGTTTTCCCACATCAACGAACATCCCGAACTCATACTTTGGCTCACGTTGCTTACATCGCTCATCGTATTGCTCGACAACTTGTAGGCAGGCGAGAAAGAACGCGATGAATTGACTCCAAGAGTGAATCCGAAGTTTGATTTTATCTTTAGATTTTTGATGGGTTGCAATGTGGCATACAGGGCAGCGCGAATATTATGGTTTTTTGTTTTGTTTCCATAATTACTGTAATACATTTTCCCAACAGGATTAGGCTCTCTTATTTCCCAAGGTATGGCATAATGGTAGTTTCCATTTGCATCGTAGTTGGGTAGGAAAGGAGAAGTAAGCAGCATGTTGCGAATATCGTTGCTATAATTGTCGCCGATATTGATACCCCGATTTTGAGTATACGTATAGGTTAAGTTTTCGCCGATAGTAAGTAAATCGAAGTTGTCTTTTTTCAGAATCTTATGATCTGAGTTGATACGTACGGTGTATCGGGTAAAATTAGGTTCGCACGGTTTGCCTAAAATACCATCTTGGTAAGTATAAGAAATACCGCTTGAGAAGGTGCTGCGCTCGGTACCTCCCGAGAAATTGATGGCATGATTGGTAATCAGTGCATTCTTGTTACGAATTTCTTCCATCCAGTTTGTGCCGTTCCACGTTCCTTTTTGTATCTTATCCCAATCGGGTACCAAAGAAGCGAAATCGTATGGCGTAAGTCCGTCTTCATAACGCTCTTCGTTCATAATCATGGCATACTCTTTGGCATTTAGCAAATCGGGCATACGGTATACATTTTGGAATCCGACATATCCGTCGTATGAAAGTTGTGTCTTTCCGGCTTTTCCTTGTTTAGTTGTTACGAGGATAACACCATTGGCTGCACGTGAACCGTAAATAGCAGCCGAAGCAGCATCTTTTAGGACATCAATGCTTTCAATATCGGCGGGATTCAGACTATTGATATCGCCACCTGTGATACCATCTATAATATAAAGAGGTGTGGCGTTTCCGGTGGTGCCAAGTCCACGGATATTAACCTTGAACCCTTCGCCCGGCATACCGGAAGATTGAGTGATACTGACTCCCGGAGTCTTGCTTTGCAATGCCGCGAGCGGATTTACGGTATTCAGCTTCTCAATGTCTTCTCCCTTTACTTGAACAGTAGCTCCGGTTACCAACTTTTTCTTCTGTACTCCATAACCTACAACAACTACTTCATCCAGAAGTTTGTTGTCGTCTTTTAATATAATTTTTAAAAGATTGGGCTCCGAAGTCACTTTCAGTTCTTTTGTAACGTATCCCACATACGAGATGCGAAGTGTGCTATTCATAGGAGCATTGAGTGTAAACATTCCGTTTACATCTGTCAGTGCACCGTTGTTTGTTCCCACTTGTTGCACTGTGACGCCAACAAGAGGTTCTCCCGTTGTAGAAACAACAGTTCCTTTGATCGTTTTGGTGTTTTGGGCAACACTAAAAACGCAAAACAGCAAAAATAGTAAACTTAATTTGCTTTTCCTGTATTGTGAAAAATGTTTCACAATAAGGCCAACAAAGTCTTTTTTCTTTTTCATCTTGAGTGATTATCAGATTAGTTGATTACAAAGTTATACTATTTATAGCCTTTTAACCAATGTGTTTGCGTAATATAATATTCAAATTGCGAATATTTTTAGCGCGTAATAATCACTCTATAGAGATGAAAAATGTTATTTTTAGTTGTATTACAAAAGTTTATCGATTGGTAGCGGATGTTTTGTCCAGTTCTTAAAGCTCCCTTTTATTTTACTTCTTCAAAGGATTCTAACCACGAATCGATCATTTTGCGAGCTAAACTCAATTTCTGGGGGATCATCGGTAGATTGCCGCGACCGTAGAATTCGCCATCAGTCAGTTCGTTGTCGGCAAACTGTATGTCACCGCTAACATAATCTGCCGTGAAGCCGATCATGAGGTTAGAAGGGTAGGGCCATGGTTGGCTGCCAAAATAGCGGATGTTATTTATCTTAAGAGTTGTCTCTTCTCTTACTTCACGCGCAACGCATTGCTCCAATGTCTCTCCCGGTTCTACAAATCCAGCCACTAGTCCATGGAAAGGCCTTGTAAATGTACGAGCATGCACTAACAGTATTTGGTCGCCTTTGTGAATCATTACTAATATGGCGGGCGAAAGTTGAGGGAATATTTCGTTGCCACAGTTGGGGCATTTTTTTGAAATGACGGTATTGACTTTTGTTTGAGTGCCACAAACGGGGCAATAGCGGGTGTTTTTATCCCAAAAGATTAGTTCGGAACCTCTTCCTGCCAGTCTGTGTAGTTCGGTATTTATCAAATCGTACGATTCGCGGAGGCCGATCCATATCAATCCATCTTCTGTACTATCTGTAGAAACAGAATGGACAGTGCTACTATCGGCGATTTCGGCCGCTTTGCAGATTGCGTTTTCATATTTTCCTACTTCGTGAATCATACCGTTCACAGTGTATGGCAGTGTGTCGTGAGTTAAAATACTATAGCAACCACCTTCTCGGGATAATAGCAACTTACCATCGCTAAAAAGAAACCAATAGCTCATCTTTCTTATTTTTTTTGACCACGCAAAAGTAATATATTATTAATGAATACGAAATGTTTTTAGTTGGTATTAGCGGAATTTAAATCATATTGTATTATGAAACAATGGCTCACCGGCAAAAGTCAGAGGCTAAACAAGCACACTACATAAATAAAACTTTCGAACCTGCGGCATGAACAAAATCGTCGTATGTTAGTTTTTTCGGTGACGTCCTTAAGTTTTTCTGAAAACGTATGGACGTCAACAGATTTAGGTCCATATGTGGTTTTGGGTGGTAAGAGCGCACCGATAAAAGTCGGGAATATGCATCAAATTCGATCTGCATTTCAACCTTTGCCACCTCCGTATGACACCATTACGTACTATCCCACAGTAGGTTAACGATGCACCGTATACAACGCCAGCGAAAAAAGGTCCGAAAATCGCCCCTAGAGTATACTGTAGAGTCCTTATTTTCAGCGGACCTCTGCTTAGAACGAGTCTAAATGATAGTCTACAGATAGCTGATGAGCTGTTTTGTATATATACGAGTGTATCCCATTCATTTAGTTTCTTATGTCACTTAGTCTTCTAGTTTTTACTGATAAGCCGAGATGTGGATGCCGTTTCTCAGCACGTTTTGAAAGGTGAATATTCGTAGACATTCTGATACTATTTTAACCACACCGAAGTGGCACTTATTGATTCACGGAATTGAACTTGAGCTTTCAAAAAATGATAAGGACGAACATAAAAATTCATAAGGACGAAAATAAATGTTTGTCCATACAAACTTTTATTTTCGTCCTTATGAATTTCTCGCTGTTTATCAATGATTTACGCACGATACATTTATATCTCGCTCTTATTGAGCTTACATTCGAGCGCTGAAACAATAGCGAAAATAGTGCCCTACAATGGGCTGTAACCGATGTATGGATAAGAAAGTATCAGAATCTCTGGGAATATTCACATTGAAATCTGCCAAACAGATAACTATTTCATGTCCTCTTGCAACTCATTCATATAAATCCAGTCTCTTTCTTGGATCTAAGTACTCGAAGCCATAATGCTTAGTCCCCTGACTTTTAGTGGTGAGCCAAAACAGCTTCTTCATCATTTATATAGATGAAGAAGCTGTCAACTAAAATACTTGCGATAAGCTTATCGCTAGCCTAAAAAGCGTCTAATAATTTGAAAACTAATTATTGTATACCAATTCTTGTTTCTTGTCATCGTAATCGACTACGATGGTTTTGTCTCGGTTGACCTCTTGACCGATCAACTTCTTGGACAAGTCATTGAGCAGATAACGTTGTATAGCTCGTTTTACAGGGCGGGCACCAAATTCAGGATCGAAGCCCGATTGTGCCAAAAAGCCGATAGCTGCATCGGTGAGCTTTAAGTCCACACCATTATCTCTAAGCATTTTTTCAACTCCATTGACCTGCAATGTTACAATCTCACGAATTTGTGCTTCCGTAAGCGGTAAGAACATAATCGTTTCATCGATACGATTCAGAAACTCAGGACGAATATTCTTTTTCAGCATTTCCATGAGCTGGTCTTTTGTCTCATCGATGATCTGATCGCGGTTTGTGCCATTCATCTTCTCCATCTGACTCTGTATATACTGACTGCCCAAATTAGAAGTCATGATGATGATGGTGTTTTTGAAGTTCACTACTCTACCTTTATTATCAGTCAGTCGTCCATCGTCCAGTACTTGGAGCAAGATATTAAACACATCGGGATGTGCCTTCTCTATTTCGTCGAATAGTACGACAGAATATGGTTTGCGGCGGATAGCTTCGGTCAGTTGACCGCCTTCCTCGTATCCTATATATCCGGGAGGGGCTCCGACCAGACGCGAAACACTGAACTTCTCTTGGTATTCGCTCATATCGATTCGGGTCATCATAGACTCGTCATCGAAGAGGAACTCTGCCAATGCTTTTGCCAGTTCGGTCTTACCAACACCTGTTGTACCCAGAAAGATAAATGAACCGATAGGACGCTTCGGATCTTGCAATCCGGCACGGCTACGACGAACGGCATCTGCTACAGCTTGGATAGCTTCGTCTTGACCTACCACTCGTTTGTGTAGTTCATCTTCCAGATGAAGCAACTTCTCTTTCTCGCTTTGCATCATCTTGTTGACCGGTATTCCCGTCCAACGAGACACTACTTCGGCAATATCGTCTTCGTCGACTTCTTCCTTTATCATCGCATTGCTGCCCTGAGTCTCATGCAGTTGTTTCTGCGTCTCTTCTATCTCTTTGTTCAATTGTTGCAATTTACCGTAACGTATCTCTGCCACTTTGCCGTAATCGCCGTTCTGTTCGGCTTTCTCGGCTTCGAACTTCAATTGCTCTATCGTCACTTTATTCTGCTGAATCTTGTTCACCAATGTTTTTTCGGCTTGCCATTTGGCTTTATAAGAGCTTTCTTGTTCTTTCAATTCGGCCAGTTCTTTGGCGAGTTGTTGCAACTTCGGTTCGTCACCTTCGCGTTTGATCGCTTCTCGTTCAATTTCGAGTTGCTTTATCTTACGAGATATTTCGTCGAGCTCTTCGGGAACTGAATCGACCTCCATCCGCAATTTTGCCGCTGCTTCGTCCATCAGGTCGATGGCTTTATCCGGTAAGAAACGATCGGTTATATAACGGTCGCTTAGTCTGACGGCAGCAATAATCGCATCATCTTTAATTCGAACATGATGATGATTCTCATAACGTTCTTTCAAACCTCGGAGGATAGAAATACTATCTAGCACGGAAGGCTCGTTGACTTGTACTATCTGAAATCTACGTTCGAGTGCCTTGTCCTTTTCGAAATACTTCTGATACTCGTCGAGCGTCGTTGCACCGATGGCACGAAGTTCGCCACGCGCTAGGGCCGGTTTTAAAATATTTGCAGCATCCATTGCGCCTTCACCTCCGCCGGCACCTACCAACGTATGAATCTCATCGATGAAAAGAATAATATTTCCTTCGGACTTCTTCACTTCATTGATTACCGATTTCAGTCGCTCTTCGAATTCTCCTTTGTATTTCGCACCGGCAATCAACGCACCCATATCCAGCGAGAATACCTGTTTGTTCTTTAGATTCTCGGGAACATCACCACGCACGATACGTCTGGCTAATCCTTCGACTATGGCTGTCTTTCCGGTACCGGGTTCACCTATCAATATAGGGTTGTTCTTGGTGCGGCGACTTAATATTTGTAGCACCCGACGAATCTCTTCATCACGACCAATGACCGGATCAAGCTTTCCGTTGCGGGCAGCTTCTATCAGGTTGATGGCATATTTCTCGAGTGATTGATAGTTATCTTCGGATGATTGCGATTTGACTTTCTCTCCCTTTCTAAGTTCGTCGATGGCAGCACGTGTCTCTCGTTCTGTAAGTCCGGCATCTTTTAATATTTGAGACGCTGTACTATTCACCGTAAGCAATGCCAATAGTATGAATTCGAGTGAAACGAATTGATCGCCATTCTTTTGGGCCATATCTTCAGCTTTCTGAAGTACGGCATCGGTGTCTTTACTCAAATAAGGCTGTCCGCCCGATACTTTAGGGTAAGATTCGATCTGCTTGTCAATCACAAGTGAGATTTGGCGGGCATTGGCACTTAGCTTCTGGAAGATGAAGTTGACGACATTCTCTCCAACTTTCATTACGCTGCTCAATAAATGGGGCGTTTCGATGGCTTGTTGGCCTCTGCTTTCTGCCAGTTTTACCGCTTCTTGTACTGCCTCTTGTGATTTAATTGTCAATTTATCAAAGTTCATATATTAATCTCCTTTCTTTATTTTATGTTGTAATGTCAACAGGAAAAAGGCAAAAGATGAACCATCTAAATGATAATCCTAAAGAAAGATTATAGAGTGACTATTTTTCTGATTTTATGACAAAAAGACAGCTATTGGAGGGCGATTAATGATAAAACGACAGTCCGAGTGCAGCCATTGCCAGTTTGATATCCGAATAAGAAATTGAATTGTTTACGTTATCTTTGATAGCCAACAATGATTCTGCCTTTTCGGGATGTGTTTTAATGAATTGATTCACTTCGTCGATCTTTGCCTGGCTGATGAGTTGGGTGGCGTCGATGGTACCTTCTATTATATAAGGTACCAGATGACCGACTATCGTACTGGGAACGAATCCTCGTTCTTTTGCAATCTCTTCAATGCTCATTCCTTGGCAGAACATTTCATAGGTTAGTTTTTTTGTATCAACTTTAGGCTTCTTCTCTTTAGGCTCCTTTTTGGCTTTCTTTTTACGTGTCGGCTTTTCATCATCTTCTTGTAGTCCCAGTAATATTCTTGCCTTGTTCTTTAGATAATCGGATACAGAAAACAGAACATCTTCACCTCCTTCATAATTGAGCATTCTCGATTTGAAAGAAAGAGCGTCGCCCAAATCCAAATAGCGTTCTTTTGCTCTTTTCTGAAGTTCTTTATTATCCGTCACTATCTGGGTCTTAGAATAAAGAGCCACAAAGTTCACCAATTGATCTCTGAAATAGATTGCTGCCGAGTGTATTCTTTCTTGTACTCCTTCATTGACTAGCTCGTCGTTTGCTTCGCTCAACAATCGAGTGTACTGCTCTTCGAAGCGTACAGAAACCTGAATGATTTTCTGCAATTCGGGATGAAGCGACTTGTAATCGATAAGCAGATCGGGATATTTCTTATAAAAATATTCGTCCAACAATCTCAGCATTCTATTATAAGCCTGCTCTATCGCTTTAAAGTTAAACAATTCATGCAAAAGATGTAATGCATAAGTCTTTTCCAATTTATGCAGTTCCATATTGTCAGGGGCATTAAGTTCCGATTGACGATTGAATTCGTCTACCTTATCATCACTGATAATAGCCTCAGAGCGCAAAGGAGAATCGAGTACCATTCCCTCTAAGGTCTTACAGCGGCTCAAGGCTACATAAGTCTGCCCATGTGCGAATGAGTTTTGGGCATCGATGATGGCGTGTTCAAAGGTTAGTCCCTGGCTCTTATGAATAGTAATTGCCCATGCCAACCGGATAGGATACTGCGTGAAAGTCCCTTCTACCTGTTCTGTGATTTCTTTCGTCAGACTATTGAGAATATATTTAGAATTGGTCCATTCTTCTCTATCGAGTAAAAAGGCGTGGTTGTCTGCTTTGTTTCGAACGAAAATGCCATTTTCGCTTACTTTCATTACTTCACCAATCATTCCGTTATAATATCTCTTTTCGTAAGAGCTATCATTTTTGACAAACATAATCTGAGCACCTTCTTTGAGAACCAATACGCTATCTGTAGGGAAAGAATATTCGGGAAAGTTGCCCGATACTTCGGCTGTAAAGCGAAAGGCTGGTGTCAGAAGCGATGATAGCTCTCTATCGTTCACCCTCTGAGCTTGATGGTTATGGGTAGTCAAACGTATATAATTCTGTTCTTTTGACGGTCTGAAATTGGGGATGTAACGCTTGTTCAGTTCTTCCAATACAGCTGCATTAGCATTATTAGTACGAACCTTATTCAATAGAGAAAGAAAATACTCATCCTGTTGACGATATACCGTCTTCAGTTCGATAGTCATGTAATCGGTCTTCTTCAGTGCACTACTCGAGAAGAAATAAGGTGAATTATAATAATCTTTCAATAGTTCCCATTCCCTATCTATTACAACAGGAGCCAATTGTTGCAAATCGCCTATCATCAGTAGCTGAACTCCTCCAAATGGCTTTTCTCTATCACGATACCTTCTTAGTACATCGTCTATAGCGTCGAGCAAGTCGGCACGTACCATACTTATTTCGTCTATCACAAGCAGGTCCATGGTGCGGATGATATTCTGTTTTTCCTTCCCGAAACGATAATGAACTTGCCCCGATTTGAATGTCGTGTTGGGCACAAAAGGAGAAAGTGGAAGTTGGAAAAAGGAGTGAATGGTTACTCCGCCTGCATTAATGGCCGCAATACCGGTGGGCGCTACTACAACCATCCGTTTGGGAGAACGTTGTTTGAGTGTTCGTAGAAAAGTTGTTTTTCCTGTTCCCGCTTTGCCTGTTAGAAACAGATGGGTTCCCGTATTTTCTATAAATTGCCATGCAAGGCTGAGTTCCGGATTTTTTTCCATATCGATTTAAACTAAAGTTTCGCTGTTCAAAGGTAATCAATCTTATTAAAATATACTATTTTTGTGCAAACAAAAGATACTCCGCATGTCTGATTTTCGTCTAAAAGTATTTCAAAGTGTTGCCCATCATTTGAGTTTCACAAAGGCTTCTCAAGAACTCTTTATAAGCCAACCGGCTATAACGAAACATATTCACGAATTGGAGATCAATTATGGTGCCCAGCTGTTCGAAAGAAAGGGCAACCGAATTTCGCTTACCGATGCCGGCAGGTTGCTACTTCGGCATTGCGACCATATATTAGATGAATACAAGCAACTCGATTATGAAATGAATTTGCTTCACGACGATTTTGTGGGCGAACTTCGTTTGGGGGCCAGTACTACCATAGCCCAATATGTGCTTCCTCCCGTATTGGCACAGTTCATCAAACGCTACCCCAAGGTGAAACTTTCCTTGCTCAATGGTAATTCTCGGGATATAGAGAAGGCGTTGCAAGAACATCGTATAGATTTGGGCTTGGTAGAAGGTATATCCAGACTGCCTAACTTAAAATATTCCACTTTTCTGGAAGATGAATTGGTGGCTGTTGTTTCTGCCGATAATAAGTTGGCGCATAAACAAAAGATTTCTCCAGAAGAGCTGATCCATATTCCGCTTGTACTTCGCGAGTATGGTTCCGGTACGTTGGATGTAATTGAACTGGCGCTTGCCAAACACCACATTCGATTTGCCGATTTGCATATATTAATGTATTTGGGTAGCACCGAAAGTATCAAACTCTTTTTACAGCATGCCGATTGTATGGGGATTGTTTCTGTCAGATCTATACAAAACGAACTTATTGCCGGTAAACTTCAGATTGTTGAGGTTGAACAAATGAGTATGTTTCGTCAATTTGACTTTGTGCAGCTCCAAGGTATTGAAAGTGGATTATCACAGCTCTTTATTCGATTTGCTCAGCAGTAAACGAGGAATTCTATAACTTTTAGTTATCGGCTATCAAAAAAGACGATTGGCATAATCCAATTGTAACATCTACCTTTGCAGTCTAAATAAACTAAAAAGATAGAAGTTAATGATTAGCGAAAAAAAAGGGAATGTCTATCATGGCATATTGTTGATAGCTTTGTTCTCCTTCTCGGCTTGTTACATTGCAAGCTTCGATTGGGTCAAGAATCTCTCACTGAGTCCTCTTATTGTAGGTATTATATTTGGTATGCTTTATGCCAATAGTTTGCGGAACTTTGTTCCCGATACTTGGGTTCCGGGTATTAAGTTCTGTACTAAGCAGGTGTTGCGCACCGGCATTGTGCTTTATGGATTCCGGCTTACCTTCCAGCAAGTTATGGATATCGGTTTGCCTGCCATCTTAATGGATTGCATCATCATTTCGGGCACTCTGTTGATAGGTTATCTGGTTGGCAAGCTCTTGAAAATGGATAGTGATACAGCTCTGATGACTTCTACCGGAAGTGCGATATGTGGTGCAGCGGCAGTGTTGGGGGCGGAGCCGGTTGTAAAATGCGAGCCACACAAGACGGCTATTGCCGTATCTACAGTCGTTATATTCGGTACTCTTTCCATGTTTTTATATCCTATATTATATAGATCCGGTATTGTCAATCTACCGCCCGAGCAGATGGCCATCTATACCGGTAGCACTCTGCACGAAGTAGCCCATGTTGTAGGAGCCGGAAATGCGATGGATCCCAATGGTGCGTTGCATATTGCCGATCAAGCTACCATTACCAAGATGATCCGTGTGATGCTGCTTGCTCCTGTTCTCATCATCATGAGTTTCATTTTGTCGAGAGCTCGAAATAGAAATAATAGTGGCAGCGTGGCAAAAAGCCATATCACTATACCTTGGTTCGCTTTCGGTTTTATCGGCGTTATTGCTCTCAACTCCATATTGGGAATGTTTATTCCGGACCATGTATTGTCTATAGGACGTGTCGGTATAAATGGATTGGACAATTTCTTGCTTACCATGGCTATGACTGCCTTGGGAGCAGAAACCAGTATTGACAAATTCAAACAAGTAGGCGCAAAGCCATTCTATCTGGCCGGTATCATTTATATCTGGCTCGTCGGTGGTGGTTATTTGCTCAGCAAATATCTTATACCTTTATTATAATATATGTATATTGTCTTTTGAGTTCGACCACAATTAGGAAATAATACTAATATAAGTCTTCAAAATGACATATGGACCTAAAAATATTTTCGTCCATATGTTTTCAGAAAAACATATGGACGTCACCGAAAAAACTAACATACGACAATTTTAGCTTATACTTGTGAGTGAAAACTCACTTTCGAATACAATCAGCGCAATGTCCTCATCTTATGTAAACAAGATGAGGACATTATTTTGTTATGCCCATATATTGGGCCTTTCATTGGTTGCTTTCGTTAAGTTTGTTTTGCGCTGTTATGTCTGTATTGATCCTTATCTCTGTTTCAGAAATGAAATAAATCTTTCTTTAAACTGTAATAGATGTTACGATAATATTTCGTTTCGTTTCTTTAGCTTCTGAAAAAGTTTTTATTTTTTTTATATAAATATGATTCGAAATATTGCGAAACAAAAAATAAATATATACTTTTGTGCAGAAGTATAAAGTTTTTCTTTTTTTGTGTTCAATGATATAATGATTAACACTTTTCACTATGAAGTATTTTTTATTTATGTTAGCTCTGTGTGGTGGTTTGTTATTAGGCACCAGTGCAGCAGCTTATGGAGCGAATGGACAGAATGGCGATATAAATAACGCCCAGACTGTTCAGCAAAAGAAATACATTGTTAGCGGTATTGTGACAGATGCGAATGGTATTCCCTTGATTGGGGCTACAGTATCTGCAAGCGGAACTGCCAATGGTGTGATAACAGATTTGAATGGGCGATACTCGATCAAGGTATCGGGTGGTGATACGAAATTGACTTTTACGTATGTAGGTTATGTAACTATTACTAAATCGGTAGGTGCGAGCCAAACGATTAATGTCGTGATGCATGAAGATTCAAAATCGTTGGACGAAGTCGTCGTTGTAGGATATGGAGTTCAGAAACGCCGAGATTTGGTTGGAGCTGTCGATCAGATAAAAGGTAACAGCATCTCCGAACGTGGCAATATGTATGCCACCAAGTCCTTACAGGGTATGATGCCTGGATTGAATATTACGGCAAGTGATGGCAAACCTACTCACGGCGGTACTATTGATATACGAGGAGCCGGCAGTATTGGCTCAGGAGGTAGCGCTTTGGTGATGATTGACGGTGCCGAAGGAGATATTACTACTGTAAATCCACGAGATATAGAGTCGGTATCTGTATTGAAAGATGCCTCATCGGCAGCGATATATGGTGCGAGAGGTGCTTTTGGTGTAATTTTGATTACTACTAAAAAGCCTAAGACCGGAAAGGTTGAAGTAACTTACAATGGTAGTGTGTCGGCTTTGCAACGTGTGTTCAAGCCACAAATAGAAAGCGACGCTTTGATATGGACAAACAATTTTATCACTTCGTATCAGAATGCCAAAGGCGGAATCTATCCGAATTCTGTTAATAATGTTTTCAACTTCAGTCAAGATTATTACGACGAGTTGGTAAAGCGTCATAATGATCCGACTTTGGAAAGGCAACGTACCAATAGCGCAGGAAAATACGAATATTTTGGTAATACGAATTGGTTGGACCTGATTTACAAAGATTGGACTTATGCCACAGAGCACAATGTAAGTGTATCTGGCGGATCGGAAAAAGCAAGTTTCTTTGTGAGTGGACGTTATTGGGGGCAAGACGGTATCTATGACGGCGTGAAGGAAAATTATAGTCAGTATAATTTTAGAGCGAAAGGTTCTATCAAGATAAACAAGTGGTTTACTTTCGAAGACAATTCGGATGTCATCCGTCGTGTCTATCGTCAACCGATGGTGATGTACGACAATCAAAATATTACCAGGCAGATAGAACAGCAGGGGTTTCCTATGACAATGGAGAAGAATCTCGATGGAACATGGACCGAAGCTGCCGTATATACCGGATGGGCAGGATTTAAAGAAGGTACTTCTTTTCAAAAGAATTATAAGTTCGACTGGCAGAATACGGCGACATTGACCTATCAACCTTTTAAAGAATTAATTGTAAAAGGAGATTATACTTATCGCTATGAACGCGCACGCCGTATTCGTGAAAATGGCTTGTATACCTATTGGAATGGTCCTGAAATATCAGGCCAGCGCAATACGTTTTCCTCTTTGGATCATTTGTCAATAGATCGTGAATACATGGCTTCGAATGTTACAGCCAATTATATCCCGACTTTTAAGAACAAAGATCATTCTCTCAATCTTCTGGTAGGATGGAACTTGGAAACATATTCGGATAATCAGGACGGAATGTATCGCCGAGGACTTTTATATCAAGATTATCCTTCGTACGCTTTGATGGATGGCGACTATTATACCTTGGGTCAAGACGGTACTTCATGGGGATATGTAGGTTTTATGTATCGTGCCAATTATTCATATAAAGATAGGTATCTCTTGGAATTCAGCGGTCGTTACGATGGTTCTTCCAAATTCCCTAAGAATCAGAAATGGGGCTTCTTCCCTTCGGGTTCTGTCGGATGGAGAATATCGAATGAGCCGTTTATGAAAGCTACGAACCATTGGTTGGATAATTTGAAAGTTCGTTTTTCTATCGGTTCGTTGGGCAATGGTAATATAGACCCGTATAAATATCTTTCATTGATGGGTACCGGTCGTACTTCTGCCATCATAGATGGTGCTTTGCAAGCTTACGCAAGTGTTCCTACTGTGATACCCGATAACTTAAGTTGGGAAACAAGTACTACATACGATTTTGGTGTAGACTTCGATATGTTGCAGAACCGTCTTTCTTTTAGTGGAGACATCTATGCACGTTATACTCGCAATATGTATACGGTAGGTCCGGAATTGCCCGACGTATTTGGAGCTTCTGCTCCTAAAGGTAACTATGCCAATATGAAAACTCCGGGACTTGAACTGTCTCTCTCTTGGCGCGACCAATTCAGTCTGTTCGGAAAGCCTTTCAAGTATAATGTAAAAGCAATGTATTGGGATAGCTATAGCCAAGTGACCAAATACAACAATCCGAATAAATCGTTGAGTGTCTCGTCTTATTATAATGGAGCTCGATTGGGCGACATTTGGGGATTTCATGTAGAAGGTTTATTCAAAGATCAGGCGGATATAGACAATCATGCCAATCAGTCGGGATATTTTAAGGTTTCTGACGATGGTATTTGGAGGCCGGGTGATTTGAAATTCGGTGACTTGGATAAATCGCAGACAATTGATAGAGGAGAAAATACGGTTGCAAAACCGGGTGATCGGAAAATCATAGGTAACACTACTCCCCGTTACCGTTTCGGGTTAAACTTGGGAGCCGAATGGCAGAATTTTACTTTGTCTGCATTCTTCCAAGGAGTAGGTAAGCGCGATTGGTATCCGCATATAGAGTCTGCATTTTTCTGGGGACAATACAACCGTCCTTACTCTTATGGTCTGAAAGATCAAGATAGAGACCGCTATACAGCGGAGAATCAGAATGTGAATGCATATTGGCCGCTGTTGAGATCGTACAGTTCTACTTCTTCTACCAAAGAGATGGGAACAGCAAACGACCGATATGTACAAAATGCTGCGTATATCCGTTTGAAGAATCTTTCTTTGGGTTATGCATTTAATCCTTCTTTCTGTCACAAATTTGGATTGGAACGCTTGTCGTTGGTTTTGACTGCTGAGAATCTGTGGACTTATTCGCCCATGTTCAAGCACACGAAGAACTTCGATCCGGAGAATCTTGGTGCCGGAGATGATGACTTCAGGTCTACGGCTGGTACGGATGGCGACGGATATGGTTATCCTAGCTTTAAGACCTTTACTTTCGGAATAAATGTCGCATTTTAATCATGTAAACCATAAATAGTAAAGAAAACATGAAAAAGATATTATACCTAGTATTGACAGTCTTGTTCTGCTGCTCATGTAGCAACTTCCTGGAAAGGGACCCTGAGAATGACGTTAGTTCCGATGCATTCTTTAATTCGGAAAATGATTTGAAATTATATACCAATTCATTTATCAATAGTTTGCTGGATATTGACGATTTCACTTATGGCGATCAATATACCGATGTCGTTTCTACCAATTCCAGTACAAACTATTTCCGTGCAGGATGGAATGCCAACCAGCAGGGCGGATGGAGTTGGGGTGACTTGCGTTCTATCAACTACATGCTTGATAATATGAAGAAGGCCAAAGGAAAAGTTTCCGATGTTGTTTACAATCATTATGAAGGAGTAGCCCGCTTCTGGCGTGCCCGCTTTTATTATGATATGGTGAAAAACTTTGGAGGTGTGCCTTGGTACGATCATGTGCTGAATAATACAGATTCGTTGGGTTTGTATAAGAAAAGAGACAGCAGACAAGTGGTGATGAGTAAGATTTTGGAAGACTTGAACTTCGCATCCAGCAATTGCTTGGCTGCGGCAGAGTATACTCGTTCTTCTACACGCATATCCAAATATGTTGCGTTGGCATTGAAATCTCGTATTTGTTTGTACGAGGGTACTTACCGTAAGTATCATACGGAATTGAGTCTCGATTCGGCAGATTATTATTTGCGTGAATCTATAAAAGCTTCAGAAGAAATAATGAATAGCAAGGTGTATTCGTTAGTGGATGTCGCTGCCAATAGAGGCATACAGTACAGAGCACTGTTTAATTCGCAAGACTTGAATACCCAAGAAGTTATTTTTGGGATGGCTTATGCCGCAGATGTACGTATGCATAGTGTGACATGGGATATGATGTCGGCAAGTGCAGGTAAAAACTGGGGATTCGCTCGTCAGTTTGCTAATATGTATCTCATGCGCGACGGCTCACGTTTCACCGATAAGTCGAACTACAATTCGATGACGTATAAGGATGAATTTGTCAATCGCGATATGCGAATGTCTCAAACGATTCTTCCGCCAGATTACACTCGTAAGAGTGCATCGGGTGCTGTTTATCAATACGCTCCCAATATGAAAGTGTCGTATACCGGCTATCAACCCATTAAATGGGTTATCGATGACGACAATTATACGGCAAAAGCAAATAGTTACAATTCCATTCCTATATTCCGCTATGCGGAGATCTTGCTCAACGAAGCAGAGGCAAAAGCTGAATTGGGAGAAATGGACCAAACGGTTTGGAATAAAACAATTAAACTTTTGCGTGACAGAGCAGGAGTAGACGCTAGCGTTCCGGCAACATACGATTCTTATTTGGCCTCTTATTATCTGAATCAGACAACGGACAAATGGATATTGGAGGTTCGCCGCGAACGGGCAATCGAATTGGCTTTCGAAAGTGTTCGGTATGACGACCTGATGCGTTGGAAGATGGGACAGTTGATGACTAACAACTATCAAGGTATCTATATACCTGCCAAAAACGTATTGATGGATTTGAATGGAGATGGAGTGAATGATTTATATGTATCGGATAATGCGTACAAAGGAACGAAAGATGGAAAAGCCGTTTATATTACGATAGGAAGTTCTACCGATTTTATTCGTTTGGACGGCGTTAATCATCTGATGCATGGCGCACTTCAGAATCGGATGTGGGATGATAAAATGTATCTTCACCCGATACCTAGCTCTGCTATTCTGAAGAACTCGGATTTGGAACAAAATTCGGGATGGAAATAATCATTATATAATGACTAATTGTATGAATGAAATGAAATTAAAAAATATTATTCAACAGATATTGTTTGCTGCTGTAAGCATTGTCTTCTTTGCGGCATGCAGCGATAACGAAGGTTCGTTTGTGCTACGAAGCGATAATCATGTAGACCTTGATTATACTGCTTCGCCAGGTACTTTTACTGTTTGCACAAACGGTGCATGGAAAATAACTTCTACTGCCAATTGGTTTACCGTATCTCCGACAGAAGGTACTGGCGATGGAACAAAAAGAGAAGTCGTTACGATAACTCCGACACAAAATACCGGTGCTGTGCGAACAGACTCCTTGTATTTGGAAGCAGCGGGTAAAAACTTGGGTATAGGTATTCAACAAGAAGAGGGCTTTGTACAATTGGGTACGCCTTCTTTTGTAGGTGGACTGACTAAAGGCAAAAACGCTGAACATTGTTTTATATCCGTTCCTTATTCCAAAGCTTATGAAGGTCAATCGTATACTGCAACAGTAACGATGACCGGCAGTGGCAATGGATTGACCGTGGCAGACTACACTTATACGACAGATGCTTCTGGAAGCATTAACATTCCTGTCGTTGGTATTCCGACTACTGGGGGGACCGTTACGTTTAGTATTTCTACCGGATTGCCCAATGCCCAGAGTCTTACTGTGAATACTATTATTGCAAATGGAGAAAAAGAAACGCTCATTTATCAGAATTTTAGTAAATTTGTATTCGGAGGTGATGATGCAAGCTATGTAAGTGGCTTACTTAAGGATGGCGTTACGGTAGCGACTCCACGTACAGACGGCTCGAGCGATGTCTTTCTTACGGAGAATCAAGATTATAGAGATGCGCATGAAGTGACTGGTTGGAGCGGTAGCAAAGCGTATGAGCGTCCGGGATATTTGAAAATGGGTACCGGATCGGCAAATGGTTACATTACCACGCCGGCGTTGTCTGCAATGACAGAAACACAAGATGTGATTCTGACATTCAACGCAATGAATTGGGATCAGATAAGTGCTGTTACGGCATTGACATTTACTATTAACGGCGGAGGTACACCCGATATTACTACCTACAATCTTCCGGGTAGAGCGAGTGAAGCTGCGGGTACTTGGTCTACCATAACGGTGAATATTAAAAACGCGACTCCATCAACGACCATTAAGATTGCAGGTGGTGCACGATTCTTGATAGACAATATTAAAGTGACAACTACAGGGCTTTAAACCTGTTGCGGCTTAATAATAACAATCGGACTCCATCTCCTTTTATAGTGAGATGGGGTCTGATACATTAATTGAATTATTCAAATTTATAAGAGTAGATATGACGAAAAGAAAAATATTAAAAGTGGCATTCAATGCTATCCTGTATTGCACTACTTATTGTATATGTCTGTTCTTCATTAATTGTAGTAGCTCCAATAGTGGTGGTGGCGAAGACAATGGAGAAACAATAGAAATAACACCTGGTCCGGGCATGGATGTGTATGGCTTTGTAGGCGATGCGACCAATAATCCTATTGTTGGAGTAGTGGTCAGTGATGGCTATCAGTGTGTGAAAACGAATGCGAAGGGAATCTATGAAATGAAACGCAATTCGAATGCGAAGTTCGTTTACTATTCTACCCCTTCCGAGTATAAAATAAATACGAGTTCGAGTTCTAACAATACAGCTGTGTTCTATAAAGCGCTTTCGGTCTCAACCAAAAGATACGATTTTACTTTGGCAAAACTGCCGGGTGGAGTGGAGACCAATTTTACACTTATAGCTATTGGCGATCCGCAAGTCAGTGCGCGCACCAACGATCCTTATTATACAGCAGCTGGCGTACAAAGTACCAGTGCCACTTATTCCAATCTTTGGCGTTTCAAGAACGAAACGATGACCGATATTACCGAAACCTTAAAAAGCGCTACCACTCCTGTGTATGGTTTGGTGATGGGCGATATATGCGATGACGGCGCAGCCTCCTTGCAAGGTTCGGTGAGAGCAGCATTGGGTTCTACTTCGATGCCTGTCTTTTCGGTTATAGGCAATCATGATAAAGTTTCGAACGGCACTACTCGTACGACAAGTCAATACGAAAATGCTTGGGGACCACTCAATTATTCGTTCAATAGGGGTAATGTTCATTTTGTGGCATTGGACAATGTTCTTTTCTCTGATGCCGAGACATATACAGGCGGTTTTACCGATGCTCAAGTAGATTGGTTGAAGCAAGATTTAAGCTATGTTCCCAAATCAATGATGGTGATCTTGTATTATCATATACCTTTGCGCAATACAACCAGCTACGCCAATAGAAATACGGTACTTGGCTTGTTGTCTGATTTTGTTAATTATTCTTTGTTCTGTGGGCATACTCACTATAACGAAGTGTGCAGTGTCACGTCTCCGATCTCTACATTGGAACACATTCATGCTGCCGCATGTGGCGCGTGGTGGAAATCTACTTTGAATACGGAAGGCACTCCCAATGGCTATGAGGTATATACGGTTGGCGGTACGCAGTTTACAAACTGGTATTACAAGTCTGTAGGGCGTGATAAAAGTTTCCAAATGCGCTTGTCCGAAGCAAATCAGGCCTATGGAGGAACGTATGGATATTATAATTATGCCTCTCAGCTGTCGTTGCAAGAAAACGGTGGATATGTCGTTGCCAATATATTCAATGCTGATAAGAATTGGACGGTAAAGGCTTACGAGGGCGCTTCTACCACAGGAGTGACAATGACAAAGGCTATTAACAATGCCGATGCTTATGCTATGGGATATCATGTAGGGACATTAAATAGAAATGTCGACAACTACAATGGTTCCAATACGCACGCATACTATTACAAACGTACAGATCCCAATGCGGTAGTCAAAGTTGTTGCCATTGATGAGTTTGGCAATCAATATACGGCAAATACATTTATCAAAGATTTTACGGAAGCAATGCATTATTGAACCGATATTTGAGATTGACAGGCGTCTATCTTTAAATCGTTTTTTCGGAACGTTCTGAAAGGTGAATATTGGCGACGATATTGATACTTTCTTAACCACGACGAAGTGCCCTTTTTGGTATACAGAATTGAACCTGTGCTTTCGACAAATGATAAGGACGAAAATAAAAATTCATAAGGACGAAAATAAAAGTTTGTATGTACAAACTTTTATTTTCGTCCTTATGAATTTGTGGCTGTCTATCAACGATTTACATGCGTTGTATTTATATCTTGTCCTGATTCGGTTGACACTTGAATCACGAAATGCCAACAAAAATAGTGTCCTACAGTACCCTGTAACTCATGCTAGGATAAGAAAGTATCAGAATGTACACGAATGTTCAACTTATAAAACGTTTCAAAGAATGGTTTGTTTGTTATTCATTATAAGTCTGTCTTCCACGTACTAACAGGATGTGTATGTCGTGAATTCAGAAGCAAATTATCGGCGTTTAAGATCTCCTTTGTTGAGGCGCTTTTATAAAAAGATAACGGGCACCGAATAAATACTCGACGCCCGTTAATCCTTTTGCTTATTTGGCTATTTTGCTATAATAACTTCTACTCCCTGCTCCTCGATCTCCTTCATTATATATTCCGGTACTGCCGCATCGGTAATGATCGTATCGATTTTATCGAGCGTACATATTTTCCCGAATCCTTTTCTTCCGAATTTTGAGGAGTCGCACAAGATGATTGTTTTCAGTGCCGAATCCATCATCGAACGATTCAGTTCTGCTTCTTCAATGTTTGAAGTTGTCACTCCAAATTCAGGGTCAATGCCGTCTACTCCTAAGAATAATTTGGAGCAAGTAATCTCTTTCAGTATATTGGTTGCAAAATTTCCGATGACCGACATGGAACTTTTCCGAAAGATACCACCCAATTGTATGACGTTTACATTTTCTTTGTCGGTTAGCAATGTCGTTGCCTTTATAGAAGCGGTTACGATGGTGAGACGTTCTTTGGCCTGAATGTGTTCGGCAAAAGCACAAATGGTAGATCCTGAATTCAGGATGATATAATCATCTTCCTCTATCAATTTGGCTGCTTCTAGTGCAATTCTATTTTTTTCGTTTGGGAATATTTTCTCTTTTTCCGTAATAGCCCTATCTTTCATGTGTGGGTTTACAGGACTTGCGCTTCCATGTGTGCGATAAAGTAATCGGCGTTCTTCCAAAAGTTTTAAATCCTTTCGAATGGTAACCGTTGTTACATCCAAGTGCTTGGCTGCATCCAATACTCTGACAAAACCATCTTTAGCTAGAGTGTCTAGTATGTATTTATGTCTTTCGGCAATACTCTTCATCTTATTTTTTTGTTTCATTTAGTTTGTGATACAAATATATAAATTAATTCTATAATCTAAGATAAGAAAAGCAATAAAAATATGAATATTTTTCGACCTGTACTTGTTTTATTTATTTGCAAAAGAAAATAAATAGAAATAAAAAGAAAAAAATAATAGTTCGATTTGTTGCATATTGTAGTTGTTTGCCTTATATTTGTATCCATATAACAAACAAAAGAAAAACTTCTTATAACTTTATTATTCTAATCCTTTGAATCATTTCTAATATTAATGGTATAAAAAAAATTAGTATGTCAAAAATTGAAGATGCTTTAAAAGCAGCTAGCGACACTAAGGCATTGCGTATAGGTAAAGGTGTATTGTCTGAGGTTGCCGATTTATTTATAGAACAATTTCCTCATAAAAGAGCTATTGTGGTAGCCGATGCTACTACTTTTGCTATTGCAGGAAAGTTTGTTTCCGAAATTTTTAAAGCTAGGAAAATAGATCAAGACTCTCCGTATATATTTACAGAAAAGGAATTGTATGCAGAATATGGCTATGTAGACAGATTGGTTTCTGTTTTTCAGAAAACAGATGCTATACCTGTTGCTGTAGGCTCGGGAACGATTAACGATTTGGTTAAACTTTCTGCCTACAAGACCGGACGCCAGTATATGTGTGTTGGGACAGCAGCTTCTGTAGATGGTTATACGGCATACGGTGCATCGATCACGAAAGATGGTGCTAAACAAACATTCGATTGTCCTGCTCCCCAAGCTTGGTTGGGTGATACTGCTATTATTTGTCAGGCTCCGGCAGAGATGACGGCTTCGGGCTATGCCGATTTGTTTGCTAAAGTTACGGCTGGTGCCGATTGGATTCTTGCTGATGCAATGGGGGTTGAAGCTATTGATACAAAAGTATGGAGCATTGTTCAAGATTGCCTGCCTAAAGCTTTAGGAAATCCTCAGGCAATTCGCGACAGAGACCCGCAGGCTATAGGAGATCTGGTGGAAGGGCTTATACTTAGTGGCTTTGCAATGCAGGCACATAGAAGTAGCAGACCTGCATCGGGCGCCGATCACCAATTCAGTCATCTGTGGAATATGGAACACCACACTAATCATGGGGAGCGTATCTCGCATGGATTTCAGGTCTCGATAGGTACGCTGGCTTCTACCGCTTTGTTTGAAGTAGCATTGAATACTTCTATGGATGAGTTGGATATTGAGTCTTGTTGTCAGAAATGGCCATCTGCCGCACAGCTGGCTGAAGAGTCTTTGGCTCTGTTTAAGAATACGGACTTTCCGAATATCGGAGAAATAGAAACTGCCGAGAAATATGTAAGCAAGAAGAAATTGGCAGACCAATTACAATTACTGAAAGATAATTGGCTGGATATAAAAAGAAGGCTCTCCGAACAATTAGTCCCTTTTGATGACTTGAAGGCTCGTTTGAAATGCGTTGGTGCTCCTGTAGAACCTGAAGATATTGGGATCACGCGTGACTATCTACGTCAGAGTTATACACGTTCTCAATATATTCGACGTCGTTTTACTGTTCTCGATCTAGCGGTTCGCACCGACAAATTGAACGATTGGATTAAGATTCTTTTCGACAAAGATGGACGCTGGGAAATGTAAAAGATGTATATTTGAATCAATTAATCTTGATATTTTCGTATAGAAATGAATAATTCGACTGAGCTTATAGGGCGTTCTGTTGACGACGCTACGGCAAAGAAATTTAAACAGTGGCAAATTCGTACCATATTCGGTTCGATGATAGGCTATGCGCTGTTCTACGTTGTGCGCAAGAATTTGAGTATGGCTATTCCGGGAATGGAAGCAGATGCTGCATTGCAATTCTCTAAAGCGGATTTGGGTATTTTCCTTACGCTTAATGGGGTGGTATACGGTATTTCCAAATTTGCGAACGGATTCTTGGGAGATCGTTTGAATGCGCGGTACTTTATGATGTTCGGGTTGGCCATGTGTGCCGTCTGTAATTTCATTTTCGGCATGAGCTCAGTCGTCTGGCTGTTTGGCTTGATGTGGATATTGAATGGATGGTTTCAAGGAACAGGCTATCCTCCATGTGCTCGTTTGCTTTCGCATTGGGTGCATCCTAAGCAATTGGCAACAAAGATGTCGATATGGAATACTTCTCACTCCATCGGTGCTTTTGTCGCTATTGTCATTTGTGGTTATGTGGTCTCTTTAGGCTGGCGCTGGTGCTTCTATGTACCCGCTATTATTGCAATAGTAGGGGTATTGTTTGTTTGGGTGACACTTCGCGACACCCCCACTTCTGTGGGGCTTCCCGAGATTGCAGTAGGAAAACAAAATGAAACGGTAGAGCACAAAAAAACAAATAAGGAATTTAATGCAATTCTTCGGAAACGTGTCTTTTGCAATCCTTATATATGGATCTTGTCAATAGCCAATTTCTTTGTATACACAGTACGGTTTGCTTTTCTTGATTGGGGCCCTTCCATGCTTCAACAGTGGCTTGGCGTTACGCCCGCAGAATCGGGATGGATGGTAGGCGGATTTGAAATATTCGGATTGGGCGGGATGTTATTATCCGGGTGGATGACTGACCGATATTTCAAAGGAAGAGGTGCGCGCGTCTGTTTAATCTGTATGCTGTTGACCATGATATTTGTAGGTCTCTTTTGGGTATGGCATACGAATGGATTACCGTTAATAGGCTCGGTTGCTTTGCTCTTTGCGGTGGGATTCTTTATCTATGGTCCTCAAGCTTTAATCGGTATTGTCGCAACTAATCTTGCAACCAAAGAGGCTGCTGCTACTGCCGTAGGACTAACAGGTATATTTGCCTATGCCAGTACTGTATTGTCAGGATGGGGTATAGGAGCATTGGTTGATCATTTTTCTATAAAAACGGCGTCGGGCGCAGTCGATTTCTCTGCCGGTTGGAGTTATGCTTTCGGAGTATTGATTGTTGCCGCTCTTATCGGGTCTTTGATATTGGCTCTGGTGTGGAAAGCTAAAGCTGATGGGTATGATGATTGATAAGACACAAATGATCCTTCAGACGGAAGAGGCACGTAGCGAAGCATTAAAAAAGATACGCCATATTGCATTGGATATGGATGGTACGATTTATAATGGCAATACACTTTTTTCATTTACTATTCCTTTTCTGGCGAAGTTAAAAGAGTGGGGTATTGGCTATTCTTTTTTGACTAATAATCCAACGAAGAGTGCCAATGACTATGTGCGGCATCTGAAAGAATTGAAAATACCCGTAGAACTTGAAAATATGTATACGTCTGCTCAAGCTACTATCGACTATCTTCATTTGCATCATCCCGAATACAAGAGATTGTTTATTTTGGGAACGCCTAGTATGATCGCTGAGTTTGAATCTGCGGGATTTATATCGACTAGCGAGAGTGCAAGTGATGTGCCTGATGCTGTCATTGTGAGTTTTGACAAGTCCTTAGTGTACAATCGTCTGTGTCGTGCTGCTTGGTGGATACAACAACAATTGCCTTATATAGCTACAAATCCGGATAAAGTTTGTCCAACAGACCAGCCCACGGTATTGGTTGATTGCGGTTCTATTATTTCGTGTTTGGAATATGCTACTAATCGCAGGCCCGATGTGATTATTGGAAAACCTGATCCGCGCATGCTCTATTGTATTATGGAACGGCTCAATTTGCGTGCAGACGAAGTGGCAATGATAGGCGACAGAATATATACGGATGTAAAGACTGCGCTGAATGCAGAAAGTGTGGGTGTATTAGTTTTATCGGGAGAGACAACGATGGATGTCGTTCGGCAATCTGTAGAGAAACCTACTCTCATTGCACAAGATTTGAGCGAAGTGGAGAAATGGCTTTCTATGGTGCATCATTAGATTCTGTGATAATGTTAGTTCTTTAGTAATAAGAACTCATGCTGTGATTTATTTTCTCCTTTTGAAAAGAGGAGTTTATCCTTTAACATACGAACGCCTTTCTGATAAAGGACATATGTTCTGTTGCTTGTGAGCTCTCAAGCACAATTGGAAGGAAAAGATAAAACTTTAAAAGTAACTGTGTATGCCGTCTCTCTCTCTTATGACATATATTAGTTAAAGTAAGTTTGGATAGAATGTTGTTTTCTCTCCTGATAAAGTGATCATTTATTGTTGAAGTAAAGCGATCATTTTATTGGGAGAGTTCTTTTATATAACTTTAATAGTAAGACTAATTGTGCTTGTGGTAATAAATTTTGTCAATAAATGATTTAGATAAGACTATTGCATTCTATAGATATTTTATTGTAATTGATGGCAATTTCATCACACGAGAAAAACTAACGTATGTCGCTGCAATAACTTCCGTATGTTACTGCGGTAACTACCGTTAGTTATCAGGAACAACTAACGGTAGTTTTTTCTACAACATCCGTTAGTTACGGCGGTAACATACGTTAGTTTTTTGGGGAACGTCAAGACAGAATGTGAAACCAATTCTAAAATATATACAATAGTTGGGTAGTAATAATAGCGTTTTTATAAATCTAGTGTTTCTATTTTAATCTTTTTCGTTGATGCCGAAAATAGGAAAGTGTATCGTGCCGTCTGTCTCTATATGCAGTAAAGTTCTGACTTCTTTAGCCAGAACTTTACTAAAATAACAGATGAACCACTATATGGATACATCTTCTTTCACATACTTATATTCAACGCAAACCTATCATTACTAATTAAATTTTATGATGCCAATTGGTGGTTTATTTATTGGGGGAAGTTTGTAATACTCTCCATACTTCCGTTGGAATGTCTGATTCTATGATGTCGGGCTTTGTATCTATTTCCTCTTTATATTTTGCTGCCCGTTCGGTAGATGTTGCTAATTTATCGTCTGTAGGGGCTAAACTAATCATGCACCGTACCCCTTTGGAATGGAGAGCCTCATATATTTTCTGATTCTCGGCGTTGAGAGAAGTACCGATATAGGCTATTATGTTGGACCATGGCACTCCTGCACTGCACATATCCTCATATTCTTTGGTGTTGCGAACAAAAGCTGACATCATGATATTGGGAAACCTGTCGTAATAATAGCGAGCTTCTGCACCATTGTGTACGGTCAACATCACGTTACGTTCTCCACGAAGTTTCTTTATCAAAGCTGCTGTCATCCACATGGGAACATCTTTTTTGTCTAAGTTGACAATTGTTTTACCTTTGCTCCATTTGATAACTGCTTCCAATGTCGGAATCTTGTGATTTGTTGCTTTTCCTGAATGATCTTTCAGGCGTACAGATTGCAATTCTTTCCATGTGTAGTCTTTCAATTTTCCCTTTCCGGTCGTCGTACGATCTAATGTTGCATCATGCATCAAGACAATGACGCTGTCTTTTGTCAATCTTGGATCAATCTCGAACATGGCAGGCATCTGTGTTAATACATTCTGAAGCCCTTCAATGCTATTCTCTGGAAAGCCCGGTTCATTTCCTCCACGATGACCACTTACAATTATTTGATTTCCTTCCGTATATTTGAAATAGGTCTTCAAATCCTGAGCGGTTTTAAAATCAAGTCGATTTATTTTCTTAGTCTGTCCAGACAAAGATTGTGTTCCCATCAATGTTGTTATCAACAACAAAGATGCGAGTTTGCTTAAAGTAATAAAATGCATTTTCATGTTATATCAATTATTAAAATTCAGAGTCTTTATGATTGCTTATAAATAGTTTATTACTTCTGCAAAGATATAAAAATATTTTAATATGTTTCGATTACGTGATATATTATTTCTTTTTATTTCTTTTTCGCTTACTATCCCTGTGAAAGTAATTAAAATGAAACATGTTTTTCATCAATCTTTATTTTGTTTGTAATATGAATAGGTTGCCATATAGGCAGAGACTATGGTATAAAAAGATGAAAAAAATTGTGGTGTGGATTATTTAGTAAGGAAAATAAAAAGAACTGAATGTTTGATTAAAGAATGAAGGATTCTTATTAAGTGTCTTTTTGCGCCTTTTAGACCTAATATGGAAATAGATTATTTGTTATTTTGGATTAACTCTTTGAGCTTTGTGCGTAGAGTCTCTTCGGCCATTGTTCCACTACATTTGGCGGGCTCTTCTTTTAGCGGAACGAAAACAAATAAAGGAATGTAGGTGGCTTTTAAAAATAGAGTTAAGTCTTTTTCGTTGTCGGCATTTATACGATAGAATTTTATTTTTCCATCAAATTCGGCTGCAAGTTTGTTGATAATGGGTGTCATCCTGCGGCATGGGCTGCACCAATTAGCATAAACGACCAATAGGGCAGGGCGCTTTCCTTTGTAGAGCCAGGGAGTAGAACGACGGCGGTAGTCGTATACTTCTTTAATAAATGAACGGCATGTCATTTCTTTGACGAGTACTCGATTCGATGTCGTATCGATCATAGTACTATCTAACACTTGTGCTTTAGCAGAAAAGCAACAACCGATAAAAAAGAGTATTCCTATGATACTTATCTTTTGTTTCATAAGTCGTTCATTTTGCTACAAATGTAGCTACTATTTTTGTAAGTTATTGCGGTAATGAGTTAAAATTCCAATTATTTTTTGCCTAAATAATCACTATGATTTTTTCTATTTTTTATTTAACTTTGTAGTATTCAATTTTTTTATCAATAAAAGAATACATAAGGTGAAAGAGATTGTAAATATAGACGATTTTGAAAAAATATCTTTTATTTTTCGTGGGCATGTGGGACGTTGGTTGGCACAGAGCATGATGCACATTTTTTCTTTGGATAGGGTAAACGAGGCCTATAGTTATTCCGCAAAATATAGCGGTGCAAAATTTGCAAGTACCTTACTGGAGCATGTTGGCGTTCGCTATAGAATAGGCAATGCTGATTCATTGAATCAACTTTCGACAGGCTCTTTTATTACGATATCCAATCACCCCTATGGTGGACTGGACGGGATTATGTTGATAGATTTGATGGCAACTTTGCGCCCTGATTATAAGGTGATGGTCAATAAAATATTGTCGCTTATAAAAGCAATGGATGAACATTTTATTTCTGTGATTCCCAAAGTAGATGATAAACAGAAAGAAATAAAATCGGCGAATATCAATGGCGTAAGAGATACGTTGATACATTTGCATGAAGGTCATCCTATGGGCTTTTTTCCTGCTGGTGCAGTTTCCAATTTTGGTATAAAAGATCGATGTGTTGAAGATAGAGAGTGGCAAAAAAACGTGATGAAAATAATAAAGATGGCGAAAGTACCTGTATTGCCTATCCGTTTCTTCGATAAAAATTCATTCTTTTTCTATTTTCTAGGACTTATCAATTGGCGGATTCGGTTGCTACGAATGCCCCAAGAAGTTTTTAATAAAAAGAAACAGTTCCCTAGAATAGGAGTGGGGCAGATCATAACGGTTGAGGAACAATTGAAATATAAAAGCTTAAATGAATATGGAACCTTTTTGAGAAATTCAATTTATCAAATGCCTCTTCCCACTTCATTTATTTTTAAAAATGATTGGTTGGATCGATTGCGCAACAAACCATCTGAATAATTTAGTTTCTGACTTATTCTTTTTAAGAATATAATATCCGTTAGATGAAAAACAGTATTCCCGCGGAACTTACTCCTATTGAAAATGTTTTTGTAAGTTGTCGCGGGAATAGTTTTTTAGTTATTTCTTATTTTTGAAATAACGATTGTATAATCCTTCAAATCCTTTACCATGACGAGCTTCGTCTCTTGCCATTTCGTGAACAGTATCATGAATAGCATCCAAATTGAGTTGTTTTGCGCGAGTGGCAATACGTTTTTTGTCTTCGCATGCTCCTTGTTCTGCCATCATACGTTTTTCGAGATTAGTCTTTGTATCCCAAACAACGTCACCTAATAATTCGGCAAATTTTGATGCATGTTCAGCTTCTTCCCATGCAAAGCGTTTAAAAGCTTCAGCTATTTCGGGGTATCCTTCTCGGTCGGCCTGTCGGCTCATAGCCAAATACATTCCGACTTCAGAACACTCGCCCATCCAATGGGCATTCAGGTCGCTAATCATTTCTGCATCACAGCCTTTTGCTACGCCTACAACGTGCTCATCTGCGAATGTCAATGCGCCACCAGGCTCATCTGAAACTTCTACAAATTTATTCGCTGGAGCTTTACAAACCGGGCATTTTTCAGGAGCTTCATCACCTTCAAAAACATAACCACATACACTACATCTAAATTTTTTCATTCTTCTTTATTTTTTAATACGTTAAACTTTATGTTTACTATATATTTAATCTTTTTGATTCTTTAATTCTTCTTTTATACAATCTCTGCATAGGCCCCTATAATAAATATAGGCTTCATCAATTTTATGCCCTTCTTCTTTAAGTTCTGTTTGTCCTGGGAGTTTTTTCGATTTAATGAAGGCGTCATATATCTTATTGCATTTATGGCATAAGAAATGAGCATGAACTGCAGTGTTTGCATCAAAATGTTCGTTCTTTTCGTCAATACTAATACTTTGTGCTACTCTTTGTTGCACAAAAAGTTTCAGCGTATTATATATTGTTGTTTTCGATAATGTTGGAATAGTTGGTGAAAGTGCATTGAATATTTCGTCGGCAGTTGGGTGAGTACGATGACTGTCCAAGTAGCCCATTATAGCCATTCTTTGTACAGAAGGTTTAATGTTATGTTCGAGTAAATATTCAAATGTATTCATATTGACAATTGTTTTAAATTTGTATTCATTACAAATATTAATCTGATGCAAAAGTAGAATGAATAAATGTAATAGCCAAATAAATGTGGCATTTTTTTTAGAAAAATAAAAAATAGTTTTTTAGAAGTTGGTCTTAGTTTAAAATATAATTCTTATTTTTGGCCCATTAAAGTAGATTGATAAATATATTAAACCTAAAATATTGAGAGAGTTAACCTGTTTTGAACATTTCTTCAAAGAGAATTATTCCAAATTCTACTATTTTGCACTTCGCTATATAGACGATAGAGAAGTGTGTAGGGATATTGTGAGTGATGCTTTTGAATATGCCTGGAAATCATATAAAAATGATGAAATAGAAAATTGGAGAAATTATATTTACTCTTTCATTCGTAATGAATGTATTGATTATGTTCGTCATCTGGCAGTTCACCAAAAATATACAGAGTTTTATGTTAATATGATGAACGAAGAAGAACAGCCTGAAGAAGTTGATGAACGCGTCGCTTTGATCCGTAAACTAATGGATCAACTTACTCCTAAAACTCGTTTGATATTGGAAGAATGTTATATCAACAAAAAGAAATACAAAGAAGTTGCAGCCGATTTGGAAATTAGTGAAAGTGCTGTAAAAAAGCACATAGTACAAGCCTTGAAAAATATTCGTAAAAATATTGTTAAAAGAGATGATCTAGGGGTATACGATTTGGATATTAATACGTCTACAGATAAATAACCGACAAATATGAATGAGAAAGAATTAAAAGAGGACGAGGCTTTAGAGCAATTGTTGGATATGCTGGAAGATCCTTCGAACATAACGCGCGAAGAGCTTGATGGTTTATCGAACAATAAAGAAGCGATCGGAATGTTGAAAGACATAATCGATTGTAAAGATGCTGTTCGTCAGGAATCTGCTTTTTTAGTTCCAGATGTAGATACGGAGTGGAATCGATTTCATATGAAACATCCTATACACCGCTTTTCCAATCGTTTTGTATGGGGCGGTATCATTGGTATGGCAGCTTCTTTTTTATTGATATTTTTGCTCTCTTGGTTCGGCAAAATATATCAAAAAGATGGAATTACAGTGTGTACTGCCAGCCACAATGCTCAACAAATAACACTAAGAACGTCTACCGGTCAGAATATACCTATTAATAATAATCTTGAAGCAGGCACTTTGAAGGCTTTGGGAACTACATTGACCCATCAAAAGGATACATTAGAGTTGAAATATGCTAAGGCAGGTAGGAAGAGAGAAATACATGTGCTGTCTACTCCTCGCGGGCAGGATTTTAAGCTGCAACTTGCTGATGGTACAGTTGTGTGGCTCAATTCGGAATCTCGCATTGAGTATCCTACTGCGTTTGTTGGTAAAGAACGTGTCGTTCGTCTATATGGTGAGGCTTATTTCAAAGTTGCCCATGATAAACGTCACCCTTTTATTGTGCAAGCTGGTAATATGCAGACTAGAGTTCTTGGTACAGAGTTTAATATTTGTAGTTATCAAGGAGTTGATTCTCATGTTACCTTGATTGAAGGTAGTGTTGAGGTGAAGAGTAGTAAGAATCGTAATTTTACTAAAATTAAGCCGGGAGAGGATGCTTTAGTTAAATCGAATGGTACTATTCGTGTAACAGATGTTGATGTGGATGCTATTACATATTGGAAGGACGGTTTTTTCTACTTTGATAATGTTCCATTTGTAGATATTATGCAGAGTCTTGGCCGTTGGTATAATGTGAATGTGGTATTTAAAAATGAAAAAGTACTTAATTATCGTTTGCGCTATCTCTGTGATCGCAAGAGTGGTTTGGAATATGCCTTGAAATTACTCAATAAAATGAATAATATTTCGGTGAAGCTTGAAGGTAATACAATTATTATTCAATAACTTTTTTGTGTTGTTTTATACTAATATGAATAATACTTAATCTTTTTTTAGTAATGGGGTACCTTATTTTGGTACGTCAAACGACTATTAGGTAAATATTAACCCCTAAAAACTAAAAAGAGTAAAATGAAAAAGTATTTAGTACTATTTATTTTAGTATGTATTCCTTTATCTATGATGTCGCAGATAAAAGGCACAATCTTTGAAAAAGGAACATTTGCGCAAGCTTTGGCCAAAGCTAAACAAGAAAACAAAAATGTTTTTGTAGATTGTTATACACAGTGGTGTGGTCCTTGTCATTTTATGTCGACCGATGTTTTTCCTCTCGATTCAATTGGTAACTTTATGAATCCGAAATTTGTTAGTATTAAAATTGATATGGAGCATGGAGAAGGTTCAGCCTTTCAAAAGAAATTTGCTGTAAAGGCTTACCCTACTTTTATTATTTTCAATAGCGACGGTAACGAAGTTGGGCGTTTCGTTGGCGTTGCAGAGGGGCGGGATTTCTATACTAAGGTAAAGATGGTGCTCAAAGGGGTGAAGGATGTTGATAAGGAAGTAGAAAAATTGAAGGAAGCAGAAACAGTCAAAGAGCGATCTCAGTCAGAAGAAAAGGATACGATATATGATGAAGGCAAGGGAGTGACTTTCGAACAGCTATCTTTTGCTGATGCCTTGGCAAAGGCTAAGCGCGAAAATAAACGAATTTTTATTGATTGTTATACATCCTGGTGTCATGCTTGTTTACAAATGGCAAAGACAACTTTTAAAGATACTCGAGTAGGTAATTTTATGAATAAGCAGTTTATTAATTTGCAAATCAATACCGAAAAAGATCCTGATGGCAAAATGATTGCAGATAAATATAAATTGGGAACGTTTCCTACTTTTTTAATAATTAATCCCGATGGAACAGAATACAATCGAATTGTTGGCTATGCTTCTGTTGTTAAATTTTGCACAAAAGTAATGGAAGCTATGATGGGAGAAGAAGACTACAATGTCAAGATGGAACGATATTATGAAAAATTACACAAAGATCGTCAGGCTAATCTGTCTGAGATACCAGCCGTATTCCCTATAACAAAAGTGAAATTCGAAAAGAATAGTGATATAAATAAGGCTTTGAAAAAGGCTCAAAAGCTTCATCGTCCTGTTATGGTGTTTGTCTCTAATGGTGATTGGCAATCTAAGTATATGTTCGATAATATATTCACAGAAGATAAAGCAGCCAATTATCTTAATAATACTTTTGTCAATGTTGAAGCTGATGCAAAGAGCATAAGCGGTGATGCGATAATTACAAAATATGAATTATTCGAAATATACCCTGCTTATTTAATTATCGGTGAAGATGGAAAAGTAAAAGGTTGCGATTACGGACTTCGTAAACGTGCTGATACTATGATAAACTTATTAAATGGTATGTTGAATTATAAACCACAATCTACACATTAATTTTTAATATTATGGATAAAAAGAAATGTTATTTTTTCTTGATTTCTATTATGTTCTCTTTATTTTTTTATCCTCCGACTCTTGCTGTCGCTCAAACGGATAAAGAGATAAAAATGGAAGTAAAGAATGAACCGCTTCCCGATGTATTGAAAAAGCTGGAAAAGGTTTCGGGGTATAAGATGCTGTTTGTATATGATGTAATTAGTCGCTTTAATGTGACTTGTAAGGTTAAGGCCAAGAGTATAGATCAAGCTTTGAAGCAGGTCATCGGCAATCGCCCTATCCAGTTTTCTATCGAACGTCAATATGTTACTATCTCGGTGAAAGAAGATGTGAAGCGACTAGCTCAAACAGCACAATCTATAAGGCAGCGCTCTTCGGGTACCGTTGTGTTGCAGGGAAGAGTTGTGGATAATTCTAACGAAGCTCTGCCTGGTGTTAATATCAGTGTTGAAGGTTCTTCGATAGGAACGATGTCGGCTTCTGATGGCTCTTTTGTTCTTCAACTAAATAGAGGACAAAGAGCGAATGTTCTTTTCTCTTTTGTAGGATTGAAGAATGTAGTATATGGATTCAAATGTTCAGAAGATGAGCGTGGCATTATTATTAAAATGGTAGAAAATAGTTCTCAGCTGAATGAGGTTGTTGTAACGGGTATGTTCAATAAGCGTCGTGAAAGTTATACCGGTGCCGCATCTACCGTAACCAAAGAGCAGTTGAAGATAGCAGGTAATACAAATTTGTTGTCCACTCTTGCCAATGTTGATCCTAGTTTTAATATTGTTCAGAACGATTTGGTTGGTTCCGACCCGAACAAATTGCCTAATGTAACGATGCGTGGTTCGACAAGTTTGAATACGGATGTTAAAACTCTGCAAAGCAATTCTAATAACAAGATTTCATCCAATCTTCCTTTATTCATTATGGATGGTTTTGAAATTTCTTTGGAACGAATGAACGATTTGGATGAAAATCAAGTTGAAAGTATTACTTTATTGAAGGATGCCAGTGCAACGGCGCTTTATGGTACGCGCGGTGCTAATGGCGTTGTCGTTATTACTACAAAGAAGCCGGAACCCGGGCGACTTAGAGTAACTTATAAAGGTACCCTAATCTTGGAAGTTCCTGATATGACTGGATATAATTTGATGAATTCTTCTGAAAAATTGCGTTTTGAACAGTTGGCCGGACTCTATACCAATACGAAAGATCCTCTGGAGCAACAAGGACTTTACGATTTGTACAACGCCCGCCGTATGGAAATCGAGCGTGGCGTTGATACTTATTGGCTTAAATACCCTATTCATACAGGTATTGGTAACAAGCATAGCTTACGTATAGAAGGTGGTGACGATATTTTTCGTTATGCCGGCAATATTTCTTACAACAATACCGTGGGAGCCATGAAAGGTTCTTTACGCAATACTTTTATCGGAGGTGTGTTTCTTTCTTATAAATACAAAAATCTGACTTTCCAGAATGATTTACAGATTACATCGAACAAAGCTAAGAACTCTCCTTATGGTTTATTCAGTGATTATGCTTCTATCAATGCTTATTTTACGCCTTACGATGATAAGGGGAATATAAAGAAGAATCTTGAGAATAGTGTTTCTTATTCGGGTATTGGCAAAACAAATACCGTTTACAATCCGCTTTATGATGCGCTGTTACCTCAGAAGGACGAGAATACTTACTCTACAATACAAAATAATTTTTCTATAGAGTGGCATTTGTTACCCGAATTATTTTTTCGTGGCCAGTTGGGGATTACTTCTACAAAGAATCGTTCTGATGTATATGTATCGCCTAATAATACAATCTTTGACGATTATTATATCTCTGATTATGGGCGTAAAGGAACTTACACTTATGGTACTGGTAATTCTTCGGAATACGAATTGAGTTTAACGGCTAATTATTCGAAGACATTCAATGAGAAGCACGCTGTCTATGTCGGTTTGGGATACGAACTTTCCGAAGCAAAGGATGAAAGTTATTCTGTTAAAGCGGAAGGTATTACAAATCCTAATCTTCCCTTCTTTGGTGCCGCCACTGCTTACTATTCGGGTTCTACACCGATAGGTACAGAAAGTACAGTACGTCGTGTGGGGGTGACCGCCAATTTTAATTACACTTTCAATCAGTGCTATTTCTTGGATGGGACCGTAAAGACCGAAGGTTCGTCTCAATTCGGTAAAGACAAGCGTTTCGCTCCTTTCTGGAGTTTGGGTGCCGGTTGGAACATTCATAACGAAAAGTTCTTGCAAAAGAGTGAGATCATTAATATAGCCCGTCTTCGTTTGTCGTACGGAACTTCCGGTTCACAATCGTTCAGCCCTTATCAGGCGCTGACAAGCTATCAGGCAATAAGTGGTTATAACTATAATGGCTATTATGGTGTGTCTTTGATGGGGATCGGTAATAACAATTTGAAATGGCAGGTTACGAAGCAAGCGAACTTAGGTATTGATTTGGAATTGTGTAAACGTCGTTTTACATTAAGTTTTGATTACTATCATAAATTGACTGATGATTTGCTTTCGGATGTCAATCTTCCTACTGCATCCGGTTTTAGCAGTTATAAAGCAAATGTTGGACAGGTTGAGAATAAAGGTCTTGAAGTAAGTGCCAATGCCTATATCATAAGAAATACGAAGAATAATTTTTATTGGTCCATTGGCGGCACCATGATTCATAATGTGAATAAGATAAAGAAAATATCCAATTATTTAGAATATCTTAATTCTTTGATGCAGGATTCAAAGTCTGTGAATCCAAGTTTTATGTATAAGGAAGGAGAAAGTTTGAGCACAATCTTTGCAGTAAAGAGTATGGGAATCGATCCTAGTAATGGTAAAGAAATCTATTTGAAAAACGATGGGACAATGACTTATATTTGGGATTCGAAGGATAAGGTGGCTTGTGGTATAGATGAACCAAAATATTTTGGCACTTTTAATACTCGCATTCGTTATAAAGGTTGGATGCTTAATGCTATTTTTTCCTATCGTTTTGGTGGACAACAGTATAATAACACGTTGGTCAGCAAGGTTGAGAATATTTATCCTTATAATAATGCTGATCGTCGAGCATTATACGATCGTTGGAGCCCAGAAAATCCGAATGCTAAGTTTAAAGCTATCACTGATTTCACCACTACTTATGCTACTAGCCGTTTCATCCAAGACGAAAATACGTTGAAGTGCAGTTCGTTGTCACTCAACTACGAGGTGCCTGCTGAATGGATGAAAAAAATGGGAGTTCCGTTGCAATACCTTTCTATTGGAGGATATGCCGAGGATTTATTCTATTTGTCAACGATTAAACAAGAACGTGGTACATATTATCCGTATGCTCGTTCATTTACCTTTTCGTTGACCGCACGTTTCTAATTTTAAAAACTTAGGCATTATGAAATATACATGTATTTTTCTGTTTTCAGTATTGATGTTATTAGGCAGTTGTAGCGACTGGCTTGATGTGAATCCCGTTACCGAGATTCGAGAATCAAAACTTTATTCTTCTGAAGAAGGTTATAAAGAAGCACTTAATGGTGTCTATATTTTGTTGGGCAAGAAAGAACTTTACGGTAAAACTGTATCGATGTACATTCCCGAAATGATTGTACATACTTGGACTGTCCCAACCGAAGCGACTGATCCTACGGGATATTATCTTTCGAAGTTCGATTATGCGAATAGCAATGTGGAACCGGCTATCGATGATATGTGGAGCAGCTATTACACGGCTATCGCTCAGATAAATGATATTCTCAAAAATATCAATAGTTCTGGTGTTAGTTTCAATAATGGCAATAAAGAGCTCATAGAAGGCGAATGCTATGGCTTGCGTGCATTTTTACACCTCGACCTACTTCGTTTATTTGGTCCTATTCCCAACAATGCTACCGGTGCGGCTAAATGCATCCCTTATGTCACCGAATTTACCACCGACGCGACGAAGCTTACTTCGTCGACTTATGATGAAGTGGTAAAGGGGATCGAATCTGATTTAAATAAGTCTGAAGAATTCCTTGGAACGTCTGATCCTGTGATTACGACCACTTCTTGTCTTGATGTTTCTTCTTCGTCTTCTGCCTCGACTATCTCCGATCCTTGGCAGTATTACCGTCAGTTGCGTTTCAATTATTTTGCCGCTTTGGCTACTAAGGCTCGTTTTTATTATTGGACGGGGCAGCCAGATAAGGCCGTTGAATATGCAAAGAAGGTCGTTGCTGCCACAGACAAATCTGGTAATAAAGAATTTACTCTTTGTGATGAAGCTTACTTCTCTGCAAATGCTGATGCTAATCTCAATATGAAAGTGGAACATGTTTTTGGCGTTTATAATTCACACTTTTTGGATGATGTGTATGCTCCATATTATGCTAAACGTAATCATGTTTTTACCCAAGATTCAAAATATGTGGCTACTTGCTATGAATCATCGCTTTATCCCGATGATATTCGTAATAAAGGGACTAGGTATTGGGCTAATAGTCAAGATACTAACTCTCCTGAAAAGAGCTTTCATTATTATAAATACATAAATAATGGTTCTAATTACGGTCGGTATACGGTGCCTTGCATCCGTTTGAGCGAAATGTATTTTATTATTTTCGAGGATGAAACAATTGACGCTATGATGAGCTATTTTAAAACATGGCGTTTGTCGCGTGGTCTTGACAGCTCTATAGATAATACATTGACTACTTCTAGTGCAGTGCTCAACCGTATGGAAAAAGAGTGGCGTAAAGAGTTCATGGGTGAAGGACAAATGTTCTATTTTTATAAAAAACATGCGTATGAGGCTCTCACTTGGCCCACTACCATAACGTTGCCTTCTTTAAATAGTTATATTATTCCGATACCTAAATCTCAAACATCATTTGAATAAAGATGAAAAAGTATATATATTTTTTATTAGCTCTAGTAGTTATGAGTTCTTGTTCGCAGCAAGACTCTATATCTTACGAAGATAATCCGGCTATTTATTTTGCCAATGATGATATTAATTATTCATTTTTTTATGCAGAATCGGTCAGTTCGCAGGCAGACGTTTATGTCACGGTTCATGCTATGGGAAAAGCGAGTAATGTCGATCGTACATTTAGTTTGGAGCAAACAGATGTTGATGCGAAAGATGCTGCTCAATCAGGCGTACAATATTTGTCACTGTCTTCCGATGAAATGAAGAAACGGATGGTCATACCGGCAGGTAAGAATGAGATAAAACTTGCTATCACTTTGTTGAAAGATGCTTCGCTCGATTTAAAAGCGGTGAAACTCACTTTGAAGGTGAAAGAAAATGACAATTTTAAGGTTGGTGTCATTGAGAGCGATACTACAAACATAGTATTCACGTCTCAAGCTACTAAACCTGCAAATTGGAAAGATTGGTATTATGCTTTCGGTACTTCGTGGGGAAGTGTGAAAATGCGTTTCATTATCGATAATACGGGTATTACTAATTTCAATACTGTTCCTAGTGATATCAATTATCTGATTTATCTCAATGATAAGCTTAAACAAAAAATCTACGAATATAATACTGCTCATCCTACTGCGCCGCTTGTTGAGGCTGACGGAACTTTAGTTGAATTTTAAAATTATTACAGATCATGAAGATATTTTTTCATACTCTGATGGTGAGTACTGCTTTACTGCTCTCTTTCACCGCTTGCTCTAACGATAAAGGTAATTACGATTATATTTCTGAAAATAAATTGATACCTGTCGAAATATCTGTAATGGATAGTGTCAGTGTCAAAGCTAATTCTTTGCTTTCTATTACTCCAACAGTTAAGAACGACGACAAATCACGCTACAAGTATACTTGGTATACTATTGCCAAAAATTGGCCTCATAAATGTGATACACTTTCTACCAAGCACGACTTATCGCTTAATTGTAATTTGAATGCTGGTGAGTATACTTTATATTATCAAGTGAAAGATTCGTTGAAAAATATTTATAAATATGTCTCAGCCCCTCTCACCGTAACGGCTACTGATATTAATTCTGGCTGGTATGTAATGAAAGAAAGAAATGGTACGACAGATGTAGATTATTACTCGATGAGTGGTACAGCACGCCCTAATCTGTTTACAGATGTAATGGGCATTTCTCCCCTTGTCGGTTCTCCTGTCGGTATGGCTTATGCTCCTTCTTGTTATAATCAAGAGGTGAACAATCCTGATGGTTCTGTCACTAAACTTTATCAGCAATCAGTATTTCATATCGTTTCTACAAAAGACATGATCACGCTCAATGCCAGCGATATGGGAGTGTTTAAAAGGCTTTCGGAAGAATTTTATGAGCAACCATCTACTTTTAATTTCCAAGCAATCGCTGTTGATGGATTGTCTACTCAGACATTGCTTAATAATGGGCAGATGCACAATTTATTGGGGTTTATGGGGGGAATTGGTAAGTTTAGTTTTCAAAAGGAAGGAAACTTTAATTTCTATCCACAAATCATATCAGCTGATTATGATGATTATGTTTACGATCAGAAGAGTTCTTCTATGTATGCTTCGGATATGTTTAGTGGACTTGTTCAATGTACCAACTCCAAAGGCTCTACCATATTTTCCGATAGTAGTTTTGTTATGCTTAATTTTATGCCTCGCGTTGACTATTCGTACATGGCTTCGGCTTATGCGGTTTTTAAAGGTGGACTGAAGAATAAATATTATGTTGCTGCTATAAGTTTGTTTGATGTGTATCTAAATCCTACTGATCCAGTATTTACCGAGATTCCTTCGACGTGTGGCCTACTTTCGACTGATGTGATGGCTGCACCTAGAAATGCTAGTGTTATTTATTTTGCAAAAGATAATATGTTGAAGTTGTTTAAGGTGGCTACGATATCCGAAGAAATGTTGAAAACATTCGATGTAGGGGAGAAAGTAACTTTTATCAAGAACATTTCTGGTACGAATGCTGATAAAACAACATTCAACGATTTGGTGGTTATCACTAATTCTTCGACCGGCTACAAGGTGTATCGTTTTCCACTTGTGGGTTCGGCGGGCGAAATAAATGCTACATCTTCGGCTGTTATGACTGGAACGGGAGCGGCAAGCTTTATCATGTTTAGGCAGAATTAGAGGATATTTTATGGAAATAAAATGTTTTGATTTCTTGCCCTAAGTAAGAATCAACATTTAATTGTATAACGAAGAAATGTGTTTGGCAGCAACCGTTTCTTCGTTATTCTTTTGGGCGTATGAATCATTGTTTAAATGTAGCGAGTGTTTGGTACATATACTAAATAAATGGAACGAAATATACTATTTCAAAATTAGTTTTGTAACTTTGCAAGTCAAAATAAGAAAAATAAATAACGTTATATAAATAAAACATGAATATCTCATATAATTGGCTGAAAGAATATGTCGATTTTGATTTAGCGCCACAAGAAGTGGCGGATGCTTTGACTTCTATTGGCCTTGAAGTAGATGCTTTGGATGAAGTGCAAACAATCAAAGGTGGGCTTGAAGGTCTGGTTATAGGTGAAGTACTGACATGCACGGAACATCCTAATTCTGACCATTTGCATATTACAACTGTTAATCTTGGTGACGGTGAACCTCAACAAATAGTTTGTGGGGCTCCTAATGTGGCTGCAGGCCAGAAAGTGGTTGTCGCTACTCTTGGTGCAAAGCTTTACGATGGAGATGATTGTTTTACTATAAAGAAATCTAAAATTCGTGGTGTCGAATCTTTTGGCATGATTTGCGCAGAGGATGAAATCGGTATCGGTCACGATCATCAGGGCATTATCGTATTACCCGATTCGGCTGTTTCCGGTACATTGGCTAAAGATTATTATAATGTTAAAAGCGATTATGTAATAGAGGTTGATATTACTCCCAATCGTGCCGATGCTTGCTCTCATTATGGAGTTGCTCGCGATCTGTATGCTTATTTGGTTCAAAACAATAAGCCTACTGCTTTGCACAAGCCGGAGGTTAATGCTTTTGAAGTAGACAATCAGAATCTGAATATAAGTGTGAAAGTAGAGAATACCGAAGCATGTTCTCATTATGCAGGTGTTACGATAAAAGGCGTTACAGTGAAAGAAAGCCCTGATTGGTTGAAAAGCCATTTGCTGTCTATCGGTTTACGTCCCATTAATAATATTGTAGATATTACCAATTATATACTTTTTGCATATGGTCAACCGATGCATTGTTTTGATGCTGATACTATTAAAGGAAACGAAATAGTTGTGAAGACGATGCCCGAAGGAACTTCTTTTGTTACTCTTGATGGAGTCGAGCGCAAACTTTCCGAATGCGATTTGATGATATGCAATGCAGAAGAACCGATGTGTATTGCGGGAGTATTTGGGGGACTAGACTCTGGAACAACAGAAAAGACTACCGACGTTTTCCTCGAAAGCGCTTACTTTCATCCCACGTGGGTTCGTAAGACGGCTCGCCGTCATGGATTGAGTACCGACGCTTCGTTCCGTTTCGAAAGGGGAATTGATCCCAACGGAGTGATATATGCATTGAAAGCAGCAGCTCTGCTTGTAAAAGAATTGGGCGGTGGAACAATTTCATCGGATATACAAGACGTATGTATTGCAGAACCTGCCGATTTTATCGTAGATTTAAATTATGAGTATGTACATCAGCTCATCGGTAAAGTAATACCTGTCGATACGATAAAGAGTATCGTTACAAGTCTGGAAATGAAGATTCTTGAAGAAACTTCTGAAGGTGTTAAACTTTCAGTTCCGCCTTATCGTGTAGATGTGCAGCGTCCTTGCGATGTGGTTGAAGATATTTTGCGTATTTATGGATATAATAATGTTGAAATCCCCAATACGCTAAAATCCAGCCTGACCATCAAAGGCGAGAACGATCGCTCCAATAAGCTTCAGAATCTCATAGGAGAAGAGTTGGTTGGTTGTGGCTTTAATGAAATATTGAATAACTCACTGACCAAAGCCGCTTATTATAACGAATTGAAGTCGTATCCTGTTGAACATTCGGTGAAACTGATCAATCCTTTAAGTTCCGACCTTGGCGTTATGCGTCAGACGTTGTTGTTCGGTGGTTTGGAAAGTATTGCCCGCAACGCCAATCGCCAAAACGCAGATCTTCGTTTCTTTGAATATGGCAATTGCTATTGTTTTAATGCTTCGAAACGTGATGCTGAAAAAGTTTTGTCAGCTTACTCCGAAGATTATCATCTTGCATTGTGGCTTACCGGTAAGAAAGTAAGTAATTCATGGGCGCATCCGGATGAGAAAACCTCTGTATTTGAATTGAAGGCTTATGTAGAGAACATCTTGAGAAGAGTAGGAGTGAAGCGTCATGAATTGACTATCGAATCATGCGAAGATGATATATTCACTCAGGCTATGCAGCTTATTACTCGTGGAGGCAAGCGTCTTGCTACATTCGGAGTTGTAAGTCATCTTATCACTAAGGCTTTCGAGATTGATAACGAAGTGTTCTTTGCCGATATCAATTGGGATGTACTTCACAAGGTGGTAAGCAAACAAAAGATAAGCTATACGGAATTATCCAAGTTTCCTGCAGTGCGTCGTGATTTGGCGTTATTGCTCGACGAGGATGTGCCTTTCTCTGAAATAGAAAAGATTGCTTGCGAAACAGAACGTAAGCTACTGAAAGATGTCAATCTGTTTGATGTTTACGAAGGTAAGGGACTTGAGGCCGGCAAAAAATCATATGCGGTAAGTTTCATTCTTCAGGATGATAACCAAACCCTTAATGATAAAACAATAGAAAAGGTTATGTCCAAATTGATAAATAATTTGGGCGATAAGCTTCATGCAACGTTGAGATAATATAACATTCATATAACTAACAAGGAGGAGGCTGAAGAAGTCTTCTCGCAAATTACACTCCAATGGGAAGAGCATTTGAATTTAGAAAAGCAAGAAAAATGAAAAGGTGGGGTAATATGGCTCGTACATTTACCCGAATTGGTAAACAAATAGCTATTGCGGTAAAGGCCGGCGGGCCCGATCCTGAAAATAATCCTCATTTACGTGCCATTATTACTACTGCAAAAAATGAGAACATGCCGAAAGACAATGTTGAGCGTGCCATCAAAAATGCAATGGGCAAGAATGAGAAGGATTATAAAGAAATGAATTACGAAGGCTATGGCCCTTATGGTATCGCTGTATTTGTCGAAACTGCAACCGATAATACCACTCGTACCGTTGCCAATGTTCGTAGCGTATTTAATAAATTCTCTGGCAATATGGGAACAATGGGAAGTTTGGATTTCTTGTTTACCCATAAGTGTGTATTTACCGTGGCAATGAAAGAGGGCTTGGATATAGACGATCTGATTCTCGAAATGATTGACCTCGGTGTTGAAGAAGAGTATGATTTTGATGAGGAAGAAGGCGAACTTACTATTTATGGTAACCCGAAGTCTTTTAATGCTATTCAAAAATACCTTGAAGAAAACGGTTTTGAAGTGAAAGGGGCTGAGTTCACTCGTATTCCTAGCGAGCTGAAAGATGCTACTCCCGAACAGCGTGAAACCATTGATAAAATGGTAGAACGTCTCGAAGATGACGAAGATGTTCAAAACGTTTATACCAATATGAAGCCTCTTGAAGAGGAATAATAATATCTGATTGATAGAATTCTCGGTCTTTTTATGAAATATACTTATTATACGCAAGGCACTTGTAGTACAGCCATTCATCTTGATGTGGAGAATGGTATTCTCAAAGATGTTTATTTTGACAATGGATGTGATGGAAATCTGAAAGGTATTTCAATACTTGTCAAAGGTATGAAGATTGAAGAGGTGATAGCCAAGCTCGAAGGTGTTCGATGCGGAATGAAAACCACTTCGTGTCCTGATCAATTGTGCCATGCGCTACATCAAATGGGATATTGATGATAAATTAGTCATGGATATGAGATGTTTGTTCTAGACTTTTATATCCAAATTAAAAACTATAGTAGCTCTATTAGGCTTTTTATAAGCTCTGATAGAGCTATTTATTTAAACCTTATTAAAGAATCGATATGAATATATATTGTATTAATAACATTTTCAGAGTATATTCAAAAAATATGTTATAAAACATGCTTTGTCAATACAACATTCAACTAAATGCCTTACCTTTGTATCGCATTTGGGAAAATGCTGAATATTTTAGTTTTGGGTTTATTATTTTAAGGTTAAACAAAAGATTAGTTTTCAATTAGTATTAGATTGGTAAAAAGGATTGATTGAAGGTTCTTTTTTCATTAGGTTAGAAAATGAATAAAAGATTGATTTGTTTTATTAGTTTTTTTAAGGAGCTTAGAGATAAGCAAGTTGTTTTTAGGATGATAACAATGTTAACTTTAGAAAGCCAATACGGGCTTTCTAAGATGAAGAGGCGGGAAGTTCGAGAGAATAGCTCGTTTTTTTGTTTTTATACTTCCCATCATCATCAAGTGTGTGGGCTCACCAATGTGTGGGGCTCAGCTCGCCAGCAAACTTCAATCTTTCACTTTACAAATAGCATCTATCATAATGGAACGATCAGGACCGGAATAACTAAGGATGCATAGCAAATCCATTTGGTTTAATATGTATAGAAAAGATTTATCATTTCATCCTTTGCCACCTCCGTATGACACCATACGGAACTATCCCACAGTATGTTAACGATGCACCATATACAACGCCAGCGAAAAGAGGTACCAAAATCGGCTCGTGAGCATATTGTAGATACGTTATTTTCAGCGGACCTCTGTTTAGAACGATTCTAAATCATGCCATACAGGTATATGAGACTAGGTTTATCTATTTTTCTTTGATAGTAAGCATATCGTACCGACTCTAATTGAATATTTCCACAAGTTGAGGTCCACCAATAAAAGTATGACTAAAAAAACAGACGTATGTCGCAGCAATAACTAACAGAAGTTACTGCGGTAACTAACGGAAGTTATCCTAACAACTAACGTTAGTTTCTTCTGCGAGATACGTTAGTTACCGCAGCGACATACGGTTGATTTTTTGCAAAGTTGTCGTATGTTAGTTTTTTCGGTGACGTCCTTAAGTTTTTCTGAAAACATATGGACGTCAACAAATTTAGGTCCATATGTGGTTTTAGGAGATAAGTACGACACTGATTTATTGAAATAATCGTGTATTATTGGCTGCTTGAAAAGGGGAGCGTACCGGTATGAATCATTTTGATGTTTTTCTATAATACTTTGGTTCCTGTTCCCGTCACGTTTATCACCTGTATATCAGTTAGATATTGAGATGCGATAGCAAAACGGGACCTGAAAAGTGCATCTTCTCTCTGAGAATCAATGAATTATGATCTTTGCAAAAGCGTACTGAGAATAAGTGATATAAGCAGCTTTTGAAGATTCGTGTGCAAAAGTTGTTATTTCGGATACTCGATTTGTATTTTGCGAGACGCACACTCCATTGACGTAAGATTGCGTTAATGGAAAAGTATTTATCTCTAAGTTGTTTTTCAAGGCCTTCCAAGAGGTGAATATTGGAAGCGATACTGATACTATTTTAACCATACCGAAGTGGCACTTCAAAAGCTTTTCCTTTTAAGATAATCCTCTATTTCTCTGATCTCTTTATATTTGGGTGTGTCTTCGATAAAGACGGGGAAAAAACTTCTCACTTCGTGATATATAGCTTGTCCGGAAGGAGATATTTTCTCCTGAATTTTTAAATAATCAATGGCTTGTACAATGGCCATTACTTCGATAGCCATTACTTGATAGGCATTTTCAATGATGGTTGCGGCTATTTGCGCCGAATTGGTTCCCATACTCACAATGTCTTGGTTGTCATTATTGTTTGGAATACTGTGAATACTCATCGGCATTGATAGTGTCTGGCATTCGGCTGTCGTAGAAGTTGCAGTGAACTGCGAGGCTTGTAGTCCGTAATTTAATCCTAGTACTCCCAAATTGACGAAAGGTGGAAGAATACCGTTAATGCGGTCGTGAAAGAGATAATTTAATTGGCGCTCCATGAGCATTGTCATCTTTGTAACGCCTATTTTAAGTTTATCCATCTCGTACGAAATATAGTCACCATGAAAATTGCCGCCATGATAAATATTCTCGGTAGAGGGATCTACAATGGGATTGTCACATACCGAGTTAAATTCGTCTACGACTATTTCTTCTGCATTCTTTATCTCCTCCCATATCGGGCCAAGTATCTGTGGAACGCAACGCAGCGAATAATATGCTTGTACTTTATTTATAATAACTTTCTCTTCGTGCCTGTTCTCCACATATAGGTCGTTCTCGCGTTTTTGTAAACATTCGCTTCCCTTTGCCCAATTTCTCATCATCTTGGCGATAATCTGTTGTCCTTTATGGTGCTTGGCACTATTTAAAGCTTCAGACATCAGATCATCGTACGAAGATGCTATTTCATTAATCATTACTGATAGTGCGGTGGCCCAATGCAATAAGTTTTCGGCATGGTATACATTGATAAAGCCAATACCTGTCATCATCGAAGTTCCGTTTGTGACCGATAGTCCCTCTCTTATATGTATCTCAAAGGGCTTTAAGTTGTTTTGGCTCATGACTTCGGCAGTGGGTTGCCATTTTCCTTTATAGTATACTTCTCCTTCACCTATTAATGTAAGGGCAATGTGAGCCAATTGTACTAAATCGCCACTGGCACCTACACTCCCATGTTCCGGAATCAAAGGATAAATCTCCCGATTGATAAATTCTATCAGTAAATTTACCAAATCAATGTGTACCCCCGATTTGGCCTGTACAAAAGTCTGAAGCCGAGCTACCATTGCTGCTCTTACATAGACAGGCTCTACACTTTTGCCTGCTCCGGTAGCATGGCTTCTTATGATATTGTATTGCAAAGCTTTAAGATCCGATTCGTCTATCCTCCATTGAGCCATCGGTCCAAAGCCGGTATTAATTCCATAAATGATTTTTTGCGAGGAGAATGTTCTCAGAAAGTGGTAACAATTTTCGATTGCCTCTGTTGTTTCTTGCGAAAGACCGATTTTTTCTTTTCCAAAAATAATGCGTTCAATGTCATTCTTACTGAGCGCTCCTTGTATTTCTATCATGATGCTTTTGTTGATTGAGAGACAAAGATATCTAAAATAGATGAAAATATAAGGAGTAATCTATATCTTTGCACATTCATCTGAAATTAAATATTAGATATGATTGATTATAATAAGTTTCCTTCTCCTTGTTATATTGTAGAGGAAGATTTGCTTCGTAAGAATCTAAGTCTTATCAAGTCTGTTGCCGATCAAACTGGGGTCGAAATTATTTTGGCTTTTAAAGCTTTCGCTTTGTGGCGTACGTTCCCTATTTTCAGAGAATACATCGAACATTCTACGGCTAGCTCATTGTATGAAGCCAGACTTGCTTTTGAGGAGTTTGGTAGTCGTGCTCATACCTATTCGCCGGCATACGTTCCCGAAGAGTTTGACGAGATAGTTAAATACAGTAGATGCATTACATTTAATTCTTTTTCGCAGCTTGAATATTACTATCCCAAGACCATCGGAAAAGATGTATCTTGTGGAGTCAGGGTTAATCCTGAGTACTCGGAAGTGAAGACTGCTCTTTATAATCCTTGTGCACCGGGCACTCGTTTTGGCATTACTTCCGATCAATTGCCCGATCAACTTCCTGACTCTATAGAGGGTTTCCATTGTCATTGTCTTTGCGAGTCTATGCCCGACGAGCTGGAGCGCATGCTCGAACATTTGGAAGCTAAATTCTCTTCATGGTTCCCGCAGATCAAGTGGCTCAATCTTGGGGGAGGACATTTAATGACACACCGAGATTACGATACCTCGCGACTTGTCGAGATATTGAAAGGGCTTCGGAAACGTTACCCGTGGCTTAAAATTATTCTCGAGCCCGGTTCTGCCTTTGCATGGCGCACGGGGGTGTTGAGTAGTAAGGTTGTCGATGTGGTAGAAAATCAGGATATACGCACGGCGATACTTAATGTCAGTTTCACCTGTCATATGCCGGATTGTCTTGAAATGCCTTATCAGCCCGATATTATAGGAGCTCGCAAAGGTGAGGAAGGACTGTACACCTATCGATTGGGAGGAAACTCCTGCTTAAGTGGAGACTTTATAGGAACATGGAGCTTTGAACAGGAGCTGAAAATAGGCGATCGGATTATTTTTGAAGATATGATTCATTATACGACTGTAAAAACGAACATGTTCAACGGCATTCATCATCCCGCTATCGGAATGTGGACTTCCGATGCTAATGCTGTCATATTTAAGCAGTTTGAATATTCTGACTATCGCGATAGAATGTGTTGATGGTCTTGGCGGGGAGAACGAAGTGAAAAAAGTGAACCAAAAAAAATAAAATTGTTTTGGTAGTTTGGGGATTTTACTTACCTTTGTACCCGCAAATGCGGAAGTAGCTCAGTTGGTAGAGCACGACCTTGCCAAG